>Ga0115001_10000092_pt1 | contig 54690 bp, 52 predicted proteins | sample ArcticOcean_MG_C_12_FD_89869 | JGI IMG/M metagenome (GOLD analysis project Ga0115001, IMG submission 89869) | Marine microbial communities from western Arctic Ocean - ArcticOcean_MG_CB8_130 | ecosystem: Environmental > Aquatic > Marine > Oceanic | place: Arctic Ocean: Canada Basin | collected... | reverse complement strand
CAGTACCGCTTCCGGTGCAATCACTTCCACCAAGAACGTTATTACCGATTTCGGCACCGCTTTCACACAAATCGGTTACTTAAACGGTTTATCAGCAGGTTACACAAACGGAGAAAGTACTGGTCTCATCATAGCTGCAAAATATGCTAGAGACCAATTAGAAACCGCCATCACAGACCAAAGTTTTGAACCCTCCTCACTCAGCACTGCCGTCAGCGCCGCCCGAATTCTTATATCTCCTGACAACATTACCGGTACTAACCTCATAAACACTGCCTACACCGCCGTCAACAGCGCCGCCGTTGCCACCAATAGAGCTTTCGTCAATGTTTCCAACTCCAGTACCTCTTCCGGTGCAATCAGTTCCACCCATGACGTTATTACCGATTTCGGCACCGCTTTCACAAAAATCGGTTACTTAAACGGTTTATCAGCAGGTTACACAAACGGTTACACAAACGGCCAAGTCGCTGGTGCCGCCGAGACCGCTTCTGCCGCTGCTGCCGCTGCCGTTATATCAGAGAACGACGCCATATCTGAAGCCCTCACCACCGCCCGCGCCGCCCAAACCGCCACCCTTAATGCTTTCAGAATTGTCGAAAATAGCAGCAGCAGCAGCGTCGAAGTCATTAACGCCCTCATAAGTGTCTGCAAAAGTTCTAACGACGCTTCTACTGCTTCAGAAAACGCTGAAACTGCCTACAACGCCATGGTGAAGGCAGCTAACGATTCTAATACCAACGACGACACTGACACCATAAACGCTCTCACTAATGCCTTAGGAAACAAAAATTCTGCCGCGTCTGCGGCCGCAGACGCATTGATAGGTTACAACCAATCCATCCAATTAGCAAAAGGAAAGTTGACTATCTCCAGTCCATAAGTTCAAACCTATCAATGTCCAAAACCTCTTCGAAGCAATCGCTAACAATTATGGACTTTTAAAACGAACTCTATCCTACTTGTAGTGTTCTGCTTCTTTTAATATTTCATTTAATGATTTTAAATCTAACTCTTGTAATTTTTCAATCATACTTTCAGGTAAATAATGGTATTTATATACAATATCAATTATTTTAGAATTTATCTTACCTTTAACTTCAGTACTTTGCAATAATTTTTTAAGTTGTCTTTGTTGAATTTTAGGTGTTAAATCTGACTCAGATAAAACAGTTAAACATTTTATTAACTTTTGTTTACCTTTTAATAATTTCTGAATGTTTTTAAATTCTATACGAGTTCCTAAATTTTGTTCTCCTAATATTTCTTTTCTTAAAAGTGGATATAAATCAAAGTTATTTTTGATTCTCATGAAATAACTTATTATATCCTGATTATCTTTATTCAAATTAATCTTATCATATATTTTTTCTAATGTTAAATTTGAATTCCAACATTTAATATTTTCATAAAGTGTTAAATTTTTATTTATGTTTGGTTCTTCAAGTATATTAAATTCTCCAGTATCTTCATCTACTACCTTTACAAAAACATCTGGATTTACAGAATCAATTTGAACCTCATGAAACTTAACTGGTAAACTTGAATCGTTTGGGTATGAATAAGTTCTTTCTAATATTTGTTTAAAAGTTAAATTATCTGGTATTCCTTCTCTTGTAAAATTTTCTAAAGTTTTTGTATTCTTAAAATATACTTGATATTTTCCATTTGATAAAGGTCGAACGTGTTCTTCTAATCTAATTATATTACCTTTTTTATTAAGATCGCAATCATAGGCAACCTGTTTTAATGTTTGTTCAAACTCATTATTAATTTGAAATTTTTTCATTGCACTTGATACCATTTTTTGCTCAATAGTTAAAGAATCAAAATTTTTAAACTTTTTCATTCCAACTGAATCTTGTAACATTTCTGAAACATCTGAATCTGGCACCATTGGTAAAACACTATAATGTCTAAATATATCAGTATATTGTTCTTCTAAAGGTAAATTTGAATGACTACAAAAACGAACCGCACGTGCTAAAATTTGTTCAATACGTGCTTCATTCCACCAAGGATCAGTAATATGAACTTGTTTTACATTCTTAAATGAAACACCCTCCATAATTGAACGAGTTCCTAATATAATTTTAATTAAATACCCATCTTTATTATCCATAGAATTAAATGCATTTTTTGCTTGTCTAATTAATTCTTTGTTACTACTAGTTTCTGAACTCCAAACAAAATATCTCATACCATTTTTTCCAGGAGGTTCTGGAAATTTTTTAAAACCACATGCATCTAATATTATTGATAATGACTCAACACCAAATTGTAACCAATTTGAAAAAATAAAAACAGGACCATTACATTGTAAACTTAAATCAATAATCTTAACAAATTTTTCAGAATATCCTTTTTCTCTTATATAATTTAGAACAATTTCTGAACTTTGTACTTTTAGTTTTTTAATATCTTTTTTAAATGCATCTAATCCAGATTTAATTTGTGATTGTGTTTGTTTAGATAACATATTATCAATTACATCACTTTTAACAATGGGTAATGCAATATTTGAAAACTGTTGTGTAGTTACATATATTCCAGATACTGAATCTTCTTTTTCAGTAAAACTATTATCACTAGATTCATTTTTAATTAAAAATTCATCTCCTTTTAATAATTTAGAATAAATAGAAGAATCTTTTTTAATATCGGAACGTAAAGCATTAATATATTGTTCTTTTTGATACGCTGACATTTTATGCTCCAAAACAATAATTCGTTTATATGGATATGCATTTGGATTACCTCCCCTAAAGTATGATACGTATCCAGCTGATAACATTCTTAATAAATTTTTATTTATTACACATGAATCATCTGTAATAAAGTTATTATTTTTAACTCTAATGCAATTATCATCTTTATCATATTTGCCTAAAAAGAATGAATAAAAATGTTCTTTTGTTAACGGAAAAGGCATTCTTGGTCTTAAAAGATTCATTGTAAGTGCTAATTCATATGGATTATCGTAAATTGGAGTAGCAGATAAAACTACAATGCGACATGCAGGATTCATATATTGATAAATTGCTGTAAATAACTTATTATATAAAACTCCACCTTCACTTACTAATCTTTGTATCTCGTCAATAACTAGTATACCAGATGAACTCAGTAAAGGACTATTTTTATTTGTTAAATGATCTTTTTTAGTCCATGTTCCATCTTTTGTCTGTTTAAATAAATTATTAATAAATATACTATGACTTTCTATATGAAATACTTTTGTAACATTACTTAATAATGTTTCTTTTTTATTTTTAAACTTTAAAAATGCTATATTAACTTCATTTTGTAATTCACTAAAACGTTTTTTTAATGGAATCGTTTCCTCTCTTTGTTTTAATTTTAATAATTTATTTATCTCTTCTGACAAATCATTTAATTCTTTTTTTTTTTTATTATAATCTTCTTCTAAATACTCTAAAATAATACGATCATTTACATTGCAGTAAAAGTCACGTCTTCCACTAATTTCACATTGTGAGGTACATGCCCATATTTCAGGTTCTCTTCCACTTTCTAATTCTGTATCAGAATATTTTTTAAGTTCTCCTAATATTTCATCACGATATTGGTCAGTTAAAGGTGCCGGAACTACATACAATAATTTTGTTCTTGAAGTATTTTTAAATGCTTCACCAATTACTAAACTTGTACAAGTTTTACCCGATCCTAAACCATGAAATACTAATGAATTATTAAAATTAGTTACAGGATTGATAAACTGACCCATAAATTTTTGCTGGGGTTTTAATGAATATTCAGTCGTTTTACATATTTCTTCATTACTTAAATTAATATAATCATCTTTAAATGTAAATGGTGAATCACCATTAAAAACAGAATCACCATAACGTTCTTCTACAAATTTTAAAAATGCTTCATTATTAAACATTTGTGTATTTTCTATATCTAAAAAAAATTTATCAGAGCAATTAATCTTATATTTTTTTTTCAATTCTTCAGTAGGATAATAATATTGCATTGTACATTTATCTGATGACATCGTAATACTTATTAATAATTAATAATTATTTTTTTATTTTTAATGAACATTAAATTAATTCTAATATTTTATCTATATCGTTAGTTAATTTTTTCAACTGATTTTTTATATTAAAAAGTTCATTTTTTATTAAATTATCATTTTTATTTTCTAAAGAAGATAGAGAATCTGAACTTATTGTCAAAGTAGGAATACTATATTGTAATTTTGTAGATAATGTAAAACCATTTTCAGTATGTATTTGTGATTCTAAATGATTATTATAATCAGTTAATTTTTTAAAATTTAAATTACATGATTTACATGAATACATTTCTAATTTAAATTTTAGCAAATATAATAAAAATATATTTTAGTACTTACTTGTTTATTAATAGTTTACTTTTTTATTGTTCATTATATTCTTTTAACATTAATTTTTCATAGTAATTTTACAATAGTATAAATTCTAGTTAATGAAAATAACTCCAAATAAGTAAAAACATTTTTTGATAAATGTTTATTGTATTTTTTATGTACAATTTTCTTTGAAACAAATTTACTTAATTGTATCAATAATTCAATAAGTAAAGTTAAATAATTATTTTTATAAATGGAAATTAAAGAGAATAATAAAAAAGTAAAATTATTACTTATAAAAAATATACTAACTTTATTTAATAATATAAAAATTTTTGTCTGCATTTTAGTAGAAAAGAAATTATTGATATATGTATTATCAGATTTAAATACTTCTAATTGATTTACTATATTACCTTTAACTAAATATTGATCAATTCCAGAATTAGCAAATATCGCATCACAATGAATATGTTTTGATGAATTATTTAGTATTTTTAATAACTTACTCGCAGTTTTTAAATTAATAATATATCCAGTTGTCAAATATATTCTTGATTTTAGTTTAATTTTATCATAATCATTTTTAATTATATCATATACACTGCTAGTAAACCCAGGAAAACCACCTAAATGTAAAATATAATTTGAATGTTTATTATATTGTTTTAAACATGATAGTAAATTTATATAATCTTTTGAACTATAATCAATTGTAATATCTTCTTCTCCAATTATAACATAATCTATATATTTATTTTTTGATAATAAATCTATAACACTATTTAATGCTTTAATATGTGAAGTAAAACATCCAATAGTTGAAGAAATAGGATGTTTTATTTCAAATAGAATATTTAGATTATGAATTAAATTCTTCGTTCTATTTTTAATTGTTGTGGAATTAATGCTATCTTTTAAACAAATTATAATTCCGTGATTATACATTAAATTATATATATTCTATATTTTTAAATAGTATTAATTTCCAAATGTATTCTCTAATGAAATAATTATATATAAAAATCCATCGTAATCTTTTTGTTTATTATATAGATTATTGATAAGTTCTGTGTTAATTATTAATTGATTATTACATAATAAAAAAATTGATTGTTCATGATTAATTTTAATTCTTTTTTTCAAAATATACATAAATTGTCCCACTGTTAAATCATTTGGCACTATATATTTATTTTTATCTAAATTTATTTCTTTGTTACAATCTACTATAATTGGAACTCTTTGTGGATATTTTAATATAATATTATGACTAATTTTAATTCTTTCTTCTGATTTTCGTCTTCTAAAATCAGTAATGTATTCATAATCTAATGGATATATATTTAAACTTTTATTATTATTTTCATCAGTTATAGTAGTTTTAACTAATTTATCAATATTTTTTTTTAAATCCGAAATCATAAATATTATTTTAAAATATTATTTTTAAAATTTTAAATAATTCCACAGTATATTTAACTATTGAAAACGACGGACCATGTCCACATACCGAATGCTTGTGCTTTTTTATATTTAACAGAATTAACAAAACGTCTTCTATGATATTCATCTTTTGCATAGTATATTATTGTTTGTCTTTCAGTTTCAGGATCTTGTAAGTATACAGCATAATTTGTTGTAAAATTTAAATCCGGTTTTTTAAAAACAGGTACTTCTTTTTTACTACTTTTAACATAAACTTCTAACAAATCTTTAATTTGTAATGAAAATATTGCACCATTGTATCCTTTATACATAACATATTTATCATTATTATCTTTATCTTCTATATTTCTCCCCATTAACCACCCACCACTTCTAAAAGTTCCCTCAGGAGTACCTGCTAATGAATCCCCGTTTAATCTATATTTAAACGAACGCCCCTTTGGAAATATCAAAATATCTTGTACATTCTTTAGTGAAACCCAACCATCAGCAACAATTTTTGATATGTACATTTTTTCAAACTTGGAATCATTGTTCACTCTTGTTTGAACAGATACATATGTATCCGGGTCATATCTAGTATCATGTTTAGTTTTTGGATCTTGTATATGTGGGTACATTTGTAAATCATTTCTTATATAATCTGCTTTTGGTACAATTGATTTATTTAATGATTTATTCATTGATTATTAAAAGTATAATTTTTTTTTAAGTATAATTTTTTTAAGTAAATATTTACAAATTATATTAACTTTTAATTAAACTCACAGATGATAATTTATCTTTTTTAGATTTTCTACTTGGACTTCTAACTAATTTTGTTTTCGAGGTACTATTCTTTGTACTTGGACGTCTTTTAGGACTTCTTTTAGGACTTCTTTTAGGACTTCTTTTAGGACTTCTTTTAGGACTTGTTATTCTTTTTGTACTTTTATATTTTGTGGGTCTTCTTGATGGACTAGTAGTTAATTTTGTTGGTCTTAAAGTTTTTCTAAGCGGGGAAGAAGTTACTTTTACCTGATTTAATTTATTTTTTAATTTTAAACTTATTTTTTTATACGCATTTGTAGGATTCATACCTAAAAACATTTGTTTTAATTCATTTTTTGAGTTAGAATTTTTTGTGTAATCTTGCCAAACTTTATTTTTAACCTTTTGTGTAATTTTTGTAGACATTATATTAAAATTAAATAACATTATTATAATTTTTTAATAAACGAAATAAATATAATATTTACTTATATATAATACACATTAATAATGGATAATAGTGATTATCAAAAAATAATGAATTATTTTCCACCAGTAAATCCAAACATCGAAAATGTTTTATATGAAGCAGATACAACATATACTACTTATAAAGCAACAAGTCCATTAAAACAACCTGTAAAAGGAGAAATGTATTCAGCAGATATATTAATTAATCTAAGAACTTTAAGAATTTTATTAAATAGTGATATAACAAATGAAAGATTTATATATGAATTAAATAGATTAGTCCAATCATGGGGACCTGGAGGATATTATGGTAAAAATATACTAAATACTACATTATTAGATTTAATTAATAAAGTCAACATTAAATATGAAAAACAAAAAGAATTAATGCAAGAAGCACAACAAATGACATTAGATTTTCAAATGAAACAACTCGAAGATGACATTTTAGGTATATCAATAAAAAATAAAAGTTACAAAAAATTAAATGTAAGTGATTTAGATTTATCAAAATTAGGTATTAGTAAAAATAAATCAATAAAAAAAAAATAATAAATGACCTTTTAAATTTTTTTCTCTGACATAAAATTGAAACCAATTAATTTTTCATAATCGGTTAGATTTCTAACATTACCTAATATAAATTTATCCACGTCAATTAAAAGTTCTGGATATTCATTTTTTATTAAATCTTTTATTTTATACGGTAATGTTCCTAAACGATAATGAATTCTTAATCTTGAACATAATGTAATATTTTTATTATAACCGAATCCTTTCTTTTGCCAAAAAGTATCTCTATATCCTCTATTAAAATTTGTATATGCAATTGGATAATTTGGAGAATAAAAATTCCACCCTCTTGTAAATAAACGTAAACAAATATCCATTTCTTCTCCAAAAAACACGTCAGGTGTATAACTATCTATTGGAGCATCATGACATATGTCACCACTCGAAAATGAAAAACAACCACTCCACCCATTACTTGGGAATGCAGTTAAATATTCTTTATTTGTATCAATATAATCAGCATTAATTCGTGTGAAACCGTCTAATGAACATATTCTTGATACTTTTAAGTTTGCTCTTAGTTTAGGTACTGTTTTAAATTTTCCAATTTCATAATCAGGTAAATATTGTGTTAAACAACTTTTATTTGGTAAATTTTTAAGCGAATCTATTAGTTTTATATCCCAATCTTTTTCAAATATTGTATGTGAATCAATTTGAAGATAGTACTCTTCAGATTCATACTCTTGCTGTATTAAAAATCTTGCCCAAGTTGGACCACGTGCATCTTTATAACTTAAACTAATTATTTTAATAATAGAGTCAAATATTGTATTTAGTTCATGTTTACATGATATATCTTCTTCAGAATTTTGTTCACATACACATATTCTTAAATTTTTCCAATTACTACAATTAAAAATCAAACTTTTAATTGTTTTATGACACTCTGGATCACTATAACTAGCAAGATTAATAAAAATTAATCCATTCTTTTCACTTTTAGGTAAAGGATATTTAAAATTTTTATACTTATAATTATCTTTAATATTATTAAAGTGTTTTAAACATTCAATTCTATAGTTCCATCTATCTGATGTTTGTAATTTATCAAAATCTTCTTCTGCAAATTTTAGATAATTCTCATTGTTAGTATCAAATTCAAATAATTTTATATTATCATTAAAACTTTTTAACGAATTACTTAATTTGAAATTTTCAACTGTTTTTAAGATAAAAAAAATAGATACTATGACCATAAAAAATATTAAAAATATTCTAAATAATCTATTCATTAAAAAAAACAAATAAAATATTTTTAATATTTAAACAAATATGGAAAAGGAAATTATTAATTTACGATCTCTGGCAGTAAAAAATTATAAACAGATAAAGAAACTACAAAGATTAATTTATTTACTCCAAAATAATATCAAAGTTTACAAAGGTAAAAACGGTGGAATTTTTTATATGATAAAAAATAGTAAAATATATATATAAATTTTGTAGATTTTATAATTTTAATTTTGAGTATAATAAAATTAAAATTAAAAAAATACTTTTAATAATATATATAACAAATGTTAACAAGAGTAAAATCACAATCGAATCCTTTAAATGTTCAAAAAAGATTGATTACTGAACCAAGTATGTATTTACAACAATTACAGCAACTATTAGAAGACAAACAAAAAAAATTATCTGAAACTGCTTCACAAATGCAAAAATCTGTAGAAGAATTAGAAACAAATGTGGAATTAATGAAACAAAGATTATCTACTTTAGAATCTGCTAGAAAAAGACTTGAAGAAGAATTAGTTAAAAACAATGAACAATTACAAAGATCACAAGATTCATCAAAAGTAGATGAATTACATAATAAAAATAGAGAACTTGTAGAAGAAAAACAAAAAATAGAACAAGAAATGTCTAAAAAATTAACTCAAGTTAATGACCTTGAAACATCATTAGAAAGAAAAGAACAAGAATGGAATGATAATAAAAAAGAATTAGTACAAAGATTAAAACAGTTTGAAAGTCAAGAACTAGTTCCATATTTAAATGAAATTGAAAACATTATGCAATTAACTAATTCTAAAATTGAAGCATCCAATACAAAACTAACTAAATTTATGTCTGGTGAAATGGATTTTGGAGGTAGTGATCCATTTGTAAGTATTGGTAAAAAATTTGAAGAAAAATTAGTAAGTAGACAAGATTTATTTAACGAAAATTATTTTGGTAAAGCACATGAAGACAATGAAGACAATGAAGATTTTGATGAAAGTGAACAAGATATGAACTTTGGTAAAGAAGAAGACATTGATGTAGAAGAAATTGATAAAATAGAAGATTCTGATTCTGAAGAAATTGAATTTTGTTCTGAATTAGATGAAGATAGTTCATCTAGTTCAGAAACATCTGATGAAGATTAATCACTATCTTTATTTTCTAAATTATGTATTAGTTGTATAACTTTATTTAACGTCGGAGTACAAACATCAACAGTTGCACTTATTACTGTTTTAGTAGGTGTTTTTAAGTTTAATTTAAACTTAACAATATATGCAATAATACCTCCAACTGCTGATTTTGGTGTTACTGCCTGTAAAGGTACTTTATGTTTATCATGTAAAGCATTACAAATGCTTGATACACTAAATTTTAATTTTAGTAATGAACAGTAACGTATAAATGAATTTGAATCTTCTGTTTGTACATTAATATATGTTAAATTATTTGTATTTAGTATCTCAAATAATACCTTTTCACCTTTTGATAATGTTTTTGTATCACAATTAAATGCCTTTATAATTTCTTGTCTTTCAATAGGAGAATTGTTAGTGGTGCAACTGTACAATAAACATGCTGCAATTAATCCTTTTCTAACTGACGCTCTCGTTAATTTTCCAGAATCCATATATTTATGCCAATATTTTTTAGCAGTATCTATAATATCTTTACTGTTAATGTTCAAACAACATGCAGCACGTTCAATTTCTAGACCAATTAACCAGTATGTTTTTTGTTTATGTGAAAATGTTTGTTGAATTTGTAACTTTGCCATTAATGTATTTATACTACCTGGTAAAATTGTTCCACCCCTTGAATATGGATTTGAATCTACATAAGTATCACATCTTTGTGTGTTTTTTGAATAATTTCCACAATCATCTTTATAATTATTCCATTCTCCTTCACGACTAACATTTGAAAAATATAAACATACACCGCAATCAACACAAACATCTTCACATATATTCTTATGTTTACATGTTATTTTTTTATCTTTTTTTGGATTCAGAGCATTTTCTTCTGATTTTAATTCCTCAAAGGCAACATTGGCAATTTCCCACAATGAATTATAATCTTCTTCTTCTAAAGATGTGACAATATCTGGTTCCATTGGAACACTCAGACTCACACTCATTTATGGTGTTTAATTATTTATATTTAAAATTCTTAAACTTAATTTAAATATGTTAAAAATTTTAAGTATAAATAGTGAAAATATTAATATTTATACTATTTTAATATTACAATATAATGTTTAATGAAATTGTTACCTTAGTTAAATTAGATACAGTGCATTTATATTTGGATCTTAAAAAAAAAATCATATATTTTGATGTAACAAATTCTTCATATTCAAAACAAAATTCTATTACTGTTTTACAATACTTTAAAAATTTTTGGATACTAGCAAAAGAACAAAATGCTAAATATTATTTAGTAATTAAAATTAATAGTATTGGTATTTATCCATTGAGTTTTTATAATAATTTAGTAGATTGTTTAACAGAATTAAACTATATATTTAAAGAACATCTACATTCTTGTTCGTTCTTATGCAGTGATTCAAATCCTTTAACTATGTTAAAACCTTTATTTAATATATATAATTTTGTTCGACCTTACACAGTGTGTAATACATATGAAGAAGTTATTATTTATTTTAAAAAAACTGAAAATCAAGTTATTTAATTCTTTATTAATAATTTAGTTTTTATTGTAATGAATAATTATATTTCATGCTTTATATGGGTTTAATATTTTAACAATCAATATAGATAAAAATATACAAAAGTAAATAAATCCAAGTGTTATAACAACAATAGATCTAGTTAGTATACCATAAATCATAGTTAATAACCAACCAACTAAAGTTAAAATTAAATATTCATAAGGTAAATTAATTGTGATTCCAGTTGTATAAATTTCCCATAAAATTGATCTAAAACTTATTAAACTAAATAGTGTACCTAATACACCTATAAATGTAACATAATTATTTATCATTTTCAAGTATTTTATAATAACTTAATACTTTATAATTAATTTTTAAATTATTAATATTGAATTCTTTTAGATAAACTCCTTCTAAACTTTTAATTCTAGATAATGCAACATACATTTGTCCTGCTTCAAACAAATCTTTACCAATATCAACAATTGCTTTATCTAGTGTTAGACCTTGTGCTTTATGGATTGTAATACCCCATGCTAATATTAATGGAATTTGAAATACACTTATACCAGGTACATTTTCGCTCTTCCATTCTTTCTTTCCAATTTCAATTTTATGTTTGTCAAATTGTACAACTGGTAATTTTTCCTGTGTAAAATCTACTACTATCCCGGTTGTTCCATTAGCAATACCTAATCCTAAATCTAAATTTGCTATACACATAACATACGAACCTTTTTTAAGTACTAAATTTTCTTCTGAAAGTGTAGATTCCTTAATATAATTATATTCACTCTCTTTTTCAGTATCTGAAATCAAATCTAGTTTAATTTTTTCAATCTTATTTAAATTTTCAGAATTTTCCTTATATGTTCTTTTATATATGTACTTTTTATCTTTAATGTTATTAATAAAATAATTATTAATTTCAAATGCTTTATTTTTAGTTGGGACTAATCTTGTTATGTTTGTTGTATTTTTGTCAAAGTTTTCATCTACCATTTTAGAATTTAGTAATTCAATACTCTTTTTAGAAATTAATCCTTTTCTCATATTGAGTAATAGTTTTTTATAAGTATTATCATTTTGTCTAAAAACTTTTGTTAAATTAATAATTTTATCAAAGGTTTTGTTAAATAATTCACTTTCAAAACAAAAGATTGTTTCTTTTACAGGAGGTAATTGAAAAAAATCACCAGAAAAAATAACTTGAATTCCTCCAAATGGTTTTTTATTACATCTAATAACTTGCCCAATTTTATTTAGTAACTCAAACAACTTACATGACATCATACTAATTTCATCAATAATTAATATATCTGTATTCTCCCAGTTATGTTTATAAAATTTACTTCTGTTAATTTTATTAATGATTTGAGTTTCAGTTTTATTACTAATACCTATTCCGGACCATGAATGAATTGTTGTGGCATTACAATCTAAAAGAACTGATGCAACTCCTGTCAAAGCAGTTACACAAATTTTTCTATTATTACTAATTGCATGTTCATAAATTTGTTTTATAGAATACGTTTTACCTGTTCCACCCGGTCCAGTTATAAAAACATTTTCTTCATTTAAATAACTCTCAAAAATTTGTTTGTGTTTATTCATTTATATTATGAGATTGTTTATATATATATTACTGTATTCTTTAAATAGGAAAAAAATTATAGTAAATATTGTTCTAAGTAATCTAAATGCTGATTAGTATATTTTAGTGCAATTTTTTTTAATAATTTTCTTTTTATGTATAATTCATTATAGTCTATTACCTTTTTAATTTCTTCTAAAATATGAATTATATTTTTTGAAACATCCCAATTACTATTACATAACAAAGATTTACAACATAAACAATTATTATTTAATAATGTGCTATTTTTATACATAATTTTTTTATACAGATTAAATATATTATTATCATTAATTTCTAATTTCAAAGGAGGTTGAAATGGATATAATTTATTATAATAAATTTTAATTCGATATTCTAATTTATTATAAAAAAAATTAATATCACATCTAAACATTACATTACCTGAATCAATTGTGTGTAATTTATAACTTAGGTTATGTTCTATTTCATTGATTTTCTTATATTCATTTATTAATCTTTTGAATGTTGATGACATTTAAAATTGTAATAATAATACTTCCATTATTTTTTTAAATTAAACTTTATTTTGTATTTATACTCAAGTGTATATAGACGAACTATTACATGGTAATATGAAAAGATAAATAGAATATGAAAATTTAATACGTAACTATTTTTTTATAAATTTGATAAAATAATTAATGCAAGTTCATAACTCTTTAAAATAGTAAAATGGTCTTTATCTTTAATTAATTCAATTTTACAATTATCTCCCCAAAGTTCTTTTAATTTATTAATACTATTAATAGGTACAACACGATCACCATGTGCTTGTAATCCTTCAAAATTACCATTATTATGTATATCAGTTAATGGAAATTGATTATTATTTTGTGGTTTGTATGTTTCAGGTTTTTCTCTTAAATTATTTCTAAAATTATATGAGACAGGTGTACTAAATTGATCACATGCAATAATAATTGTTTGTACATTAGGATTTTGCATTGATGATTCTTGAAATTGTTTTCTTAAATTTAAAAATAACTCTGATGGTTTATTTTCCTGTTCCATTAAAACATTTATATTATCTGCATTGTATGATAAACTATTAAATATAGCAACAGGTAAATCATATAATTTTTTATTTGGCATTGATAACAATACAGAATGATAATCCTGAATAATATTTGGATCAATTATACCGTTTCCTGAAAAATAATCACGTAATGTCATTGGAACACCACCAATCGTTGGACAAATTAATAATAACTTTGATATTTTACTGCGCATTTTATCACCTTGTTCATTGTTAGGAAATTTGTTAATGCACATATTTGCAACGACTGCACCAAAATCATATGCGATAATTACAGTATCATCTTTTAAAAATTGCACAAATTTATTATATACATTATCAAAATTTATATTTCTAAAATCATAAGTTATTGTGTTAAGTCTATCACCATTTATATAATTTAAATTTTCTAATAATGTTGTAATTGTATTAAAATGTCCATTGTTATTTTCATAAACTACTGCAGACTTAGAATTATTGATATTTTGAATATTTCTCGGCCAAACTTCTGTATTATTTTGTCTTAATATGTAATCAGATTGTCCTGGAAATAAAATAATATTTTTAAATCTATTACCAGTTTTTGAAATTATACCTTCTCTTGTACCTGTTATATCATAATTACTAGGTGGTTTTACAAATGAAAATCTAATTTGTGACATTAATGAAAATAATTTGAAATCTGTTGACTTACTTGTATTATTTAATGGTACTAATGTATTTATTTTACTAAATCTACTGTTCAACCCATAACCAGATCCATTGAAAAAATTTTCAGATGTCCACCATTTTAGTAATGGAAACATTATTAAAACTAATACTAGTGTAACAAATAATGCAATAAGTGATAAAGTTAATATTTTGTTTTTAAACATTATAATTACTTATTATTTAATTAATTTTTTTTTTTATTTATTAAATAAATGAATGATTTCGTTAATATGTTTTTTTTTGTCTTAATAATTATTTTATTTATTGTATATTTTAGAGATATAAATTACAAAAAAATTATTACTCTAATAAAAGACAATGATAAATAAACAACAAATAAATTATGCAAACCGCAGATAAGTCTCTGAGTATTGTTACGTGGAATATCAATGGTATTCGTAGTAGAGTTTTTAATAACAAAATTAGTGCACAATTACAAAAAAATAAATATTATTCACCTGAAGAATTTTGTTCCATGTATAATTTAATAAAGGAAACAAATGCTGATATTATTTGTTTACAAGAAACACGATGTGATGTACAAACAGGTAAATTAGCAGTCATTGATGGATATAATAGTTATTTTAATTGTTCAAAATTAACAGATGCAAGAGGACCGAATAGATATTCAGGCACTGCAATATATACAAAACTTTTACCAAAAAAAATAGAGTATACTGTACCAGGTTATGATGACCAAGAAGGAAGAATTATGATAGCATATTATGAACACTTTACTATTATAAATGTCTATTCTCCTAATTCAGGAACTAATTATGAAAATAAAATTCTATTTCAAGATGCATTATATAATTTTGTTAACAATCTAGACAAATGTGTTATATACTGTGGAGATTTTAATATTGCGATTGACACACATTTTGATAAATCATCTGTTCCTCCTCTACCCGGAACTTACAAACATGAATTAGATTATCATAAAAGATTAACAGATGCTGATTTTTTTGATTCTATATCTTTAAATGATAATATAATTTATACTTGGTGGGATCAAAGAAGTAAAAGAATTAAAGTAGAAGAAACAAATAAAGAAACAAATATTCTTAGACATAAAAATAAAGGTTGGAGAATTGATTATATCTTTGTAAAAAACTTTAAATCTGCTACATCACAAGTATTAAAACACATTGGAGAAGAATACTGCCCACATGGTAGTGATCATGCACCTGTACATGGTATTATTAAGTACTAATTTGTAACATTTGCAATCATAAATTTATGTCCTTCATCTAATGTTTTTACAAAATTAAAAGGTCTAACTGCTTTATACATATTAAGTAATGGTCTTAACATGTCCATTGCATTTGAATCATTTACTAAACATGAATTATATAAGTTTTTTCTAAAAATTTCTTCTAAACTTTTTAATGTTTTAAATACAATATCATAAAATTCTAGTGGATAAAATTTAACATTATTAAAAATAAAAACCTGATAATATTTATCATCTGTATTATTTACCAATAACCAAAAATTTTTATAATACTCTACTGCTTCTAAAAAATTATTTCTATTGTATGTTCCATCAATAACATCGACGTAAAAAATTGACTTATCATAATCAATATACATTTGTATTTCGGTATTCTTATATATAGTAGTCTTATCCATATTATAATTTTTATTAACAAATATAAATTATTTTATTTAACGAATTACATTTTAATATCAGAAACTTACTTTTTTTATTAGTTTGTATTCGTTGGAATTATTTTTAATTTTTCTATAGTAAATATACATATTTAAGAAAACATATTGATATCAAACTTAAACTATAAGAGATTTGAAACTATTCAAACAATATGCTATGAATTTCTTCTTTAATAAAGAAGAGTGTAGAAGTTGGAGTAATTTTTGGAATTGTTTTACAAATTTTAATAATTGTTTTTAGTCTTAAAAAGTCATAAATAAATGTAAAATTACATGAATTTAATTCTTCTAATACTCTAGATGAATTTAAAGTGTTAGAAGAATTAGTAATTTTTAATTTTTCATAGATGTTCTGTAATAGACTATCAGAAATTTTAATAATTGGTTTAGTATTAACTTTTTTATGTTCTTTAATTATTTTTTGAGTATCTTGAACTAGTTTTTCAGGTTTAATATTATATTTACTTAATTCACTCTTTTTAATATAAAAACCATAATAAAAGCAATCAACATATACAAGATTTTCTTTGTTTGACATAATATTTGAATATAAATTAGTAATATATTATTTTCTAATTAAAAATTATTTTTGTAAAAAATTAAATAAAATACAATTTATAGTATAAAAATAATAAAATAATAGATCCCATTAGAACATTAAATTTAAAATATTCAATTTTGAAAACATTATTATTATTTTTTTCTTCAATTTTAAAATTGTATAATTGACTAATAACAAATGATATAGAAATTAGTGTCATAAAAAAGAAAATAAATTTTATACAAGTATTCATTATTAATTAAAATTATAAATTTTTTATTTTATTTTTATAATCCATCTAAAAAAGTAATCTTCAATTTATTTTAATCATTATTAAAGTTTAAGTTAATATGTATTGTATAAAATTTTTCATATTTTTATTGGTTTACATCATATTAAACCGTAATTTTAAGTAATTATAAATTGGAAGAAAATAAAATAGTCATATCAGAGTTATTAATAATTATAAGTAATAGTATAAATTTATTACGTATAAATAATAAAATTTAAAATATAATTGTATAGTAATTATCTATGAGTGATACAAACACATATCATGAATGTATCAATATAATTGAAGATAAAAAAAATTTAAACCATTCTGAACTTTTATCAAAATGGGAAAGTTTCAAAAAAAAATTTCCACGATTATATGAAATGTTAATAATAACAGATACAGTTGATTTAACATTGTTAAAATTTTTATGTGATTCAGCAGAAAAACAAAAAAAATTATCAGAAGACGAAAAATTAGAAAATGATTTTGAAATAGGTGAAAAATTAGCGCATAGATATATCTATGATAAATTTCCTGAACCTACAAATGAACAAAAAGAATTTATTAAGGAATCATTAAGAAAAAAAATTAAAAACGGTGAAACATTTAATGCAACTTCTCAAATTAAAAAAAATTAAATTAATAATTCTTTGTAAAGTTTAGGATTATTTTTATAAAATTTTTCAATTGATTTACTAACATAACTTATACTTGTTGTACTTATATTACATTTTTCTTCTAAGTCTTTCAATGTAAATTTTATTATTGTATTTATTTTATTAGTTATAAAATATATTATTGCTGCAAATTCTTTACTTTGTAAAGGTTCATTAACATTTGAAAAATTTTTAATAATATCATTTTTAATTTTTTGAAAAAGTAATTTATTTTTTGGACTTAGTTGAATATTGCACTGTTTTTGTTCATGTAAATTTAAATATTTATAATAATCAGTATTTTTGAATACGTCTTTAAATAATGAATTAGTGGTTGTTATATCTGTAACATTAATATTAAATAATATACTCAATTGTTCTAAAGATACTGTATACCCATGTATTAGTGCTCCGTAAAATACACACAATGATAATATTGCCTTTTTATTATATAATTTTTTCAATGAACTACTATATTCTTGAAACATTGAATTAAAATTATACCATAAAGATATAGATGTATTTTGAACATTATTTGGTAATTCTATTCCTTTAGTTTGAAAAATAATATTTAAGTTATCAATAATTTTTTGTGTGTCTCTAGCAAGAGGATCTGTGTCTTGTAACCATTGATTTATTTTATTTAAATCAACTGTTATTTTTTTTGAATCTTTCATAATTTTAACTAAATTTGCACCCGGTTTAATATATTCTATTTTTTCAAATTTTTTTCCAGTTGCTGTAATAGGTCTATCATAACCACAACTTTGACATGTTTCAGAATATTTATCTTTAATAAATTCATATTTATTACATATTTTACAAAAACTTTCTTGATTAACTGCAATTTTTTTAGTTAAATCTTTATCATCAAATTCTTCATCTTCTCTAAATTTTATAACTTTATTTTTTTCAATACAGTTTAATAAGAAATCTCTTCTTTTTGATTTTTGTAAACCTGATATTTTTTGTTCTAATAATAATTTAGTTCCTAACATTAATATATAATATTTATTAATTATAATAATTTAAATTTTTCTTTTTTCGAATTTGAAAATTCTCTTTGTATATTTTAAAATTTTCTAATTTATAACATGTTCCTAACATTGATAATATGGAATAATATTCTAAATTATGAGTATTAATATAACTATTGTAATTATTTAAAAAAATAGTAGAACACGATAAATAATCATAACTATTTGCTAAATCATCAATTGATTTGTAATTATATGCTAAATTATTATGAAAAATATTATAAGAATTTATTTTATCTAAAATATATATTTTTTTCTCAAAGGTTTTTTCTTCTACTAAATCATTAAATTTATAATCAAATTTGTCAAAAAAAAGTTTAAAATTATTGTTACTTTGCGATTCTTTACTTTTACTTTCGTTTCTAATTTCATTATTAGAATTTAAAGTGAATTCTAAAATAGAAAACATTTGAGATATATTATCAATTTCAGGGAAATAATTACAGTTTTCCCCTTTTTCTAAATAATAAATAATACAATATAAATCAAGTATGTAATCATTTGTATATGAATTAATTCTAATATAATTAATTTTTTGATGAAGAAATTTATTTGTAATAATTAAATATTGATTTTTTTTTGAATTATTAATTATAAAATCTTTAACAGAAGAATCAAAAAGATCGAAATTATCAATTATAACTATATATTTTTTGTCATAAAAATATGAGAAAACACTATTTGTTCTGAATTTTATCTTATCGATTAAATTCTCTTTTGATAAATTAAAATCATCAATTAATAAATAATCATAATTTAAATGTTCTAAATACAATTTAACAATAGTGCTTTTACCACAATACTTTGAACCATTAACTATAAATGTACTATTTGAATTTAAATATTTTATCATTTTAGGATATTCAAATTCAAATTCAGATATGTGTATAGGTTTATATTTGGAACATAAATCCATTAAAATTTAATATTTATTATTTATTATTTCCCATTTCTTTAAAACAATTCTTAGCTCCCGCCCAGATTCGAACTGGGGTTGGAGGATTCAAAGTCCTCAGTGATTACCACTACACTACGAGAGCTAAGAAGTGTTTAGTATTTTTGATTTTTTACTTCTTATTTACTAATGTATTATTTCTTTAAGTAAATTACTGAATGATACTTACTTAAGTTTTTAATACTTTTTATCTGTATACATATTTTGAAGAACAATAGTTTAATATTTTTTATTTAATGTATATTTGTTAATGTAAATTTTACAGGTACATTTTTTGTTTATTATGTTTAACATATCCTCCATTAGTATCATAATGAACTTTGAATGATTTACCTAATTCATTTACTAATTTATAATTTCCTTTGGGATCAACAGTTAAATTTAAATTAGGATATCTATTTGGAAATTGATTACCAGGTGCATTATAAAGATTTCCATATACTTTATTCATTGAATTTGAATTTCCAAATCTCATAATACTTAATGCAAGTGGCATAGCAGGACTTGTAGATGACCATAATGTATTTACTCTTGGTCCTATGTAAAATAATGGTGCGGCATTCATATTTGTAGTTGGATTTGTAATTAAACTACCTCTTTTATCAAATGAACGTGCAGGTTGTTTAGGTAACAAATTACCTTTTTGGTTAATTCTAAGTTTATTACTCATTTATTTATAATGAATATTTAATAATTATTTTTTTTATTTATTTATTTTATAAATAACTATTATAATGAACTACACAAAAGTAATTACAATTATATTATTAATTATAACTTTAATTTTATCTATAATTCATATAGTTAACCCTAAACATAAATCTATAAGTAGTCCTTCTCCTAGTCCATCTCCCAGTCCATCCCCAAGTCCATCACCATCTCCTTCTCCCAGTCCCAGTCCTTCCCCCAGTCCATCTCCCAGTCCATCCCCCAGTCCATCTCCCAGTCCATCTCCCAGTCCCAGTCCTTCCCCTAGTCCATCTCCCAGTCCATCTCCTTCTCCAAGTCCTCATGTAAAAAATAATAATTATAAATTGGAAACAATATGGAAGGGTAAAGAAATAATACCAGAAAATTCAAATAAAGGATGGAAATATGTTACGGGACCAGATACAACTACACATGGATTAGTTACTTATGTTGGAGATAATACAGCAAAAGAAAATTTTTCTACGACAGATAATAATCTTATTATTAAATTAAAAAATAACCCGGGAAATAGTATTAATTCAATACGATTAACAACAACAAATACATATGATTCTGGATTATTTATTATTGACTTAAATCAAATACCTTATGGAAAATATATATGGCCAGCATTTTGGTTACTCGGTGATTATGAACAAAATAATGCATGGTCTTATAATGGAGAAATAGATATAATAGAAGGTGGATGGCAAATTGGAGGTGGTATAAATGCAACTAATCAATCTACATTACACACAAATACAAAATCAGGTAGTCTACCATGTAATCAAGAAGGTGTAGTTAATATGAAACCACCAGAAGGAGGTTATAATTGTACATATAATCCAAACTATGGTGATATTAAACAACAACCTGGTGAGATTGGACCTAACCCATGTATTAATGGTGATGCAACAGATAAAACACCGGATTGTTGTGGTGAAAATAAACAACAAACGTGTCCTTTTAATGGATGCGGATATAAATTTAATAGTGCATTATCATATGGAGAAAAATTTAAAAAAAATGGTGGAGGTATTTATGCATGTGAATTAACGGATGATGGATATATTCGTATATGGTTTTGGTCAAGAATAAATAAACATATTCCGGATTTAAAAAATAATATTGACATTACAAACTGGGAAAATACTGCAGATGAAAGAATAATTTATAATCCATGTCCAAAAACTTTTTCTAAAATGAGAATGATAATTAATACAACTGCATGCGGAGATGCTTTTGACCATACAGGAAGAGAACAATGTAACACCGGGGATTTATATCAATTAATACAAAAAGATGAATTTATAAAAAATTCATCATGGGATATTAATTTTATAAGTATTTATAATAAAATAATATAATAAAATAATATAATAATAATTTTATGAAATACCTAATGCAAGTATTAGTTTTTATATTACTAATATCAATAATAATATCAATTATTCATATTATTAATCCAAAACATAAATCTGTAAATAGTCCCAGTCCATCTCCTTCTCCCAGTCCTTCCCCTAGTCCATCTCCCAGTCCATCTCCTTCTCCCAGTCCCAGTCCTTCCCCTAGTCCATCTCCCAGTCCATCTCCTTCTCCCAGTCCCAGTCCTTCCCCTAGTCCATCTCCTTCTCCCAGTCCCCCATCAAGTTATGAAAAAAATGCAATAGTTTTTGAAAATACATCAGATAAACCAATTATTGTACATTTAGATGTAAATAAACCTCCATGTGGTGTAGGAAAATCTGGAGCATGTAATCCACCTAATAAAGATGGCACATGTGCTCAAAAAGAACCAGCAATAAGCGGTTCTTCTGATATGAATTATGGTTTTGACCAATGTGGTTATGATTCTAAAGCAAAAGATTCTGGTGATATAGACCATATTTGGGGAAGTGGTCCAGAATTAAGTGGTACAAAATTTTATGTTATTGATGCATCAGGTAATAAATATGAAACACCAATTAAACCTGCACAAAGATTAAAACCAAAAGAAAAATGGTTATTACAACTACCAAGAAGTAATGATGGAACTGGGAAAGCAGTATGGTGTTTTAGACATGCACAACCCGGACTACCTGGTAGTGATAATATGGAATGTTCTGGTGCAGGTGCATGGTTTACGCCTGATAGTACTGAAGAAGCAACTTCACCTATGGGTGTACAAAGAGTTGAATTTAATGTTAATACAAAAAAGACATGGAAAGATTGGGTTTTAAATCTATCAGCAGTTGATGGAATTAATTCAAATATTACCGCAAATATTAATAAAAATTCGAATATATGTAATGATAATAAATTTAGCAAAGACATTAATTTTAATTGTGGAATTAATTTAGAAAATTGTCCAAATGATAATATAGGTACGCCTACTCTATCATCTAACGGTAAAGATGTTTCATATCCATCATGTATTGCACCTAAATTGATTGGTGCTGTAAATTACAAAACAAAATCTACAGATGGTCCATGTTGGAATAATGGAACTCCACAATACCCAGATGATCAATGTTGGGCAGCAGCAGCATCTGGTATTGGTGCAAATAAATTAGATTATCATAAAAGGTGGGATTATACTAGCAAAAATATTGAACCATTAGCAAAAGATTGGAATAATTTTATTAGACCTAATAAACCGGGAGAATCTGGTAATTGTGAAACATACATATGGGCATATGATGAACAAGTTTGTTCTTTAAAAGAATATGATGATAATGGAAAATGTTATGTCAAAAATGATACATTATATGCTTTAGATAATCCTTTTGCACCATTAGGTAATTGTACTGTATATAATAATGAAAAATACGAAAATCCAAATATAAATATTAAAATTAATAATGTATTAGATAAATGGAATTAAATTAAATTTTTATAATTTTATTTGTATTATTTTATTTAGGTTTTTAATTTATTTTGTCAAAGTCCTGTTTCCATAAATCCTTAATTGTAGTATTCTTAATTACTTTAAATTCATCTTCTTTTACTGAATATTCTTTTTCTAATTTTTCAATTGTTTCTTCAGTAAATGTATGAATTGGCATGTTTAGTAAGTAGTCATAATTTGGATTTTCATTAAGTCCCATCTTTTTAATATCTTCTGTAATTTGTTGTTTCTTACGTTTAAATATTACTAGTTCATCATTTACAATTGCTCTTACAAATTTAACCTTTGATTCTAGTATATTTAATTCTTTACTTATTTGTTCAGTTAAATATTCTTTTCGTAAAATATTATATCTGTTTCTAATTCTAAAGAATGATAATAGTATATCTTTTGCTGAATCCATCTTTTGTAAGTTTCCTTTTTCATTGAAGATATACATATTTGTTGCATTGATATTGCTTGTCAATTTTAGATTCTTTTCTAGTGTACCAGAATATTCCCACTGATCTAATGTTTCTTTACTCATTTTGATTTCAAATTTTACCTTTGTATCAGTTGAATTATTTTTAAATGTAATGATGCGATCATCTGTTTCCATCTTTTCCAAGAATTGTTTATAATTTTCGGTCCATTCTCCAATCGGTAGTTCAGTTATTTTAATAGTATTGTCTGTAATAATATAACTACCATATGATACCCATTTATTAGTTTCTACTTTTTCAATATGACCATCAAATCCACTATACCATGGTGTTAGTTCAGGAATCTCATAATCTGGATCTTCTACTAGTTTTTCTAAGCAGAATTTTAAATCATCTGGATTGAATGATGGAATCTTTGTTGAAAATCCAGTTCCTATACCTTCTGCGCCATTAATAAGTACTAATGGTAATGTTGGAACATAGAACTTTGGTTCAATACTCTGTCCATCATCATTTAAGTATTCTAATAGTGGAAAGTCTTGTGGATTGAATAGTTTTGATGAATATTCTGATAAATGTGTAAATATATAACGAGGACTTGATGCATCTTTACCACCCATAAGTCTTGTACCAAACTGACCGCATGGTTGTAGTAAGTTCATATTGTTTGTACCTACATAATTCTGTGCCATATTAATAATTGTTTCTTGTAGTGAATGTTCACCATGATGATATGCAGTATGTTCAGAGATATACCCTGCAAGTTGTGCTACTTTAATTTCAGTTTTTAACTTTTTCTTGAAACAAGCAAATAATACTTTTCTTTGTCCAGGTTTTAACCCATCAACAATAGATGGAATACTACGTACATTATCACTAATTGAGAATAGTACTAGTTCTTTATTTATTAGTTGTGCAACTGGTACTAATTCTGTTGTATTATAATCAAGACCTTCAAATTTTTCTGTATGTTTCTGAATCCATTTTTTACGTTCATCTGCTTCAGTTTTCTTAAATGCTAATACAAGTGCGTTTGAATCTTCAGTTGTTTTATTGATATAATTGAGTACTTTTAGATTCTTAAAGTATTCACGTGCTTCTGCACCGGTAGAAGTACCAAGACCTTTGTAGTACTTAATGTGCCAATTTCCTTTTGCTTGTTCAGTTTCTTTCCAGATGGTATATTCTTTGTGTGTATAAAATGATAAGCGTTCATTTCCTTTTGATACTTTTACAATCGGAGTAATAATGCTTCCAATAAATACATTTTTAAGTAAGTCTGGCCAACCTGCATCAATAAAATTGATAAGCAGTGCTTTAATATGAAATCCATCATAATCTGCATCCGTCATTACAAGAACTTTTCCATATCTTAGATTTTTAGTTGTTTTTGTATCTGTCTGAAGACCAAGAATCTTCTTGATATTTAAAATTTCTTCATTTTTGGAAATCTGTGAAAAACTTGCTTCACGAGTATTAAGTAACTTACCACGGAGTGGAAATACTCCAAAGTAATCTCTTCCAACAACTGATAGACCAGATACTGCAGTTGTCTTTGCTGAATCACCCTCTGTAAGAATAAGAGTGCATTTTAATGATTCATTTGTACCTGCTTTATTTGCATCATCAAGTTTGGGAATACTTAGACGAACTACTTTTTTACCATCAGTTTTTGATAAATTGCGTTTCTCTTTTGCTTCTGCAACTGCGAGTAGAGAATCTACAAATCCAAGTTTTAGAATTTTTTTAGTTAAATCATCAGTTAATGTAAATTTATAACCAAATTCAGATACACGAGTTGTATGTTTATCTTTAGTCTGCGAACTGAAAGTTGGATTTTCAATTGTGCTATTAATAAATACAAATAGAGAATCTTTTACATATTGTTGTTTTACGGTAATATTTTTGTGTTTCGCTTGAATTTCTTCTGTACATTTTTTCATAATAGGTAGAGTTACATGATCAACATGTGAACCTCCATCAATTGTACTAATACCATTGACAAAAGATACATGTTGAAATGAATCTTTTTTAGAAAGTGCAATACATACTTGCCAACGTCCATTTGGTTCTTCATAATAAACCCGCGGTGATTCTGTTTTTGTTCCAATATAATAACTTACATATTCTGAAAAATCTTTGCATTTAATTTTTTCACCATTAAGAAATATAGATACAGTTTTTGGTGTAATTGCTGAAATATCAAATACACGTTTTTTAAGAACTTCTAATGTATCATGTCCTTCTTGGTTTAGTTCTTTTAGTTTAAACTTAGCAAAGTCTGGAGTAAAAATGATTTTCGTATAATCTTTTTCAGATGTATCAGAAATTTCCGGTTTTTCAATCTCTGACATATTATTCTTAAAAACTTGTCGATACATTTTTTTATCACATACAGTTTCAATAATGAATTCTATAGAATAAATATTTGTTAGTTTTGCACCAAGACCATTTAGACCACCAGTTGTTCGTTTTTTAGAATCATCATAATTACTTGAACTTAAAAGATTTCCAAAAATTAATTCTGGAACATAAATATTATGTTCTTTATGTATCTGAATTGGAATACCTGAACCATCATTAGATACTGAAATTGTATTACTTTCAAAGTTTACATGAATATTTTTAACTTTTTTACTACGTTGACATTCATCCGATGCGTTAGTAATAATCTCATCAAAAATTTTATAAATGCCTGGATTCCATTTAACAAATTTACTAATAATTTTTTCTCCTTTTTTGTCTAGAATCCATTGTTCAGATGTAATAGTTGCAATGTCTCCAACATACATACCAGGACGAGCAAGTACATGCTCAATTTGTGTAAATTTTTTGTAACGATTTTCAACGGAATCTTCTTTATTTACAGGCATAATTACGAATGAAACTAATATAATATGGTCGTATTTTTTAAGTAGTTATTTTTTTTGTAAATAAAAAAAAATAATATTATATTATATAATGGAATAGAAGAGGGTTCGGAAATAATATATTTGTAAATAGATTTCAGGCATTAAGTGGGTTACCAAATACATATATTTTACCAGAAGTCGGAAATATATATATATAGTGTAGATAATGTTAATATCAAGTTTATAAAATAAAGTACTTCAGTTTTTCCTCCAAAAAATATTGGAACAATTGATTGGATTGGAAATATTACAATTGAAGTTTTATAAGTAACACCGAATGGAAATTTATTTAATATTAAATCAGAAATATCTTTTATTAATACAAATAATTGTGAATTAACAATACCTGTATTATCTAGCGATGATATTAATTTATCTTTTACTCAAAGTACAAACATACATGATTTACGTACTAATTTTATTACTCTAACATATGTTAAAAATGACGAAATTTCTAATATTAATACACATGTTCATACTTCTCAAAGTAATTTATTTTTAACAGATTTAAGATTAATGCTTAAAATAGAACTTACTAATTTTAATAAAAATTTAAATTACTATTCATCGTCATATTTATCTCTAAATAAAAACATAATTAATATTAAAAATTAAATAAAAAATATTATATATATAATATTTAATGAGTTCGACAAAAATAATAAAAGATGGTTATTTTGATAAAGCTTATTTTAATAGATTGCGAGTTTTAAGTATTAAAAGTGGGAAACTCAATCAAATCGAAACTGAAACTAAAACTGAAACTGAAACTGAAACTGAAACTGAAACTGAAACTGAAACTGAAACTGAAAGTGCTGTAAGTTGGTTATTTTCATGTTATTGTTATATTTCTGTAAATAAAGATGAAATAACAATTTTAAAAAAGAAATTTTTACTTGATAAATTCTCAGATAGACCAAAAAGATTAGATAATAAATATTATGAAACAGATGCTTTAGAAGAAATACATACAGTACTTATGTCACATACTATGCAAATAGATCCTCCTAATGCTACTGTCACATTGGGTGAGTCTATTTATACTATTATAATAACAGAAGTGGTAGATTATAAAATCGGTAATTATATCACAATTAAATATGAAAATTTAAAAAGTAATGATACTCCATTACCAAATACAAATCAAACATATAAAATAGCTAGTTTATTTATAGATAACTATGTGTCATCATTTAGTACTATATCTGGGAATCTAAAGTATTCTAATCTTTCCAATGCCAATATTAATAATTCTTTATTATTAATATCTTATATACGAACTTTTGTAAACATATCCGGGTTTATGTATACTGTAAGCAGAATATTTGGATATTCTGCTTATATACATAAATTTTTTATAATAGTTTCAAGTTTTTTAAAAGAGAATCAGGTTTTTTTAACTAATAATATATTTGATGAACTGGAGTATGATAAATTAAATATGTATTTTTATACCGGTGAAAACAGTACATTAAATTTTAAAAGTATGTTTCTAAAATTATATCAACCATTAACTATTACATATAAATCATTTTCCTATGTACTTAATCTCTCTACATTAAATTATTTATTACTTAATTTTACAAACATTTTATATGATTTTCATGTTAGTTTTAATAATAAAAAATATAATTTTATGTATGAAATAGGTAATGGTCTACATGGATGGGGTAATTATGAAGAACAATTTTACGTTTCTCCAGCTGAAAGTCAAATAACAAAAAATGAAATTGAATTAAAAATTGGTAGGTCTTCATCCAGTGATAGTGTAAAAAGTAATCGTTTTCATACAACTTCAAATGGAACAAGTAATTTATCAGGAGAATTTGAAATTAAAATAGGTTACAAAACTACTATAGAAATAGATGCTACTATACCACATAAATATAACGGCAAAGTAATTAAAACATGGCCAGCAATATGGTTATTAGGTTCAGAGTTCTTTTTAGATCCACATAATGAAAATTATTTAGAATGGCCATTATGTGGTGAAATAGATATTATGGAAAAATCATCTATGCATAAATATAGTCCAGATTTGGAAAATCCGTTTAATTCGGGAAATGACAACACATTACAAAAAGTAAATCAATATACTTGCGCTGTTCATTTTAATCAAATTGTTAGTGAAACTGAAAATGTAAGTGAAAATATACAAATAAACCTTACTACAGATAATTCTGATACTAGTAATAATAATTCTATACGTTCTATTTTCTCTGTTGAAATTGAGTGTTATGAATATATTAAACGTTCTTATAATAAAATTACCTTTAAAAATAAAAATACATCACAAAGTATTACATATGCTGATAATTTATTTAATCTATTTTATGATAAAAACTATACTGATAATAAAAACAAAAAATATCAATTATTATTAAATATTGCTTATGGTGGAACATACGTTAATGGTTCTTCTGACCCCGACTATCAGATAAAAGAGGATGAAATTTTTAATCAAACTATGATTATTCATTCTATATCAACTAATCATATTGTAAATATTTACCGTCCTCTTCCGACTGTTCCTAAAACTATTACATTTAAAATTAGTGCAAAACAATCATATATTAACTTTTTAATAAGGCATATTCATGGTAATACCCCGTCTTTTATTAGAAATATTACTATTGGATATTATAGTAATACTACAGCTTGGGGTATTATTACAAATGAAAATGTACCAGAATATACTTGGATAGCTTCAGATGGGGATAATATAAATATAATGGATAAAGAAAGAAGTATGACTATAAACAGTGTTTTAACAGATACATTTGAATATAAATTAGTAATTAAATGTACAAATGTGAACATTTACAACCAAACGAAAAGTAAGTATGAATATTTTAGTGACATTTATTTAACAGAAGAATTTGATCTTAGTACATATAGTCTAGATGGATACTATAATGATAGATTCGAATATCTTGGGACAGATTTACGAGAAGATGCTACATTTAAAAAGACTGACATTTATGTTAATAGAGTTTTTCCAGCATCTGTTAATGATTCTACTACTCTTACCCTTAGTTTTAATAATTTACTACCAAATTCGTCTGCAAATTGAAATTATTACAATTTTTAATAAACTATAGAATACATATATAAAAAATATTAACAAATATGCAACCAATGAACATTAACATTACAAATTCAAAAGAGACTTCTGAAACAGAAGATTATTCTGAATTTGAAAAGTATATTATCATAAATAATATTCAGTTAACTAAAGAAAATAAACAACTTAGAGAACAAATTACTGAACTAGAAAAACAAAATAATGAACATGAATCTGAAAATGATAAATATGATGAAAGAATTCGTTATATGCGAGGTTTAATGCACAATTTATATTCTCTTAAAGAAATGAGTTCCTTAGTTAGAAATAACTGGGAGGAATATGCCAAAAAATCTAATAAATTATTTAACAAGTATAATGATATAGATGGATTAATTAATAAAATTATAGTAATTTATATTATAAATTTGGTCATAATTTTACTAATTGATGTATTATTTAATAATAATTATATAATCCTTATTAAAATGATTATTTATAACTCAGCAATTATCGCTTTATTTTCAACTAGTTACAAAAAATTTATAAATAATGACGATTTGTACAAAATTTCCTGGTGCCACAAAAATAAAAAAATTGTAATGAAGTACAATGAAGAATACTATAATATAAAAAATCTTCAAAATGATTTAGAGAATCAAACAAAAGAAAAAATAAAAGAAATTAATGAACTTGAAAAAGCATGTGTTGGAGTATCTGTAATGATTGATAATGTATAAATAAAATAAATAATTTACGATCTAAAGATTATTAAATATTAGCAAATGGTAATGTCATGAAAAATAATATCATTATAGTAATTAGTAAAACTAACCATATTTGACTAGAGTTATTGTTATTTTTGTGGTGTTTTTTGTGAACCGGGCAAGGTCCGCAAATTTGGCATTCAGGGGCAAATTCTTTGCATGTTTTTCCTGTTTGTGGTGCTGGTAGTCCCATAGATTTATTATAATTATCCTGAAAAAATGAAGCAATTTGTCCTATTCTTTCACCATATGCACTTGCATCTTCTTTTATGTACTTATTTGTAAATGTTGGATTACTAGTTGTTCTGTCTTTTGTAACTATTCCTAAAATTCCTTGTGCTGTATGCCATGAACCACTACCTGGTTTTCCTAATGTAGATCTAGATGCACCACCGGTTACAATATTTGCACCAAATGTTTGCATTAAACGTGATAATGAATTTAATACTAATTGACCACCAGTGCCTGCATCAGCAGAAGTGGCAAATTGCCCTGCAACTTTAGATGCTAAAAATGATGATTTAAATCCAGCACCTGCAAATTTATCAAAAAATTCTGTTAAAGAAGGTTCAATATTACCGTTGTATACACCAGATCCTATAATAAGACCACTTGAATTTGCAATTTTAGTTAGTATATCTTCTTCCTCTTGTGAATCTTGAAAGTTTATATCAATTGGACCAACAACATTAATACCAGATTTTTTTACACCTGCAGAAATATAACTAGCAATAATACTATTTGCTCCTTTATTTGTGGCACCTGAATATATGATAACTATATATGGATTATTTGACATTCTTTTATTATATATATATATATAATTTTAATTTTTTTCAATTAGAAGAATATTTTATAATACCTCCATTAGAATTATTATCCCATGTTACATTTGATATATATCAATAATTGTTTGTAACATCAAGTCCATATTTTTAACATCTGTCAAAATCCAATTAGCAATAATACTATTTGCACCTTTATTGGTTCTTCCAGAATAAAAATATAATAATATTATTTTATAGAAGACATATATATATAATTTAATATATAAAAAAAATATTATTATTAAATTAATAAAAATGTTTACGTATAAAATAAGTAATAATACATTATTATTAATTGTATTTATATTTTCTTTTATTATTTATATAACAGGATTTATACTAAAAAAATATTCAAATTTTAAAAGAATTAATTTATATGTTTTATTATTAACTATAATAATATCAACTATAGGATTAATATTAATATCAACTAATAATATTTCAAGTTCAGACAAACATTCCCATGATGAACCACATCCTCATCCAATTAAAATAGAATGTAATAATAGTAATGATTGTCCAAATAAAGATAAATTTAGTTGTGAAAATAAAAAGTGTATATTAAATTCTAGTGATAAATTGAAAATAGTAAAATATCTTGATTCTGTATACCCAAGTAAAATTACAATGTCTTCTATGTTAAGTGATATCGAAATTTATAATTTTTTTATGTTATTAGGATACTATTGGGTAAGTTATCATAATAATGTTGAAAATATTTTACATACTATAGATAATAATTTTCCAAAGAATGTACAATGTGGCGGTTACTATACAAGAGGAAATAGTCAAACATTATGTGGGTCTTCACCTCATACAAATATAGCTAAAAATTGGCCGTGTAATAATGGTTGTCCTCCTGGAATTCAATGTTGTAAACCAGGCACATTAAGTTTTCCACCTAATAATAATCAATTATATTATACAGATTATATTCAAAAAGATATAGAAGTTTTAAGAAATGGTTATGATTTTAAAGATTTTCATAATAAATCCATATTATATAATCCTTCATATTTATATAAGATTAACAAATTAAATGAAAAAAATGCTATAAACTATTTACCATTAATTAAAAATGGATTAGATAATACAGGTAAAAATATTAACTATAATGTTTGTAATAATACAAATACATATGATTTTACTAAAAAAGGCCCAGGAATTCCATCAAATGAAATAGGAGAATGTACTAGAGACCATGGTGTTGGTGGTTCTCCTGATATATTTTATTATATATGTTCTGGTACAGGTAATTTATTAAATATAGGAACAACATTAAGAAGTGCTAATAAAATTCACGCATTATTATTAATAATAAGAAGAGCTGGTGAATTAAATTTTGGTTCAGTATCAACATATAAATATTCAGGATATACAATAACAAAAACAAAAATAAATTTAAAAGATAAAATAATAAAAAATTCTTTTATTGAAACACCACAGTTATTATTATTAGAATATTGTGAAAGATCAAATTATACATATACAATGAATTGTTTAAATACTGAAGAAGCTGAATTTGGAACAGATGATGCTAAAAAAATAGCACCTAATGTAGACTGGCCTTTTTCATTAAATAATGTAGGATGGGAAGGAAATAATAATCCACAAGGTGCACCAGATACTAGTTATAGACACTTATTAAAATGGTATTTTGCATATAAAAAAGTAACACTTCCAGATTTATCTGATTATAGTAATAATTGGAGTAACTGGAGTTCAAATCAAGTTAAAATTTTAGGAGATTTTTATAATTCTATTACAGAACCACAATTTGATTCATGGAAAATTAATTATTCATTTAATAGAATTAGTAATAGTGCACATCCAGATGTAATTATATATCAATTAATTAATCCAGCTAAAGTTGAAATAACTGGATATTCATTAGATGTAAATCCATTAGATAAATATGGAAAACCATTTAATGGTATAACAAATTATTCAGGAAAATATTTAGATACAATAAGTTTTTCTATTCAACCAAATGGTGGTGGAGCATGGGCTTATGAACTAATTGATTATAGATTAAGCATTAAAGCAGCGGGAGGGAATAGTGATTATTGGACTAAATATACTAATAAATTTATTAAAGTAGGAAATATATTAAATAGTAATGGTATGGAAGAATGTACACCATATTTTTGTAAAAAATCAACAGACCCATATTGTGAAATATTAAATCCTCAATATGGTAGAGAAGACACAGATTGGAAAGCAATTATATGTAGTAATCCATTAAATCCAAGTCCTCCAACTCCACCACCAACTCCTCCAAGTCCATCTGTTCCACAATGTAAAAATATATCAGATGGAGCTGAACATAATTATTGTTCAGGATGGTGTAATACTCCTGGTGCGTGGGATTGTGGTAAAAATCAGATGAATAACGGTGAATATTGTAGTTGTTTGAATTGTAATGGATGTAATAAATAATTATTAAAATATAGTAGGAGTTGTTAAATTATCCCATGATGGACTCCACCATTTTTGTTTTTCTTTAATTTTACTATTAACTGTAACAGATTGTTTTTCCCATGCAATTTTAAAATGGTCATTAAAAATTTTAGTTAACCCTGATGCATTTAAATATAATATATCATTGTTTATACCATCAATGTCTGAATAATAAGCTCTTGATGGATGACCTGAACTAACTAATAAATTATTATCTGACATATATAATTTTTCATGATTTCTACAACAACTACTACTATTACATTTATCGGTACACTTAAAATCACCTTTATTTGAACGTGTTTGATTAAACCATTTAATATGAATATTATCTGTTTGAGTTTTTGATAAATTACTTAATTTACTAGGCATCCAAGGTCTCCATGATTTATCATTATTATTATTAAATACTCCGTCGATTATTCTTAATGTTGAATGTTTTGTATAATCTCTAATTGATGGAAACATTAAAGGAAATCCATGAGAGTACCATCCGGGACCATGATAATTATTTTCAGGAGAACATCCAGTCCAACCATATCCTCCATCTAGATATTTACAAGGCTCGTGTGCATCTAAAATATTATTATACATAGAAATGTTAATAAATTGAGATTTTTTAGACTCTTCAAAAAATTTATTAAATAATAATCCAGCCCATGTTGCACCTGATGCAAATTTTAATTCATTATTATTACAGTAAGTAGGTTTATTGTCACTACATATTATTGATTTGTTTAACATAATTTCATACTGATCTTGCCATTTATTTGGATCTCCTTGTCCATTAGCAGAATCAAATACTATATTTAATGGAGATATAAATTTATTTGATGGATTTTGTGGTGGTGGAGATATTCCAAGCCATACATTTACATTTTTATCAATACCATTTAATTTATTTGGATTATTACCATAATTTTTATCATTAATATCATCTGCAGACCATTTTATATCTACCAATATTGGTAATTTAGGATAATTATCAATTGTTTTTAAACTTTTTAATAATTTCAACCCGTCTGTTGTCATATTTTTTACATACATTGTAATTGGTGTTATTGTATCAATATCCATTTGTAACATATATTGTGCAAATTTTGAATCTAATTTAGTTGTTATACCAAGTGATGTTTCTTTAACTCCTAAATTTCTTCTATTTAAATCAGCGTCTATATTCCATGAACCATTTATTATTCTTGCATTATTTGTATTTTTATAATAAAAATTAATAATTTTTCTGTGTGCATGTCCCCATATTTTTGAATCATCTTTATTAGATGGAGAATCCATTAAAATTATATTATTTTTGTTTATACCACAATAATCTAATTTTGTTAAAATATTATTAAAACTATTACAACCATCTGCTTGTGGTATATTACAATTACAATTATCTGGTTTAGGTTTTTCATTTGTACAATTTGTACTTGGACATTGATTAGATGAAGAAGGACAAGTATATACATCACCGCATATATACCATCTATCAGCACCCAATATAAATTTAGCTCCCTTTTTTAAAGCTGATTTCATATTATTAATTATTTCATCATGAATAATCATATAATCAGTCATGAAAATTGCTACATCATCTTTGTTCATCATTAATATACTTTTATTAAACCATGGTGAAATAGTATCAACAGCTTTATATGTCCAAGGACTATATTCAATTGTTGTATAATCAATACTTAAATTTTCTTTTTTATCTACGGGACTTTGAGACGGACTTGGTGGAGATGGCAGTGAAGAATCATTATTTAAATTATTCATGTTTATTAACTTTGTAATTAATGTAATAAATGTTAATATTAGAAATATTATAATTAAAACAATCATTAAATATAATAATAATTATTTTTTTTTTTACAAAAAAATTATTTCTTAAAAATATAATGTGTAATTTTTATCCATTCTTCTTGCATTTCCATATAAAGCATTATAATAGTCACTAATTATATACAATTGACATTCTAATTGTTTTATAGGACATTCTTTATATTCATTTATATATCTTAAATGCATTGCTGCATATCCATTTTCTTTTGGTTCTGTTATATAATTCTTTGTGTATAATATTGTTTTTTCCAATTTTACATGATAATAAAATTTTAAAAGATCTTCTTTTGTATAAAATACAAATCTAAATCCAATTAAATCATGCAAATCATATACGTTTTCAGTATTTACACTTTTAATTTTTTGTAAAGAACTTTCAAATGATTTTACTCTTGCAGTTTGCAAATGACATGGTAATCTTTGTGTATCTAAAATTTCACTAAATGTTTTTTGTTCTGAATGAATTACAAAATTTGCATTTGTTACATAACATGTAATTGGAATGATACTATTAACTAACATAGTCATGGATAGTAATATTTTATAAAATAATAACATTTACGTTATAAATTACATTAATATTTTATTTACATTTTAAATAAATGAACAAAGAACAAAAAAAAAATACCGATGAAACAGATAAAAAAAATAATAATTTAAATAATTCTAAAAAATCCGTTCTTGTAACTGGTGGTTCAGGATTTATTGCTTCACACTTAGTCGATCGTTTAATTAAAACTGGATACTTTGTTGTTAATATAGATAAATTAGATTATTGTTCATATGACAATACAAAAAATATAAATAATTGTTATAAATTTATTCATGGAAATATTTCAAATAAAGAACTAATTTCATTTATTTTAAATGAATACTCTATTGAAAGTATTTTTCATCTAGCAGCACAAACACATGTAGATAATTCGTTTTATAACTCTATTCAATTTACATATGATAATATTATTGGTACACACAATTTGTTAGAGTGTGTTAGAGAATATAACCAACAACAAAAAGAAAATAGTGATAAATTAGTTTCGAAATTTGTTCATATGTCAACAGATGAAGTATATGGTGAAGTAAAATTAGGTGAGTCAGAATGCACCGAAAATAGTTTACTAAAACCAACAAATCCTTACTCTGCTACTAAAGCAAGTGCTGAACTATTAGCAAGTTCTTATTATCATTCATTTAAATTACCAATTGTAGTTATTCGTTGTAATAATGTATTTGGTCCACGGCAATATCCAGAAAAAGTAATTCCTGCATTTATATATAATTTATTTAACGGTGATAAATGTTATATTCACGGAGAAGGAAAAACAGAAAGACATTTTATTTATGTTGAAAATGTAATTGATGCTATACTAACTATTTATGATAAAGGAAATATAAATGAAATTTACAATATTGCAAATACAGAGTGTTTTAAAGTAATTGATTTAGCAAAATTATTAATTAAAAAATTACATAATAGCGATAAATTTGAAGACTATATTGAATATATTCCTGATAGAAATTTTAATGATTTTAGATATTTAATTAATAGCGAAAAATTAGAAAAATTAGGGTGGACTCCCAAAATTAATTTTGAAGAAGGAATTAAAAGAACTATTCAAAGCTTAAAAAATTTAAAAAAAAATTAATAAAAATTAATAAAAAATTAATAAAAAAATAAATATATATATATTATCATAATGAAAGTCTGTAACGTTGGAAAGGGTTCTAAATTATTAGTAGTAGTCTTTTTAGTATTATTAATTGTGTTATGTTCATTTGGTTTAATGGATTCGGGTAAATATTCATGTGATAATGGTTTATTTATTGATCATAATGATTTAAAATCACTCATTACTGATAGTAAAACAAAAACACAAAATTTCCAAAATTTAAGTAGTTGTATCAGTAAACTTGGTAATAGTAAATCTCCATTAAAAGGAGTGTCTAATTGTTTTAATAAATATGGTTACGGAGAATGTGTTGAAGGGCATACATCCGAAATAATTTTAATTATAATTATTTCATTAACAGGTATTTTCCTACTATTTAATTTATTTTGTATGTTTCAGAAAAATGGTCCTATGGCAATGATGTAAATTATAATTTACAATTTTTGTAATTTGTGTTAAAAAATAAATAATTATTAAATATATTAAATTATAAATGTTAGAATTTTATGAGTTTAATACGTTTAACATTATAGTTGTGTTAGTTAGTACATTTATAATTTACTATATTATGTCAAATTATTTGGGTAGCAACGGTAGTAATGAAAAAAACGGATATGATAAAAAATCAAGAAGTAGTCAATTAAGTTTAGAATATTTATTAATTTCTGTAATTATTGCTGTTTGTATTAGTTTAATTGTTGCATATGTAATGTCAAGTGGTGACGAAAGTGTGCTCACAGATAATTTTTGGGATCCAATTAAAGAATCTCAATCAGTATAATAAAAATTTTTCGTTATATAATATATAAAGAAAATAATTTAATAATTTAAGGACTTTAAAGTCATTATGAGTCTTCAAATTAGTAAATTTAATCCTAAACAAATAGAAGAAAGACGCGTTAATGGTGCTGGACCTGCTACGTGTGTATTTATTGGTAAACGTGGTACTGGAAAAAGTACATTAGTTGCAGATATATTATATCATAGTAAGAAAATTCCAATGGGTGTTGCAATTTCAGCAACTGAAGATGGTAATGCTTTTTATTCTTCATATATACCAGATATTTTTATTCACAGTGAATATAAACCAGATATTATACAACAAATTATAACTCGTCAAAAAAAAGTAATCTCTAAAAATCCTGGTAAAAAAGATTCTACAAATGATGCATTTGTGTTATTAGATGATTGTATGTATGATAAAAGAATGATTAAGGATCCAAATATTAGAGGTATATTTATGAATGGTCGTCATTGGAGAATAACATTTATGTTAACTATGCAATATTGTATGGATCTCCCACCTGATTTACGTACAAATATTGATTTTGTATTTGTTCTTCGTGAAAATATTATACAAAATCAAGATAAATTATTCAAAAATTTTTTTGGTATATTTCCACATGTCGATACTTTTAGAGAAGTTATGAATTCATGTACAGAAGGGTTTGATTGTTTAGTATTAGATAATACTTCAAGAAGTAATAAAATAAATGACTGCATATTTTGGTATCGTGCAAAACCAAATAGAAAATTTAAAATTGGATCAAAAGAATTATGGAATTATCATAAAAATAATTATAATGATAAACATTCAATAGAAGATGAACAACTTGACTTAGATAAAACTAAAAAGAAACCAGGGATTTCTGTTAAAAAAGTTAAAAAATTAAAAAAAGTTGAAGTTAAAAAATAATAATGGGATACAAATTATAATAATGGTATTTCTGTTTAAAAAAATATTAAAAACAATATAATGAATAATTTTGGAAATGAATTTAATAAATTACCAACTGAATTACAAAACGAAATAATACTAAAAAATACAAATTATTATCAACAAAAAGTTGCAAATTTATTAATAGAACTAAATTCTTTACAATCTATACATTCACAAAAAGTTAGAGAACTACAAATAATACGATCTCCATATGGTGAAATGTGGCATTTACTAAATGTACATGAAAATAAAAATAGAATATATAGTTACACTCAAACAGAAAACGCTTATATACAACTAAATAACTATTATAAACCTTTAGTATTAAATCTTAAAAAAGAAATTAAACAATTAAATAATAACATACAAAAAAAAATAAGTGATATAGATAAAAATAAAAAACAGTATTACTATTATTATAATAAGTATAGAAAAATTAACTAGTTAAATAAACTGCTTGAATAAACTCATGAACAAATACAAATAAATTTTTAAAATATTTAAAGAATACAAAGAAATATATAAATAATGGTACATACAAAAATAGAAAAATTACAAAAAATACCTCAAAATGAACAACGTAGTCCAGAATGGTTTGCTCAAAGATACACAAAGTTAACATCAAGTGATGCTGCAACTGTTCTTGGAACAAATCCATATTCTAAACCACATGAACTTCTTTTTAAAAAATGCGGTTATGATCCAAAACCTTTTGTAAGTAATGTTGCAACCTTACACGGTCAAAAATATGAAGACACTGCAATAGAATTATATTGTAAAATTACGGGAAAATTTAACTATAATTTTGGTTGTATTTGTTATACAGATGTTCATAAAGAATTAAATAATTATGATTCAAAATATGATTTTTTAGCTGGGAGTCCAGATGGTATTGTTGAATCATTATATGATCCCGAACAAGAACCAATTTTAATAGAAGTTAAATGTCCGTATAGACGACCAATTAAAGATGGATATATTCCGGAGTATTATTATCCACAAGTACAACTTAATTTATTTATTTGCGATTTAAGTATTGCAGATTTTATAGAATTTTGTCCTAAAACAAATAAGTTAAATATTGTACGTATTGTAAAAGATATAAATTGGATAAATAAATATGTACCGATTTTAATAAAATTTTGGAATAAAGTTGAACACTTTCGCGAGATAGGAATAGAATATAATGAAGAATATATTAAAAAGAAAGAAAAAGAACTAGAAAGAGAAAAGAAAAAAGTAATTAGAGAAAAGGAAAAGGCACAAAAAGAAAAATTACAAGAAAGTAAAAAACAAAAAATAACAAATTTATTTGTAGAAATACAAGAAATACAAGAAACAGAAGAATCAGAAGAATCAGAAGAATCACAAAAACGACCTAAAAAATGTATTATTATTGATGAATAATAAAAAAAATATTGTATATATATAATGGTAGCAACTTTAATGGTAGCAACTTTAATAGAAGCATTTGGAAATAATTTTAATGATGATAACAAATGTGATAATTGTGATAGTAGAACATATAGAGTAACATCCTGTAGTAATTTAAACCACAATCAAAGTTTATGTGAAAATGCATTAGCACAAAATCAAACTTTTGGAACATCACAAAATTGTGAATATAGTAAAAATTTTTGTACAACACCTGATACATGTATGTTAGGTGATCCAAATAGTATAGATAGTAATTGTAAATTACAACCAAAAGGGAATTTATCAAAACCAATATGTACTGGAGTTAAATTGAAAACTTCGGAAGATTATTGTTTAGAACCTCCTCTAAAACAACGTTATATACGTAGTATTAATCCTATTCAAAACTATTATTGTGATGAAAATTATCAAAATTGTAAATTTTGTAAATGGATTGATCAAGATAATCAGTCAACAACACAAATTGACTGTGAACCAAAATAAAAATTTTCAATATAGTAAGTTAAACTATACTTACTAAGTTAAATTTACAAAAAATAAAATATTTAAAGACTCTAACGATTTTATAATCATAATGGGTATTCGATGTCTCAATACATTTATTAAAAAAGTATGTCCGGAATGTATAACTACGAATAAAATAAGTAGATATAGTGGTAAAGTGTTTGGAATAGATGCAAGTATACTATTATACAAATATAGACATATTTCAAATATTGATGAATCATGTGTAAACTCACATATAATTGGATTTTTAAATAGAATTAAGTATTATCTTAATAATAAAATTACACCAGTTTTTATTTTTGATGGAGTTCCCCCAGAACAGAAAAAAATTACCTTAAAAAAACGACAGTCTATCAAAAGAAAAATTTATGAAAAAATAGAAATATTACAAGATTTAACTCCTAATAATGAATCAGAACAAAGAGAAATAGATAAAGAAATTAATAATTTGTCACGTCAAATTATAAATGTAACAAAAACACATATTACAGAAGTTAAGACACTATTAGATGTTTTAGGAATTAATTACTATGATGCTCCGGATGAAGCTGAAAAGTACTGTGTTTTTTTACAACAAAATAAAATAATTGATTATATAGTCACAGATGATACAGATGTATTTACATTTGGTGGTGTAAATATACTAAAAAGTTCTATTAAAAATGATTTAATTGAAACTGATATTGAACAGTTTTTACAAAAAATTGGATATTCAAGATTAAAATTTATAGATTTCTGTATATTATCTGGGTGTGATTATTTATCGTATGTTCCAAATTTAGCAATAAATACAGTTTATACCTTATTTAAAAAATTAGATAATATTGAAGATGTTATTAAGTTAAATAAATACGCATTTCCAGAAGAATATAAGAATGTAGAAGAACTTAAAAATATACGTTTCATATTTTTAAACTTTGAATATGAAAGTCCAAAACCTTTAGAACATAAAGTAATCAACAAAATAGAATTTAAAGATTATTTGGAAAAAATGAATATTAAAAATTCAACAAAATTAATAGATAAATTTTAAATTAAATAAAATTGTAAAAAAAAACATTTTAAAAATTAAATTTATTTTTTTTTTCTTTTGTATATATTATAATAAAATGGTTGATAGCTTAGCAATGTTCTTTGGTGCGAAAAAACGTAAAGTCAGACGTTCACCTGCGCGTAAAGTCAGACGTTCACCTGTACGTAAAGTCAGACGTTCACCTGCGCGTAAAGTCAAACGTTCACCTGCGCGTAAAGTCACAAAATCGCATGGTGCGATTGTAGTAAAAGGTCGCGAACGTAAACTATTCAAAGGTTCCGGTGGTGGTCTATACTACAAAACAAAATCTGGACGCGCATATGTTGATTCTAAATTTGTTAGTAAACACTCGCCAAGACGTGTGCGCGCTTCTCCAAAACGTCGTGGTGCCTCTCCAAAACGTCGTGGTGCCTCTCCAAAACGTCGTGGTGCCTCTCCAAAACGTCGTCGTGCCTCTCCTATGCGCAGAATGCGTCCCGTCAGATGGGGTTACGGTCTAGGTCAACCATCGCTAATTGACATGATGGGACCAGCTGGTCTAACTGTAATGGCTCCTCGTCAACACCTATTAGGTCCCGGTGGTATGGCTCCTACAATGTAAATTTTTAAATTAGTTAAATAACTTAAAAACTAATAAAAAAAATAAAATACTATATATTTCTTAGGTACAAGAAAATTATAGTATTTTATGAAGTTACTTATTTTTTTACAGATAATTAATTTTATTATTTTTATTTATTTAGTAGATTCTTATTTTTTTATTAAGTTAAATATCCATGAAGTCTTGAATTTGAATATTTTCACTAATATTGAATAATGTTCTTTCAATTGTACGTAGACCATTTGGATGTGTTTTATCTGTTCTAATTAAAATAGGACTAAAGTTATTTGTATCTTTATCAAATGTACATTCTACAATACATTCATTCTTATAATGATCTAACTGTTTTGATTTTTCAATAAATTCTTTTCCCTTTTCAGTTTTTGCATGAATATTTGCAAAAATATTAAGATTACCTAAATGAAATACATATGCTTGTAGTCCAATTTCTACTTCTTTTAGTAAAAAATCAAATGTATGTTTATTTTTAGGTTTCCATTTTAACATCGAATATTGAGTGCCAGAAATAACCGGTAGATTTTCTGGCATAAAAATAATACCATCATTATTTTCGGATTTATTATAAACATTCTCAATAAAATCTGCAAATTCTTCAAATGGGTAAAATTCTTTTACAGAAATATTAAGTGTGCTATTTGTACTATAAGTAACAAATGAATGTACGCAATATTTAGTATCATTTAAACGTGTCGAATGACTTAGTTTATTAATCTTATTTCCACAAAGAATAAGTGCATCATGAACAACAAAATCCCACTTTTTATTATAAGAATCATAAATAATTTCACCATCTAAAAGTGTACCATTATATAGTGTATCTTCTGCTTCAATTGAAATATTATAGAAATTTAGTGCTCTATTTACAATAATACACTGATTTTTACTGTTTTTGTCCTTGATAAAATACATGAGAAATCTTACTCCATCTAATTTTAGACTTGTGTAATATTTATACTGTTTTAGTTTAGAAAAATCTTTTTTCTCAATTGATACTGGTTGTGGTGCAGGAAATGTTAAGTCATGTCCTTTTACTGAAAAGTTAAAATTAATACTTTTTGTTAAATAATGAATGAATTGTTTATTTTTGATAACTGTTCCTACGGGAGAATTCTTTACATTTAAAATAATACTTTCTAAATCCATATTTTATAATATATATTGTGTAAAAACTTTAAGTATCTTTAAAATTTGTTAAAAGTATTTAAGGTTTTATTTTAAATAAATTTATATTCACTAATGCAAAAAAATAAAATTCAAGTGTTAAACCAAAATACAGAACAAATAGAAGAAACATATTACAAAATAACTGGTAAGACTCTTTTACTATTAGAATCTTTAATGGAATATTACTCAAAAAATATTCACATTCTAACTAGTATAATTACTCAAAAAAAAACATTATCATTGAGAATATTAGATTGGTTAGTGACAAATTATGCGAAAAAACACAATGTAGTTTATACAATTAGGAAAAATAATACAAACTGTAATTTTAATATTTATTTAGACTATAAAAATCAATTGAAAGCATATTCAAAAAAATATTTTGACCCTTTTTGTAGAAGAGAAAGAATATTAATAGATATACAGGATTTAAGTTGGAAGATAATTAATAATGTTAATAAACAAAAAACAAATGAAAATCAGTTAATAACAACTGTAGGGCAATTAAATTTTTTTAAATGGTTTATAGAAAATAATGTTCTTAACTATGCTATTGAAAATATAGAAGGTATAGATAAAGATATGACAGAAACATTAACTAATAGTAAAAAACAAATAAAAAGAAAAGAATTATCAAAAAGTGCTTCTAGGTGTATATGTTCTTATGATTCAAAAATAGTAGTAAATTTTGGATAATTTAACTTTTTAAAAAGATATTTAAGGATTACTCATATATATATTTTATAATGAATAAATTAACTAAATGGTTAAAAATCACCAATCAGTATAGCACTGATGATAATGACCAAAAACCTAGTCATTTATTATTAAATGGATTTAAATTATATGTTAAAGATGAAAACTTAGAAATTTTTAATAAAAAATACGCTGAAGTAATATCTGAAAATGAAAAATTATATATAGTAGAATGCAGAAAAAACATATTTAAATTATTTTTTGATTTAGATTTTTTACTTTCTGATGAAAAATATGAAATTATTAAAACTAAAATTGAGAATAATGAAGAAAATATATTTATCGAATTTATTAAAATTATTAATGATGTAATATATGATTTTTTTGAACAATATTATAATTGCATAGTTACCACTGCTGATGATAAAAAAGTTAAAAAAATTTGTAAAGATAAAGATAATCCAGAAAAGGTAGATAGTAAAGAATTAATTAAAAAAGGATTTCATTTGCATTTTCCAGATATCAATACAAATAAAAATATCGCATTAGAAATTCGAAAAACTTGTATTAAAAGATTAAATAAATATAAGAATTTTTTTGAAAATACAGTAAGTGATATTTTAGATGAACATGTATTTACAACCAGTGGATTAAGATTAACTGGTTCAAGAAAGGGTCATTTTATTTCACAAACAAAAGAATTTGTAGATGAAGGAAGACCTTACAATTTATTATATACATTAAAATCAAATGAACATAATTTAGACATGCTAGAAGAATATAAAAAAGATTATATTTTATTAGTTAATAAAACTAGTATAATCACTATTGATGATTATATTACAAATATTAAAAATAATCCAAATTTAGAATGTGATGATTGTGAACAAGAAACTTATAATAATAATGATATTAATAATTTACCTAATAGTTCTTGGAAAAGACTAAGTAAAGATGATGTTAGACATATTGAAATTTTAAGATTTTTTAATATTTATGTAAAAGACTATACAATTAAAGATATTAAAAGAGTTTTTTATTCTGAAAATGAAAGTGTATACATTTTATGTAGTCAAAGTAAATATTGTACTAATACTGGTAAAAATCATAATTCAGAACATATTTATTTTAAATTAAATAAAGATGGAATTTGCCAAAAATGTTTTTGTAGATGTGATACGATGGATGGAAGAAAACACGGGTATTGCAAAGATTATGAAAGTGAATATTTACCGTGTACACCTCAGTTAAGAAAAGTTTTAAATTTTAAAGAAATAAAAGTAGATAAAACAAAAATATTAAAAAATAACAAAAATAATGACGATGATATTAATATTAATTGTTTATTTGATAATCTAAGAATGGAATGGTATAATCAATTTACAAATAAAGAAAAATTACCATCAAAAAAAAAATATAACAAAAAAATGTAATAACAAAAAATGTAATTACAAAAATGTACGAACAATAACAAATATAATAGCAATTAAAATTGCAGATATTAATAATCCTGATGTATTTAAACAGTTGTTTTCATTGGTGACAAATGGAATTTTACTTAAATTATTTTTATAAAAACTTGTTGAAAAAATAATAAATAAAATTGCGATTACAAAGATTTCCTGTAAAGTATCATTTTTTTTTAATTTTTTTAATTTTTCTAAAAAGGTAGTATGTTTTTTACCTGAAGATCCATTATTTTTTTGTTGCATTGCCTGTTGTTGCATCATTTGTTGTTGCATTGCTTGTTGCTGCATCGCTTGTTGCTGCATTGCTCTTTGTTGTTGCATCATTGCAATTTGCTCTGGAGAAGGTTGTCCTTGTTGAGGTTGTCCTTGTTGATGTTGACCAGGTATTTGTTGCATTAAAGGAATTACAGGACCATTAGGACCGCTAGGTCCGCTCGGACCACTCGGACCCATTTGACTAACTGGTCTGAATTTTTCAATTGAATCTTCATATTCAGTATCAGGCATATTTATAATATAATTAAAAAAGATAATTTTTAATTTTTATTACGCAAAAAAAAATTACTTAATTTATTTATTTTTAATTAATTCGGTAATTTTTTTTATTTTTTTTTTCTTTTCTATATATTATAATAAAACAATGGGAGGAGGTTTAATGCAGCTTGTTGCTTACGGTGCCCAAGATATCTATCTTACAGGAAACCCGCAAATCACTTTTTTCAAGGTAGTTTACCGTCGCCACACAAATTTTGCAATGGAAAATATCCAGCAAACATTCTCTGGTAATCCATCATTTGGTAATCGTTCTACTGCTATTGTATCCCGTAATGGTGATTTAATTAACTCGGCATACCTAAATGTTCATCTACCATCTCTATCTGATGGCAACTGGTACTTTAATAATGGCACTTCTCCATCACTAAGCCCTGTTTCGGGAGGAACCCAGTTATGCTGGACTAACTATGTTGGTCTCGCATTAATCCAGTATGTATCGGTCGAAATTGGTGGTCAAGAAATCGACAAACACTACGGTTTATGGATGTATGCATGGCAAGAATTAACAATGACATCTGAAAAAGCACAGGGGTACAAACGTATGGTTGGTGGCAATGATGCTTGTGGTTGGTTACTAATCGGTAATGCTCTAGAACCTCAGGAACTACACGTACCTCTAGACTTCTGGTTCAATATCAACGCGGGTCTAGCTCTACCTCTAATTGCTCTACAGTACCACGAAGTACGCTTTACCTTCCAGTTCCGTGAGATAAAAGATTTAGTTGTACTAATTGACCATAATGGTGATCATATCCCAAATTCTGAGTATACTGTAAGAGTTGCATCTATACCAACACCTCAAATTGAACTATACATCGATTACATTTACCTAGACACTGATGAACGTCGACGCTTTGCTCAAATGTCGCATGAATACCTAATTGAACAAGTCCAGCACAATGAAACATCAGTTGACCTATCGAAATCTGGTGTTGTATCGCAGCGCCTAACCTTCAATCATCCTTGCAAAGAACTATTATGGTTCTTCCAGCGCCAGGATAATTTAGAAAATAATGACTGGTTCAACTTCGCGAATGCCACTCCAGGTAACGAAAAACTTGGTTCCGACATCATGACAAGTTCTGTCCTACGTCTAAATGGTCACTACCGCTTCAATCCTGCACGTGGACCTCTCTTCTTCCGTCAATGGCAACCATTCATCCATCACACACGTATCCCAGACTCTAACTTATACCTATATTCTTTTGCTCTACGCCCTGAAGAACATCAACCGTCTGGTACTTGCAATTTCTCGCGTATTGACAACACAATCCTAGAATTCCAATTAGATACACGTGCTCAAGTCCAGTCACCGGTTTTACCTGAACAGTTCTTCCCTAATGGTGGTTCTGCTCTAATGACTGTATATGCCCGTAATTACAATGTTCTACGTATTATGAGCGGTATGGGCGGTCTCGCGTATTCGAATTAAAAACAATGGATAGATAATGTCTATCCTTTGGTAAATATACTTAAAGGTGTAATATATATAATATTATAAAAAAAATGAATAAAGGTATTACATATAATATCAAAAACTCAACAATAATTTTTTATAATATTATTTATAACTTCGATTATGAACAAATTGATTTAATCTTAAATAGTGGTATAAATTTTAAATTATACGATAACATTTATATATCATATAATAATACTCATTCAAAAAATATTACTATTTTAGAGTTTTTATTTAATTTTAAACAAAATAATGTTTTATACTACTTTAAAAATAATGATAAATATGATTTGAGACAAGAAAATGTAATTATATATCATAATAAACATAATGAAATTTTACAAAAATATCAAAGTGCTATATATTATTCTGGTCATTATAAAACTAATGGAAATGATGCATATAACATGAAAAATCCATATTGGAAAATTAAAGAAGATAAAAATGATGAAAATAATCAAGAGTACTATTTAATGTATTGTGAACAAGATACATATATAAAATTAGATAAAATTTCATTAGAATCGATTGAATTATTTGAAAAAAATAATAACAACAATGAAAAACTTACTTTTTTTAAAATGAAAAATGGATATATCTCTTGTAAATTAAATCGATGTAATAAAATGTTATATATTCATCAAATTATAATGAATTTATACGGACAAGGAAAAGGAATAAATAATTTAAGTGTCGACCATATTAATAGAGACCCATTAGATAATCGTTCTACTAATTTAACTATTGCTAGTCTTAAAGAACAACAAGAAAATTCAAAAGGAGTTTTAAAAGATACAAAACGTGAAAGAAAGTCAAGTGCACAAGAACTTCCAGAAAATATTAAACATGAAGATATACCAAAATATTGTTATTATTGTAAAGAAAAATATAATTCAAATGGAGATATAAGAGATTTTTTTAGAATAGAAAAACATCCAAATCAAAAATCTATTATAAGCACATCAAAATCAATTAAAATAAATATACTAGATAAATTAACCGAAGCAAAACAAATAATTTCAAAGTTAGATAATAATGAATACTATAGTGAAAATAATAAAGTTCCATTCAGATTACCTGTTGGATTTTATGTAACTAAATTTAGAAATAGTGATCATTTAATTTATGATTATAGAAATATTGAAATAAAAGAAAGAAAAAATATGAAAATGAAATTAGTAGAAAATTATAATTTACAAGAAGAATATGATAAGTTTCTAGAAAAATTACAAAAAAAGTATGCTGAAATCGAAATTATTAAGTCATAGATTTTTGTGATGTGTAAACTAATACCATTTTATCAAAATTAAATAAAACAGGTAAAATTTTTTTGATATCTGAATCTTTTACATTTAAGTACATATTAGAATAGTCATGTAAATCACATATTTGGTCTTTACATCTATTAAATATTTTGTTTATATACATATTTTCATAATATATGGATTTATCTTCTGTATTATTTATATTTTTTGAATATATAAAATTTTTTTTAATTCCTTCTAAAAATTCATTATCTATGCTACTAAAGTTGTCCTTAATTAATTTAACAAACCCTTCTAATGTTTTTTTAGAATTTTCATTTGATACATTAATATTTACCTTAACAGTTGTTCCACAATAATTAATTGATGGTATTATATCAATTCCGTATATTAAATTTTCTTTTGCTCTTAATACATCCATGCAAATGTTTCTAATGTATTTGCAAGTAATATCTACTAATATACTATTATAAATAGAATTATCTATGATACTGGGAAAACCAATCATAATAGTTGTATTTTTAATATTGTTATTTTGTAGAAAATAAGCGCTTTTTTTTAATTTAAAACAATGATTCACTATTGATTCAACAGAAAAATTCTCAATTTTACTATTTTTAAGTAAATTTTCAAATAAATTTAAAACTAAATCATCATCAAAATTGCCAGAAACTATAAATAATATATTTTTATAATGTTTTTGATAAAATATTTTTAATTTTTCTTCATCAAAATGATTTAAATTATCAATTTGCTGTTTATAATTAAAAAAGTTTGTTAAACCATAATAACTAAACAATTTATCATATAAAGTATGATATACATTTATCAAACTATTATTACTACTTGTTAATAATTCATTTAGAACTGCTTTTTTTTCTTTTTCAATTACTTTATTATTTATATTTTTATAATTTATAGTAGTTTCAACAATAAATTTAATCATTTTTTCTAAATCTGAACTTATTCCCATTGTAAAATAATTTATCATATTTAATCCTGTTGATGCGTTCATCAAAATACCTTTTTTATTCATTTCAGATATGCAATCATTTTCACATTGTGAATTTCCATTAACAAGTACGTGTTCTATCAAATGATTTATTCCTAGGTTATTTTTATCTTCATGAATATAACCAGTATCTATACAACTTTTAACTGATATATTATCAATATCATTTTTTATTAATAAAATGTTATATCCATTTATATTATATATTTGATGAGAAATACTCATATTATATAATATAAATAAGTTATTTTTATTTTTAAAATTTAACTGCTTATTCAAATTCTTTTAAATTTTTACTAATTTATTCTACTGAATCTGACATGATTTACTTGGATTTTCATTTGTTGCTTCAAATTGTAAAATTTATTAAATGTTCATTTATTAATCGCGACCCATTTACTATGGCAGCAATCGTAGGTAAATCTATGAGGGTGTTGAATGTATATAATAATTCATTCGAATTAGATATTTCTCCCAGAGAAATCAACGTACTTTTTAATGAACTAGTCAAAGTTATTATATCTTTAAATGATGGTAGATTGCCAAGTTCATGTATCGTATATTTTGTTAATCTCGTAGTATTCATATAACCCTTCAATGATTCTATTTTTTTTATATAAGATTCGGTATATTGTATAATATCATCTAATAATTGTTTTTCGTTAACCGTTAGATCATCTGTGTTTAACATAGTAATATTAGTATTGATAGTATGAACATGTTGTTCGACGGACTGGTCAGTAACACTATAGACATCCAGATAAGTGTCGGCTGAAGGATATCCTGTACCAGATATTTTACCATTCCGTTCAATAATAGTCATATAGGTATTTACATAATTATCTCTATTATCTAATAAATATGCATTATTTATTATATCATCGTAAATAGTTACTGTACCATTTATTAATCCAGTAAATTTAATATCATTTTTAATTTCAGTTTTATTATTATCCTCATCTGGAATAAAAATTAATTGATTTACTGATACTTCGCTTGTATTATTAAATAATACATTTGTTAACGTTGAATTTTCCGTTAACGATATTCTGGTTACATTTTGAACTACTAATTTTTCAATTATATATGAATTATATATTTTAGTAGAATTAGAATTGTTTGTAACTGAACTTATTGTACCTTTATTATTTAATATTGCATTTGTTCCATTAATTGTTACATATGGTGTTTTATTATTATTTATCAATGTTCCATTATTTAAAGTTACATGCGCATTATCTGTAAATGGAACATTATTTTCAATAGTAACTTTTGCGCCTCCATTTATTGTAATACCTGATATACCACCAGGAATTAAATTATTAGTAATATTATGTGTACCTTCTGAAATATTAATATTTCCACTCTGTTGTAGTATTGTTATACCAGTACTTGAATTGTTGGGGGGGACACCTGCACTATTGTCAACAAAAAAATTCATTCTACCCGAAACATTACTTAAATTATGTGTCTCATTTGGTAATAATTCTAAATTAAATGTTGCTGTTGTTTTTTCATTATTTGTACTCGATAATCTTATAATATAAGTTGTTTGATCCTCAGAATGTGTTAGAACACCGTTAGGTGGGTCTTCTTTAAATGAATCAACACCAGAAGTAATAAATAAAGAAACAAAATCTTCAAACGTAATGTTTGTTGAGTCTCTGAATGGACGGTCCGAAAATTGAATAATAGATTGAGTGTCTGATTTATTCATAGTTAAAAAACCACCGGTTTGATTTCTTTGAAACGATCCATTATTAAATACACAGGAAAAAAGATAAGAAATAGAACTATTATCAGGTGATTCTTTTTCTGCTGATTCTTTTTCTGCTGTTAAACTTAATACCCGTAAACGATTAACCTCTAAACGATTAACATCTAAACTATTAAAATACGCGTTTTTTCCTAAACTTCGGCTTGACATTATAATATAATTTATTTTATTTTTTTTATTTTTTTTTATATTGTATTCGTTCCATTAATTGTTACAGTTATTCAATCATTTTCGCATTACGAATTTCCATTAATAAGTAAGTGGTCTATCAAATGATTTATTCCTAGGTTATTTTTATCTTCATGAATATAATATTACATCCATTTATATTATATTAGATGAGAAATACTCATATTATATAATATAAATAAGTTATTTTTATTTTTAAAATTTAACTGTTTATTCTTCAACTGTATCTGCCCATGATTTACTTGGATTTTCATTTGTGACTTCATTAACCATTTCTTCCATTAGTTCAGAAGGAGTAACAGTTTCTTCAGTAGATGGACCACTATTTGGACATTCATTACCATTATCAGTAATATTAACACTGGATTCTGCACTGACACCTACTGGTTCAGAACTTGGTGCTTCTTCTTCATCAGTAACATCAACAACGGTACTTTCTTCATCTTTCATTTTTTCATTTTCTTCCTTACGTCGATCATTTTCAATATTAATATTTTCAATTAATTCTCTTTTGCGTTCTTCAAAATACATCTTTGATTTTAATTGTGATTCTCTATGACCACCAATAATTTCATTTAGTTTAGAATCTACATGTTTTTGTTCGATTAGTGTTGGGTCAGGTGGTACAAGTAACCATGAATACATTTCTACCACATAAATATCAAAGGTAGAATTAATTTTTTGTAGCATTTCAGCATGTTTATTAGCATCTTCAAGTGTATTAAATACTCCCTTGATTTTTAAACAAACATTGTCACTTTTTTGACAACCTTGTGGTGATACTACACTAATTAACGCATAATTTTGTCCTGAAACTTTTTCAGAATCTTTATCAACAGTTTCATCTAGTGAAAGACTCCTAATTTGTCTCTCAACTGCTTTATCAATAACTTTTTTCTTTTCATCCGAAATTGGTTTGAATAGATGATCATTTTCCATTGAATATTCAGGTGTTTGTGTAACTTCGTTACTTTCTGTTTCAACTTTGTCAGACATATAATTTATTATATAATTTCTTTTTAAATAGTTTTTATTTAAAAACAAATAAATCATTTAAATCTTTTCTAAATAATTTATTAATAACTTCATTTGCTGACTTATTATAATAAGCAATATAAACTATATAAAACATAAATAATATCATATTATTAATTGTATATTACGGTGAATTATTAATAATATGATTATTTGGAAATAAAGTACAAGTACTTATTTCTCTTGTTGTTCTAACTAAAGGAATTAATGATAATTTATTTATTAAACACAGTTATTAAGAAAATTTATGATTATTTAATAATTTAATTAACATTTAGACACTCGGAACAAATTTCCATTTTAAATCATCACATATTCCTCTCCATATTTTTTCTTGTTCAAATAATTTTTCTCGCGATTTTAACAATGGAAAGTAAATTAAATATTCATCTTTACCTAAAAATTTACAAAATTTATGCAATGTATATGAATAACTCAAAAAATTTTTTCTATCTTTCGGACAATGTTTTTTAAATGGTTCTTGTATCTTATCAAATAGTTCTAACAATACTTCTTCAAAATCTTTTGTGATAGTTAATGGTGGTTTATTTGTAATTTTACTAATTAAATTAGGAATATGTTCATAATATTTGTTTAATTTTAATTTTTTTAGATACTTTTTAATTCTATCAGCAGTTATATAATCTGAATTTGTAATTCTTTCTTTTTTTATCTCTAAAAGTATAAGATTAATTACTGTATCAGGAATAACAGTTACTTCTTTACCCTGTAATTGATTTAACCATTCTCTAAAATGATTTTTTCTTTGATATGAAAATGGTTGACTTACTGTTTCAACATTTACAGAATCACAATAATTCATACCATTAGTAGTGTAATCATAATGTTGTTTACACGAACCGCAATTAGTGCATATAATTAATCCATTTTTTGAATCAATCTCATAATTGTTTTCTCTACAATTTTCACAAGAATTATTTGAACTATCATAAATATTTGGACAGTTTATATTCAAAAAACACTTCTTATAATACCTATTGTATTCTTCACCTTTATTAGTTTTACCTGTTTTACTAATAAATTTTAATATATTAGTATCTTCATTTTTGTCTTCATTTTTGTCTTCATTTTTGTCTTCATTTTTGTCTTCATTTTTGTCTTCATTTTTGTCTTCATTTTTGTCTTCATTTTTGTCTTCATTTTTGTCTTCATTTT
>Ga0115001_10000089_pt1 | contig 55296 bp, 55 predicted proteins | sample ArcticOcean_MG_C_12_FD_89869 | JGI IMG/M metagenome (GOLD analysis project Ga0115001, IMG submission 89869) | Marine microbial communities from western Arctic Ocean - ArcticOcean_MG_CB8_130 | ecosystem: Environmental > Aquatic > Marine > Oceanic | place: Arctic Ocean: Canada Basin | collected... | reverse complement strand
CTATAGAGCCGTCGTAGACTACGACGTTGATAGGCTGGGTGTGGAAGTGCGGTAACGCATGAAGCTAACCAGTACTAATAGCTCAATTGGCTTGATTTATGCACTGAAAAAGTTTTTAGATTAGAATATTTTCTCAAATTACAATTGTATCTAATACTATAATGTGGACTAAAAAAAAATTAAAAAAATTTCTTTCTACAGTTAAAATTCAAGAAGATTTTATAATCATTCATTCTGATATTGCCGGGCTAGCTTTTTCTAATTTTTCTGTCTCTGAGCTTTGGAAAATATTATTCGAATCATTTGGAAAAAACAAAACTTACATATTTCCTAGTTTTACATTTAGCAATCATGAAAAAAATACTTGGAGTTATAAAAAAACACAGAGCCAAGTTGGAGTTTTGTCGGAATACTTTAGAAAAAAAATATCTATCAAAAGAACTATACACCCAATTCATTCTGTATGTTTTTATGGTAAAAAAGAAAATGAAATTCGGACAAGATATTGTAGCTCAAGTTTTGGTAAAAATTCCTTTTGGGAATGGGCTTGTAATAATAAAAATGTTTGCAATATATCCCTAGGGCTAGATTTGGGTGGAGGCGCAACTTTTTGTCACTATTCAGAAGAGTTTTGTAAAGTTAAATATAGAAAATTTCTTAATTTAAATTTTAAATTAATAGACAAAGAAAATATTACTTTAAATAATAAATATATTTATTACGCAAGAAAAACAAAATATCATAAAAAAGTTCTTAATGATTGGCCTAGAATTCAAAAGATTTTGGAAAAAAAAAAATTATTAAAAAAATACAAAAGTATTGTACCACGATATCAGATATTAAAAATGAATACTTATAAAGTTTCTCAATTTTTAATAAATGAATTAAAAAAAAATCAAGACTTTTTGTTAAAAGACTATTTATGAAATAAAATAAAAGAAGCGGACAGCCCAACTCCAAATCCACAAAATAGAACTTTTTTCATAGATTTAAATTTTTTCAAATTCTGCTTTAATAGCAATGGTATTGATGTTGAAACTAAATTTCCATATTCTTTATAATTTATTGGAAAAAAAATTTTCTTATTAATTTTTTTTTTTATTTGATCTATTACTATTTTTCCAGCTTGATGGGAAATTATACAATCTGCTTGCTTGCTCAATTTAAGAATATCAGGCAGTACATCTTTTATTGCAAATGATACTATCGCTGGACCATCCATTTTAATTTCATCTTTTAAAAAAATTAAGTTATTTTCAGAATTGTTAATACTTTTATTTATAATTTTTTTTATATTTAATCCCTTTTTTTTATATTTGATTATTGATACCGATGCACCGTCACTAAAAAGGCACTTTATAGCTTTGTTGTGTGGATTTATATATTTTGAATATGTATCTGAGGTTATAAGCAATATTTCAGATTCCTTCGAACATTTAATAATACTGTAGCAGAGCTGAAGCGCATCTACATACCCAGTACATCCTTGATTTAAATTCAAGCATTGCACGCTTTGCAATTTTAAATAACTCGAAACAAAATTCGATATACCGGGGAACTTTATAGAGGGAGTGTTTGTAACGCTAATAACATGACTAATTTTCTTTAATTTTTCTTTTTTAATTTTTTTACATGCATTTATCGCAAGATTTTCTGCTGTTTCGTTATTTTTCGATATGTATCTTTTTTCTATGCCCGTTAAGGCTAGTATAGATCCCTTTCTAAGGTTAAATTTATTTTCAAGATATTTATTTTTTTCTATCCTAGTTCCAAGGGATATTTCAATTTGAGCTATTTCTATCATTGAGTTATTTTTATATTTTTACAATTAATCTTACTGTTATTTAGTAAAATTTTAAATTTTTTAACAATATTGTTTATTGAAATAAATTTTTTTTTTGTATTTGATAGATTTTTTGCACTTAAGCCCATGCTGTTTTTTACTAGTCCTATAGAAACTGTATTGATCCTAATACCCCGCAAACGTTGTTCGTTACTTAAAATTTTAGATGAAAAATTAAGTGCATGTTTTGATATGCTGTAATAAGCATTTCCTATCAATTCTTCATCAGCAGCGATTGAGGAAATAAAAATAATTGATCCATTTTTTTTAACTATTTTATTTTGAATTAGAATCGATGCTATTTCAATAGGAATTGTATAGTTAATATTAAAAACTTTTAAAAATTCTTTTTTATTAAAATTAGTTAAAAATGACGATGAATAAATACCATTAAAAATTACAATATTATTGTACTGAGTATCGATTTTTTTCAATATTTTTTTGATTTCATTTTTTTTATGGTAATTTTTAATTTTAAAATTCTTTCTGTAATAATTACAACTTTTTCCACTTGTGACAGAGTCGGTATTTTTAAAATTAGAAGCAATTTTTTTCGCTAAATCGCTTGAACCACCAAAAAAAAGATTACTCATTTTTTTATTGTTTTTTCAATTAGATTGTCCAGGTCTTCAAACGAAACTATTTTTTTGAGCTTTGTATGATCCAAATTCTTACCATATTTGTCATTAATGAAACTAATTAAATTAATTTTGGTCATAGAATCCCAATTGTACTTTTCCAATTTATGATTTTTCTTTATTTTATTTTTATTTAGGGAGAAAGATTTGGATATTATGCTGATATATCTCATATTATATATATTATATAGAACTATTAATTTGAATCTATTATTAAATAATAGCTTATTTTTAAGAATTTGCCTGCGAATAATTTATACTTTTCCTTAGTGTAGAATCTTAATTTTGTAGCTAAATATTTTAAACGCAGATATTATTAAGATACTAAAATGATAGGCACTGAAATACATAATCTTGCAACTAAACTTTGGAGCATTAATAGAAGTATTACAGGAGAGGGGGTTAGAAAAACTCTTCAACATCTTAAGAATGAATATTTGCCAACTCTAAATATAGAATCTGTTCCTTCAGGCACAAAGGTTTTTGATTGGGTTGTTCCGCCAGAATGGCACGTTTCCAAAGCATATATTATTACACCAGAAGGTAAAAAAGTTTGTAACTTTTCTGATAATAATTTGCATCTTGTGGGCTATAGCATTCCTTTTCATGGAAAAATGCAGCTCGAAGAATTGCAAAAATATTTGTACTCGCTTCCAGAGCAGACAAATGCCATCCCTTATATCACAAGTTACTATAAGAAAAGATGGGGTTTTTGTTTAACACAGGAGCAAAGAGATGGCTTGAAGGAAGGTGAATACGAAATAGTCATTGATAGTAAGCTTTTTTCGGGCCAATTGAATTATGGGGAATTAATTTTGCCAGGAGAAAGTGATCAAGAAATATTTCTTTCAACTTATATTTGCCATCCATCAATGGCTAATAACGAACTTTCCGGTCCAACAGTTGCAACATATTTGGCAAAATGGTTAAGTGAATTATCAAGTCGTCGTTATACATATCGATTTATTTTCATTCCTGAAACAATTGGTTCGATAACTTATTTGAGCAAGAATCATAAGCATTTAAAAAGAAAAGTGATTGCTGGATTTAACGTGTCATGTGTAGGTGATGATCGTTCTTATTCTTATGTACCGTCACGAAATGGAAATACCCTTAGTGACATGGTGGCTAAACATGTTCTTAAATCGATTGAACCTGATTACAAAAGTTACACATGGTTAGATAGGGGCAGCGATGAAAGACAATATTGTGCCCCAGGAATAGATCTGCCAATAGCAACAATTTTAAGAACAAAGTATGGGCAGTATCCCGAATACCACACCTCTCTCGATAATTTGTATGACGTTGTGACTCCAAGAGGTTTGGACGGAGGTTATTGGGCTCTAAGAAAGGCTTTAGAACTTATCGAGAAAAATAAGATTTATAAAACTAATATTTTGTGTGAACCACAACTGGGCAAAAGAGGCTTGTATCCGACGCTTTCCACAAAGACATCAGGGGAAGAAATAAGGGTAATGATGAATTTTCTTAGCTTTTGTGATGGCGAACATTTATTATTAGATATAGCGGAAAAGCTAAATCTCCCAGCTTGGGATTTGTATGAGTTGGTTGAAAAACTAGTTTCGCACGATCTAATCTCATCAACCTAATTTATTAAAAGAAAGAAATTATACAATTCAGCACAGGTCAAAATTTTCTAACAAGTCATGCAATTCTATTAAGGCTTTGTATGTAAGAAAATAAGACTTGATCAAAAATTTTTGATTTCTATACTTAGAATGTGAGCAAAAAAAACATTCTTTATTGCTTAAAGTCTGGCCACAAGGATGGCCTAGGTCATTTGGCAAGAGGAAAATATATAAAAACCTTTTTTAGTAAAAAAAAATATAATTTTATTTTTTTATCTAATGATTTAAAATCTTTAGATAAATTTAATTTAAGTGATAGTGAAATTATAAATCAAAATTTAATTTTAAATAAAAGTTTAGTTTCCATAGTAGAATCAAAAAAAATAGATTTGATATTTTTAGATTTTATTGAAAAAATAGATTCTAATATTCTAAAAGAAATTTCCAAAAGAACTAAGGTTGTAATGATACAAAACATATCTCCAGGTATGAATTATTGCGATTACAATATCTTTCCTTGTATTCATTTATCAGCCAAAGATATAAAATTAATAAAAAAATATAATAAAAAAAATAATAGTAATCTTTTATATGGAAAAAAATATTTAATTTTTAGACCGTTAAAAAAAAAGAGAATTAAGAAAAATTTAATTAGCATTTATACTGGAGGTAGTGATCCTTACGACATTTCAGAAAAAATTTTAAAAATAATTTCCACTTCCACGATTTCGAAAAAGTATAGTTTTAAATTCTATTATGGAAGTTTATTTAGCGAAAATAAAATTAAAAAATTAAAAAGATTCAGAATTCCTATTAAAAAATTTAATATTAAAGAAATATCATCATCCGATTTGGTAATTTCAACTTTTGGTATCATTACTTATGAATTATTGAGTATCCAAATAAAGCAATTAATTATAACCTATAATACTGAAAATAACTGCAGGGGTAATTTAATAAGCAAAAAATCAAATATTATCAAAAATCTAGGTATTTATAAAAATTTTGACTCCAGGAATTTAATTAGAAAGGTTATAAAATTTATTGCTTTTAACAACAAAGTTATTAATACTGATATTAAAGATATGACAGCCTCAATAATCAAAAAAATAAATTTAGTATGAAAAATTATAACAACAACTCTAAGAAAAAAATTATACACTGGCCTGGAAAAACTATATTTGAGTCAGATAATAATCTATTTTCCTTAATAACCATGAATCATCATCCGGTACATTTAGATATAAATTACGCAAAAAGACAAAAGCATAAAAAAATTCTAGTTAATGGTTTGTTGGTTATTAGCATAGTTGTGGGTATGAGTGTCAAAGATATCAGCTTGGATGCAGTAGCCAATCTAGGTTATGACAAGATTATTCATCACAACCCAGTCTTTTTAAATGATACGCTTTATGCCGAATCCCTCTTAATAAAAAAAGAAAAGACCAAAAAAAAAAATTACAGTATTTGTACCTACGATACTTTCGCCCACAATCAAAATAATAAATTAATTTTAAGCTTACAAAGAAAAATTTTAATAAAGGTTTAAAATATGAATTTGAAATCTTTACTTTTTGTACCTGGACACAGTGAAAAATTTTTTCAGTCCGCCTTAAAAACAAATGCAGACTGTATTGTACTGGATTTGGAAGATTCAGTTCCATTAGATAAAAAAAAGACAGCTAGCGATTCTATTTTAAGAAAATTAAAAAAACTTAAAAATAGATACACTCTAATTAGACTTAATCAAATTTCATCTAAAACAATGCAAGAACTAAGAAAATGTAAATCTAATAATTTAAATGGATTCATATTATCTAAAATTGAAAGCAAAAATGATATTAAAAAGTTTTTAGGATTTTTAAAAGAAGTTTTTAAAAAGAAATTTAGTAAATTAGATTTATTTCCACTCATAGAAAATACAAAATCAATTGTTAATGTTAAAGAAATTATCAAAAGTTCGAAAATGATTAAGGGTTGTCTTTTTGGGCATGAGGATTATCTAGTTTCTTTGCAAGGAGATGATGTAATTAATAATAATTCACTAATGTATGCTAGATTGAAATTAGCAAACTATTGCAGAGCTTACAATATTTATCCGATAGACATGGCATACTTAAATATTAAAAATATCACAGGGTGTAAAAATTTTTGCCTAGAGAGCAAAAGTCTTGGTTTCTCCGGGATGATTGTTGTGTACCCCTTGCAGGTCGATATAGCTAACGAAATGTACGCTCCTTCAAAAAATGAGTACGACAATGCAAAAAGAATTGTTGATTTGTCTAAAGTCAAAAAAAATAGTATATTTTTGGATAGTAAAGGAAAGTATGTGGGCCCACCTCATTTAAAAAAAGCGTTAAGAGTAATAAGTAAACAAAAAAAAATTATTCATGAATAAAAAGCACAAACTAAATAAAATACAAGAATTTAATGAAGATGGTTTTTTTTCTTTTTCTGAAATTATTTCAGATGAAAAAAAAATAGAAATTGAAAAAGAAATTTTTACTTTTGCAAATATGTTCAGAAAAAAAATTAATTTATCTAACGATAAAATTATAAGTGAAGTAAAAAATTTAAAAGACTTTAATGACTTATGTGTTCAGCTTGAAAAGTTTAATAATAACTCTTTATTTGCTTTAGTTTCTCTATTGTCAAATTTGCCATCCTTAAAGTCAATTTCAATTCAAAAAAATATTATAAAGATTGCTGCGGAGATTTTAGAGTTAGAAGAAAATGAACTCTTAAGTCAAAATGCTTCTTTTTTAGTTAATATTCCCAATAATAGTAGAATTTTATATAACTGGCATAATGCCAAAAATAGCTATCCAAAAAGACATACATATTTAAATTTCTGGCTTCCAATGCTAACGGACAAAAAATTAAATAATGGGACGATGGAAGTGGCTATTAAAAGTCATTTATATGATTATCCGTTTCTAGAATTCAAATCAGAATCTAAATCTGGCACTGGTTTAACTCAAAATTTAGTACCAAATCAATATATAAATAAGTTCGAGAAAAAAAAACTAGAGGTAAAATATGGAGATTTAGTAGCAATGCATCCAAATCTTCTTCATGGCAGTTGTTGCAATGAATCAAGCCAATGCAGTTTCGTATTAGTGTTTAAGGTTTGGCACATTGGTAAAGATTGGACACTTTCACCTGATATAGCGCAGAAGTATTTCTCAGACGATAAATTTGCCTTTAAAGAAGTAGATATTATTTAGGCGTGAAAAATATAGTTATTTTTGGCGGACACGGTAATGGAGCAGTTGTTGCATCAAATATTGAGCAAATTAATTTACTAGGTAAGAAGAAATACAATATTCTTGGATATATAAATGATGGTAAGGAAAAAAAAATTAATTCATATAAAGTCTTGGGTGGCTTAAGAAAAAAAATAGTCCAAAAATATTTAAAAAAAAAGAACACTTATTTTTTTTGGTCTTTAATTTCATCTAATTTAAGATTAAAAAGTATAAAAAGACTAGAAGAGCTCGAAATACCAATTGAAAGATTCGCCACATTCATACACCCGAGCTCAGTGATATCAAAAGATGTTAAAATTGGATTTGGAGTTAATATTTCAAGTTTTGTCAATATAAGTCCAAATGTAATTATTCAAAATCATGTAAATGTTTTTTCTCAAAGTATGATTGGGCATGATACCAAAATTTGCAATTATGCATATATTAGCAATAATGCTGTAATCGGTGCCAAAATTGAAGTTTGTGAAGGAGTTTTCATTGGAATGAATTCAACTATAAAAGAAAATTTAATCTTAAAACCTTGGTCCAGGGTTGGAATGGGCAGCGTTGTTTTAAAAAACATTCAAAAAAATAAAACTGTTGTTGGAAATCCAGCTAAAACTATTTAAATATTTTTTTAGCAAAGATAAAGTCTTCTAGATCATTTATATCAACGCTTTCAAATTTTTTATATTTTATAACATTTGAATTTTTATGAAAAGCAGTTTTGCTACTTTTAAATAAAGCTTCGGTACCAAAATAGAATTGTCCAGCATCTACAAACTTTTCCTTTAAATTGTTCGATCTAGAAATTATATATTTTTTTTTTAAAGATTTCGTAACTTTATTATTCTTGACATTAAAAGACCTTTCAAAAAAAGTTTCTACTGCTTTGGCTGAGAATGTAAAATTTTCATTATCTTTTTTGATTAATTTTAAACCTTCATGTATTTTTTTTTTGGTAATAAATATAGAGGTCGGGTAAGCACATAATATGTATCTATATTTGTAATTTATACTATTTAAGTATTCCAGCATATTTAATATTACACTTCTAGTAGATGCAGTGTCGTTAGATAGTCTGCTATTTCTCAAAAAAGGAACTTTAGCTCCACATCTTATAGAAATTTTTTTAATTATTTCTGAATCAGTTGATACGAAAATATCACTAAAGATTTTAGATTTAGATAGAACTGAAATCACAATTTCAATTAAAGTTTTATTTTTTATTTTTTTTATATTTTTGTATTTAAGTCTTTTGCTTCCAATTCTAGCTGGAATTATTGCAATAATTTTTGCTTTTGGCATTCGATAAATTTTTATAATTAATTATATATCATTATAAAATTAATTACTTTAATATCAAAATGATTATTATAAAATTTTTTTTGTTAATATAGAAAACAAAATATGAGAAAGAGCTGTGCATTAAAAATTATTACAAATTTAACTTTAGCAAGTAAGTATGAAAGCTAAACCTTTTACAATCTGTGAAATTTCCGGAAATCATAACGGCAAATTATCAAATCTTTTATTTTTAATTAAAAAAGCAAAACAAATTGGAGCTTCTGCTGTTAAAATTCAGACATTCAAGCCTGAAAAAATGGCCCTAACAAGTAATAAAGAGTTTATTATTAAAAGTAAAAATTCTGAGTGGAATAATAAGAATCTTTATAATATTTACCGCAAAACATCAGTCCCTTATGGATGGCACAAAAATATTTTCAATTTTGCAAAAAAAATAAATATACAAATCTTTAGTTCACCATTTTCTAAAGAAGATGTTGTTTTTTTAGAAAATTTTAAACCACCATTTTATAAAATTGCATCACTAGAAAACACAAATCTTCCCTTGTTGAAAAGTGTAGCAAAAACAAGAAGAAAAATTTTTTTATCTACTGGCACAGCAACCAAGTCAGAGTTGAAAAAATCAATTAATATTTTAAAAAAATTCGGAAGTAAAAAAATCGTGTTACTTAAATGTATCACCGATTATCCAGCAGATCCTGGTGATTATAATTTAAATACATTGCTGGATATGAAAAAAACTTTTAAATGTGAGGTTGGTATTTCGGATCACACAGTAGGACCAACTGTTGGCATTGCATCTATTTTCTTTGGAGCAAAATATTTTGAAAAACATCTGTGCCTCAATAATAGAAAAAAAGCAGACATTGATAGTTTTTATTCTACCACCGTAGATGATTTTGAAAAATATATTCAATATTTGAATGAGGCATCTGCTTGTTCAGGAAAAGTTAATTATGGAAATACAAAATCTGAATTAATATCCAAAAATAGAAGAAGAAAAATTTTTTATACGCAAGACCTTAAATCAGGCTCAATTTTAAAAGAAAATAATATCTATGGATTAAGAGCTTTGAGTGGTATTGGAATAGAGAATTTTGAAGATTTTATTAACAAAAAATTAATTAAAAATGTTAATAAGAATACCTTATTAAAAAGAAAGGACATATTCGATGAAAAAAGGTAGAGTTTTATTGGTTACACCAAATCTCAAAGGTATAGGTGGTGGAGTTAACAGGATACAGCCTTCACTTGGACTAATGCTAATCGCACCAATTTTGGAAAGGCAGGGGCACCATGTCAAAATCTATGACACTGCATTAGATGGATGGGAAAATAGAAAAACTATAGATAAAAAAAATAATATAGTACTTATTGGCCATAGTGACGAAGATATAGAAAGTACTATTAGAGATTTTAAACCCGACGTAGTAGGTATTTCTGTTTTATTTTCAAACCTATTAGAGTCAGCACATAATATAGCAAGAATAACTAAAAAAATTAATATAGAAACCAAAGTTGTTCTAGGAGGAAATCATATTTCGAGCAGCGTAACAGACTACCAGTATTATTTAATTGATAAGGAAAATTCTAACTTACAAGATCATATTGAGGATCTTGAAAACGATCATTTCGATATGGCGATGGTTGGAGAGGGTGAATTTTCATTTAGCGAGCTGGTAGATAGGTTAATTAACAACATAGACTACAAAAATGTTCCTGGCCTAGTAAAAAAAATTTCACATAAAAAATATATTATAAATCCACAAAAAAAAGTTCATGATTTAAATTTATTACCAAGACCAGCTAGGCGTTTAGTAAATATGGAAGGTTACTTCAAGATTGGAGCTTTTCACTCAGCAAAATCAAGATCTAAAAGAGTTTTAAGCGTAATGTGTTCTCGGGGTTGTCCAGAGAAATGTACTTTTTGTTCTACACCGTCGATGTGGGGACAAAATACAAGATGGAGAACTACCGAGCATTTGATGGACGAGATTGAAAATGATGTGCGTGATTTTAAAATAGGAGAGATACAGTTTGACGATGACACGCTTACAGTTAATAAAAAAAATTTATATAGTTTATGCGATAGATTAGAAAAAAAAATCGGCTTACCTTGGTGTACACCAAATGGAATCAAGGTGAATTATCATTTCAATAAGCAAAATGAGATGTATAAAATAATGAATTATGCAGGATGTTATCAAGTCACTTTGGCCTGCGAGAGTGGAGTGCAAAGGGTTTTGGACGATGTTGTTAATAAGAGATTGCCTTTAGAGACAATTTACCCATCTATTGAAAATGCAAAGAAAGCTGGAATGCTAGTACATACATTTTGGATACTTGGTTACCCAGGAGAAACTTATGAAGAGATGGAACGAACAATTAATTTTGCCATGAACTCTGGAGCTGATAGTTATTCATTTTCAATATTAAGTCCTTTGCCAGGAACGCCAATTTATAGAAAAGTTTTAAAGGAAAACCTTTGGTGGGAAGGAAGGAGTTTGGGGGATATGCTTTTTAGGTCATCATTAATAAAAGTTGATGGGTTTACTGGTCCAGACGAGTTTGAAAAGTATGTTGATGAAGCTAATACTAAAGCTAATTTACTATTAAAACATAAAGATCTAAAAAGATTTGAGTACAAGTATGGAAAAAACTCTAGTGAAAAAGATCTATTTCATCAAACATAATTGAAACGGTAAAAATTATGATTTTTTTATAATATCTTTTAATTCTTTCATATTTAAATAGTCATTGTCTTTAGAATTAAAACCAAAATTTTCATTTAAAATTTCCCCATTGTACTTTTTGATTAATTTTCTATATTTTTTTAAATCTTTTTTATTTATTAAAAGATATTTGTCATCAAGTAAAATTTTACATCTGTCGTCGAATTCAGAAATTATTTCTTCGTGTATTTTTTCACCAGGTCTTTTTCCTATAAATTTTATTTTACATTCTTTATTTACAGCCCTTGCTAAATCTAAAATTTTATACGATTTCATCTTAGGAATAACAATTTCATTCCCAAAAGAATTTTGCAAAGTCCACATTACTAATTTTGAACTTTGTTCAAGATCAATACTAAATCTGGTCATTTTTTTATCAGTGATTGTAAAAATACCATTTTCAGATTGTTTAATAAAAAAAGGAATTACGGAACCTCTGGAGCCATTTACATTGCCATATCTCACTATGGAAAATGTAGATTTTCCGTAAAAACTATTCGCTGCTAAAAAATTCTTATCACCACATAGCTTTGTGGCACCATATAAATTTATAGGTGAGCAGGCCTTATCAGTTGATAATGCAACTAACTTTTTTACATTATTATTAATGCATTCTTCCACCAAGTTTTGAGATCCTATAACATTTGTCTTAATGTATTCCCATGGATTGTACTCCGCTGAATCAACTATTTTTAATGCTGCTGCGTGAATAACATACTGCACATTTCTTAAAGCAAAATTAAGCCTGTCCTTGTCTCTGATATCACCAATAAAAAACCGTAAGGATTTGAATTTTTTATTATTAATTAACTTTTGTTTTAATTCGTATTGCTTTAATTCATCTCTGCTGTAAATAATAATTTTTTTAAAATTATAGTTTTTCAATAAAAAATTTACAAAATAACTTCCAAAAGATCCAGTTCCTCCAGTTATTAGTATATTACTTTTTTGAAGAGACATGTTTTTTATAATTTTTTATCACTTTTTTTCTAATTTCTGAAGTACTGATATTCACAGTTCTTTTAAGAATTATTATTTTTTTTTTATTTATTTTATTTTGGTTGTCTTGTCCATGAATTAGGTAATTAATTTTATTTTTTTCTAAAAATTGAGATGTTATAAAATATGGCGATGGTATGACTTTTTCAACAAATTTTATAGCTTCTAAAATTTCTTTTCTGTATTTAAATTTTAACTCTGGAAAATAGCCTTTATATTTCTTAATTTCCTTATCTTGTGCAAGTGCTACAATTACCCTTCCAAGTTTAGAAGCCTTTTTTAACAATCTAATATGTCCATGATGTAAAAGCGTGGCGGACATATCCACCAAAATATTTTTTTTCATACTATGTCAATTTTATTAATAATTTTTTTTTGCATTTTTGAATTTAAATGAAGCCCACCCAAATGACAAACTACACTACCCTTTTTTTTAACTCTTAGTTTGTAAAGTATAATATTTTTATTATTACGTATTTTTTTGTTAATTGAAGTACATAATAAAGGTTGTAATTTTTTATCGTGAACTAAATGTTCTTTGAATTTTTTTTGAAATAATTCTTTATTTTTTTTCACACGAAATTTTAACATTTGATATTTTTTTGTTACCTCGTATAAAGACAAGATTGAGTGATAAGGACCTGTCATTTTCATGTTTATATGGTTTTTTATATTTAAATAAAAAGATTTAACTTTGTTTATTGGTTTGATATTAAAAGTGATAAAGCTTGCTCCCGTGAAACCGAAAAGACCTTTGCATGAGCTAAAGCAGCAAACATCTGCAATACTATGATGTTCTTCAAGACCTATTGATGCTGTAGCATCGAGCATAATTTTAGATTTGTATTTTTTTTTAATAATTTTTAATTTTTCTATTGGTATTTTTATGCCCAAGCTTGTTTCCACATAACACGCAATTATCCAATCGTATTTATATTTTGTTTCATCAATTTTTAACCAATGAGTTTTGTGCAGTTTTTTAATCTTTGAATTTTGTTTACAAATTTCGAAAAGTCTATCTGAATAATAGCCAGTATCAATTACTAATACTTTGCCATTTAAAAAATTATAACAAGCAATCTCTATTGCTAGAGAAGCGGAGCCTTGTAAAGAAACAACTTTTTTTTGCCCAGAGATTTTCTTTAAAAAATTGTATACTTTTTTTTTTTTATCCAAAAATTTTTTATCATTTCTTCCAAAGCACGGTTCTAAACCCAAAATATTTTCTTCAATTAAACTTCCGGGTCCAGGAGTATACAAAAATTTTGTATTATTAGTTTTTTTAATAAAACTCTTAATAGATAAATTAGATTTCATTTAATTGTTTGGAAATTTTTTTTTGCTTAAAATTAAATACAGAGATTCTTTTTTTTAAAATTATAGCGTTGTCGGTCAATAAGCCTAAAGTAAGTTTAACACATGAACTAGCTTGATTGATTAAATTTGTATGTTCGTGATGCAGTGTGTTTACCGCAAGACCAATGTATAATTTTCTATTTATTTTAAGCATATAACTTACTGAATAATTTTATAGATTATAAAATAATTTTATATATGGTAATTTTCTCAAAGTACAATAAATTATATTTTAAATTTCTAAAAAAATAACTCATTAGAAACTTATGATCAGATACGCAGCACAAAAAATTTCCAAAGAAGACATTAAAGAAGTTAGAATCGCATTAAAAAATAATTTTATTACTCAAGGAAAACAAGTAGATTATTTTGAAAAAAAAATTTCTCAAGTAGTCGATTCAAAATACTGCCTATCATTAAATAGTGCATCCAGTGCCTTACTATTGGCATGTAAAGCAATTGGTTTAAAAAAAAATGACATTGGATGGACTACAACAAATACATTTGCTGCAACTGCGAATGCTATATTATTATGTGATGCCAAAGTAGATTTTGTTGATATAGACATTGATACATTTAACATTTCTGTAGTGGCATTAGAAAAAAAATTAAAAAATACAAAAAAAAATCAATTACCAAAAGTATTGATCATTGTGCATTTTGGAGGGTCTCCATGTGAATTAAAAAAAATTTTTAAGTTATCAAAAAAATACAAATTTAGAGTTATTGAAGATGCCTCTCATGCTCTAGGAGCAAGTTATGAAGATAATAAAATTGGAAACTGCAAATATAGCGACATAACGATATTTAGTTTTCATGCAATTAAAATTATTACCACGTGTGAAGGTGGGGCAATAACAACAAATAACCCATCCATTTATAATAAAATTAAATTAATGAGAACAAATGGGATTTCAAGAGAGGTGATGAATTTAAATCAAAATCATCAAAAATGGTATTATGAACAAAAATCAATTGGATATAATTTTAGATTAAATGAAATACAAGCCGCACTGGGGAGATCTCAAATCAAAAAAATTAAGCTTTGGATTAGAAAAAGAAATCAAATTTCAAAAATGTATAAAAGAAATTTAAAAGAATTACCAATTAAATTTCAAAAAGTTGAAAAAAATTCAACCTCATCATACCATCTATTTACTATTTTAATTAAAACAAAAGACATTAGAAATAAGTTGTACAATTATTTATTAAATAAAAAGATTGAAACAAATGTAATTTACATACCTTTGTATCGGCATCCATTTTATAAGAATAAATTTAATTACAAAAAATTTCAAAATTCAGAATTATATTTTCAAGAATGCCTATCTTTACCAATGCATTTAAACTTAACTAAAAAAGAAATTAAATATATTATAAAATCTATCTCTCATTTTTTTAATGAATAAATTATTTCATTCAAGCGCCGACCGAACAAGAGCATACGATTTACTTGTAAATGCAGCAAAAAAAAATTGTGAAGAAAAAAGTAAAATAAAGCTTAATTTTAAAAAAATAAAAAAAAATTTTTTTTCTATCGAATTTATTTATTTTTTTATTTGTACAATTTTGACTTTAAAAATTTTTAATCTACAAAAGTTTGTGTTATTGAAATATCGTGGTTGCAATGTTGGAATTCATGCCTCTGCAGAAACATTTAGAGATATTAAAGTTTTTAGATCTAAGTTTTTTCTTTTTTACAAACTGGTAAAAAATCTTTTAATTGGAGGCTTAGTAATTGATAGTGGATATAATGCTGTAAAAAAATCAGAAGGTTTGTTTATTAATGATTTGGGTTATATAAATGGTCTGTTATTCAAGATTTTTGCAAAAAATAGAAAGATCATATACTTCATTGGATACCCCAGGGGCTTTAGCAACATAGATTTTAATTTAAAAAGAAATTTAAAATTTGATGAATTAAGTAAACTAAAAATTATACCAAAAAAAAAAACTGATACTGCAAATCCTAAATCAAGTGGCAAGTTTATAAAATCAATAATTGAAAATACTAACATGATAAAATGGATGGAAAAGACTAAGTTTCCAAAATTTACCAAAGAAAAAAAAATTTTAGAAAAAAATTTGGCAAAAATAGATTATGTAATTTATGCACATTCATTTGTAGACGGCCAATTGTGGTGGGGATATGATGGTTTTGTAAATTTGTATGATTGGTTAGTTTACACAATCGACTATCTTTTAAAAAAAAATAAAAAAATTTTATTAAAAGGACATCCTAATTTCTATAACCACAAAATGTTTAAACAGCTATCAGCCCAAGATAGGGAAATTTTAGAAAAAATAATTAAAATGTATAAAGGTAATAAAAATTTTTTTTACATTAATTTCGCGGTTGAAAATAAATTCATCATGAAGAATATAAAAAAGAAAACAATTTTAATTTCTCATCACGGAACAAGCTTATTAGAGGGCTCTTATCTCGGTTTCAAGAGTATATCTAGTGTTTCTAATTTTTACTCTAACAAATTTTCAATTAGTAATACCTGGAACAGTAAGAAAAAATACAAAAAATTATTAGATAAAAATTATAACAATCTCATTTTCAATAAACAAAAAGTCAAAATGTCTTTAGAACAAATTTCAGAGCAGGTTTTCGGTAGCAAGTATAATGTTTACGGTAAATTTTATTGGCAGCGATTGGTGTCAAAATATTTAAATATTAAATTAAATTTAAAAAAAAATGATCATTATCTGTATAGCAAATTAAAAAATCATAACACAAAACGAAAAATTATTAATATTTTAAGTAAAAATATTGAAGAGGTGACCTTCTAATTGGTATAAAAAAAATTCACGATTTCTTTATAAGTATTTAGATTGAAATTCATTTTTTTAGTAATTTTAATCGTATTTTTTTTATTTTTTTTTGAGATACTTGCTAAATAATTAATTTTTTTTAAAATTTGATTTTTTTTTGAAAATAATGAACCTATTTTTTTCCTATCATTAAAATAATTATATTTTAATGAATTATTTTTTTTTAAATATTTAACATTTTTTGAATAAAAAATTACTGGTTTGAAAGTTAATAAATTAAATGAGTAAGCAATATCAGATGTATCTGTTATAAGAAAATCACATTTTCTAAAACTTGAAATATAATCATTATTAAAATCAATTTTAAAATTTAAATTATTTTTGTTTTTTGTAATAATCTTTTTAATAAGAGATGAATTTTTATCTCGAGGATGTGGCCGAAGAGTCACATTATACTTGTTATTTAGTAAAAGTTTAATTAATTCAAAAATAATTAAATTAATAGATAAGCTGGGAACTGATGAAAATCCTGTGGGAGCTATTAAAATATTATTATATTTATCGTTTTTTTTAATTTTTTTTTTTAGATTTTTTTTTATATATTTGTATTTATAGTAACCAATAAATCTATAAATCAATAATTTTTTTTTTAATATTTGATCAAAAGCTGGAAGCGATTTTTCTGAACATAAAAAAATATAATTATAATTAAGAAGCCTTTTTTTTAAATTTCTATAATTTTCAAATTTAGATAATGGCGTATCATATATGGCATGATGTAAATAAATTTTTTTTGCATTCTTAGGGAATAAATGACAAATATAATTTGTTAAAAAAAAATCACATAGATAAATTAATTTTATAAAAGATAAGGGTATGTAAAATTCTTGACTATTTTTATTTAAAAAATTTACATTACAATAAATTATAGATAATTTTGTATCGTAATCGTATTTTTTAATTTGTTTTAAAAAAAAATAATTTATATTATCTGTAATAAATTCTGTGTGGCAAATTAAAATAGTTTTTTTTCCGATAATTTTTGATAACAAAAAAAAAAAATTCAAATAAAAAATATTTATTAACGCTTTAGAAAATTTTAGAAGATAGGGCATGTTTTTAAGTTTTAAAAATTTATTATAAGGTATTTTGAGTATATATTTAAGTAAAATTATGTTTGAAATCAAAAAATTTTATCAAATTTTGCTTTACTGTATAAATAAATTGTATATGTTCAAAATATGAACAATCTCAAGAATGATAAAGAAGAACTTGATATTTTAAGAAAAATTGAAAAGAAACCCGACTTTTCTCAAAGAGAACTTTCAAAAGAACTTGGATTCAGTTTGGGTAAGCTAAACTATTGTTTAAAAGAATTAAAAAAAAAGGGATTAATAAAAATAAAAAATTTTAAACAAAATAAAAAAAAACTTAATTATATTTACATATTGACCCCACGTGGAATAGCAATCAAAACCCATCTTGCACTAAAATTTATGAAAAAAATAATTAAAGACTACGATACCCTGAGGATTGAGGAAAAAATTCCAGCAAATAATAGCATGATGATCGGACATAATAGTAAAATTTTATTAAATAATGATACTGAAGAAGTTGAGGAAAACAAAACTAGAACCAAGGCTCTTTTTAAGACAATTGAAGTAAACATAAAGAGAAGAACGGTAATCGTTAATGATGTTTTGTCCAAACACAAAGGAAAGCCAATACCTAGTTGGATTGAGTTGAGCATAATTGACGTTTGCAATAGAGATTGCTCATTTTGCCCTAAGTCAGACCCAATGATTGCTCCAAATACTTATCAAAAAATGAAGTTATCTTTAATAGATAAGCTGTGCAATGAGTTAAAAGAAATAAATTACAAAGGGTCAGTGGTCCTGTGTGGTTATGGAGAGCCAATGTTACACAAGGAAATAAATATTATATGCAAAAAACTATCCGAAGTTTCTTTTGTAGAAATTGTTACAAATGGAGATACTCTAAATCCAATGACAATAAAAAATCTTTATGCCAATAATGTTAATAAGTTACTAATCAGCATGTATGATGGGAAACATCAAATTGAAAAATTTAAAGAAATGGTGGCAAAAGCAGAAGTGCCTGAAGATTTCGTTATATTGAGAGATAGATGGTACGATTCGTCAAAAGACTTTGGACTTAAATTGACAAATAGGACTGGAACTATAAGTCTTGGAGAACAAGAAAAAATAGGAACCTTCAAAAAATGTTTTTATCCTTCTTATCAATTTTTGATAGATTGGAATGGAGATGTGTTTCTATGTCCTCAAGACTGGCAAAGAAGAGTAACAATGGGAAATATGATGCAAGAACATATTTTTGATATTTGGGATAGCAAAATTATGAACAAATATAGAAAAGATTTAATTAATGGAAAAAGAATCAACAGCCCGTGCACTCTATGTAATGCAGAGGGTACTATATTAGGAAAAAAACATGCAGGTGCTTGGCAAAAAATTTATAAATCATAGTTTTCATGAATTGTGAGTTATGTATATTCTTAAGTAGAAAAAATCCCTTAAGCCACATCCAGGACAATATTAAGCTAATAAATGAATTATCTAAAAAATTTGGACAAATTACTGTAATCAATTTTATCAAAATCCAAAAAAATGAAGAAGAGATTAAACAGAAAAATCAAAGCTATTTTCATATTAATTTTTTTTCACCCAAAAATGATCAGGAATTTTTAGAGTATATAAAAAATAAAAAAATTTTAGCTATGGATTCGCTAGATAAAAATTTCAATTCTTTTAAAATAAGAAATTTAATAAATAAAAAAAAAATTTACTTATTTTCAATAATCAGTACAGGCGGTATTCCCAACCAAGTAATAGAAATATCTAAGTCTAATTTACTCCATGACTTAAAAAGTAAATTTATTAGAACAGTATATAGATTTTTAGTTTTAATAAATTATCTCCCGGCGATAGATTTGTATTTTGACCCAAGAAAAGAAATTATAGACAATACAAATTTACAAATTAAAAAACGTTCACAAATACAGAGGATGTTTAAACGATTAAATATAACATATTTTAAAAAATCTCACAGAATTAATTGTAGATCATATGATAACCTCATTTTTAATAAAAAAAAATTAGGGGAAAAAAAAATTATTTTTTTAGATGGTAATTTTAAGCATCCAGATATAGTAAAAAGAAATGGACAAATTTCTGATAAAATAAAAGATCTATACTTTGAGAATTTAGAAAGAACATTCCAAGATTTTGAAAAAAAATTTAATTTAAAAGTGGATATTTGTTTACATCCATCATCCGATATAAAACTTTACAATTTTTTTTTCAAAAACAGAAATGTGCATATCGGGAGAACTAGCGATGAAATAGTAAACGCAAAAGTAGTTCTATTTCACGATTCTGGCTCAGTAACCGACGCCATTGTCCAAAAAAAAATAATTGTTTCCTTGGAAACAAAATTATTAGGATCGTATTATCATAGAAGGATAGTAAATTTTAAAAGATTATTAAATTTTTTTTCAGTAAATATTGATCGGCAGGAAGATTTAAATAAAGACCACCTCTTGAAAAAATTTAAAAATTCATTACAAAATTATGATGTTTATATCGACCATTCTTTGAAAAGTGATAATATAACTTCAGGTGTTAAAATTGCCAGAATTCTTTATGATAAAGCAAAAAAAATAACAACAATTACATAATCTAAAAATTTTTATTATTAAAAAAAATCTAGAATCAATTATTATTTTACAAAATTAACAAAGAGTGCAATAGATGATAATTAATCAAATTGTTTGAGAATTGGCAGGAATAGAAAAAAATGAAAAATAATATTTTAAACGAAAATTTTCAAAGAAATGATTTTTTTTGCCAAAAAGGAAAGGGTATTTTTATTTTTGAAAAAAATAGAAAGTTATTTGATTTGTCACAATCAAGTGGTGTTTATCTTTTTGGTCATAACCATTCTAGCTACCAAAACACTCTAAAGTCTTTATTAAAAAAAAAAATTACAATTACATCTAAACCAAATATTTATGCTAAGAAGCTTTTTGAAATTATCAAATTTTTTTTTCCTAATTTTAAAAAAATTATTTTCTGTACCACAGGCTCCGAGAGTGTAAGTAAGTCCCTACGCATTGCAAAATCAATAAATCCCAACAAAAAATTTTTAGTATCAGTTTCAGGAAGTTGGCATGGTTCAGTAGACCAGACACTCTTCTGTCAAAATAAAAAAAAAATAACTCCTCTATCTGCAGGGCTAGACCCCTCATTGCAAAAAAAAATAATTTTTATACCTAGTCGAGATATTAATGGTAGTAAAAAAATATTAGAAAAAAATAAAGATAATATATATGCTCTCATAGTTGAGCCCGTTATGTGCTCGTTACCAAATAACCATATGAAGAATTATTTAAAGTTTTTAGAAGTTTTTTGTAAAAAAAATAAAATAACACTTATATTCGACGAAATTATTACTGGTTTTAGAACTGATCAAAAAAGTGTTCAAAATCTTTATCAACTTAAACCCGACATTACATTATTAGGAAAAGTTTTGGGTGGAGGGGGTTTTCCAATCAGTGGCATAGGACTATCAAAAAAAATATCATTACAAATCAGCAAAATACCAAATATTTTTTTTGGAGGAACTTTTTCTGCAAATACAATATCTGCCTATGTGGCTTATAAAAATTTACTTTTTATTAAAAAAAATATTCCTTTAATTCTTAAATTGAGTGAAAAGTGCAAATCTTTTGAAGAAAAAATAAATATTTTTCTAGTTAAAAATAAAATTGAAGCCAGGGTTTACAGATTTTGCAATATATTAAGAATAGTTTTCTCAAGTAAAGATATTAAAAATAGGACACAAAGAGATTTTTTAGAAAAAAAAGTAGAAAAACATAAACAAAATTTTATAAAATTTTTAAAAAAGAAAAATATTTACTATCCACCGAACGGAATTATTTTTTTCCCTGCAACAATTACTAAATCTCAATTAAATTATTTATTTAAAGTTACCTCACAAGGTTTAAAAAAATATATAAAAACCTAAAAACTAAGATTTACAATATCATTATTTTTAAAAATTTTTTTAGTACTTTTTTTTATTTTACTATCCTCTAAGGTATTGCTTGGGGATTATTGTTTTGTATTCTGTTTTTTTAACATTCTCAAAAATCCAGTTTGGATTTTTTAAAAAAGGCCTTCCAATTGCCACAAAATCAAAATTTTTATTTCTTAAACCTTTTTTTATTAAATCTATTTTATTTAACATTCCAGATGTTCTAATTTTTAAACTAGTGTGTTTTTTAATTATTTTACAAGCATTCATTCTAAATCCCATTTTGAATTTCATATTAGTCTTTGGTAAAATTCCTCCACTTGAAACACAAATATAGTCAAATCCAATATCTTCTAATTGTTTTGTTAAATAAATTGAATCTTTAAAATCTAGACCATCTTTCAAATGATCTGTTCCAGTTATTCTCGCCCCTAAACATTTTCTTTTGGGCCAAACTTTTCTCACTATTTTTGAAACTTCGATTAAAATTCTACATCTATTTTCAAGAGATCCACCATATTGATCTTTTCTCTTATTTGATACTGGTGACATAAATTGATGCAATAGATAGCCATGCGCCATGTGTATTTCTAAACAATCAATCCCACAGGAATTTGCAGCTATAGCAGCATTTTTAAAGTCTAAAATCAATTTTTTAATATCCTTTGTGCTCATTTGTTTGGGTGTAGGCCATCCAGAGGATCTTTTAATTTTTGAAGCAGAAAAAGTTTTCCAGGATTTTTTTTTTTTATTTAAAAAACGACCTTTATTTTCCCACGGAACATTTGCAGATCCTTTTCTACCTGCGTGAGAAATTTGAATACCGATAGGTAGTTTTTTATTTATTTTTTTTAAAAAAACTATAAGTTTTCTTAATTCTTTAATTTGATTTTTGCTGTAAATTCCTAAATCTTTATGAGTAATTTTTCCAATCTTACTTACAGCGGTTGATTCTATCATTACTCCACCAACTCCAGAGTTTGCAAAAGCAGCAAGGTGTTGATAGTGCCATTGTGAAGGGCAGCCATTATTTGCTGAATATTGACACATTGGTGATACAAGTATTCTATTTAAAAAATCTATTTTATTTATTGTAAATTTTTTAAATATCATATTTGCAAACAACAAACTCATTATGCGGATGAAATATTGCCCCGGGATATGCCCAGTATGTTTCAATAAACATTCTATTTAGTGCCCTTCCTAGTTTTGGAAGATGTGGAACATTATCACTATCTATCATTCCCCTCATATCAGTTGCTATTCTTAACCATTCACCTTTTTTTTGGGATTTGTACTTAAGTCGCAATCTTAATCCGGCATCAATGGGAACTAACTGATATTTGAACTTCTCAATTTTCTTATAAATTTTTTTTAAAGTGGTAGGTTTCTTGAAACCTAGATTTTTAACTTTAATTCGATAAAGTTTAATGCTTTGGTTTGTTATAGAAATTTTATTTTTTTTATTTTTTACAATATCTGAGATCCAATGACTAATTATTACCCCCTCTTTTTTTAAAGCAATTAAGCACGCTTCAATATTATTATATTTAGGTTTATTTAATATTTTCCAAGATTTTTTCATGATATTTTGTTAATAATAATTCTAATTTTTGATAGTTAGATTTACTTAATTTTAAGCACCGTTAAATGAGCAGTTCAAATTTATTACTTTTACAATTCTTATTTAACATAATTTTTTAAAGAACAATTTTTTATATTTACATAATTTTTAATATAATTTTTATAATATTATAAGAATAAAATACCGCAAGTCATAAAAATTTGTGCAAAAAAATCATTACACTAGTCCAATATGTATACTTTTGTTGTATTGCATGTGTTATTTTGCTAGTAATATATTGACTATCTTCATATAAAAAAATTAGTAAATTACCTTAGTAAATATTCTGTCGGAGTCTAATTTTGAAAAATTTAATAAAAAAAACTTTAGAGATTTTAAAAAAAAAAGATAAAATAAATATTGTATTTGCAATATTTCTTTCAATTATAAGATCAATTTTAGAAGTTCTTGGCATTGGATTGATTTTACCAATTTTACATTTTACTACCAGCCAAGATAAGAATAATTTTATTTATGACTACTTTCCTTATTTGAAAAAATTGACCGACCATCAATTGATATTGCTATTAGTTTTTGTTTTTGTTTGTGTTTATTTCATAAAAACTTTGTTTTTAATTTTTACTAATTGGTGGAACACCAGATTTGTCAACAGGTTGTATGTAAGCCTGACAATGGCTGTATTAAAAAAATATTTAAATAAAAATTATATTTTTTTTTTGGAGAATCATCCTTCATTTTTAATCAGAAATATTTCTTCCGAAACTAGCTTATTTAGTCTCGGGCTTATTGGAAATTTAATAACTATTATAACTCACGCTGTTTTTATAATTTTTACGTGCCTATTTCTTGTTGTATACAAAACTGAAGCTCTTTACGTTATTTTTATTATATTATCAGTCTCCGTATTTATTGTAAAAATTACAAGCGGCACATTTAAAAAATGGGGAGAAGTCCGGCAGGAAGAATCTGCCAAAGGTTTAAAAAAATTGAACGAAATGGTTGGAAATATAAAGGAAATAATTTTGTTTGAAAAAAAAAAATTCTTTGCAGAAGATTTTTCCTTTCATAGCAAGAAATTGGCTAAAGCAAGTATCTTTAGAGATACCACAATAGGTTTAACTGCTCCAATAATAGAATTCCTTGGAGTTTTAATTTTCTTTGTTTTTTTTTTATACTTAATAATTTATTCAACTTACACCCTAGGAGAAATCACAATCTTATTTGGTATTTTTGCCTTTGCTTGTATAAAGCTTTTGCCATCCGCAACAGCGCTGATTAGATCCTTGCAGGCTTTGAAATTTAATATACCTGCGTGTCATGTTGTGCATAAAATTTTAACAACCCCAGACGAATTTCTGAATAATTCGAATGAATTTTTTGAACCTGAAAAAAATAAAAGAATTATTTTAGATAGTATTCAGTTTGAAGATGTTTCTTTTTCCTACAGAAATCAAACAGTACCAACTCTAAGTCAATTAAATTTCCAAATCGATATGGGAGATAAGATTGCTGTTATAGGAGAGACAGGAAGTGGAAAAACAACATTGTTAAATATTATAGCCACTTTGTTAATCCCTTCATCTGGCAAGATCAAGGTAAACAACTCTGGTCAATATAATCTAACTAAAAATTTGAGAAATAAAATTGGATATGTTTCACAATCTATTTATCTTTCTGACAGTTCAATTATTGATAACGTTCGCATGAATAATGACCTTTTAACATTTGATAATGAGGCGCAGATAAAATCAATTTTACAATCTTTAAACATCAACAAACATCTAATAAGTAAAGACAGCACACCATCCTCTATAGGAGATAGGGGGTCTAGGCTTTCTGGCGGCCAAATTCAGAGAATAGGTTTGGCACGAGCAATTTTTCGAGATCCTGATATTTTAATCTTAGACGAATCAACTAATGCTCTCGACCAAAAAACAGAAATTCAAATTTTAAATTTTTTATTCAAAAAGCTAGAAAAAAAAATTGTCATTCTTTGTACTCACAAAAAAGATCTTTTAAAGTATTGTAATAAAATTTTAGAGGTTAAAAACAATAAAGTTATTGTCAAAATAAATAAAATTTAATAATGAACAATTTAATTAAAATAATATTAACCCACTTAATTTTCTTTCTAAAAAAAATTAAAAAATATTCTATTTCTAAAATCTCTATGATTTTAGCCAATATATTAATTCTTTATTCTAGAAAATTTTATAATCAATATACCTTTTTAGAAGATGCCGAAATAAAAATATTTTCTCAAAATGGAGAAGATGGTATTATTGATTTTGTAGTACAAAAAATAAATTTAAAAAAACCAAGTTTTGTAGAAATTGGTGTTGGTGATTATTCAGAAGCTAATACCAGATTTCTTTATGAAATGTATTATGGACAAGGATTAATTGTTGATATAAACAAAAATTTCGTAGAAAAAGTTTCTTCCAACGTTAGTTTGTGGAGAGGTAATCTGAAAGTTCTTGAGCAAAGTATTTCTTCAGAAAATATAAATAAAATTTTATCTACTTATGCAAAATTTAAAATTGATATCTTTAGTATTGACATAGATGGAGTGGACTACTGGGTTTTGAAAGAAATGCAGCCTAAAATTTCAAAAATTATTATACTTGAGTACAATTCTATCTTTGGACCAAAATTAGAAGTGACCATTCCTAATATAAATAACTTTAATAGAACTAAGGCTCATTATTCAAATTTGTATTATGGAGCTTCATTAAAAGCATATGTAAATTTAATGATTAAAAAGGGTTATTATTTATTAGGTGTTAATAGATTAAGAAATAATGCCTTTTTTATTAACGAAGATTTTCCAAAAGAGGAATTTTTTAAAAATATCAAAGAATTAAACATAGATGAATATACTAAATCTAATTTTAGTGAAGGTAGAAATAAAGAAGGAGTATTAAACTACTTAAGGGGACAGGATTTAATAAAAGAAATTCAAGATTGTAAAGTTATAAATTTAGTGAATGATCAGAAAAGCTTATCTAAAATTAAAGATCTAAACTAAACTAAACTAAACTAAACTAAACTGAACTGAACTGAACTAAACCAAACCAAACCAAACCAAATCAAACTAAGATGAAGATCGTTTTCACTAATACAATATTTTTTATTCAAAAAGCAGGAGGAATTTCTAGATATTTTTCAAATTTAGCTAGAGAGCTGAACTCGCTTAAAAAAAATTTTAAAATTATTGCACCCCTAAGCAAAAATATTTATCTAAAAGATATAACTAAGAATCAAATTTCTTTATATGTACCAAGATTTCCTATTAGTTTTTTTTTTAAAAAAATAAATAATATAATTTTTAACTATTTTTGTAGAAAACATAATCCAAAAATTATTCATGAAACATATTTCAATAATTTTGAAAATTTAAAAAGTTATAAAAATACAATTAAAGTACTCACGATATATGACCTAATTCATGAAAAATTTCCAAAATACTATAATAAAAATCAAATTTTAAAAAAAAAATATTTAAATTTATTTGATCATTATGTGTGCATATCCAAAAATACCCAAAAAGATTTTATAAATTATTTCAAAATAGCAAAAAAGAAAACTTCTGTAATTTATCTTGCTGGAAACCACATCAAAAGAATTAAGTCAATCCAATCTAAAATAAAATTAAAAAAAAAATCATTCATTCTTTATGTCGGGGGCAGAGATAATTATAAAAATTTTAAAATAATTGTAGATGTTTTTAATAAATTTAATTTACTTAATAATTTTAAGTTAGTTTGTTTTGGTGGAGGGGTTTTTTCAAAAAATGAAATAAAATTATTTAAAAAGCAGAATCAATTTATAAATATTCAGAAAGAAGATTCTCATTTAAAATTTTTATATCAAAATGCATTTGCTCACGTAATCACTTCTAGATATGAAGGATTTGGAATTACTCTTTTAGAAGCGATGGAGTTAGGCTGCCCAGTAATTAGCAGTAACACTAGAGCACTTAGAGAAATTGGAGGAAATGCACCATTATATTTCGATCCAACATCAGCAAATGATCTTTTCCAAAAAATAAAATTATTAATAAAAAATAAAAAAAAATATAAACTAGTAGTACAAAAAGTTAGAAAGCAATGTCAAAAATTTACCTGGAAAATTTGTGCGAAGCAAACTCTTAATTTATATCAAGGGTTAATAAGCGAAAATGAGAAAAAACTTAGATCGCATTGATTTTATATAAAAAAAAAATAATATCATTATATTAAAAACATGAATGTTTCACAAACTCTCAAGAAGAAGAACTTATTAGTTACTGGCTCCTGCGGTCTTGTAGGATCAGAGATTGTTGATTTATTACATCAAGATTTTGACAATGTTTATGGTTTGGACAATAATTCTCGAAAGACTTTTTTTGGAAATGGTGGAGATATTTCTAAAAGAAAAAAAATGATCCAAAAAAATGTAAAAAATTATAACCATATAAATTTAGACATTATAAATAGAAAAAAAATTTTAGAACTAGTAAAGAAAATTAACCCTGATACAATTGTACATTGCGCTGGTCAACCAAGCCATGACTTAGCTGCTCAAATACCTTTTAAGGATTTTGACACAAATACAGTAGGAACTTTTAATCTTTTAGAAGCTAGTAGGCTCACATCAAATAAAATTAAATTTATTTTTTTATCAACTAACAAGGTGTATGGAGATCGTCCAAATACCATCAAATTAGCTGAATTAAAAAAAAGGTATTCCTACAAAGACAGAAATTATAAAAATGGTATTAGAGAAGATTTTTCAATAGACCAAAGCACACATTCTTTATTTGGATCTTCAAAGCTTTCAGCAGACGTTATGGTCCAAGAATATGGTAAATATTTTAACATGCCTACTTGCTGTATAAGAGCAGGATGCATAACTGGCCCGCATCACTCAGGCGTAGAATTACATGGTTTTATGAATTATTTGATAAGATCCAATCTTTCAAAAAAAAAATATACAATATTTGGGCACAAAGGAAAACAGGTCAGGGACAATATCCACGCTAAAGATCTTGTATATTTTATAAAGTTTTTTTTAGAAAAACCTAGAGCAGGAGAGGTTTATAATATTGGTGGTGGATATAAAAATTCAATTTCAATTCTAGAAGCTTTTGATTTAGTTTCTAAATTTTCTAATATTAAAATGATTAATGAATATAGTAGCATCAATAGAGTTGGAGATCATATTTGTTATTATAGTGATTTGTCAAAAGCACAAAAACACTACCCAAGCTGGGAAATTAAAATAAGTCTAGAAAAAATAGTTTGTGAAATAATAGAAAATTTCAGAAAAATTAAATAATGATTATTATAAACTTAAAGGGTGGATTGGGAAATCAGATGTTCCAATATGCAACAGCCTATGCAATTCATAAAAAATTAAAAAAAAAAATTTTGTGCGATATTAGACTGCAGGAAGAGTACAAAAAAAAACCACCCCCAAGAAATGTGCCAAGAAATATTGAGCTAGATCTTTTTGATATTGATATAAAAACTCCAGATAAATCAGAACTTATTAAAGTTATGCAGTTCAACAAAAGTTATAGAATCAGAAATTATTTAGCTTATTTTTTGGATAAATTTGAATTTTTAGCTCTAAGAGAAAGAGGAAGAATTTACGAATCAAGAATATTTAAGTACAAATACAAAAATTTGTACCTTGACGGATACTGGCAGTCAGAAAAATATTTTAATGATTTTCGAGAAGAAATTTTAAAATTATATAATTTTAACAAGGTAAAAAACTTAGCAGAAAATCTTAAATTAATTAGAGATATTAATTTAGAAACGGCAGTGTGTGTAAATGTAAGAAGAGCTGATTTTTTAAATAATCCAGAACACAATACTGTCACCATAGATTATTACAAAACTGCGCTACACTTGCTTTTGAAAAAAATTGGTAGAAATGTAGAATTGTACATTTTTTCAGACGATATAAGCTGGTGTAAGAAAAATTTTACGTTCAGTGCAAAAATCAACTTTATGGAAGAAAACCGAATTGGAGACAGATATTACAACTACTTATACTTAATGACCTGTTTTAAAAACTATATTATACCAAATAGTAGTTTTGCTTGGTGGGGCGCGTGGCTTTCAAGTGCAAAAAATAAAATAGTAATTGCTCCAAAAAAATGGAGCGGCTTAGTTCACGAAGACAAAATAGATATAGTTCCTAATAGTTGGATTGTAATATAAATTAATGGCACTTCCAAATTTTTTGAAACCGAAGCATTCTTATTCATTGAAAAGAATAGGATCCAATAATGACGGAGGTTATTTAGTTGGAAAAAATTCATTAAAAAAAGCGAATTGTTTAATCAGTTTTGGAATTAATGATGACTGGTCTTTTGAACTTAGCTTAAAAAAAATAAGAAACAATATATCAATATTTTGTTATGACGATCAGCTATGTTTTAAATTTTTATTAAAAAATTTTATAATTCAGTTAATTCTCGTTTTCTCTAACTGTAATTTTAATTTATTAAAAAACAGACTAAATGTTTTAATTACTTATTTTTTCTTCTTAGGAAAAGTAAATTATTGCAAAAAAAGAATCAATAATAAAAATTTTAATAAAATATTTCTCAACAAAAAAAATATTTTATTAAAAATTGACATTGAAGGATCCGAGTACAGAATACTCGATAAAATAATTAAAATTCAAAATAAGCTAGAAGGTTTGATTATTGAATTTCATGAGGTACATTTAAATATTAAAAGAATAAAAAAATTTGTTAAACAATTAAAATTAAAATTAATTCATACACATGGTAACAATTTTGGTAAATTAGATAATTTTAATGACCCAACATTGCTAGAATTAACCTTTGAAAAAAATTCTTCAATATTGGACAATAATCCTAAATTTCCAAATTTTCTTGACAACCCTAATAATAAGAAAAAAATTGATTTAATTCTTAAATTTATTTAACTAATTTGATGTTAAAATAAGAAATTTCCTTTCCTTATAAAGCTAGAAAATCTAGTTGAGAATATTATTATTTTATACACTCTTATCATTTAAAAATACTGTTAATTGATTCAGCAACATGTTTCATTTGTTTTTTTGTTATGTCTATTCCTGATGGAATATAAAATCCGTTCTTCGACAAAAAATCAGCTACTGGAAATTTTTCTTTTTTAAACATTTTGTATTTAATGAATATTTTTTGTTTGTGCATTGGCCAAAAAAAATCTCTAGATTGTATCCCCATTTTCAGTAATTTTTTTATTACATCTTGTTTTTTGAATTTGTTATCATTGATGAGAATGCCAAAAATCCAATAAATATTTTTTTCTTTATTTTGAATGGGTGCTTGTACTAATATTTTTTTATTATTTTTAAATTCGTTATAATAATAGTTTCCAATTTTTTTTTTAGTTTTTATAATATTTTTAATTCTTTTTAATTGACCAAGACCAAGAGCAGCTTGCATATTGGTAAATCTGTAGTTCCATCCAATATCTTCATGATTAAACCTATTTTTAGTTCCAAACGATAAATTTCTTAGACTACAAGCTTTTTCGTGAATTTTTCTTTTGTTACTCAAAATCATTCCTCCTTCGCCAGTAGTTATGTGTTTATTTGCATACAGACTTATAATGCTTATATCTCCGAAGCTTCCACAGGGCCTTCCCTTGTAGGTCTGACCTACCATTTCAGCGGCATCTTCAATTATTATAATTTTATTTTTTTTACATATTTTAATTATTTTATCCATATCGCATGGAAAACCATAGGTATGAGTCACAATTACTGCTTTAGTTTTTTTAGTAATTTTTTTTTCAAAGTCTTTTAAACACATGTTCCAGGAAGCAAGACAGCTATCCACCAATACAGGTTTTAGGTCATTTTTGACAACAGCCAAAGCTGCAGAGATAATATTAAATGTTGGTATTATAATTTCACTACCGGGTTTAAAATTTAATATTTTTAAAGCAATTTCTAGAGCTGCTGTACCACTGGAAACCGTGGCAGCAAATCTTCTACCTAATAATTTTGCAAACTTTTTTTCAAAATTCACTATTTCTTTACCTGATGAAGAAACCCAACCATCTTTAACAACCTTATAAACCAACTTAGCGTCAGCTTTAGTAATTATTGGTTTGCTTACAGGTATAATTTTATGCAATTTATTTTTCTTTATTGGATAATTTTTTTATCTTTTTGCTTTGAGTAGGGCCCTTGTTTTATTTCTATTAAGCTTATTTTTTTTGATACTTTGAAACCATGACCACCTTGAAGTAAAAAAATTATATCTCCACCTTTTAGTTTTTTAGTAATATTTATTTTTTGGTTATTATTTTTATAAAAAAAAACATCTAAAACACCGCTTTGTACAATAAGCACTTCTGGACAGGTATTGATTATTTTTTTTCTTTTTAAGTGAAAATGTGGTTTTATTATATGGTTGGAGGGATAATTAATGAAGCCTAATTGTAATGGGTCTTTATTGCCTGTTATGAAGTTGGCACCTTTTTTTTTTGGATAATTTTTTTTTCTTATTATTATAGCCAATAAGTCTTTTCCATTGGATACTTTTTCTATCATCATTTATAAATTTGTTATATTGCTTTTTTTTATATACAGCTTGATGCTTAATATATATGTGTTCTTAAAAAATTTAACAACAAATTAGTACTAAAATATTAGACAATATATGTAATGTTTAAAAATAAGCTCAATTTATCAATAATTATAATCTCATTTTTTTTATCCACTCTTTTCAGTTTCTATAATTTAAAAAACTTTGATAAAAATATTATTCTAGAAAAAAAAGAGTACCATCAAATGATCAAGTCAGATCCTCATAGATATTTGAGCAATGGTTATGATATAACAAAGCAATTAAGAGAAGGAACTCCCTTTTTAAAGACAGGTCCTGAAAATTACACAAAGTACCTGCCAGCAAGAATAGCGGCTATATATTATTATATTTTTAATTACAAATTATTTGAAGATGAAGAGGAAAAAATAATTAAAGTCAATATTCACAACTTTTATTTATACATTCAGTGTTTTTTTTATTTTTTATCAGTATTTTTTTTCTCTTATTTTCTTAGTAAAAAAATTACTAATAACTTAGTAGTCAGTTCAGTAGTTCTTTTTTTATGTATAGAACCAACTATTTTTCAATATCATGGATCATTCTGGAGTGAGAGTTATTTTTTTTCTTTTCAACTATTGCTTTTGGCATTCATGTTAAAATCAGAAAGCTTGCTAAACTTGTGTTTTGTTGGTATTTTTTTAGGAATTCTTGCTTTGCAAAAACAGCTAGCCTTTTTTTATGTTATTCCAATAATATTTTATTATCTTTATTATTTAAATAATCACAAAATTAGAAAAATATTTTCAGTTTTATTGAGTTTTTTCTTAGTTTTGAGCATTCTCGGATTTAATAATCTTGGCAGAACAGGAAAATTTTACATTTTATCAGCAGATACCAAATTAGACTTGCATCTAGACCTAGTGGAAAAAGTAATGATGAAAAAAAATAAAATCTCTAGAGAACAATTTAGAATTAAAGAGGGTGAGGCAATGCGCGAATGGATTGATAATAATAGAATTGAGATAAAACTTCCTGGGGAAAAATTAAACAATAAGTTTACATATTGGGAATATAGGAACTTTATCATTAAAGAAAAAGATAAAGACCTTTTTGACAAGGCAATTTCAAAAAGAACAATTTATTACTTTAAAAAATATCCAATAAATTTTTTACAATTTATTTCTAAAAGCGCTGTTCATACGGTATTGCTTAATCCCTTTCATATATATTCAGATAACAAGTATGAATCCGGGGAAATTTATTATGCCACAAAAGAACATAATGATTTAGTCAATTTAAGAATAATTTATACTTTTATAATTTATTTTTTCTGTTTAATTGGGTTGTTAAATTTATACAAAAGTAAGAATTATAAACTGATGTCTCTGTATTTGATTTCTATAATATATTTTTATTCCCTTGTCTCATGGCATGGTAATACAAGGTATTTTATGCCCAATTTAATCTATTTATCATTATTTTTTGGTTTTGGCGTTCCAACAATAAAAAGCTTTATCATGCGAAGAATAAAATTTAAAAAAAAATTTATTTTCTAAAAAAAAATTTTAATAAATTAAAAAATGTTCTAAAAATTTCAATCTTTGGTATTTTTGAGACTCCGTGTAATCTGTCGCTAAATACAATGGGTGTTTCAATCATTGTATGCCCATTTGTTTTAAGTGCGTGAATTGTACCCATAAAAAAGCTATAGCCAGCTGCATTTACCTTGTCTAAATCAAAATCTTTTAATTTAATTAGATCAAACCCTCTGTAAGAAGTTGTGTGTTCGTTGAGCGTAGAATTTAGTAGTATTTTTATTAATTTATTCCCAAAATAACTAATTAAAAACCTAAGCAAGGGTTGATTATTTCTTGCCCCCTCTCCATATCTAGACCCAATGACAAATTCCGATTGGTTTAAAAGATCAATAAATAATGGAATTTTGGCTGGATCATGAGAAAGATCTGCATCTAAAGTTATTAATTTTTCATAGCCTTTTTCTTTTGCGTATTTATAAGCAAGCTTATGGGCGGTATCCAAACCTAATTTTTTCTCTCTTTTAATCAAAAACACCTCTTTATCTATTTTTTCATGCGAGTTGACAATCTGAGAAGTACCATCTGGACTGCTATCATCTATAATTAATAGATCAACCTGATCAGAAGATTTAAAAACACCCTCAATAAATGTTAAAATATTTTCTGATTCATTGTAAGTGCCCGTAAAAACTAAAACTTTTTTTTTCATTTTTTAATTCTTAATTAAAATTTCCTAGTAAGCTTTCTTAACATATGCGTGCCTTAGCTTAAAATCATTAATTTAATAAAAGTTACACGCTTCAGGTACATTTTAACAATTTTATGTTCATTAATAAGACCTTAATTTTTAATATTTTTTGATTAAAAAGTTTGAAGTCTGTATTGTGACGTTATATAAAAATTTTTTAGTGTTGCTCTATTAGATTAAAAAATGATAATTAATATATCGATCAATACTAATTATGAAAAAAAAAATAGCTTTTATTGTAGGTGTTACTGGACAAGATGGGGCATATTTAGCGCATTATTTAAAAAAAAAAAATTTTAAAGTGGTCGGGTTCACTAGGTCTTTAGTTAAAAATAATCTTAAAAACTTAAAAAAACTAGATCTCTTGAATCAAATTAAGTTAATTAAGTATAAAGAAGATGGAAAAACACTGATCATAAGTAAAATATTAGAGTTTAAGCCATCCCAAGTTTATATTTTATCTGGACTTTCTTCTGTTGGAAAATCTTTCCTTTCGCCTATTGATGCTTACAAAAGTAATTTAGTTATTCTTTTGGATATTTTGGAGATTTGTAGAAAAAAAAAGTTATCTATCAAAATATATAATTCATCATCAACGGATTGTTTTGGTGGAAAAACAAGAACTTGTAATGAAAAAACAACTTTTTCACCGGTTAGCCCATATGGTAGAGCAAAAAGTTCCGCTTATTGGTTGGTAAAATATTATAGAGATTTTTTCAATGTTAAATGCGTTAGTGGAATTGTCTCAAATCACGAATCCATATTAAGGTCAGAAAATTTTGTGACAAAAAAGATAGTCAATTATGTTAATAACTTTAACAATAAAAAAAAGCTTATAATGGGCAACACAAATGTGCATAGAGACTGGGGTTGGGCTCCAGATTTTGTTGAAGCTATATTTAAAATGAATAATGCTAAAAAAAGAAATGACTACCTAATCTCAACCGGAAAATCTGTATCTCTTGACTACGTTATAAAAAAAATATTTTTAATACGTAAAATTGATAACAGTTTTTACACAATCAACAATCAAAAATACAAAAGGACCAATGAAGTTAAAAAAGTCTTTTGCGATAATACAAAAATCAAAAAAAATCTTAATTGGAAGCCAAAATATGATATTGATGATATTATCCCCAAGCTTTTAAATAATGATTTATTTTAATCTTTAATAGAACACTGCTTTTCATTTATTTGACATGATCAACTCTAGCTTTGAAAATTTCAGAAGAAACTTTAGATACTATCTATTATTTGGTTGGACACGTCATGAAAACTAGTATTTTTGTATTTAATCCTTACCCATCCATCGGAGGGGCAGACACAACCTTGTTAAGGTTTGTTAAGTCAGTAGATTTTAAAAAGTATAATTTAACCTATATTAGCCTTACTAATATAAATAATTTTTCAAAAAAAATAAAATTTATTAAAATAAATTCAAATTCTACATTTCTGAGTTTTTTTAAAATTAAAAAAATTATTAATCAGGACAAATCTCCTAAAAAAATTTTCTTTTCAATGCAGTATTTTGTTAATGTGTGCACAATACTTTTTCTAAGAAAAATTAAAAAATTAAAAATTTTTATATACGAAGTAAATCACCCAATAGAACTAAACTATAGCTTTAGTCATGTAGAGTTTTTAAAAAAAATAATAATAAAATTTCTAGTGAGAAAAATTTATCATAAAGCAGATTTGATCGCTGCTAATTGTGAAGAGTTAAGTAAAGACATATCTTTCATGGTAAGAAAAAAAGTAGAAACCATATACAATCCTTGTTTTTTTAAAATTATGCAAGCGCGTGCAAAAAAGAAGATTAGCAAGAAAATTAACATCCTCAATATTTCAAGATTTGAATATCAAAAAGATCATTTAACTCTTTTAAAAGCAATCCAGAATTCTAAAATTAAAAATAAAATAAAATTAAATCTTGTCGGGTATGGTTCTCAGGAATCCGTAATTAAAAATTATGCAAATAAAAATAATATTGATTGTAAAATTTATAAGAAAAAAACAAAGCTATCCTATTTTTATAGATCGAATGATATATTTATTTTAACATCTATATATGAAGGTTTGCCAACCGTAATGATTGAGGCAGCGAGTCATTGTATGCCTATTATTTCATCAAGGTTTAAAAGCGGTTCTGTAGAAATTCTTGGCAATGGTAAATTTGGTTATATGTTTCCAGTTGGTAATTACAAGTTATTAGCAAAATTACTAAATAATTTTAATAATAAACCAGAGCTTTTTCATTTAAAAGAAAAAAAATGTAGAAAAAATTTAAGTAAATTTTCTTATACAAATAATTTAAAAAAATTTAATATTTCTCTAAAAAATTTATCAAATCAAATTATTTAGGATTTTAAAATGCGAATATAGACTGAAATCTTTAGAAAAAATTAAAGCATTTTTAATTTTTATTTTGCTGTTAGGGTCATTTTCAGAAAAAATTACTTTCTCCACAAAATCGTCCACATTATTGTTCTCAAAAAAGTAACCCATATTAGAATGGTTGTACATTTCGATTGGGCCATTATTTACTAATGAGCTAATAATTTTTTTTTTCATATAGGAAGCTTCGATAAGAGCAAATCCTGGATCTTCATAAAGAGCAGTTGAAATTACAGCAGAGGATTTATTTATGTAGTTATATACATTTTTTTTGAACCCTAGTAGATAAATATTATTTTGAGTATTGCTCTTCAAGATTAACTTATTTAAATTTTCAAATTCTTCTCCCTCACCAATTATTAGAAGTTTCTTTATTCTGAATTTGTTAATATTCTTTGCAAATGCTTTAACTAAAAAACTAAAATTTTTTTGTCCTGTTAATCTTCCAATCGAAAGATAAAATTTATCTTCCAGGTAGGGAATATCAATTTTTTTTTTTTTTAAATTATTAATATCCTTGGAATTAATTACAGGGTCTCTAAGGAGTTTAATTTTATTAGTTTCAAATATTTTATTTTTTATCAATAAATTTTTTGTAAGATTAGTAGGTGTTGTAACTAAAAATATATATTTAGAAAAAAATTTCCACAATACTTTTCTCAAAAAGTGCATCTTAGGAAGTCCTGAAATTCTTAAAATAATTTTAGTATGTTTGGATATCAGTGGACTCAATATTATGGGAAGAACCGTTAAAAGGTGTATAATTATATAATCTGGTTTTTGTTTTTTAATAAGTTTTAAAAGTGGGAAAAAATTTAATATAAAAATAGTAATAAATGTAAATCGACTTGAAAATAAGCCTTTTTTTGGAAAATATTTATGAACGTTTATCTTTTGCATTTCATGAATCTCTATATTGAAATTATTGTTTTTCAAAAAATTCCATTCTCCAAAGCTATTTAAAATTTTGACAGTCAAATTCTGAGAATCATTCGTGTATTTCTTTAAAGCAATGGCAGAGTTCTTTACGGCGTCTATAGTTGCTATCTTTGTAAGAAAAGGGCACCAATAATAAATTTGCATAATAGAAAAAAAATTTTATTATAAATAATTCTATTTTATATATATGCTTACAAAAACTAAAAATACCAAAAAAATTAAATTTTCTATTATCACAGTAACTAAAAATAGTGAAAAATACCTTGAAAAAAACATTTTAAGTGTTCAAAAGCAAACACATCAAAATTTTGAACACATAATTATTGATGGAAACTCTAAAGATAAAACAAAAAAAATCTTAAATAAGTACAAACCCTGTCTAAAAATAATATCTGAAAATGATAATGGTTTATATGACGCAATGAACAAGGGAATTAAGTTAGCCACTGGAGATGTGATATGCATTTTAAACTCCGATGACTTTTATTATAAAAAGGCACTAGAGATTATGAATAAATATTTTGTGGATAATCCTAAAATCGATTTTGTATTTGGATCGGTGATTAAGTACAATAGAATTCAAAGTGGCTTTTCTGCTTGGAAAATATATTGGACATTTGGATTTTATAGCGCTCACTCAGTTGGTTTTTTTATTAGAAAAAAATCCCAGCAAAGAATTGGTTTGTATAAAACAAAATACAAATATTGTGCTGACTACGATCTTTTTTATAGAATGATAGTAAATAAAAGTATGAAAGGAATTGCCACTAAGAAAAATGAGATAATTGGCTATTTTAGGCCCGGGGGTATTTCTGATAAAACAAAATATATTGACTACCTCAACGAAAATACAAAAATAAGATTAGACAATAATCAAAATTATATTCTTGTTAGAATTATTCATATATTAAGATATTTAAAAAGAATAAAGCTAATTAAATCCCAAATTTAAAAATGAAAATATTAATAACAGGATGTGCAGGTTTTATTGGCTATCATGTCGCTAAAAAAATTTTGAATAGATCCAAATTATATCAGGTTTTCGGAATAGACAATGTAAATAGTTATTATTCCAGAGATTTAAAAATTAAAAGAGTTCTTGATTTAAAAAAAAATAGTAAATTTAAATTCTTAAAAATCGATATTAGCAACAGAGGCCGAATTGATAATTTTTTTAAAAAACACAAGTTTGAAATTGTGATTCACATGGCTGCACAAGCTGGAGTTAGGTACTCTTTTGTGAATCCAGAATCTTATATTGAGAGCAATATAAAGGGATTTTTTAATATAATTGAAAATTCAAATAAATATAAAGTTAAAAAATTTATTTTTGCTTCTTCTAGTTCTGTATATGGTGAACAAAAAAAGTATCCCTTTAAGGAAAATTTTTTGCTGAAACCTAATAATATTTACTCATTTTCAAAAAAATTAAACGAAGATTGTGCAAAAGATTTATCTAAAGTGACTAGCATGAAAATTGTTGGATTGAGGTTTTTTACAATTTATGGAAAATTTGGAAGACCAGATATGTTTATATTCAAATTTTTAAAATCATCATTTAGAAATCTTAAATTTGAACTTAACAATAATGGAAATCACAATAGAGACTTTACCCATATTGACGATGTAACCGATATCATAAATAAATTAATTAATAAAACTATCAAAGATAGGTATCAAATTTTTAACGTGTGCTCTAATAACCCGTCTAGTCTACTTCTTCTAATTTCAAAAATGAAAAAAATTTTAAATATTGACACAAAAATAGTTAAAATTAGTAGAAATGTGGCAGATGTTCTTATGACTCATGGTGACAATAGAAAAATAAAGAAATATCTAAAAATAAAGAAATTTAGAAATATATTTAGTGAAATAAAGAATGTTATTGACTGGTACAAAAAAAATAAAATTTATAAATATTAATTTTTGATTAAGAGTAGCATATTATTTTTATAAACTGTAATTAAATAATAAAGAAAATACACAACATACATAAAAATGAGCCAATATTTTTTATTTAAATAATTAAAAATTTGCATGTGTGATTTTGAACTATAAATACAAATAGTAAATATAGTATTAATTACTTCGAATCGTCCTTAATTTCTTAAAATTATATTTTTATTTATTGTTAAGCTTTTTTTCCTTGTGATAGCTATCGATATTCTAGTAAAAGACTTTTGATCATGATCTTATTCAATAACAAAAATAATGAATGGCTTTTGTTATTTGGTATTTTTTTATTAGGTTTTTCTCTGAAGATAGCCATCTCGCAATTTGGTAGTAATTTTGACTTTGAGATGTGGAAGGTTAATCTTAACTTGTTTCAGAAAGATGAAAGTTTTTATAATTATGGAAGATATAATTATTCACCTTTCTGGGTTTGTCTTCTTAACGTAATTGATCAGGTTAACATTCCTTACTTTGGGAGCGAAAATATATTTAGATACAAAATAATTTTTATCTTAAATTTATTTGATTTCTTAATTTTTTATTTGATATTACGTAACTACTCTTTAAAAGTTGGTCTAATTTTTTTTCTAAGCCCAATTTCTATATTCATTAGTGGTTATCATAATCAATTTGACAATATAGCAATTTTTTTTGGTTTTTTAGCCATATTATTTCTTGAAAAAAGAAAAAAAAATGAAATAAAATATTTAGGGCTTTTTTTCCTAGGTATCTCTTTGTGTGCTAAACATATACTATTTATTTTACCAATTTGGCTTGCGTTCAAAGAAAAATCTTATTTGAATAAATTCATTTACATAACTATTCCATTCTCTATTTTCTTAATAAGTTTTTTGTTTTTTTCTGAAGATTATAAAAGCATCCTTGAAAATGTATTTTTTTACAAGTCACTTAATAATGGTCCTTTCTGGAGTTTATTTGCACCTAAAGTATTACACATGTATCTGCCAAAGATATTTATGTTTTTATTCTGTATGATAACCTTGGGATTTTATTTTTTGAAAAATAATGTCAGACATACTTTTTTTTATTATTTAATATGCGTTGTGATTTTTTCATCTGCAATTGCTAATCAGTACCTTTCGATCCCTCTTCTTGCTTTAGCCATATTTTGGAACATCAAATATTTCTATTATACGCTTCTGTGTATCCTTCTTTTTTTGTTAGACGGAGATGCATTGGGTTTGAAAATTTTTAGTAATTTTTTTGAATGGGATATGAGGTCTACTAGAATTTTGTACCACCCAATAATTTTAATACTTTTTTTGGGATTGCTCGACAATGTTTTTGGAAAAAAAGTAATAGGTCTTTATTATAAGCGTGTTTATAATTTTTTTGTAATTAATATAAAAAAACAAATACAACTTAAAAAAAATTAAATGAAGTTATTTTTTAATAAAAAAAAAAAATTATTCATATTTTTAATTCTTTTTAGTTTGGCTTTAATTTCTATTGTTCATTCTTTCAAACAAGCTCAACTATATAGTTTCGATTTTACCATTTCTACAGCCAAACTAACTTCTGAAGGAGTAAATCACTATCAATATGTACTGGATGGAAAGCACGACCGCAGCCCTAATGATCGGATCCTCCACTCCCAAGACGGGCATTATGCTCATGGCATACATATTCTATTGATACCTTTTACCTGGCTTAGTTGGGATATGGCAAAATTCACATGGGCCTTAGTTAATATAATTTTTTCTTTCGCGATTATTTATTTATTGTATTGGAGGTTTAATCTATCAAAAGAACTTATATTTGTATGTGCATGTATTTTTTTAATGAGCACTCCCTATAGAATTAATATTAGCTATGGTCAGCACACATTATTTACATTTTTATTTTTTATATTTCCTTTTGTTTTTAAAAATAAACTCTCAATTTTTTTTAGCGGATTGAGCTATTTTAAATATAATATTGGATATGTAATATTTATATATTTTGTATCGTTGTTAAATATTAAGAAAATATTAATTTCTTTAATAGCTTGTTTTTTGGGGTGGTTATTTCATAGTTATTTAACAAATTCTAATATTTTTGAAAATCTATTTGCCCCAATACGTGCCTTATTTTACTTTTTACCTATAGAAAATTATCTACCAGTCACTATTTTTTCATTATTAAAGACTATTGGCTTGCCTGTTTTTTTAACAATCGCCATACCCTTGACACTAAGTTTTTTTGTTATCTATAGGCTAAGAGCAGTTAAAGATGAATTGTTAAAACTTTCCATAGTTTCATTAACCTGCCTATCTTTTGCTGCCCACCAACTGCATGATTATATCCTTCTTTTACCGTTATTAGTATTTTCTTTAAAAAATATTTCCTTAACTATTTCAAAGATTAATATCGTTTTAATTTTTTATTTTTTCTTTTTTTTAAGAATTCTTTCTTACTTTTTTGGTTTTCAGCCATGGGATTTCCCTTACGGTTATTTTGGATATTTAAATAATTTTTTAACTATCTCTGTTTTGTTTATAAATATTAATTTTTTATTATTTAACCCAAAAAAAAATATTAATTTTCTGAAATTTAATTAATTTATTAAAAAAAATATACTTGCAATTAATAAAAATATTTTTTATATCAGGGAAGAGGCAATTTTATTTAAAGCTATTTATTATTAGTAAATAACTATTTAAATTTTTACTATAATCAAATCTTTCTAAATTCTTTTGAGCAATATGTAGCATTTGGTTACATTTTTTTTTGTTTTTTAAATAAAACAAAATTTTATTACTCAAATCAGTTTCATTATTTGTTTTGCAGAGCAAACCAGTTTTGCCACCCATTAATATTTCCTTCGGTCCAGTTGGGCAGTTAGTGGAAATTATAAATTTTTTTAATGCGGTTGCTTCAAGTAATACATTAGGCAGACCTTCAAATTTTGAGGTTAAAACAAATAAATCAGCCTGTGCAATAAGGTTAAATGGATTTAAATTAAATTTTTTTATTTTAGCAATCTTTTGAAGTTTATTATTTGTAATAAAACTTAACAAATTTGAACGCATTTCACCGTCTCCTACGATAATTAACTCCACGTCAATTTTTTTCTCTAAGGTCAAGTATCTGATAGCTCTCAAGAGCATAACTTGATTCTTTTGATCTACTAGCCTACCAACATTAATAATTTTTAGTGAGTTTTTTTTTGAATAGATTTTTTTAGTTTTAATTTTGGACTTTGCAAAAATTTCATTTTTATTTAAAGGATTGTAAATAGAAATTGAGTTTATATTAAATTTATTTTTTATTTCTTTTTTAAATTCTAGACTATTTACAATAATCCTATCAGCAAAAGAAAATAAAGTTCTAAATATATATCTTTTAAATAAATTTCCAGACCAGCCAACAGGTGCTGAATTGAGCCTTATTATAATTTTTGAGCCCATTATTTTAGATATTAATATTGAGTATAGGTTTGCTTGAAATGAAAAAACTAATGATTTTTTACTGGTGGACAGATAGTTCATTAACAATATTGAGCATATAAAATATTTTCTTAACCTTCCTCCACGTTTCCAAAAATTGCTCTTGGGTGTTAAAAAAGAGATATTGTTATTAAATTTATTTTTATATTTCTTTGAACTTGTAATTAAAATTATCTTGTTAATATGCTTCGATAAAAAATTTGTAATAATATAAAGATTTTTTTCAACACCATATCCTTCAATAGATGGAATGAATATTATGATTTTTTTTGGTGTCATATTTATTTATAACAAGTTACATATATCAATAATATTAAAGTTTTTTTTATTACATTGTATATGAATTTAGTTAGCATAATTATTCCATATTTTAGAAAAAAAGAATATATAAGTGCCGCTATAAACTCCGTACTGAGTCAAACCTATCAAAATTTCGAAATCATTATAGTGTATGATGATTTAGATCAATCGGATTTGTCTTTAATTTTAAACATCCAGAAATTAGATAATCGTATTGAAGTTGTCATCAACAAAAACAATATAGGTGCAGGGCTGTCAAGGAATGTTGGTATTGATATTTCCAAAGGAAAGTATTTAGCTTTTTTAGACTCCGATGATGTATGGGAAAACAATAAACTTGAAAAGCAAATTCATTTTATGGAAACTAACAATTATTATGCCACGCATACATCCTATTCAATTGTGAATTTAAACAACAATAAAAAAAGTACTAGATTTGCGAAGACGTTAAATTTTAAAAATTTAATTAAATCTTGTGACATCGGACTCTCAACAGTTGTTATTAGAAAAGATCTTCTAATTAATAATTTAAAATTCCCTGAAATAAAAACAAAAGAAGATTACGTTATGTGGTTAATGATTACTAAAGATGGACAAATTTTTCACTCATTGAAAGACGTTCTAACAAAATGGAATATTTCAAAAGGCTCGTTATCATCATCAATATTTAGAAATTTAATTGATGGATATATAGTGTATTACCGATATATGAAATTTTCATTCATTGTATCTTTTTTATTATTATTGCAGTTATGTATTTTGTACTTATGGAAGAATTTAAAATCCTAATATTTTTTATAATAGTAGTTATTAGTGGAATTATTTTAAATAAAATTTTTATTAAAAATAATTTTTTACTGAACTATAATGGGTCTGCTCATCAAAAATTTACAAAAAACCAACTGATTCCACTAACTGGTGGAATTATTTTATTCATCTCAATATTTTTTTTAAACTTTTCTATTAATGAATACTTTATTTATTTCGTATTCTTAATTTTTATATTAGGGTTTTGTAGCGATGTGAGACTTGTAGATTCTCCAAGGGTTAGATTTTTTATTCAATTATTAATTTTATTTTTTTATGTATTCGTGACCAATACCAGCATCCCTTACATAAGATTTGTGCCAGTTGATACTCTTCTGGAATTTAAATTTTTTAATTATTTTTTTATAGTCATCTGCCTGATGATATTGATTAATGGAACTAATTTTATTGATGGGTGCAATACTTTAGTGGTTGGGTATTACCTAATTATAATTATTATTTTATTTAAATTAAAAATTCTTAATATAATATTTCTTGATAGCAATTCTATATTTTTTTTATTTTCAATACTGTTGGGTCTTTTTTTTTTAAATTTGAATCAAAAACTTTTTTTAGGAGATAGTGGCGTATATGTTTTGTCATTTGTGTCAGGAATTTTTTTGATAGAAATATATAAATCTAATTTATTGATTTCTCCATACTTTATATGCAATCTTTTATGGTATCCCGCTTTTGAAGTGTTTTTTTCCATTCTTAGAAAATTAAATATATCTTTTTCAGTAATTAGCCCTGACACAAAACATTTACACCAACTATTGTATTTTTTTTTAAGTAAGAAAATTAAAAAATTTAAACCCAATACAATTAATGGTTTAACAGCTAATATTATAAATGCGTATAACCTCTGTATGTTATTTCTTGCATCGTCAGATGTTGCGAATACAAAATACCAGTTTTTCTTTTTAATCTTTAGTATTGTTGTTTATTGTTCTTTTTATTTTAAATTATATCAATTCAGGTTTGAAAAATATCGGAACAAATAAAATTTTTTAGATTACTCATAAAAAAAATAGTGCAATCTAAAAGCAAACAGTTTATTAAATTGCAATAATTATATGAAAATTACAGCACTAATATCTAATTTTTTTAAAAAAAATATACACTTATTTGTTTTTATTTTGTCTTACCTTTCGCTTTTTTATTCTTTTTATCAAAATGAGGATGGAACTGGCAATGGAGCTTCAGGTGACTTTAAAACAACATACGCCTTTATACTCGCACTTAAGACTGATTTATTAGCCAATCCAGTAGAATTGTCTCTAGTTCATACACCTTTGCATTTTATGATAATGGCTTTTCTGGATAATTTTTTTGAAAGTACCAGTTCATTGAGACTATTTTATTGCAGCCTGACTATATTATTGCCGTTATATTTTTATTTATCTCTTAATCAAAGACAGCTATTTAATAACAGCCAAATATTTTATAATAAAAATTGTTTTTTAATACTTTCTTCAATTATTTTTATATTGCCAGCTTTTAGGTATACCTCTATTTGGGCGGCTGATTTAATAACTTCATTAATTTTTTTTCAAATATCAATTTTTTTTTACCTAAAGTGGTCACAAAATAAAACAAAGTATTTAGATAGTAATGTTTTATTTCAAATATTTTTTTTAGCTTTTGCTACTTATTGTAGGCAATATTTCGCAGTGTTTTTTATTTATTTTTTAATTATTTATTACCAAAATTTAAATGTAAAAAGTTTTATTAATTTATTTATAGTCTGTATATTCACTTCATTACCTGTAATTTATTATGTTTATCTGTTCCCAGGATTAATTACCCAACAGCATATTTCACTTCACTCATTAAAGTATTTTGTTTTGGGAAATAGCTCTATGATGTCAGTATATCTTTTCCCTCTTTTTTTTATAAATGTTTTATTTAAAAAAATTACTTTCGATAAAAAATTATTTGTTTCTATCTTCTATTCTGCTTTAATTGTTATTTTCTTTTCGTCTTTTTTTGATCCAGAACCACTCTGGTTGGGAGGAGGGGTTATGCATGCGTTATCAAAGGCTTTTTTTAATAATAATTATTTGTTTTTATTTACTTCTTTTTTTACTTTTTTTATTTTTATAAACCTTATTTTTGAAAGTAAGCAAAATCTTATTTTAGTGACAATTTTATTATTTGTTTTTTTTTCTTTCCAAGCCTATCAACGCTATTACGAACCTATGCTTTTTTTAATATTATTTACGCTTATAAAAACTGATATGAAAAATATTTTTTTTAAAGAAGTGAAGGCCTGCTACTTATTGTTCTTTTATTATTTTATTTACTATCTTGGCAGCGTGAAAGATATCATTTATAAAATTTAAAGAATTATTTTTTTTTTGAAATCATAAGACTATAATTAATCCAAAATATAGTTGCCCCATAGGTAGTAAAAAAACTTCCGGATGGCAAGGGCAAGAGTGTGAAAGCTAAAATAAAAAGTAGACCTGAAAGAATAGTTAAATTCTTGCTTTCTAAATAATTTTTAATTCCAACATAAACAGATCCAGTAATAAAAAGAAAAAAAACAACAAAACCAAAAATTCCAGTTTCAGATAGAATCTCTAAATAAAGTTGGTGTGGATGAATATTTTGTCTACCTTTACTAAATGTTACTTTTTCATTGTAGTACTTGTTATCACCACTCTCGATTCTATAGTTGTTGATACCAACTCCAAAAATTTTATGATCTAAAAAAATCTCCCATGCAGCATGCCAGTGACCTCCGTAAGGTGACAGGTTAATTATGCTTATAATATTTGAACCTTGAATAAACTGGCCAAGAAACATGTCCCAGAATCTTTCTTTGTAAGCGTTACTTGTAAAAATAATTCCAGATAACAATATAATTGTTATTATAGTAAAAAAAACTCTCCTTAAGAATAATTTATTTTCATACAAAATAAAAAAAAATGAAGACATTAAAAAATATTTAATAAAATTTGCCCTTTCGCCTATTGCTAAAGAAATGAAAACAGTGCTTAGGAGAATTAAATAAAAAAAATAATTTTTTTTAAAATTATAATACACAAAACTTGTTACAACCAAACCAAACCCAAGATACCAATTGCCAATTTTAAGCTCATTTCCCAAAAAGCTAGAAAGACGTCCAGGTATATAAGAGGAGTTACCCAAAATATTAAATCCAAAAGTTAATTCAAACACCAAATCAAAAGAGACAGTAAAAAAAATAATTGACCAAATTAAGAAAATTTTTTTTATTTTTACTTGAGAAAACTCCTCCAAGCAAAATTTAATTGCCAAAACAAATATTATGAATCTAATGAAACCAAATACTCTTAAAAATGAATTATTAAAGTTTGAGCTTAATAGCAAATTTATTATTAATGAAATCCAGAACAAAATAAGAATATATAAAATTAATTTATCATTAAAAATTTGTTGTTGTTTAAAGAGAATGTAGATGAATATAAAATCAATTATAATAACAAAAGTATTGATTATGCCAGACCCAAGTAAAAACGATAATGGCAAAATAGATATTAATAACCAAAGCGTATTGTGAGCTGTAATTTTATTCATTTAGTTGGATTTAAATATTGCTTTATTATGTAGGTTAGAATTAAAAAACCATCCCTAAAAGCATTAACTTTTTTTACTCCAGAATATCTCTTTCTTTCATGAGATTTGCTATTTAGCATTTTCATATTATTTAGTTTTGCTTTTATTGGCAATTCTACACATAATCTAAAATCCTTCTCTTTTAAGTTTAATTTTTTTGCGCTCAAAGTTTTTCCCAAAACAAAAGTATACAAGATATCTGTAATTTTTAGTTTAAATAAAAAATTTCCTAATTTTGTAAAAAAAAAATTACCAAATTTTGTTACCAAGGTGTCATCTTCACTACTACATTTTTTTTCATAGCGGGAAGCGAAAATAAAATCAGGGTTACTTAACCTTGCAATCCTCAGCATTTTTTTTAATTCTATTGGATTAAAGGATGCATCAGCATTAAAGATGCAGAAGTATTTAGTTTTAACAGAAGAAATTCCTTTTATTAAAGCATCTCCATATCCCTTGTTAGTTTGATAAATAATCCGATGATTGAATCTTCTAATGACATTAATTGTCGAAAAGTCTCTTTTTTCTACAACAAAATAAATACTCGCACCTAGCTTGAGTTTCTCTATTTCATTAATGACAAAATATAATGATTCTTTTTCATTTTTTGCTGGAATTACTAATGTTAAATCATTATTCATATCTTAAAATATTCATCTTAATTAAATTATGATAGCAAATTTGTACACTTTTATTCTATTTTATTTTGCAATATCCTTATCAGTAATAGGGTATGGGTTAATTTTGTTTTCCCTGAATAGAAAATTCATAATTTCAACTAATTTTGGGTACGCAGGTTTGGCTGGGACTCTATTATTGTGTTTGTATTCTTATGCCTCCTCTTTTTTTTACAAACACGGTCTAATTCACAATTCGATTATAATCTTACTTGGCGTTTTGTATTTTTTATATTTTAATTACTCTAATTTTAAAAAAAATCAAAAAAATTTATCTATCACAGTATTTTTTTTAGTCATTTATTTTATTGGAATTTGTATTTATAAAACGCATGACGATTTTCCATATTACCACTTTCAATATACTTATTATCTAACACAAATTCCATCTATAATAGGTCTCGGTAATTATGATTTAGGCTTAAGAACCCCTTCTTCAATTTTTTACTTAAATTCTCTATTTTACTTGCCAGTAGTAAAATATTTTATGTTTCAGATGTCGGCATTCGTAATTTTTTTATATGCAAATATTATTTTAATATCCAAACTTTTTAAAGATAATCTTTATAAAAATTTTAACTTTTTGTCATTTTATTACTTATTTTCATTTATTTTTATAAATTCTTTTTTTTATAGAATTGCAGAACATGGAACTGACAGGTCTGCACAAATATTAATTCTAATATTAATTGGAGAAGTCTTATCTTTTGTAAACTTTAAATCAGAAATACAGAAGAATCTTTCAAGACTCTTCTTGTTAATTGCTTTAATTGTTTCTTTAAAAGCTTTTTACGTTTTGTATTTGATATTTTTTGCTATAATTTTTTTTTATTTATATTCAGAACTAAAACCCCAAAATATTTTTATTCATTTGATTTCAAATTATTATTTATTTTTTTTTTTATTTTTATTTATATTCATTCTAATTGTAAACTTTGCAAATACGGGCTGCTTAATATATCCAGTTAGCTTTACTTGCTTTGAGCAATTTTCATGGTCAATTTCAAAATTAGAAGTGGATGAAGTAACCAGATGGTATGAATTGTGGTCTAAGGGCGGCGCCAATCCTAATTTTAGAGTTGAAAATACTGAAATTTATATACAAAAATTTAATTGGTTCTCAAACTGGGTCGATTCTTATTTTTTCACAAAAGTATCTGATTTTTTATTGGGGCTTTTATTCTTACTGGTATTAGTCCTCGGTTTATTTGCACCTTATAAAAAACTCATCACAAACAATAAAAGAAAAATACTGTTTACCTTTTTGTTGATTGGAATTCTTTTTTCTGAGTGGTTATACAACCATCCTTCATTGAGGTATGGAGGTTATTGTCTCATTGCTTCTTTTGCTTTTTTGAGCATTTCCCTCACAATTGAAAAAACTAAGCTTAGTATAGAAAGGATAAAAAAAAGAATTACTCTTTTAATCATCGCAGCCTTAGTAATATTTTTAGGCAGAAATATAAATAGACTTGTTAATGAATATGAGCAGTACAATTACAGGCCAGTACAAAATATTTATTACCATATTGATAATGCACATTTCAATGTTCACGAAAGAATTGGAAAATTATTAGAGAATTTTAAAAATTGCCCCAAATTAAACAGCTCATGCGTTAATGATGAAATATTCAACATAAAATCCATTTTAGGAAGTTATATCCTGTTAAGAAATAAATGATAAAATTTTTCGCAACACTGGCACTGGAATTTTTTGATTATTTTCATAAAATAAAAATAATTAATTTTTTAAAAAAAATGGGTATTTCTAAAATTAAATTTTTTTTTGATATTGGAGCGCACAAAGGTGAGAGTATTGATTTTTTTTCAAAAAATTTAACTATAGATAAAATATATTCCTTTGAGGCTAGTCCAGAAAATTTTCTTTTTCTGAAAAATAAATTTAAAAACAAAAAAGATTTAGTTCTCGAGAATATTGGTTTAAGTTCAAAAATTTCAAAAATGATTTTCAATCAATGTAATGAAAGTTCCTCCTCTACATTTAGTGTTATTAACCATAATTCAAAATATTTAAAAAAAAAGATGAGACTTTTAAATTCATCAAAAGAAAATAATTTTTTCAAAAAAATTGAAATAACCACGAATACTTTGAGTAATTATCTTAATGATAATAATATTTTAAATATTGATTTAATAAAAATTGATACAGAGGGGCACGAGTACGATGTGGTAATGGGTTTGGGCCAGAATATTAGGAATGTTAAAACAATCATTTTTGAGCATCACTATGACAATATGATCAGAAAAAATTATACCTTTTCGGATATAGATCTTCTTCTTAAAAGAAATTTTTTTAGACAAGTTTTTAAAATAAAAATGCCTTTTAGAAAGTCATTCGAATATATTTATACTAATGAAAAATAAACTATTAGAACCGCTAGTTTCAATTCTTATTGCAAATTATAATAATAAAATTTATTTAAAAAGATGCCTCAACTCATGCTTCAATCAAAAATACAAGAATTTAGAAATTATTATTTTTGATGATTGTTCTTTAGATGGTTCGCAGAAAGAACTAAAAAAATTTAAGAATATAAAAATTATTTTAAACAAAAAAAAAACAAAAATTGCTTATATTGATGCAATGAATGCCTATATTAAAATGTTTAAAATTTCTAAAGGTGATTTTGTTTTTTTATTAGATAGCGATGATACATTTTTTAAGAAAAAAATTCATACTATTTTAAATCTTTATTTAAAAAATATTAATTTAAATTTTATTCAAGAATCTCCAAAAAACGCTTCTTGTAAAAAAAATAATTTTTTTTTATCAAGGTGGCCATATTTTGCTTCAACAAGTCGATTGTCTTTCAGAAGAAAATTTTTTGAAGAGTTTCTCAGTGTTAAAAAAAATACGAGTGCCGACTTTAAAGAAGTTTGGCTAGATTTTAGATTATGTGCTTATGCTTTTTTTAAAAAAAAATCTTTTTTATCTCACAGTCAATATTTGACACGCTATTACACAGATTTAATTGGCAATCAGTCAAAGAGATATGAAAAATTTTCATTGACCTGGTTTAGTAGAAGGTATTTTTCACATCTTTATCTGAATTGCCTTATGAACAATCAAAAATTTAATATAAATTTAGATTTTTTTTTAACGAAAATAATTTATAAAATTATTACAAAATAAATTTTATCACAATTTAGTAAGAATAAAAAAATTTTAGTATATTGTTTTTTAAATTTAGCTGACAACCGTTATCAGAATAGATGTAAATAAAAATGAAAATAAATATCTTAATAATAGGACAGAAAGGATTTGTAGCCACAAATTTGTTTAATTATTTAAATAAAAAAAAAACAAATGTAAAAAACATAGATTTCAAAAAGTTTTTTTTAAAAAAAAAAAATTACTTAAAAAATTTTGATTATATAGTTAATTGCTCTACTAATAAAAAATTTATTTTAAGAAAATATCAAAAAAAAAATGATTTAAATTTAAAAATTATTAAAAAAATTATTACCATTCCCAAAATAAATTTTGTTATGCTAAGTTCTAGAAAAGTTTATAAGTCTGACGTCAGTGTTACAGAAGCAGGAGCTCTTTTGCCTTTATGTCAGTATTCGAAAAATATATTACGATCCGAAATTGAATTAAAAAAACTTTTGCATAAGCAAAGATTATTAATTTTGAGAATTTCTAATCTAGTTGGCCAAAACAAATTTAGTTCAAAAAAAATTCTTAAGACATTTGTGTATAATTTTTATGAAAATATTAAAAAGAATTTTATTATTGATACAGGTCCAGTATTTAAAGATTTTTTGGGAATTGATAAATTCTCAGAAATTGTTTTAAAGCTTGTTAAGAAAAAATGTTATGGCATATACAATGTTTCCTTAGGAAAAAAAATATTTGTAGAAGAAATAGTTTCTTGGTTAAATTTTTATAATAAAGACTCGTATCAATTAATAAAATTTAAAAACAGTCACAATAAAGACTGCTTTACATTGTGTAATAAAAAACTTATGAAAACAATTGCTATTAAAAATACCAAAATTGATTTAAAAAAAGAGTGTTTAACATTAAGCAAAAGGTTTTTTTGTGAAAAAAAATAAAAAAAAAAAAGCATTAATTTTTGGAGTAACTGGTCAGGATGGCTCTTATCTTAGTGAGCTTTTGTTAAGCAAAAAATATATAGTTCATGGTGTAAAAAGAAGATCGTCATCTATTAATACAAGTAGAATTGACCACCTTTATCAAGACCCTCATGAAAAAAAAAAAACTTTTTTTTTACACTATGGAGATATTACAGATTCCACTTCAGTTTCAAAAATTATAAATGATATTCAGCCAGACGAAATTTACAATTTAGCTGCACAGTCACATGTGGCAGTCTCTTTTGAAGTTCCTGAATATACAGCAAATGCAGATGCCTTGGGTGCTTTAAGAATTTTAGAAGCTATTAAGTTTCACGGACTTGAAAATAAAACAAAATTTTATCAAGCCGGAACTTCTGAAATGTTTGGAAAAGTTCAAGAAGTGCCTCAAAATGAAAAAACCCCATTTTACCCAATGAGTCCATATGGCGTTGCAAAAGTTTATGCTCACTTGATTGCTAAGAATTACAGAGAAGCTTATAATATTTTTGCCTCTAATGGTATTTTGTTCAATCATGAAAGCCCAAGAAGAGGTGAAACTTTTGTTACAAAAAAAATTGTTCTGGCGTTAAGTAAAATAAAAATGGGAATTCAAAAAAAATTATTTTTAGGAAACCTTTATGCTAAACGAGATTGGGGTCATGCAAAAGATTATTGTCAAGCAATGTGGAAAATTCTACAGCAAAAAAAACCAGATGATTTTGTTATAGCAACTGGTAAGCAATATACCGTTAAGGAATTTGCCAACGCAACTATGAAAGAGCTTGGTATTAAATTTTACTGGAAAGGATCTGGTGTAAAAGAAAAATGCTATGATGAAAATGGAGTAGTATTTATAGAGTGTGATCCGGCTTATTACAGACCTCTAGAAGTGGATACTTTGTTGGGAGATGCTTCAAAAGCAAGAAAAACTTTAAAATGGAAACCTACAACCAACTTAAAAAATCTTGTAAAAGAAATGGTATCACATGAAATAAAATTTCTTAATGATAAAAAAAAATAGTTCAATATTTGTAACAGGTCACAATGGTCTGGTTGGATCGTCAGTAGTAAGAAGATTAAGGCTTATTGGGTTCAAAAAAATTATTACAAAAACCCGAAAACAGCTTGATCTTAGAAACCAAAAAAAAGTAGACTTTTTTTTTAAAAAGAAAAAAATAGACGCCGTTATAAATGCAGCAGGAACTGTAGGAGGCATTTATGCTAACAATAAATACAAAGCAAATTTTCTTTATGATAATTTATTAATACAGAGCAATATTATTCACGCTTGTTACATAAATAAAGTCAAAAATTTAGTTTTTTTAGGATCCAGCTGTATTTATCCAAGAGATAGCAAGCAGCCAATAAAAGAAAGCTATTTATTGACCGGAGAGCTGGAAAAAACTAATGAGCCTTACGCAATAGCTAAAATAGCAGGAATTAAAATGTGTGAAAGTTATAACTTCCAATACAAGACTAATTATAAGTGTTTAATGCCCTGTAATTTATATGGACCAAATGACAATTACGATCTAGAAAATTCACATTTTTTGCCAGCAATTATATCAAAAACCTACAACGCAAAAATTAAAAAAAAAAATACAATTGTAATATGGGGAACAGGCAATCCAAAAAGAGAATTGTTATATGTTGATGACTTGGCAGATGCTTGTATTTATTTTTTAAATAAAAAAACTAAAGAAACTTTAATAAATATTGGAAGTGGAATAGAAATGAAAATTATTGATTATGCAAAATTTGTCATTAAAGAATTAAAAGCTAATGTTTTAATAAAGCTAGACAGGTCAAAACCGGATGGAACCCCAAGAAAAATTGTAGATAGTTCAATAGCCAGAAAGTATGGATGGAAGCCAAAAATTAATTTAAAGAAAGGCTTAAAATTGGTTTGCTTAGATTTTTTAAAAAGAATTAACAAGAATCAATGAGAAAATATATTGTAGTTACTGGTGGAGCAGGATTTGTCGGATCAAATTTAATTAAATACTTGCTATTAAATACTGAAACTAAAATTATTAGTTTAGATAACTATTCTACTGGATCAAAAAAGAAACATGTAAAAAACAAAAGAGTAAAATATATTAATGTAGATACAATTAATATTAGCACTGCATTATACAAATATAAAAAAAATATTGAAGTTATTTTCCATTTTGGAGAGTTTGCTAGAATTCATCAGAGCTTTATAAGAACGGATGATTGTTTTAATTCTAATATTTCTGGGACGTCAAATGTTTTTTATTTTTGCCTTAAAAATAAAATTAAAATTGTTTATTCAGCAACTTCTGCCAGTTTAGGAAACAAAGGAAATGATCAAAGCTTGTCTCCCTATGCTTTTACAAAATCTAAAAATTTACAATTATTAAACTATTTAAATAAATGGTTTGGCTTATCATACGAGGCTTTGTATTTTTATAATGTATATGGATCTGGACACATTAAGGAAGGACCAATGGCAACGGTAGTAGGAATTTTTGAAAGGCAGTATGAAAAAAAAATACCATTAACAGTAGTAAGTCCAGGAACGCAAAGTCGAAAATTTACACATATAAATGACACTGTTAAAGGCTGTTATTTTGCATGGAAAAAAAATAAAGGAAGGCATTATAGTTTATCGAATACAAAATCGTATACTATCAAGCAATTAGCAAAACTTTTTACAAGTAATATAAAAATAATCCCATCAAAACTTGGAGAGAGAAAAAGATCTTCAATTGTTAAAAAAGTAGGTAAAATAAAAATCCACACCTTTCCATGTAAGATTAGTTTAAAATCATATGTTGATGAATTCAAAGCAAATTTAAGCATATAAACTAGCTAGTAGAACAAGTTATCAGGTACGATAAGCTTTGTTAGTTAGATAGATATCTAAAAAAATGCCTCTTTTGAAAGTATTCTTCTGCTTTACATATTAAATCTTTGTGAGTATAAGACTTTGCCTGGTGATTATTGCGAAGAGGTCATACCCGATCCCATTCCGAACTCGGAAGTCAAGCTCTTCAGCGCCGATGGTACTTTGCCTTAAGGTATGGGAGAGTAGGTCGT
>Ga0115001_10000086_pt1 | contig 55894 bp, 66 predicted proteins | sample ArcticOcean_MG_C_12_FD_89869 | JGI IMG/M metagenome (GOLD analysis project Ga0115001, IMG submission 89869) | Marine microbial communities from western Arctic Ocean - ArcticOcean_MG_CB8_130 | ecosystem: Environmental > Aquatic > Marine > Oceanic | place: Arctic Ocean: Canada Basin | collected... | reverse complement strand
TACCGCGGCTGCTGGCACGGAGTTAGCCGATGCTTATTCCTCAAGTACCGTCAGAACTTCTTTCTTGAGAAAAGAGGTTTACAGACCAAAATCCTTCATCCCTCACGCGGTATTGCTCCGTCAAGCTTTCGCCCATTGCGGAAAATTCCTCACTGCTGCCTCCCGGAGGAGTCTGGGCCGTGTCTCAGTCCCAGTGTGGCTGATCGTTCTCTCAAACCAGCTACTGATCGTGGCCTTGGTAAGCCTTTACCTTACCAACAAGCTAATCAGGCGCGAGCTCATCCTTAGGCAGCCTAGACTTTTTTACCTCTCGGTTTATGAAGTATTAGCAGCCGTTTCCAGCAGTTATTCTTCTCCTAAGGGCAGATTCTCACGTATTACTCACCCGTTCGCCACTAAAGTTAAAAACTTTCGTTCGACTTGCATGTGTTAAGCATACCGCCAGCGTTCATCCTGAGCCAGGATCAAACTCTCCATGGTATTTTTTCTTACCTTTGTTTACTAATTTTTAATCTAAAACTATAATAACAACTAGGTCTTAATTCTGTCAATAGTTATTATCTAAAAAAGTCTAAGATTAAATAAAAATTATTAACTCGTTCTAATTTCGAGTTAAATAACGTACCAAGAATTTTCCGATAGCCTTACGGGCTCTTCTTATTTTTTCTAGATCTAAATCGCGCATCCACCTTTGCGAAACTAGACATTCAAATCTTCGTCTTTCGCTATGCGGCATTTTTTCTATGAGGCCACGAAGTAGCCTTTGTTCTCGTCTCCATGTACCGGATCTTATTAAAAGATCGGTAACATTTCGATCTATTCGACCAAGGTTCCTACCTATTAACTCTGTAATCTTTGTTAATATTCTTGAACGATCTATGCGATAGCGTTCATACGGTAAACTTAATGGTGAGTATCGCTCATGCTCTCCAAGAATAGATAAAAATTTCTTCTCTCTTTTAGCTTCCTCGTAATAAACTTGTAAAGCAAAATTTACCAAGTCTTTTAGTTCTGATCGAATTTCGACAAACTGAGCACAATAGTAAGCTAAGATAGGCACGATTTTCGCCCTAAAACTAACATCAAACCATTCGTATGCTACGCTTAAAAGTGGTATTTTTTTACAAAATTACGTCCTGTAGATAAAAGGCTTAAAGTGTGATATAATGCAATTTCAGCTGGTTTAGATATTGTATGAAAGAAGTATGTAATATTTTTTACATAACTGTTGTTAAAGGAAAGCGTTAAAGGTCTTATATAACCAAGTAATGGTTTAATTACAGGCGCAATAATTGTTTCACGCCAACCTATAAGTTCGAAGTGACAATCACGAACCAGGCTGGTTAAAATAAGTAAGATTTTTTCTTGAAACGGTTGCCCACGAAAAATAAACAGTTGAACGCCAGAGGAGGCAACCCAAATTACATAACGGAAAGTTTTAAATTGAATATTAAAAATATTCATGGCTAGAAACAAGCCTCTTGTAAAAAGGTAAAATTTCCCAGATCCCGGTAGGTCTACTAAAAAATTTCTAACCACTTTATCTAAGGAACTTATGCACTCTATTAAATTTCCCAATAAACTATTTCCCTTTATAATAGTTGAAACTGCTGATACATACGGGTTAGGAATATGCCCATGAGTGCTAACAATAGCGGGCTGGGACCATCCTAAACCAAAGCGTTTTCTTGAATTAAGTATGGCAACTTGTTTATTGTCTGAAAATTAACTTTTTTATTCCTCCGAGGAAGGAGGCCAGTATCCGCCCGCAAACTGCAACTTTTACTTCTTATATATAAAGAACCAATAGTTGCAGTTTCGACCGTCTTCATTAGGTGATTCTTTGACCACGAAAAAAAGTTTTGAAGAACCTATTGACTTTACAACACAGTTTACTGCAATTTTAATAGCAAGATTTGGGCACAATCTTTTAATTCTTTTTCATCAGAAATACCATGTCCAAAGAAGTCGCAAGTACCATAAGTTTTTGAAAGTAAGTCACCTAGTTCAGATTGACTAATGACCATTGACTCCTCTGGTTTTAAAAGATTTACCAACTCTAAAGATTCATCTTCTTCCATTTGACCAACTTCTCGAGTTATTCCTTCATGTGTATCCATGAAAGCATACGAAAAGTAATCTGCAGTTATTTGATCAGCCAGAAAATCTTCCGCTAAGTTAATGTATTCTTGCCTTTCTGAGAAATGGAAATTGTTTTCAATTGTTTCCATAGAGTCTAAAAGCATGTCAGACTCTTTAGGGTCTAAAGAGGGTATTCGACCAGCTATTAATATTGGCGTTTCAGGATTTTTGTTTTTCCTCAGTTCATTGAATTGCCTTAATAGGCTGAAAATTTTTTTTCTTCCATAATTTTTTTATCGTTTTATTAACCATTATCTTATTGACAGCCATATCCTTGGAATAGGGCAAATCCAAGGAGATAAAAGTCACAGATTTGTGAAAAAGTTTTTCTTGTAACTTTAAGAATTCAAGCGTGTTGCGAGAACACCGATCGATCTTAGTCACTAGCAATAAATCATTTTCTTTTAATTCATTATTGATAAGATTATAAAAGACAGGTCGCTCAGAAATAGTATTCACTGCAGATCCAATTTCAATCCGAATGTTTTTTTCTGGAACACCTTGTTCAATAAATTCTTCCTTTTGAGATTTTAAAGAAAAATTTTCTTCTTGGGATTTAGAGCTCACTCTTGCATAACCGTACCGACAATTTTTAGGAATTTCTTCTAACATTTTTCCTCCATGACTCAGTTGTAGTTTTATAACACTAAACTGGACTTTAAAATTCAAGGGTTAATTTTTATTAATTTTTGTACGTTATAACACCTTACTTTTAGGGTAAAGTGTAAAAAGTCAAATTCAATTTGCAAAGCAAATAAAACATATGAGGTGACTTATCGAATACCCTTTATCGTATCTCAGCAAACAATGAATAGCAATTTTATTAAACTCCATAAAGAAATTAGGTTAGAAACCGTGTCCGCCTATAATCTGACAGCATATGCCAGTTACACCGTTCGTAATAATCCCTGGCCTATGATAAGGTATTCACTCTGAAGCAAGAGTAGACTCTATCATATTTGGAATAATTCGTTTTTTAAAAACTTGTTTTACAGTAGTTATAGATAAATAGATCAGCTGGTCTAGTTGATGAGGGGAAATAATTGCTAGGCCGATTTCCCTTTCGTTACTAATTTTTACAACTTCTAAAGCTATGAGAAAAACTTGCTTAAAAGAAATTGTTAGTGGTACTAACGAATTTAGGTACAATAGATATACTAAAGCGATAATATCAAGATAATTTACTCCTCTCTTAAGTCTATTTTCCATTTGAAAAAATTATAAGCTTTGGTTATTTGAATACTATTAATTAACGAATCCTATGTAATGTTAATATACCAATAAAATTGTGAAAAAAACTTTTTTAGAAATACAATATACAAAATTTAATAGTTCATGAAAAAACCTTTTTAAAGTTAAGCCATACTAAATAGCTTACTCTGCGATTAGAATAAAATATAAGACATACTTTTAATATGTTTATTATAAAAATTTTATATTCAGACTAAAAAAAATGCTTTTAGCTGATGATTTGAATCAATTATTAGATATTTTGCCCGAGTTTATCTCTTTAAATCTAGAAAATCATCCTAAGAGAGGGCAATTGATTGAAATTGTACTTGACATTGGTAGAAGACCAGAAGCAAGGTTTTCTAATGGGAATGAGTATCTTTCATATAGAACGATTATTTGGCAAGATCTTGATTTTATATTAAAGCGTTTGGGTAAATTTAGTGGTGATAACAGGGCTGGTATAGAGAAGACTTTACATCGAATTAGCTCGTTACGTAACAGGCAGGGTAGTATTATTGGGTTAACATGTCGAATTGGTAGAGCCATTTTTGGAACTGTAAGCATCGTACGTGACCTTTTAGAAAAAGGCCAGTCTATCTTAATTTTGGGTAAACCTGGTGTAGGAAAAACAACAGCAATACGAGAAATTGCGCGTGTTTTGTCAGATGGTATGAATAAAAGGGTTATTATTATTGATACGTCAAACGAAATTGCTGGAGATGGTGATTTACCCCATCCATCAATAGGTAAAGCACGTCGTATGCAAGTTTCTAGTCCACAAAATCAACATAATGTCATGGTGGAAGCAGTTGAAAATCACATGCCAGAAATTATTATTATCGATGAAATTGGGACTGAATTAGAGGCAGCGGCAGCTCGTACAATAGCTGAAAGAGGCGTTCAATTGGTAGGGACAGCGCATGGTAATGCCTTAGAAAACTTAATTAAAAATCCCACAATTACGGACTTAATAGGTGGTATTCAATACGTTACTTTAGGAGATGAGGAAGCTAAGAGACGTGGCTCGTCAAAAAGTATTTTAGAGCGTAAAGCACCTCCAACATTTGAAATAGCTATTGAAATTCATGATCCCAAAACATGGATTATACATGAAAATATAGAAAATTCTGTCGATTTATTATTGCAAGGTAAAACCCCTCTTTTACAACAGCGGAAGTTGGAAGAAAATTTTAATAATGTTATACATTGTGATATTCAAAAAAATGAGAAAGACTTTTTAGCTGCGCAAGAAAATACTTCAAAAAAAGTTACCCCTGAAAAGAAAACAAAGAGTTCTTTTTTATTAAACAATTTTAAGTACCTTAAAAGTAAAAGAGCTTTTAGGTCCCATTTACAAAAAAAGGAATTTTCGAATGATGGATTCATTTATATTTACATTTACGGTATAAACAATCAGGATGTTAAATCTTTAATAAAAACATTACGTTTACCTTTAATCATAACTAAAGAGTTACAGTATGCTGACGTAGTGATAGCTTTAGGTAATCTGGTAAAAAATAATAAAAAATTGCGTCAAATCTCTCATTCAAAAAAAATAAGTATTCATATTGTAGAAAGTAACAGTCTTTTACAAATAGCTAAAGCTTTACGCCAAATAGTAAAAAAGACAACTACATCTATTCTTCCAAATGTAAAAGCTTTAGAAAACGGCAAAAAAATAAAACGTATTATCGAAAAAGAGTTTCTCACACCGTTAGAAGAAACTAGATTAGCTATTGAAGAGATAGTTATTCCTCAACAATGTACTATTGATCTTTTGCCAAGAAATAAACCTATACGTAAACTCCAACATGAATTAATTTCTCATTACCAATTAAAGGGTGTAAGCGTTGGTATTGAGCCTAATAGACGTTTACGTATTTATTCCAAATTCTAATAGAACGCTCTTGGAATGTTACCTAGATTTGGCAGCTAAAAGATCCGGTATTGTAAGAGCTGTAATTGTTAGAACGAAGCAACTTGTAAGAAGAAAGGACGATTCTCGTTTACGTTTTGATGGCAATGTTTCTATAAAAATTATAAACAAACCAGTAGTTTGGTTGCAGGATGTTTGTTAATCCCAGATCCTATTAGTTTCATTTTTCGAATCTTTTTTATGTTTGCCGCTAAAAAAGTTCTAAAATATTATATGGTAAGTGGCACCATAAGTCAAGTAAGATATTCTATAAAGTCTTAAAATAGAAAGATTTGTACGCATTACTTGTATCGGCCTATACGTATAGGCCTAAAAGGACTCTTTTCAAAATTGACTCCCTCTTACTGTAAGGTAAATTCTCATTTCAAAAATTAGGAAATTTCGTGACCGCAATCCTTAGATTTCTGTTATACTTGTTTAAACTTCAGCACTTAGTGGTGCTCGCTTTTAAGCGCTCTGCTTGTCACATTTCGTGGGTACTGGTATTTACAGAAAGGGCAACTTTATTAAGATGTCTGGGGCACTCCGTATTTGTGGCTTTGTAATAAATCTATTTGTTGCGATTCCATCGGTCCTTGATTATAACAGGCCACTAGTGTTCAGTTAAATTGGAAGCTTTACCCTATTATTTTCGATTGTATCAAGTAAATTGTATTAGTGGTCGCTATCGGGTAAAGGCTTCCTGGAATTAGATGACGGGTAAATTGATTTTGAATTCCAACGGTATAAGTTCTCAAAATCTAGTTCTATTATTGGTAAGTCTCCCGTTGGAAACGCATATTTCGTTGTTACAATTTCAAGTTCATAATTGCCATCCACGATTAAACCTTCTCTCCTATTACCTGGAGCGTATCATATAATATTAAATATAAAAAGTGTAAAATTGGAGTCAGTCGTTTTAATAGTTAAAAGAGGCTTTAAAACGTTTTAATAAATAGCTAAACTACTAATTTAAGAAATTTTATGTCACATTTTACTAAGATAAAGACAAAGTTATACAACTTAGATACTCTTAAGAAAAGTCTTTCGGACTTAAGTTTAGAGTGGTCTCCAAATGAGACAGAAGTACGTGGTTACCAAGGTCAAAAGAATTCTGCGGAATTAGTAATTAAGCAAGAAAACAACCATGATATAGGTTTCAAGTGGAATGGTAAAGAGTATGAGTTAGTTACTGATTTAATGTTCTGGTCTCAACCTTATTCAGTTGATAAATTTTTAAATCAAGTTAACCAACGGTACGCTTATAATTCAATTTTACAGGTAAGTGAGAAAGAAGGGTTTAATTTTACAGAATCTGAAAACAACCAAGATGGTTCAGTACGCTTAGTATTAAGAAGATTCCGCTAAAATCAATCTACTTTAATTAGCCTATTTCAATTTCTTACTGTATAAGGTAAACTTTAGGCAGTGCCTATTTCAACTTAAATAGATACTGCTTAAAGTTTTTCGCCTACAAATTTAAGTATTTACAAAAACAGTAAAAGTATTGTAGTATTAAATTTGATATTGTTTAAGTACACAAAATTTTATGCAAAAAGAATTAGAACTTTACGAGAATTTATATTTAATAAAACCAACTTTTACAGAGGTAGAGGTTGCAGAAAAGATTGATTATTACCAAGAATTTCTTACAAACAAGGGAAGTCAAGTAATGATTAAAAATCGTGGAAAAAGACAATTAAGTTATCCTATACAAGGTTTTTTGACAGCAAATTATATCCAAATGTTTTACCTTGGTAATGGGGAATTAGTAAATAGTTTAAATAAGGAGATTCAGCGTGATGAAAATGTAATTCGCCATATTACAACGAAGATAATTTTACCTGAGTCACTAGATAACTTAACTAAAACAATAATAGAACTAGATTCTGAGATTATTTAATAGGTTTAAGTAGTTTTTTTTTCTTAAATAAATAACTAGTTTGGTATCTTTGTAGAAATTTAATTTGATGTTAAACTTATTAGAAGTTAAGCTACTTATTGACAAACATATTAAAAGTGTGTTAATTAATAATCTAGTAACGATATCGCGGGATAGAGCAGTTTGGTAGCTCGTCGGGCTCATAACCCGAAGGTCAATGGTTCAAATCCGTTTCCCGCTATTTTTATATCCAATGGTCGTAATAAAAATTGTTGAATTTTTAACGGTATTAAAATCAACGACCACTATCAAGAGATTTAAAATTGCTCGTGGTTCCGTAACCTCATATAGTTTAAGCACATTTTTGATATAATTAAAAAAATCATTATGTTATTAATTAATCAGACTTATTATAACTTTAAAAAAAGTAAACATTTACTAAACCAAATGGTATTCTTCATTGGGACTGAAAACGAAGCTTCTATTGGCAATCTTTTTCGCCAAATTCTTACTTTCGGTGTTTTAAAAAAAGATAATAAACACATGAAATTACACCTAGTTTATTAGTTGACGGTAAGTTTTATTCAATCAGGTACCGGGTATACGAAGCGTTTCGAACTCGAGCCATATATTCCAAATCAACTAAGAGGTTCTATTTTTTCTACTTCTATTTATCGCATGTCACAGTCTTTTTTAATTAATTCCTCTGACGTTATTGCCTCTGGGATTTTATATTTTATATAATTTAAAAACCAATCAAAACTGTTTGTATGATTACTAGTCTTCGTTAAAAAACTCTTCAAACGATCTTGAAAACCGAAACCACCACTAGTAATTGTTTTTTCATTACTCAAATTCATGTATTTAAGACTTTTTGCTCCAAAACCATTGATAAAGTTTTTCTTGTTAAAGACTTTTTTAGAAATTATCCCTCTCGTTTATCTAATCAAAAGAAAACTAAAATGAAATAGCAGCTTATTCAGTCCATAGGACTGCTTCAAAATACGGCTTATTTGAAATTCTATTAGTTCAAATATTGAATCTGTGGCTTCATTAGGCCTTATTGATTTGTCGTAGGTAGAGGGAAAATTTATCAAATTTAACTTTTGGTTTTCACCCGAATATAATTTACACACTAATTGATTTATTATTCTTTATATTTAAAATTGAATACAATTTAGTTCAATTTTTTAATTGCAAATAAAAAAAGTCTTTTACCTTTTTTATGCTATCATTTGTAATGTAGAATATCCTAGGATTTTTAAGTTTAATATAATTCAATGATAGGGTAGTTTTAATTTAATCGAGATTTTTGTTATGGCAGTAAATTTACAAGAAGAGTATAATAAAACAAATATACAGGGAATTATTCAGCAATTAGAAGAAGACTTAATTGGTTTAACTCCTGTAAAAGCTCGTATTAAGGAAATTGCCGCTTTACTTCTTGTTCAGCGTCTAAGAAAAAACTTAGGGCTTGGTATAAAATCTGCTTCTGTTGGTTTACACATGTCTTTTACGGGTAGTCCAGGGACAGGTAAAACTGCTGTTGCTAATAGAATGGCAGATATCCTTTTTAAATTAGGATATATTCGTAAAGGACATTTAATTACTGTTACTAGAGACGATTTAGTTGGTCAATATATTGGTCATACCGCGCCTAAAACAAAAGAGGTTTTAAAACGTGCGATGGGAGGTGTATTATTTATCGATGAAGCTTATTATCTTTATAAACCTGATAATGAACGCGATTATGGTGCAGAAGCTATTGAAATTTTACTTCAAGTAATGGAAAATCAGAGGGAAGATCTAGTTGTTATATTTGCGGGTTACAAAGATAGAATGGATAGTTTTTATGAATCGAACCCTGGGTTATCATCGCGAGTTGCTAATCATATTGATTTTCCTGATTACACTGCCGATGAATTAATTCAAATTGGTAAACTAATTTTAGAGGAGCAGCAATATAGAATTACTGCAGATGCAGAAAAACTGTTATACGATTATATTGAAAAAAGAAGACAGCTTCCATTATTTGCTAATGCTAGAACAATAAGCAATGCAATTGATACAGCGAGAATGAGACATGCTAACAGAATGTTCAGTTCTGGTGATAAAATACTAACAAAAGCAGATCTTGTAACGATAGAAGCTGAAGATATTCTTCAAAGCAGCTTATTCTCTGAGATTGGTTAACTATAAAAAATTTAAAATATTATCATGGTTGAAGTACTACTTTCTGGAATTGTTTTAGGACTTGTTCCTGTTACAATTGCTGGTTTATTTGTTGCGGCTTATTTACAATACAGGCGTGGTAACCAATTCGGATTATAGTTTTTTTTTCCCGGTTTCATAAAAAACAGTAGAAAACTAGTATAAGAATGCTTATACTAGTTTTTTTATACTTCAATTAAGATTTTAGATCTTAGTATAAAGTAAGTTACTCGGTGGCGAATACGTGTTAACATTCTTATAAATAAGGCAAAAGCTTCTTTTTTATATTCAGTTAAAGGGTCTTTTTGACCATAAGCTCTCCATCGTACTGACTCTTTTAGTGAAGAGATTTTTCCTAAGTGTTCTTTCCAAGAAAAGTCTATAGATTGCAATAAGAATGATTTTTCTAGTTCACGCAATAATCCCGATTCAACACCTTCCATTTCAATTTCTTTTAAATTATAAGAAATTTGGAATTGTTGCTGTAAAGATTTCGTTAATATTTGGGAATTTACTTTATTATTATCTAAATTAATATTAAAAGGTATACCTAAAAGTAATTGCAATTTAAGGTTTAAAGAAATTACCTCTTCATTTTCAGATTTTTCTTCAACGTATACTGCTAAATCATATAAACTTCGTTCGGCATATTCAATTACCCAATCCCTTAGATTGTTTCGTTTTAAAACCCTTTTTCTTTCAATATAAACCCCGTTTCTTTGTGTATTTAAAGCTTGGTCATATTCAAATAATTGTTTTCTTGAATCATAGTAGTAAGCTTCAACTTTTTTTTGCGCCGATTCCAAACTTTGATTAAGTAAGTTTGATTGTATTGGTGTGGAGTCTTGAAATCCAAGGTTTTGCATAAGTCCAACAACTTGTTCTCCACCAAAAAGTCTTAATAATTTATCTTCTAGGCTTAAGAAAAAACGCGAAGATCCTGTATCACCTTGTCGACCAGCCCTTCCTCGAAGTTGGTTATCAATGCGTCTTGATTCATGTCGTTCAGTTCCGATAACATGTAAACCACCTAGTTTTTTAACAAGAGCTTTTTCTTCATCAGTATTTGGATCAATTTCTTTTGAATTACCACCAAGTATAATATCAGTTCCTCGACCAGCCATATTTGTAGCTATTGTTAAGGCTTTTTTACGACCTGCTTGCGCAATAATTTCAGATTCTTTTTCTATATTTTCTGGTCTTGCATTTAAAAGGCGGTAGGGTATTTTGTATTCATTTAACAAAGCCGCAAGTAACTCTGATTTTTCGATAGTCGTTGTACCAACAAGAACGGGGCGCCCTATACTATACATTTCTGAGCATTCGTTCGCCACAGCTTGCCATTTTATATATTGATTTTTGTAAACTAAATCAGGGAAATCTTTTCTTTTAATCGTGCGATGTGTTGGGATTTGTACAACTTTTAATTTATAAATTCTTTCAAATTCAATTTCTTCAGTCTTAGCCGTGCCCGTCATACCTGAAAGTCTTTCATATAGAAGAAATAAATTCTGATATGTTATTGATGCAAGCGTTTGACTTTCATCTTGAATAGGAACATTTTCTTTTGCTTCTATAGCTTGGTGTAAGCCATCACTCCAACGTCTGCCCACCATTGTTCTTCCTGTGAATTCGTCTACAATTATAATTTCTTTTTCTGCACTAACAATGTAGTTTTTATTTAAATTAAAAAATTCTTTTGCTTTTATCGAATTGATAATATAAGATGCCCACGGATCTTCTGGACTGAATAAATCAGCAAGTCTTAAAACTTGTTCACAGAATTGTACACCTTCTTCAAGCAATGTAACATTTTGATTTTTTTCGTCTACATTATAATGAATTTTTCGTTTAAGGGTTTTTGCTAGCTTAGCTGTTTGCAAGTATTTTTGTGTCGGGGCGGTAATAGATCCAGATATGATTAAAGGTGTTCGTGCTTCATCAATTAAAATGGAATCTACTTCATCAATAACACAGTAGAAGAAAGGTCGTTGAACTATTTCATCCAATGTAAGTGCCATATTATCGCGCAAGTAATCAAATCCTAATTCATTATTCGTTACATAAGTAATATCACAGTTATAATTTTTTTTTCGTTCCTCGGGTGTCATATTTTCTTGTATTAATCCAACACTAAGGCCTAAAAATTCATGCACTTTACCTACAGATTCGGCATCTCGGCGTGCTAAGTAATCATTAACTGTAATAACATGGCTACCTTTTCCATACAAAGCGTTTAAAAATGTTGGTAACAAAGCAACAATTGTTTTACCTTCGCCAGTTTTCATTTCTGCAATTTTACCTTCATTTAAAACTAAACCTCCAATTAGTTGTACATCGAAATGACGGAGCCCTAACACACGAACACTAGCTTCACGAACTAAAGCAAAAGCCTCTGTAGTTATGTTATCCAAGGTAGCACCAGAGCGTAATTGCGTTTTTAGTTCTTGGGTTCTGTTTTTTAATTCCTGGTCCGTTAGATCTTTAAATTCAGACTCATAACTGTTAATTTGATTAGTTAATCCACTATACTTACTTAAAGTTTGTTCTATAGGATCTTGAAATAGTGTTTTAAACATAAATGTAGTTTTATTTAAATCTAATTTGTTTAATTTTTTTGAAGAAATAATAACAATAGTTAGAGAGGTTTAAAATAGCGATTAGGGATATAAACACTAAATTTAGATTTACTCTATTGATAAGTAATTTAAAGGCCATAATAAAATAAAAGAATTTAAACTTCTATATGATTTCATTCGAAGAAAAGTGAATGGCTAATTCTGGGTCACCTGGGACTCGAACCCAGAACTATTCGGTTAAAAGCCGAGTACTCTACCATTGAGTTAGTGACCCTTTATTTACAAAATATTATACTAAAGATAAAATTATTTTACGAGAGGTTAAATGTTACTTTTTTTTTATTTGGATTCTAATTAATTATAGGGTATAGTATAGCAATTTATTAACCTTCGTCCGTAAACCGACATTTTATAGGTTGCGATAAAGATACGCGAGACTTTATGTCGCTACTTGTATGCGCATCTAAATTAGTAAACAAATTAGTAAAACTTTATATTGCAAAATTATAATAACTTCTGTTATATTTAAGCATAAGTAATGGCTCTGTAGCTCAGTTGGTTAGAGCAGGGGACTCATAAGCCCAAGGTCGCAGGTTCAAGTCCAGCCAGAGCCATTTTTTGCATTTTTTATACACTACGAGAAGAGTAGCTTGAGATTATCAGCTTTTATTAATATAAATATATTTTAGTAACTACTATATGGCAGCAAAAACAATTTTATATCAAGAAGAAGCAAGAAAAGCTTTAGAGAAAGGTATGGATACTTTAGCTGAAGCAGTTTCAGTTACTTTAGGTCCAAAGGGCCGTAATGTGGTGCTTGAAAAGAAATATAGTATTCCACAAATTGTGAATGATGGTGTTACGATTGCAAAAGAGATAAGTTTAAAAAATAACCTTGAAAACACTGGGGTTTCACTAATTCGACAAGCAGCTTCTAAGACGAATGATGTTGCAGGAGATGGGACTACTACAGCAACAGTGCTTGCTTATGCCATTATAAAAGAAGGAATGCGTAATGTTGCTGCAGGAGCAAACCCTATTGTTTTAAAACGAGGAATTGAAAAAGCAACGCAATTTGCTGTGCGTCGAGTTATAGAATATGCTAAACCGATTGAAAGTCTTTCTGATATTTCTAAGGTAGCTACAATTTCTTCTGGTAATGATACTGAAGTGGGAGAATTGATAGCAAGTGCTATTAATAAAGTAGGTCGTGAGGGATTAATTTCTTTAGAAGAAGGTAAATCTACTGCAACTGAGCTTGAGATAACAGAAGGTATGGGATTTGATCGTGGCTTCATTTCTGGTTATTTTGTAACAAATGCTGAGAGATTAGAAGTTATTTTAGAGAATCCTTATGTTCTATTGACAGATAAGAGAATTACATTGGTAAAACAAGACCTTTTACCTACATTGGAACTTATCACTAAAACAAACCAACCATTATTAATTATTAGTGAAAATGTAGAAAAAGAGGCCTTAGCTACACTTATTATAAATAAAATGCGAGGTATTCTAAATGTCGTTGCGGTCCGAGCACCTGGTTTTGGAGACCGTAGAAAAGCAATACTTGAAGATTTAGCAATTTTAACTGGTGGTCAAGTTATTACAGCAGATGCTGGCCTTAGTTTAGAAAGTATGGAACTCGATTTTTTAGGCCGAGCTCGGAGAATAATTATTGGTAAGGAATCGACAACAATAATTTCTGATGCAAATAAAGACCAAGTGTTTGGTAGATGTGAACAATTAAGACGTCAATTAGAAACTTCTGATTCTACTTATGAAAGAGAAAAAATTCAAGAAAGATTAGCAAAATTGAGTGGTGGTGTAGCTGTTATTAAGGTAGGTGCTGCAACTGAAACTGAAATGAAGGATCGTAAGTTACGTTTAGAAGATGCTGTTAATGCTACAAAGGCTGCTGTTGAAGAAGGCATTGTTCCAGGGGGTGGTACAACTTTAACTCATATTGCACCTGAATTAATTGAGTGGGCAAAAGAAAATCTTTTTGACGATGAACTTATTGGCGCACTGATTGTTGAGAAAGCTCTAAGCTCCCCTTTGAAAAGAATAGCTTCTAATGCTGGGCAAAATGGTGCTGTTATTGTGGAGCGTGTCAGGGAGTCAACTTTTGAAATTGGTTATGATGCTGCTAAGGAAGAGTTTGTAAACATGTATAATGCAGGAATTATTGATCCAGCCAAGGTTACAAGATCGACATTACAAAATGCGGCTTCAATTGCAAGTATGGTTTTAACAACAGAGTGTATAATCGTAGATAAGGAAGAAGAAACTATATCATAATAAAAGAATGAGTACTAATTTTTTGAAAGAAGATAGTTTTTTTGAATCATTTGGAGAAGATATTGATACTTTTGCAGATGATCAAATGGCACTTTCAGAGCATATTGAAGAATTTAGTCAAAGAATAATTTTTTCCTTAATCATACTTGTATCTTTTACATTAATTTGTTTTACAGATATAAAAGATATTGTAAAAATTTTTCAGGCGCCTGCTCTGGGAGTCAAATTTTTACAATTCGCACCTGGAGAATATTTTTTTGCTTCCTTAAAAATTGCTTTGTTTTGCGGAATTTTGTGCAGTAGCCCTGTAATCTTGTACCAAATATTTTTATACGTCGTGCCTGGTATGACAAAAAAAGAACGTGACATTATACTTCCAATGACCTTAGGCTCCGGTATCCTATTTGGTGTTGGGTTACTTTTCTCGTATTTTTTCCTCGTCCCTGCAGCGCTTCGTTTTTTTATTTCTTATGGCTCTGATATAGTAGAGCCTTTTTGGTCTTTTGATCAGTACTTTGATTTTATTGCAGTGCTTATTTTTACAACAGGTTTAGCTTTTCAAATACCTGTTATCCAAATTGTTCTTGGGCTTTTAGGTATTATCTCTGGTGAAAAGATGTTGTCTATTTGGAAATATATCGTAGTTTTGTCTACTATATTGTCCGCAATATTAACACCATCAACTGACCCAATCACACAGTTATTATTAACTGTAGCGCTTTTAGCTCTTTATTTTAGTGGTTCAGGAATAGTTTTATTATTGGGCAAATAATTTAAACTTTAAATAAATTTACTTTATTTAAGAATTAAAAATTTCTCATATTATAATATGTAATAAGGCTTGTAAATACTTTAATGTTAAGGTTTATTAATACTTTTTGAAAATAAAGCATAATTAGTTATGTCTCATAATGTAAGAGTTTATGATACTTGTATTGGGTGTACGCAATGTGTTCGTGCATGCCCTTGTGATGTACTAGAAATGGTTCCTTGGGATGGTTGTAAAGCAGGCCAAATAGCTTCAGCGCCTAGAGCAGAAGATTGCATCGGCTGTAAGCGCTGTGAAACTGCTTGCCCGACGGATTTTTTAAGCATTCGAGTTTATTTAGGTAGTGAAACAAGTCGCAGTTTAGGTTTAACTTATTAAATCTGAGCAAATACAATTGGTATAGATTTAGAAAAAGTAAAGCCTGTCAAAGATTATATTTTTGACAGGCTATTAGATAGAAAGAGATTTTTTTTCTTTAAATTAATTTTTTGTTAATTAAATCTTTTTAATTGGAGTAAAATGTATCATTAGAAGGATTTATTTTTGTTAAAAGACTAGTTAGTTGTTTGTATTTTTTTAGTAAAATTAGCTTAGACCCAAAAGGGTAGAACAATTTAAAGATTTCTTATTTGTAATTCTCAAAAAAAGGAGAGTAAAAATGAAAGTTAGCTCTAAAGAATTAGAGGCTAAAAAAGTTAAAGTTATAGTAGATAAAAACCCAGTTGAAACTTCTTTTGAGAAGTGGGCTCAACCTGGGCATTTTTCTCGTACCTTAGCTAAAGGTCCAAAAACAACTACTTGGATTTGGAACCTACATGCTGATGCACATGATTTTGATAGCCAAACAAATTCTCTAGAAGATATTTCTAGAAAAATTTTTAGTGCACACTTTGGTCAACTGGCGTTAATCTTTATTTGGGTTAGCCAAGCTTATTTCCATGGTGCACGTTTCTCGAACTACTCAGCTTGGTTAAGTAGTCCAACTACTATAAAGCCGAGTGCGCAAGTAGTTTGGCCAGTAGTTGGTCAGGAAATTTTAAATGGTGACGTTGGTGGTGGATTCTCTGGAGTTCAAATTACCTCAGGAGTATTCCAGATGTGGAGAGCTTCAGGAATTACTAACGAAACTGAGCTGTATTGGACAGCAATGGGAGCTCTATTTATGGCAGCCCTGATGGTATTTGCTGGTTGGTTCCACTACCATAAAGCGGCTCCGAAATTAGAGTGGTTCCAAAACGTTGAATCTATGATGAATCATCACTTAGCTGGTTTATTAGGTTTAGGTTGTTTATCTTGGTCAGGGCACCAAATTCACATCAGTTTACCTGTAAACAAGCTTTTAGATGCTGGTGTTGCTCCGCAAGAGATTCCACTTCCACACGAGCTTCTATTTAACCAGGAATTAATGAGTCAGCTTTATCCAAGTTTTGGTAAAGGCTTATTACCATTCTTTACACTAAATTGGAGTGAGTATTCTGATTTCTTAACATTTAAGGGTGGTTTAAACCCTATCACAGGAAGTCTATGGCTGAGTGACACAGCTCACCATCACCTAGCGCTTGCTGTGCTGTTTATTTTTGCTGGTCACATGTACCGTACTAATTGGGGTATTGGGCACAGCATGAAAGAAATCTTAGAAGCACACAAAGGTCCTCTTACGGGTGAAGGTCATAAAGGTTTATATGAGATTTTAACTACATCTTGGCATGCTCAACTAGCTATTAACTTAGCTATGATGGGGTCGCTTAGTATTATTGTTGCACACCACATGTATGCAATGCCACCGTACCCTTATATTGGTATTGATTATGCTACGCAGTTATGTCTATTTACACACCACATGTGGATTGGTGGTTTCTGTGTTTGTGGAGCTGGTGCTCATGCGTCAATTTTTATGGTTCGTGATTACAGCCCAGTTCAGTCTTATAACAACCTGTTAGATCGTGTTTTAAGACATAGAGAAGCAATTATTTCTCACCTAAATTGGGTTTGTATTTTCTTAGGTACTCACAGTTTTGGTCTTTATATTCACAATGATACAATGCGTGCATTAGGAAGACCTCAAGACACATTTTCAGATAAAGCAATTCAATTACAGCCAATTTTTGCTAAGTGGATTCAGTCTATCCACACATTAGCTCCAGGAAATACAGCTCCGAATGCATTAGCTACGTCTAGTTATGCCTTTGGTGGGGATATTATTGCTGTAAATGGTAAAATTGCAATGATGCCTATCCAATTAGGTACTGCTGATTTTATGGTTCACCATATTCATGCATTTACAATACATGTAACTGTTCTAATCCTACTTAAGGGTACATTATTTGCTCGTAGTTCACGATTAATTCCAGATAAGGCAAACTTAGGTTTCCGTTTCCCTTGTGATGGTCCAGGTCGTGGGGGTACATGTCAAGTTTCTGCATGGGATCATGTGTTCCTTGGTCTATTCTGGATGTATAATTGCATTTCGGTAACAATTTTCCACTTTAGTTGGAAAATGCAGTCTGATGTTTGGGGTACAATCAGTAGCACAGGTAAAATTACTCATATTACTGGTGGAAACTTTGCTAATAGTGCTGTTACAGTTAATGGTTGGCTTCGTGATTTCTTATGGTCTCAAGCCTCACAGGTAATTCAATCTTACGGTTCGGCTTTATCTGCGTATGGTTTAATTTTCCTAGGTGCTCACTTTATTTGGGCGTTTAGTTTAATGTTCTTATTCAGTGGTCGTGGTTACTGGCAAGAATTAATTGAATCAATTGTTTGGGCTCATAACAAGCTTAAGCTAGCACCAGCTATTCAACCTCGTGCACTAAGTATTACACAAGGTCGAGCTGTTGGTTTAGCCCACTACCTTCTAGGTGGTATTGGAACAACATGGGCATTCTTCCACGCAAGAATTATTTCTGTAGGTTAAATTAAGATTAAAAAGATTTTATACAAATGGCTACTAAATTTCCTAAATTTAGTCAAGCACTCGCGCAAGATCCCGCAACTAGAAGAATCTGGTACGGTGTAGCTACTGCTCATGATCTTGAGAGTCACGACGGTATGACGGAAGAGAGCTTATATCAAAAGATATTTGCTTCACACTTTGGTCACCTGGCGATCATTTTTTTATGGACATCAGGTAATTTATTTCACGTTGCCTGGCAAGGTAACTTCCAACAGTGGGTTTTAAATCCATTAAAAGTAAAGCCCATAGCACACGCTATTTGGGATCCTCACTTTGGTCAATCCGCTATTAAAGCATTTACTCGAGGTGGTGTTTCGTATCCAGTAAATATTGCGACATCAGGTGTCTACCACTGGTGGTATACAATTGGTATGAGAACTAACAGCGACCTTTATTTTGGTGCGTTAGGTCTTCTAGTCCTTTCAACTGCACTTTTATTTGCAGGTTGGTTACACTTACAGCCAAAGTTTAGACCAGGCTTAGCTTGGTTTAAGAACAATGAATCGCGAATGAATCACCACTTATCTGGTTTATTTGGTTTTAGTTCACTTGCTTGGACTGGTCACTTAATTCACGTGGCTATTCCTGAATCAAGAGGTCAGCATATTCGTTGGGATAACTTCACAACAACGTTACCACACCCAGAAGGTTTAACACCATTCTTCTCTGGTAACTGGGGAATCTATGCAGAAAACCCTGATAAAGCAAGTCACATTTTTGGTACAAGCGAAGGTGCGGGTACGGCAATTTTAACATTCTTGGGTGGTTTCCATCCTCAGACACAGTCTATGTGGTTAACAGATATTGCTCACCACCATTTAGCTATTGCCATCGTATTTATTTTCGCTGGCCATATGTACCGTACTAACTGGGGTATTGGACACAGTTTTAAAGAAATTTTAGACGCACATGTACCTCCAAGAGGTCGTTTAGGAGCGGGCCACCGTGGCTTGTTTGAAACTATTACAAATAGTTTACATATGCAACTAGGTCTAGCTCTAGCTTCTATTGGTGTAGCAACTTCATTAGTTGCACAACACATGTATGCATTACCATCTTATGCTTTTATGGCAAAGGATTACGTAACTCAAGCTGCCCTTTATACCCATCACCAGTATATTGCAGGTTTCTTAATGGTAGGTGCTTTCGCACACGGTGCTATTTTCTTTGTACGTGATTATGATCCAGAAGTAAACAAGGATAATGTTCTAGCTAGGATGCTTCAACACAAAGAAGCTATCATATCACACTTAAGTTGGGTTTGTTTATTCTTAGGTTTCCATACACTAGGTTTATACGTTCATAACGATACCTGTGTAGCTTTTGGTACACCAGAAAAGCAAATTTTATTTGAGCCTGTTTTTGCTCAATTTATTCAAGCCGCTTCAGGTAAGGCTGTTTATGGTTTTGATGTATTATTATCATCATCGACTAGTGCCGCAAGTGTAGCTAGTAGTAAAATTTGGTTGCCTGGTTGGATGGAAGCTATTAATAGCGGTAAGAACTCTTTATTCTTAACAATTGGTCCTGGTGACTTCCTAGTACACCATGCTATTGCTTTAGGTTTACACACAACTGCCTTAATTCTTGTTAAAGGTGCTTTAGATGCTCGTGGATCAAAACTAATGCCAGATAAAAAAGATTTTGGTTATAGTTTCCCTTGTGTTGGCCCAGGCCGTGGAGGTACATGTGATATCTCAGCTTGGGATGCTTTCTATTTAGCTATGTTCTGGATGTTAAACACTATTGGTTGGGTAACATTCTATTGGCATTGGAAACATATGACAATTTGGGGTGGAAATGCTGCCGCATTTAATGAATCATCAACTTATATTATGGGTTGGCTACGTGATTACCTTTGGTTAAACTCTTCTCCGTTAATTAACGGGTATAATGGGTTTGGTATGAATGCTCAAGCTGTTTGGGCTTGGATGTTCCTATTTGGTCACCTAATTTGGGCAACTGGTTTTATGTTCCTAATCTCATGGAGAGGTTATTGGCAAGAGCTTATTGAAACATTAGTGTGGGCTCACGAGCGTACACCGATTGCGAACTTAGTTCGTTGGAGAGATAAGCCAGTAGCATTATCAATTGTTCAAGCAAGACTTGTTGGCTTAGCGCATTTTGCTGTTGGTTATATATTTACATATGCACCGTTTGTAATCGCTTCAACAACAGGTAAATTTGGTTAATTGAATAAGGTAAATTTTTCATAAACACATAATATTTTTGTTTTAGAAAGAAAGGTTTTTATCGGTCAACTGATAAAAACCTTTCTTCGCTCATCACAATATATAAATCTAAATATGTTCACAATCGTGAAGCCTGAAATATTCAAGGTATTTCATGATGCGATAATGGAACCTGAAATATCACGAAGCTTGGAGCAAAAGAATGCTGTAAACTAGGTTAATATAACTGCAAGACCCATTCCCATATTACCACGTGAGAGGTATACAGCCTCAATTGTCGGTGCTGAGATTGGAAATGTGGTAAACACACAACGATTAGGGTAAGGCCATACCATCGACGCGTTAAGCCCATAATAATTTATATATAAAATACTAACCCTTCTAATTACTTAGCTTCTCATAAATAAAAAAGTTTTAAATAATTATCTAACATGTCGTCCTACCAAAATGCACGATAAGTAGCACTTTGGTTAACGAAATTAATATTTATTTTTTAATGTTTTAAAATAGCCTTGAAAAAGAGAGCTTTTTGAATTACACTTTTTATAATACTTATATCGGGATGTAGCGCAGCTTGGTAGCGCATCTGCTTTGGGAGCAGAGTGTCGCAGGTTCAAATCCTGTCATCCCGAAATATAGAACTTTAAGTTGTTAGCCACCTCCTGCAATCGTTAGTATTTCTATTGAATCATTTTCTTTAAGATATTTTTCCTGCCAAACTTTTTTTGGTAAAATGGTCCCATTATAATCTACGATAATAACTCTTATATTAAAACCAAGATATTCCAATAAATTCATGATTGTCATCGGAGATTTATATTCGTATGATAATCCATTTAAAGTTAAACTTTTGTTACTAAATTTGATAGATTTCATGAGTGCTGTCATTTTTTTCTTTAATTTAATATATAATCTTTTTATACATATATTAGCTTATACCGAAAACTGTATACATGAGTGAATTCGTTAAACCATATAATGACGATCCATTCGTAGGAAACCTTTCTACGCCTGTAACAACTTCAACAGCAACAAAATTGTACCTGGGAAATTTACCAATATATAGAAGAGGCTTATCTCCGCTATTAAGAGGTCTTGAGATCGGAATGGCTCATGGTTATTTCCTTATAGGTCCTTTCTATATTTTAGGCCCACTCCGTAATTCAGAAAATGCTCTTCTTGTAGGCCTTCTTTCAGATTTGGGATTACTTTTAATCCTAACTATAGGTTTAACAATTTATGGCTTAGCCTCGTTTCAAGATGGTGGCACTAAAGAAGGCCTAGAGTCTTCAAAAGGTTGGAGAAAATTTACAAGTGGTTTTGTTGTAGGTTCTTATGGAGGTGCTATCGTAGCATACGTTCTTCTAGCGAACATAGGATTTTTCTCTTAGTAATAAAAAAAGCACGAACGATATATTTTTATTCATATATCATTCATGCTTTTTTTTGCTATTAAGGTTAACCTTAATAACTAAGTAGTAAAGTTGTTGTATAAAATGTAGCTATTAAAAGCCAAGTAATTGTTCTTAAGAAATTGTTACCCTGGGTTTGTTCTGTGCCTGCAATAGAAGTTTTGGGATTTGTCGATAATACCAAGGCAATTAATACTAAAACTATCGTAAACCAAACAATTTTTAGCATAGCTATTTTTTAATTCGAGTCTTAGAGGTTATTTATTCTCCTTGAATTTTTAGTAAACCGAAGCCAACAGTAAGTCCTGTTAAAACTAAAGCCCACATAATACCAGCAATAGTAAATATTTCTTTAGTCATCAAATCCATTTCTAATTTTCTCTTAGCATTTAAATTATTGAATAAATATATTTCTTTATATCTTACTAGATAAGTTATTATTAGAAGCCGTTACGACCCCAAACAACTAGGGCTAAAGAAAAGCTAAACATAACCATAAGAGATGACCAACCTAGAGATAAAATATTCATATATAGTTTTTTCCTATTGTCCCATTATTATAGTTTCCTTATTATAGTCACAGTATAACACTAATTTGTTATTAATTTTATTATAGTTTTTTTTTTACTAAATAATTGCTTTATGATTCGTGCAAAAAAACAAAATTTTTAAGGAGAGGATGGGATTCGAACCCACGGTACATATATAACGTACATCAGATTAGCAATCTGAAGCCTTCAACCACTCGGCCACCTCTCCATTTTACTCAAATTATAGCATTTGAGTAAAAACTAATAAAGGGTAAAATAAGCTTTTTTAACACGCCCTGAAGGACTTGAACCCTCGACATCAGGTTTTGGAAACCTACGTTCTACCAACTGAACTAAGAGCGCTGTATATTATAAGTATATCTTGATGTTTAAAAAGCGTCAAATGAATCTTGTGGCACTGGTAATTAAACACAAAAATAAAATTTGATGTGAAAAAGAGTGCAAATTTACATTATAATGTTCACTATATTATATACCTTATTCAAAGCCAATAGGAAATTGTATAAACTAATTTATTAAGAATTACTTTAGCCCAATACAATAAAAAAGTTGCCTAAATGTGTTTTAAACTAATTAGATCTAATAAAAACGATGAGCAACGTATACGATTGGTTTCAAGAGCGTCTTGAAATTCAAGCAATTGCAGATGATATAACTAGTAAATATGTACCTCCACACGTAAACATCTTCTATTGCTTAGGCGGTATTACTTTAACATGTTTTATTGTACAAGTTGCTACTGGTTTTGCCATGACATTCTACTACCGTCCAACAGTAACTGAAGCTTTTGCCTCTGTGGAGTTTATTATGACAGAAGTTAACTTTGGTTGGTTGATCCGTTCTGTACACAGATGGTCAGCAAGTATGATGGTATTAAACATGATTCTTCATGTTTGTCGTGTTTACCTTACAGGTGGATTTAAAAAACCGAGAGAACTTACATGGGTAACTGGTGTACTTCTAGCATCTGTGACTGTTTCTTTCGGTGTTACAGGTTACTCACTTCCTTGGGATCAAGTAGGTTATTGGGCATGTAAAATTGTAACTGGTGTGCCAGATGCTATTCCGGTAGTTGGAGATTTAGTTGTTAAGGTATTACGTGGTGGTGTAAGTGTAGGTCAAAGTACATTAACTAGATTCTACAGTGCTCACACATTTGTATTACCGGTTGTTGCTGCTGTTTTAATGCTTACGCACTTTGTAATGATTCGTAAGCAAGGTATCTCAGGACCTCTTTAATTTTAAATGGATTCTTAAAGAGTCTTCCTTTACCAAGAATTAAGCAATTTAACTAAAGTAAAAACACTATGTCTATTTTAAAAAAGCCGGACTTAACTGATCCAAAACTAAGAGCAAAATTAGCAAAAGGAATGGGCCATAATTATTATGGTGAACCTGCGTGGCCAAACGATCTATTATATATTTTCCCTGTTTGTATCCTTGGTACAATTTCTTGTTGTATTGGTCTTGGGGTTTTAGAACCAACTCCACTTGGAGAGCCAGCTGATCCATTTGCAACACCTCTTGAAATTCTTCCAGAGTGGTATTTTTTCCCTACTTTCAACTTACTTAGAGTAATTCCTAATAAATTACTTGGTGTTGGGTCTATGGCCGCTGTACCAATCGGACTAATTACTGTTCCGTTTATCGAAAACGTTAATAAGTTCCAAAACCCATTCAGAAGACCTATTGCGTCTCTTGTTTTTATTTTTGGTACTTTTACTGCATTCTGGTTAGGTATTGGTGCTACAATGCCAATTAGCCAAGCATTAACTTTAGGTTTCTTCTAAAAAAAACTAAAAAGTAAAAAAGAGACATCTTATCCTAAAAGATAAGATGTCCCTTTTCTACTTCCTCTATTCTTTATACTAGTATTAATGTTAGTCTAAAGGACGCATTGATAAAACTGGCTCATTCTCACGGTTAATACCCTTTTCAAAACCTGCTGCCGCTGCTCTTGCACGACCTGCATGCCAAAGGTGTCCAACCCATAGGAAAAATCCTAAAAAGAAATGTGAACAAGTTAACCAAGATCTAGGAGAAACATAGTTAACTGAGTTAATTTCGGTAGCTACACCACCTACAGAGTTTAGTGCACCTAAAGGTGCATGTGTCATGTACTCTGCTGCACGACGCTCTTGCCAAGGCTGAATATCGTTACGAATTTTGTTTAGATCTAAACCATTAGGACCTCTAAGAGGCTCTACCCATGGTGCTCTCATATCCCAGAAACGCATAGTCTCACCACCAAATATGATTTCTCCACTTGGAGATCTCATAAGATATTTACCAAGACCTGTAGGACCTTGAGCAGATGCTACATTCGCACCTAAACGCTGATCGCGTACTAGGAATGTAAATGCTTGCGATTGTGAAGCTTCAGGACCAGTAGGACCAAAGAACTCACTTGGATATGCAGTGTTGTTATACCATACAAATACAGCTGCAGTTAGACCCATAAGAGATAATGCTGCTAGACTGTAAGATAGATATGCTTCACCGGACCATACAAAAGTACGTCTTACCCAAGCAAAAGGCTTAGTTAAAATATGCCAAATACCACCTACTATACATAAGAAGCCTAACCAAATGTGTCCACCTACAATATCTTCAAGGTTATTTACACTGATTACCCAACCGTCACCACCAAAGGGTGATTTAAGAACGTAACCAAAAATGATTAGTGGGTTAAGAGTTGGAGCACTTACAACACGAACGTCTCCACCACCTGGAGCCCAAGTATCATAAAGACCACCAACAAAACAAGCCTTTGCCACTAGTAGGAAACATCCAATTCCTAAAAGAATTAGGTGGATACCTAGGATAGTTGTCATTTTATTCTTATCACGCCAATCATAACCGAAGAATGGAAAAGACTCTTCTAGCGTGTCAGGTCCAATAAGTGAGTGGTAAACACCACCAAAACCTAGTACAGCTGATGAAATTAAGTGTAGTACACCTACCACAAAGAATGGGTAAACATCTGTTACTTCACCACCAGGACCTACACCCCAACCAAGAGTTGTAAGGTGAGGAATTAAAATACATCCTTGCTCATAAAGTGGCTTTTCTGGGATATAGTGTGCTACTTCAAATAGCGTCATAGCGCCACACCAGAAAACCATTAGACCTGCGTGTGCAACGTGTGCGCCAAGTAGTTTACCTGACACGTTAATTAGACGTGCGTTACCAGACCACCAAGCGAATCCTGTTGATTCGATATCACGGCCTGCAATTACTGTGTTAAAGGGCGTTTCCACGTGGTAGAACCTCCTCAGGGAAGATAAAGTTTTCATGAGGTTGATCTTGTGCAGCCATCCAAGCACGGATACCTTCGTTTAAAAGGTTGTTCTTAGTATAGAAAGTCTCAAATTCTGGATCTTCAGCCGCTCTAAGCTCTTGAGAAACAAAGTCGTATGAACGTAGATTTAGTGCTAGCCCTACAATACCGATTGAACTTGTCCACATACCTGCTACAGGAACAAATAACATGAAGAAGTGTAACCAGCGCTTGTTAGAAAATGCAACACCAAAAATTTGTGACCAGAATCGGTTTGCCGTTACCATTGAGTAAGTCTCTTCAGACTGTGTTGGTGTGAAAGCACGGAAAGTGTTTGCGGCATCACCATCTTCGAATAGAGTGTTCTCAACTGTAGCACCGTGAATAGCACATAGAAGAGCTCCACCTAAAATACCTGCTACACCCATCATGTGGAATGGGTTAAGAGTCCAGTTGTGGAAACCTTGTAAAAATAGTAGGAAGCGGAAGATTGCTGCAACACCAAAACTAGGTGCGAAGAACCAACTTGCTTGTCCAAGAGGGTACACTAGGAATACAGTAACGAAAACTGAAATAGGACCCGAGAAAGCAATCGCGTTGTAAGGACGAATACCTACAAGACGTGCGATTTCGAATTGTCTTAGACAGAATCCAATTACTCCAAAAGAACCGTGTAGTGCGATAAAAGTCCAAAGTCCACCAATTTGGAACCAACGAGTGATATCACCTTGTGCTTCAGGACCCCAAAGTAACAGTAGTGAGTGACCCATACTGTTAGCTGGTGTTGAAACAGCTGCTGTTAAGAAGTTACATCCTTCTAGGAAAGAACTTGCTAAACCGTGAGTGTACCAAGAAGTTACAAAAGTAATTCCTGTTAACCAACCACCAACGGCTAAGTAAGCACATGGAAATAGTAGTAAGCCTGACCAACCTACGAAAACGAAACGATCACGTTTTAGCCAGTCATCAATAAGATCGAAAATTCCACGATCTTGTTTTTGCCCAATTGCGATAGTCATTTTGAATATCTTTCTTGAAAATTTTTTTAGTAAACTTATGTTCGTTTGATGCACAACAAAAAGTTGTTTGTAAATACCTTAAACACAAACTATAAGATTAATTACTTATCTTTTCGATTTATAATAGTATTATAGTATCAATCTAAAAACTTTTTCAAAGGAAATTTGTTAACTAGACACTTTCCGTTTCATTTACTTTACCGGTAATTTTAAGCCAGTTTTGGGCCTCAATATAATTATTGGGTGCTAGACGAATAGCCTTTTTCCAATAATCTCCAGCTTTATCAAACATATTTTGAGCAAGTTCGAATTCCTTTTTTTCTGCAGCCTTTGTACCTTGATAATGATAAATAACAGCTATATTATTTAAAGCTTGTGGCATCCGGGTATTTAAATCTAAAGCTTGGCTATAATATTCTAGTGCTTTTGTGTAATCGCCATTATTACTGTAAATCAAACCAACATTGTAAAGAATATAACTTCGATCATATGGATCTTCTTCTAATTTCAGCGCTTCATAATAATTCTCTAATGCTTCTGCATAATCACCACTTGATTGTGCAGACATGCCATACCTATAATAAGAAAAAGCTTGCTTTTCATCCCTAGATGCAGGTAATACCTTAAGTAGAATATCAGCTAAGACGGTAAATGTTTTATCAATAAAGTTATCATTTTTTTGACTCATTGATGAGATTTTTTAATGCTATTGCTACAAATTTATATAAATTGTTTAAATTCAAATAATTAGTAATGTTTGATCTTTGACTAAAATCAAAAATTCGATTACATTTAATGTGGGAGACGCTATAGAAAAATTAATTTATTTTGAAGTATAGGAACTCAACGATTTCTATTAATTATTTTAACATTTTGTATTCTTAATGGCTAAACAAAGCATGATTCAGCGTGAAGAAAAACGCGCACGATTATTATTTAAGTATGAAAAGAAGCGTAAATTTATAAAAAATAGTTTACGAACAACTAATTCATATCAAGAAAAAATCGAACTTTCTGAAAAATTAGCAGATATACCAAAAAACGCTTCTCCGACACGTCGCCGAAATCGATGTTGGGCTACAGGTAGAAGTAGGGGATTCTACCGTGATTTTGGGCTTTCTCGCCATGTATTAAGAGAAATGGCACACGATGGGATGATTCCAGGTCTTAAAAAAGCAAGTTGGTAGTTTACGATCATTGCACTTTTCCAAAATTACTTATACAATCTAAAGCATTGATAAAATTATAATCTATGGCACAACGAACACTTCGTGGGACCCGATTAAAAAAAGTTCGAACTTCAGGGTTTCGAACTCGTATGTCATCAAAAACAGGGCGCCGAATAATAAACGCTAGACGAAAAAAAGGACGTGTAAAATTAACTGTTTAGTTTTTTAAGTTAACCTAGAAATCTATCAAATTAAAAGTGTTTTATAATAATAATGATAAAGCTTCGACTAAAAAAATACGGCCGTAAAGGCCAGCCTTGCTATCGAATTGTTGCGATGGATAGTAGAGTTAAAAGAGATGGAAAGTCGATTGAAGAATTAGGCTTTTACAATCCGATTACGGATGAAACACATCTTAAATTTCAACGAATTATTGAACGCCTAAAACAGGGTGCTCAACCAACAGATACTGTAAGGAACATTTTTACCAGAGCAAAAATTTTTGATCAACTATAAGCAATAGTCTTATAAAAAATAAAAAATGTTAAATTTAGTCTAAGAGTTGTGGTGAAATTTAAATTAAGAGTCTTGTGGTTAGAAAATTCTTTGGGCTTAGCAATAAATCAAATAAATTCAAATCTTTCGATACAGCTAACAGCATTTTATTTTTGGCCTAAAACAGATGCTTGGGAACAATTAAAAGTTGAACTTCAATCTAAACCATGGATTGAGAAAAGCGATATTATAAAATTATTGAATGACATCTCTAATATCATGAACCATTGGAAAAAGAATAGAAAAATAGAAGGTATAGAAGGTATTAGATTGCAGTATAAAGAAATTGAGTTTATTGGTACTTTTTAATTTAATGGGCCTATAGCTCAGTGGATAGAGCACCAGACTCCGACTCTGGATGACGTGGGTTCGAATCCCTCTGGGCCTTTAAACGTAAATTGCATCCAGCTGGATTTGAACCAGCGGTGTCTCGATGAGAAGCGGATTATGAGTCCGATGCCTTCGACCACTTGGCTATAGATGCTTTTTCTTTGGAGCTGGTGGGATTTGAACCCACGTCCATCCTAGCTTTTTTTAAATATTCATTTTTCTAAACCAGGTAATTTAATTTAATATTCGCTACAAATTTACTTTGCTTGCATTAAAAGAAATTTGCGTAGATTAAAAGTTTTTATTCAATAAACCTTTTTAAGATTTTTGAAGATTCTAATGTAAATTAAGCAAATGCTAAACGAGAATTAAAAGATAAAATGTTATTTGCTTTTATAGAGATATTTGACTTTATAAGCCAATTTATAAATATTTATGAGCAAAAATGTCGAATCCTAAACAGCCCCTATGCTAAGAAAGTATTATAAAACTAAGGTTTTGTCAACTAATATTAAAGTGTAATTTTAATAATTATAATTAGCGACGGGCTTATTAAAAAAATAATTTTTATTATGATTTAAATTTAAAAAAATTAAAAGTAATTCCAATTTTTTTAATATTACACACTGATGGAGGCCCTTTTTGTAAAAACTAGTTGTAATTTAGTAGGATATTCATGTAACTGACTAAAGTTCGGCTTTTAAACTTTAAAGATTGTTTTATATTTTTTACTTTTTGGGCACTAAAACTTCCGCTTTGTTTTTTAATTTTATTTAATTGAATTTCTTTTAAAGAACTCGTAGCAGGAATTATTACTGTATTTTTTGCACTAAAAAGTGAAGTGGGGACACAATATTGGATTGAAGGGTCAGTGTAATTGTTTTCGTTAGCGTTTAAATAATCATCGTATTTTAAAATCTCTCTAGAGGAATTTTTGTTTAAAACAACATCTTCCCATTTTTCAAGAAAATCTTCTAAGTTATGTACAAAGATTTTTGGCTTTCGAATGAAAAATCCCATAGCTGAAGTCCGGCTTCCATTGTAACGTCCAATTCTTCTTGTATATTTGTTACAAAATTGGACAGCTTTTTGTGCTTCAAAGAAAACATAATTTGTTACATTTTCAGAATTTCCTACTTTATAAAGAGAACCTTGCATTACCCAATTGTGTCCACAACCAAACATACGGTCAAGAGATTGAAGAAAACCACTCCAAGAATGCTCGATAGTACCAATTAAATTAAAGTAACTTTCAAATATTAAATTTCGAGGTATGTCTTTTAATTGTACGATATAAACTGGAACCCCTTTATAATACTCCGAGTGTTGTAGGAATGAATTAAACGGAGTAGCCCAATTCCCTAGGTTACCTGTAGAAGACATTAGTTTAAGTGGCCGTCTTCTAAAACGAAGCTGTTGTTGATCTTCGTCAAAGATTAATTTATCATTTGTTACACTTCCTTCGAACAATGTACTTAACTCATTGAATTTTGGTACAAAACGAAAGTCAATATTAGGGTGGGACTCGCGAGTAACTCTATATGCTGAATCAAGGCTAATACAATGTAGTGATAAGCCAAGGGCTTTTGCACCGTCTAAGTCAGAATTTACTACTTCTTTCAAATAGAGTTCAGCACTATATCTATCAAGAAAAAACAGTCCAGAACTATAATTTTCTATAGTTTGCGAATCAAAAGCTCCACAATAATTATATAAATTTTCAATTAAAAATGCCTTTTTCTCTTTACGGATTAATTTACTGAAACTATTCGCTAAAATAATTTCTCCACGTCCATTTAAAATAGTATAAACAGGAATATTTTTCAGTTTCTCCTGTATAGGTTTAGTTTTTTTAGTATAAAATTCTGATGTAATTCTTTTATTTTTATAGCCAGTAACAAAATCTGAAGATTCATAATTTTTTACAACACTATTTTGGGCTTTAGAACGAAAAAGGGTGTCTTCTAAAAAATCAATAAAAGGAAAATTGTGCTTTATAATTCCGAAATTAGAGTTTAAAAGTGAATCCCCTTTCAATTCATCGGATTCTTTCCAATTAAGATTAATATTGTTTGGACCGCTGTATAAAATATCAAAGAATTCAATACTTTTTGGCTTTTTTAAAGAAGAATTACCTTGAAAAGTGGGTTTATATACTTCACATGGAAGAATATTATTATTAATGTTTATTAACTGCATACTCCATTCTATAAGTAAATGTTTATAATCCTACATTTAGAAAATCCATATTCTGAGAATACTGCAAAAAAGAAAATTAATAAAAGCAATTGCCAAATAATACAAATAGGACTTATTATAAGATTATAGAGGGCGGTTAGCTCAGTGGTAGAGCGCCTGCCTTACAAGCAGGTGGTCATAGGTTCAAATCCTATACCGCCCAATATTTTTATTAAAAATACTTTATGAAAGTTATACAAATAATTAAGCGTAGTGAAAGATTACGCTCAATTAAAAGTATACCTCTTGCAACCTAAATAAATTTGGGCTCATCGTCTAAGGGATTAGGACAGGGACCTTCTAAGTCTCTAATGTAGGTTCGAATCCTACTGGGCCTATTTAAATTAATAAACAAATGCAAAATGTTTTATTTAAATACTTCTTCAAATGCGCCATGAACTTTATCTCCTGAATCAATAGTTGCCAGAGGATCTTTTCTTAATCGGTGTCGAAGACATAAAGTAATTACATTTTCAATGTCATCTACTGTAACATTTTTAGAACCGTTATATGCAGCATAAGCTTTCGCTGCACGGTTTGTTACAATATCACCTCTTAGACCATCTACATTTAAGCTTCCACAAACCTGCGAAATTTTAACTCGAAGATCAAAATCGAGTGTCACTTCTGGTAAAAGTTCTTGTGCACTAATAATTTTTGTTCTTAATGAATCTAAAGCCTCTTCATTTGCTTTTAAAAACTCGTCTGGGTTTTGGTCAAAACCACTCCTTTCTTCAACAACGCGAACACGAGTTGCTGGTTCTCTTACAGTTCTAATTTCCGCATGCATACCAAATCGATCTAAGAGCTGTGGTCTTAATTCACCTTCTTCAGGGTTACCGGAACCGACAAGAACAAATCGTGCTGGATGTTTAATTGAAATACCTTCACGCTCAACAGTATTCCACCCAGATGCAGCAGAATCTAATAGTACATCTACTAAATGATCGTCTAGAAGATTAACTTCATCCACATACAGAATTCCTCGGTTAGCTTTAGCTAATAGACCAGGTTCGAAAGCTTTCACACCCTCTGTGAGTGCTTTTTCAATATCAATTGTTCCACAAAGTCGGTCTTCAGTTGCACCTAATGGTAAATCAACCATGGGTACTTTTTTAAACTCACAAGTTAACTCTTCATTGTTCTCAACAGCATTTTTTACTGTTTCACTCATTAATTCAAAATCATCCATTGAAGAGTTAAACGGATCGTCTGCAACAATTTTTATAGCAGGTAAAAGATCAGCAACAGCTCTAATTGTAGTCGATTTCCCAGTACCACGATCACCCATTATCATCACGCCACCAATTCTCGGATCAATCACGTTTAATATTAAAGCAAGTTTCATTTCTTCTTGCCCAATAATTGCTGTAAAAGGAAATACGGGTCTTTCTGTTTCTTTTTTTATGCTTATGGCCATAAACTAAACTTTCATACTAAAGATTATTGATTTATACATTAATTATTAATGTATTTAAAATAAAACACAAGTTTTAAATTATACTTCCTAACACTAATTAACAAGTTAATAAAGAAAAAATGAAAAAAGTGTTTTAACATAATACAAGCTATTCAAAAATAAACAAGATATCGGTCCAAGCATAATAAAAAATTAGGGAATTACTTTTCCATAAGTGCAATTATATAACTAAATTTTTATTTTTAATCTGTTTTTGATATACCAATGATAGGCGAACTTGGTTTTGCATAATGTGAGATTTCCATCCTACCTGATATATAACCAATACGACCAGCAAGAACGGCCAATTTCATTGCGTAAGCCATACCCTGCGCATATTTAGCTTTTGCAATTGCCGTATTTGCTAATATGCCATCACTCCCTATTTCCATTGCCTCTGCTGCTTGGCTAGGTGAACCAATACCTGCGTCGACTATTACAGGAACATTTGAATTTTCAACGATAATTTTTATATTGTACAAATTTTTTAACCCTTGCCCTGAACCAATGGGTGACCCTAGTGGCATAACAGTTACGCAACCTATGCTTTCAAGCTGCTTTGCTAAAACAGGATCTGCATTCATATAGGGTAACACATCGAAATTATTCTTCACAAGATATTCAGCTCCAGTTAATGTACCTATACTGTCTGGTAATAAATGCTTAGGGTCTGGAATCACTTCTAATTTTATAAAATTATTATCCGTATAATCTAAATTTTTTAAAACTTCACGCCCCATAAATGCTAAACGAACAGCTTCTTCTGCTGTTTGTGAACCTGCGGTATTCGGCATTAACCAAATTTTTTTCCAATCTAAACCATTAAGCAAATTACCTATCCCGCCTACATTTGAATTCTGAGCTCTTCGAATGGCTACCGTTAATATTTCACAACCACTTGTTAGTATACTTTCCCTTGCTTCCTGAAAATTTTGATATTTACCTGTACCAAGCATTAACCTTGAAGAGAATTGTTTTTTACCTATTGTTAGTGGGTCTTCTTTCGTGTTATAAAGTTGTTCACTCATTTATTTAAATAAAAAAAAATTGCATTAACTGTATTAATTATACAATGCAGAAGGTACATAAGCTAGCAAAATGCTATAATCTATTTTACGCTAACTTAGTACATTATAAGACTACATATTTCATGGCTCGTATTATCGTTATTACTTCTGGAAAAGGAGGGGTAGGTAAAACAACAGCAACGTCAAATATAGGAATGGCATTAGCGCGTTTAAACCGCAATACATTACTTATAGACGCCGATGTTGGTTTGCGTAATTTAGACTTGCTATTAGGGCTTGAAAATCGCATTATTTATACTGGTACAGACGTTTTAAATGGTGATTGCCGGTTAAAACAAGCCTTAATACAAGATAAAAGACAACCACAATTAACATTTCTTCCACTATCGTCGAATCAAGGTAAAAACCCAGTAACAATAGAACAATTAGAGAGTCTCATTGAACTCTTAGACGATAAATATGATTTTATACTAATAGACAGCCCAGCTGGCATAGATGAAGGCTTTCAAACAGCTGTAGAACCAGCTAAGGAGTCGATAGTAGTGGTAACGCCAGAGGTTCCTTCAATCAGAGATGCAGATAAAGTTATCGGTATACTTGTAGCAAAAGGTGTTAAAAAGATTAGTCTTTTAGTCAATCGTATACGTCCAAATATGGTAAAAACCGATGATATGATGTCTATTGACGATGTTCAAAATATATTAGGTATACCTTTAATTGGCATTATTCCTGATAGTGAAGAAGTTATAATTGCATCAAACCGTGGTGAGCCACTTGTTTTAGAAAAAAAGTTATCTTTACCAGGACTAGCTTTTCAAAATACTGCTCTTAGATTAGATGGAATAGACGTTAAGTTTTTAAATCTTGAACTAGCTACATCAAAAAATCCTGTGAAACGGCTATTTGGTAATTTAATAAAAAAATCTAATAATGATCGTTGATTAAAAAAATGAAATGTAGAGAAAACAAAAAATTATTATTAAATAATATTGATTTCTCTACAGATAATTGATCCTGTTTCAAAAAATAGGTATGTCTTTTTTTAAGACATCCTTTTTAATTGTTGAAGCGCTAATCGACCAATGTTAAATAAAGCCCAAGAAGCCGCTGCTAAAACTGGAAATAATACTACTAAAAGTCGTGTATCTGCCATAGGAGTAAACCCTCTTTACATTACATATCTATTTGAATACTATTATACTCATATTCTTTAGAATAATATGCAAGCTTTTTTCTGAAAAAGATTCTTTTATCACAATAAAAGTTTCTTATCTTTAAATTAAAGTCCTTGGAAATTTAATTAAACTTATCTAATAAATTAATGCTTAACCTCCCTTTTACGCTTGATCAATTAAAAATACTTCAGACCATTGCTGAAGAAGGAAATTTTAAAAAAGCTGCAGAAAAACTTTATATTTCTCAACCGGCAGTTAGTTTACAAATACAAAATTTAGAGAGACAATTAAATTTACCCATTTTTTATAGAAATAAACGGAAGGCACGCCTAACAGAAACAGGTAACTTACTCTTAAAATATTGCGATCGAATACTAAATCTTTGTGAAGAAACTTGCCATGCTTTAGAAGAGTTGCAAACTTTACAATCTGGTGCACTAATAATTGGAGCGAGTCAAACTACAGGTACATATTTAATGCCACGCCTTATTGGAATCTTTCGACATGTCTACCCACAAATTACAGTCGAGTTACAAGTATATTCAACACGGCAAATTTGTTGGGGTGTTGCAAAAGGACAAATTGATTTAGCCGTAGTTGGTGGTGAAATTCCACTCGAGCTTAAAAATGTATTGGAAATAACCTGTTATGCAGAGGATGAGTTAGCACTAATTTTACCAACATCTCACCCTTTTTCTACTGTTAAATATATTCAAAAAGAAGACTTATATCGATTGAAATTTATAGCATTAGAAAATCAATCAACTATAAGAAATGTTATTGAAAATATTCTTTTGCAAAATGGAATTGATAGCAGATATTTTAAAATTGAAATGGAACTAAATTCCATCGAAGCTATTAAAAACGCTGTTCAATCAGGTTTAGGTGCCGCTTTTGTTTCTGTTTCAGCAATATCAAAGGAACTTGAGCTAGGAATGTTACATTGGGCAAAAATCGAGGGTATTACAATAAAACGTAATCTCTCAATAGTTATGAACCCAAAACGTTACCATGCTAATATAACAAAGGTTTTTAAAAAGGAAATTTTAGATACGTTTCTAGCATCCACAAAAAATTATGTTGAATAAATGATGATAAAAAAAATATTTATTTTTGGTTAAATAAATAAATAAGCTCCCCATTTCGTCTCCTTTAAATTAGTCATTACTTTTATGTAACTGTCCGTTGAGAACAAGTTTTTATCTGTTGCGAAAAGCATTACTTCTCTTTTGTTTTCGAGAGATTTTTTTCTTAAAGAGGAAGTCATTATTATTGTATAACTAACATTAATCAGCGAGGAAGAAAAAATGGTTAATATGGGGTGTATATGAAACGCTATGGTTGACCAAGGATCTAGATATTAGAGACTTTCCGTATGGTATCGGTAAATATAGCTCGGCACAGGCTTCATTTTTAAAGATGAAAGAAAAAAATCATGGTCAGACCCAGAAAGATAAAATTGCCGCGATACGTTTTTCGCGCGCGCTTTCAATAATTTGTATTGGTATTTTTTTTGAAAATTGCGACACTGATTTAAGAGAGCGATTTATTGCGTCTGTTAGTAGAAGCAAGCTTTTTGATCTTGAACAAGCCGTATCGGAACTTCGTGACCATAGTTCGTATGATTACCTACTTAGAGCTTATTCGGATGTGTTGGCTGTAAACAACCGCGGCATAAGTATTGAGGACGAGCTTATGACCATTTGTTCTGGATACCAAAACTCTGATTCTTCTAGTTCTCTAACCGAAGAATAAAAGAATTTCATAATCAGGTTTTTGGAATAAGAATTGCTTGATTTACTTTAAACAGGGTATATGGGATAAAATCCATCTTTTTAGCCAACAGCTTAATCAGCCTGGAGGTTGCAGAACTAGAAGGACGTCAACTCGCGGTGGTAGATGTAGCCGGACAAAATCTAGAATATTGCCTACGCTACTTCGTTCGCCGTCGTGATCCTGAACCGAACCAAGTTGTATAAATTTTACCCCCAGGGGAATTCGAATCCCCGTTACCTCCGTGAAAGGGAGATGTCCTAGGCCTCTAGACGATGGGGGCTTAAGAACACGCTTATAATATTAGTGTGTAGATTTATTATTGTCAATAGGTAGGTAATACTTTTTTTTCTCTTTCTGTGTAAAAAGACAGATTTAATTTGCAAAGCTAATAAGAAATTAAACGTACTTATAATCTTTTTAGTTGACTATTTAGTTAATACAATATATTATATGACTTAGAAATAAAGTTAATATATGTTGCGGGTATAGTTTAGTGGTAGAACCTTAGCCTTCCAAGCTAATGATGGGAGTTCGATTCTCCCTACCCGCTTTAAAAGTTAATTATCGAAAGTAAAAAGAAACAAGCTATATTTTTATAAGTTAGTACCGCATAGTATTTGTACCCTTCAAACGAGTAAAGTTTTCAAAAAATAAGATCTGAATTCTTGCTCAAAAATAGCAATTACGTTATATAATTTCATTTAAGTAACTTTTGTAAGTAGTGAAATAAATGTATCAGTATACTTGGTTTATAGTGAAAGCTTTGAACAAGTTTTGATAAGAATTACCCTTTTGGAAATGTCCTCTGGGTATAAGATTTAATCTAAGTAATAATAGGAGAAAGAATCGTGTCAGGAGGTTCAACAGGAGAAAGACCTTTTACGGATATTTTAACTAGTATCCGCTATTGGATTATTCATAGCATTACTATCCCAGCATTATTCGTTGCAGGCTTTCTTTTCGTTAGCACAGGCCTAGCTTATGATGCTTTTGGTACTCCACGACCAAACGAGTACTTCACGCAGGATCGTCAGCAAATACCTTTGGTTAACGATAGATTCAGTGCTAAGCAAGAGCTTGAGGATTTAACGAAGGGATTATAAAAATAGTAAACACGTTAGAGGTTTCAATGATCAATACAAATCAACCAGTAGCATATCCTATTTTCACATTTCGTTGGTTGACTATTCATGCATTAGCCGTACCTACGGTTTTTTTCCTAGGAGCTATTACATCAATGCAATTTATTCAGCGATAAGAGATTAAAAATGAGTGCACCAAATCCTAATAAACAACCGGTAGAATTAAATCGTACCTCACTCTATTGGGGTCTACTTTTATTCTTTGTTTTAGCAGTACTATTTTCTAGCTACTTCTTTAACTAAGCCGATCTAAGCGTAAAAGTAAAAAATTGAGAGGTTGTCTCAGTACTTAAGAATGTAATTTACGGAGATTATCACTATATGTCTGATATAGGAAGAGTACCACTTTGGATGGTAGCAACAGTAGGTGGCCTTGCTGCGCTTGGTCTACTATCACTATTTATCTTTGGGTCATATTCAGGCCTTGGGTCATCTTTATAGATGGTTTAATAGAGTTTAGAAAAAACTAAAGCCTGTCAGAAATAATATTTTTGACAGGCTATTAATAAAAACTGGGACCTTTAAGAGGATTCTTTTTTATTAGCTAAGTAATTTAGTAGTCATCAGCTAAACTGTATTTTAAACTACACTGGGGTAGCAATTTACCTGAATTGGTTATTTTATTTTAGCTTCGTCAAAAAATTTCTTTAATGCTTTTTTGGTTCTCCCTTCTAAGCTGCTAAGAGTTTAACCGACACTTTGTCTTTGGTTGGCCAAGAGTTAGATATCGAAGATCGAGCAAAATATCTAACTGAGAAAACTAGTTTCAGCAAGGGAGCAAAGTCTTCAGCTAAAGAAAAAATGGTAGCTGAAACTAGCGAAAGCTGAGTTGACTATGGTAGAGAAGAATAAGAGCAAGAGCGTAAGACTATGTTACCGTTCAACTAGAGCAACAAAATAATCAATTGGAGGCTATGGAAGAAGTATTTAAAATAGTAAATCTCTTCTTAAATTTTGATTTACGGGATAGTCCTAATGGTGAGACTTATAGTTTGATACAAGCTGCCTATTTAAAACAAATCCAAAACGACGGAACTCTTTTAACACAAGATGATGAAATTGCTGCGAGACGTCTCTCAAGGGCGTTTCTTATTGTGTGTGTTGTATCCTTCATGGAAAGTTGCAGTTCAGTGGATTTTTATATAGCCTTGCACAATCAATTTATTGACTCTGTTGGGGAGAGTAAACTAGGTGATTTAAAGCCACTGCTAGTAAATGAATCCTATGTTAAATTTTATCAAGTCTGTTCAAGCAGGTTAGCGGAAAACAATGGTGGCCAAGATATAAAATCATTAGTGGAAGCTATAGGTTCAGCACACAGAGCCAAATTGGAAAGCGCTGAAGGTCTGGATAACGAAGACGGAATTGAACGAATAATCAACTATTTAGAGGAGTGACAAAAAGGTTTAAAGAGATATTTGGCTTTCCTTCTCCATCTATTGATACGAAAGGTCCGATTAATATAGCTGACTATTAACCTCTTGATGCTTCTGAACTTTGAATTAAAATCTTTTTCAGATACGCTATAAGACTTACTTAGCTTTTGGTAATTTTTTTCTAGGATACCTCTTTGTTCCTTTGTTAAGCATAGTTTAGTAATGTTGATATATTCTTTTGTCTGCGTTAATACATTTTTGTTCTCATTTTTCAGTGGCTTCGGTAAAGTGCTTCTAGAAATAATTCTTACATTTTGAACGTTTAGTTATCTCTTCGAATAAATGAGCCACGTTGGGCTTTACATCGCTATCCGAAGAAAAGGAAGCGATTTTATACTCTATATAGTGACAGTCTAAGTTTGTGTTTTTAGCATCCGTTATTAAGCCCTTTTTCATTCAGCAGGAAGGAAAGAGAGCGTCTAGTTGGGTTAACTTTAAATTTGCCCGAATTATGCAAAGCACTAGTGCCATACCAGAGCCTTGAAGCGTTTAGACTATCAGCAACTTTTTCAGAACTGCTTTTAGATACATTTGATTCACCCATAATTATTGAAAAATGTAATGATATCCAATGCAAGAGAAACTGGACAAGGTTGTTCACACATTTCATGGACAACGATCGTTTCCGTTCATTGCTCTCTCCTCTTTGCCTGATACTTGAAGAGGAGGATACATTATCTTTGGAAAATTAAGCTAATGTGATATCAAGATGGAGTTTTAACGGTATTGAGAGGGGAGAGTAATTCTTTTTTTAGGATTATCTGAACGATGTAAACCTCTATCAACGTGATGTTTTGCTATATGGGATGTGCGACTTAATTCTAGCTCATTGGGCGCATTATCCCTGAAATGAAGAAGCGTAATATGGTCGTTAGGCGCTAGTTTTAGTACTCTTGCCACTGGCCTCTGGTCCATTAAAGGGTAAACATCGGAATCTATTACACCCGTGCTTTCCAGTAATTAGATTAGTAAAGTGTACTTTTTTGTATAATTAAAAAGATTCTTTTCAAAAAAGAAAATATCCATTATAATTACACCAGGTAATAGTTATGATTAGGCGATATGGCCAAGTGGTAAGGCAGTGGATTGCAAATCCTCTATCCCCAGTTCGAATCTGGGTGTCGCCTTAATAGTGGGGGTATGGTGGAATGGTAGACACACCAGACTTAAAATCTGTTGGCTGCAAAGCCGTGAGGGTTCAAGTCCCTCTACCCCCATTAACTTATTTTTACAACGATAAAAGAATGCGCAGGCAAGTTTTGTTAATAGCATTTGTAAACCTTGTTGAGCAGCTTCTATAATGTTGCCGTATACCCTAAACATACACCCATAGAGAACATTAAATACTAAAAGATTAACATGGTAAATCCGGAACTAATTGGGGCAAGTGAAAGGAGCCCCCATCAACCGTAGGTGTTGAAAAAAGGAAAATGCTAAGACTTACCATTATAACTGTTGCTTTATAAAATCTACGTCCCATAAATTTTTTGACTAAGAGTTAAGTCTTAGCTCATCTAAATTTAGTTTAATTACAATTAAACTATATCATTAATTTAGTTTAATTTTAATTGCCTTACTACACTTCAAACTAATATAAATGTATTGGTAAATTTAACCCAATACATCTCATCAATATTGAAATTTACTTTAAGCACTAGAACGTCCGTGTCTAAGCGGCGCGTCTAAGTAATTCTAAGAATCGAATTGCATATCTTAATCCACCTTCAGGTAGGCCCGAGGAAGCAAGTTTTGGAGGAAAAGTTCTTACGCACCATCGATTTGCCGTTTGAATAAATTCATATTAACCAATGGCATCGCCTCCAATTATTTTGGACACACTATAGGTCGCACTGCACATAAAAGCTATTAATACAGCTACATTTGTTAACGAAGGTATAACCACTAGGCCTAGTACTTTTGCGCTTTGTGCCAAGCTCATACATGTAAACCACATTAAAGTTGTTTTGCCTTCTTTTGTAGAAACAAAGCTACTCCCAACTTTAGCTAATTGACAAAACAATGTACAGGCTTTTTCGACTTGTTGTGGAACATCTCCTGGATCTTTAAGTGCTATTGTCATTGGGATAGAAAAGGCCTTATTTGGGACTACTAACCAGTATATTACTAGTACTAGTGAACCAGTCAATATAGTCGTTTTCTTATTTAATTGGTAAAAATTTAAGTGGTAAAATATTTGCTTTATCTTCTTCTTGCACCAATTGCGCTTGACACCTGTTTTTTTCTTTTTCTTATTAGACATGAATCAGAAAAATTCCTTAAATTAGTAATTTAGCTATTTATTAAAACGACTGACTCCAATTTTACACTTTTTATGTTTAAATGTCGCTTACTATGTAATATACTAATTTCGCTAAAATATTTCGTTAACAGAATAAAAGATAAAAAATACTCAACTAGTTCTTATCAAATTTAATTATTCTTTGTGGGTGTGTACTAAGAGTACATCCTTAAAAACTATTTAAAAAAAAATTACCTTGTTTGTAAGTAATCTTAGTAATTCTCATATAATATTATAAAACGTTGTTAAAAGATTCACTTTTGTGATTTTTAAAGTTTAATTTTTAAAACTTATATATAAATATGATCAACTGGAATACAATCGTCCAACTTATTTCATTAGCGTTAGTTGTTCTTTCAGGCCCTGCCGTTATTTTCTTACTATATTTTAAGAGAGGGAATCTTTAAATTGGTTTAGTATAAGTATATTTTACCTAAGGGTACAAGCTATTTATTAATAACATGTTTAGTAAAAAAAGTGACCTACCCTTAAATAATAGTAAGTTTATTCTAATAAACTAAATAAAAAGGCTCTAATCTCAATTCGTTATTGGGGTTTAAGGTCACAGATTAAATAGTAATAATTATGTGCCTAAAAAATTCAGTACTAATTTTGAGAAACGATTATTTCTATCAAATTATAGTAGATAACGAAATAAAAAGCCGCAACGAGAAAGTGGTCTTCCAATTTATATCTCGAAAATTAAGTAAAGTTTATACTTTTCTATTTTACAAATGGTATATTTACTAATACCTAATTAATAAATATACCATTTGATTAAATCTTATTAGAAGCTTTTAATTTCAACATCTACACCTGCAGATAAATCTAAACCCCTTAAGCTTTCCATTGTCCTTTCAGATGGCGAGTAAACATCAATTATACGTTTATGTGTTCGTATTTCAAAATGTTCACGCGAGTCCTTATAAACGTGAGGAGATCTTAAAACACAAAAAATTCTTCGCTTTGTTGGCAAAGGAATAGGACCTACAGCTTTCGTTTCACTTGTATTGACAGCATCTAGGACCATTCGGCAAGAATCATCTAACAAATTTGATTCGTACGCTTTAAGTTTTATCCTAAGTTTTTGTAATTGTAATAAATTCATAAAATCTATTCTAAAATTTTAGAAACGACTCCTGCACCTACTGTTTTTCCACCCTCGCGAATTGCAAAACGCATTCCTTGTTCAATTGCAATTGGGTTAATCAGTTCAGCAGTCATTTTAATTCGGTCGCCTGGCATTACCATTTCAGCAGCACTACCATCATCACCTGTGAATTGTACAATTGTCCCAGTTACATCAGTTGTACGCACATAAAATTGAGGCCTGTAACCTCTAAAGAATGGTGTGCGTCGACCACCTTCATCTTTATTTAAAACGTACACTTCCGCTTCAAACTTTAAATGTGGGTTAATAGAACCTGGCTCTGAAAGAACCATTCCTCGCTCAATATCCGTTTTTTGGATTCCTCGAATAAGAATTCCAACATTATCTCCAGCCATACCTGAATCTAATGTTTTTTGGAACATTTCAACACCTGTTACAGTTGTTGACTTTGTTTCTTTTAAACCAACTAACTCTACAGTATCGCCAACATTAACAACCCCTCTTTCAATACGGCCCGTTGCCACAGTACCACGCCCTGTAATTGAGAAAACGTCTTCTACAGCCATTAAGAAATTCTTTTCTGTATCTCTTTCTGGTGTCGGAATGTAACTATCTACGGCATCCATTAGATCGTAAATTAGATCAACCCACTTATCTTCACCACGTTCTTTTGGACCTGATTCTACTGCTTGTAAAGCAAGTAAAGCTGAACCAGAAACGAATGGGATTTCATCACCAGGGAATTCGTAACTTTCTAAAAGTTCTTGTACTTCAAGTTGAACAAGTTCTAAAAGCTCTTCATCATCAACTTGATCCGCTTTGTTTAAGAAAACGACTAAATGTGGTACACCAACTTGCTTAGCTAATAGAATATGCTCTCTTGTTTGTGGCATAGGGCCATCGGCAGCAGAAACTACTAAAATACCACCATCCATCTGAGCAGCACCTGTAATCATATTTTTTACATAATCAGCGTGACCAGGGCAATCAACATGGGCATAATGACGATCTGCTGTTTCATATTCTACGTGTGCAGTATTAATTGTAATACCTCTAGCTTTTTCTTCTGGTGCAGAGTCAATTTCATCAAATTTCTTACTCATCCCTGGTGTATGAATCGCAAGTGTAGCAGAAATTGCTGCCGTTAAAGTAGTCTTTCCATGATCTACGTGACCAATTGTACCAATATTAATGTGTGGCTTTAATCGTTCGAATTTTGCGCGTGCCATATAAAGAGATGTATTTTTTTTAAGATAAACCTATTTTAGTTTTGCTAATACTTTTGGCGAAAATATAAATTTAATCAAAGTAAATTCAATTTTTAGTATCTAAAATGTGCAAATGCTTTATTTGCTTCCGCCATTTTATGTGTTTGCTCTTTTCGTCTTATTGTGTTTCCAGTCTCTTTTGCGGCATCAATAACTTCATTAGCTAATTTCATTGCCATACTTTTTCCGGAACGAGCACGGGCAAATTCAGCTAACCATTTAAGCGAGACATTCGTTCCACGATAAGCTCGAATTTCAATCGGTACTTGGTATGTTGAACCACCAACTCTTCGTGATTTTACCTCTACTCGTGGGGTAGCATTTTTTACAGCCTTTTCGAGAATAAAAATAGGATTTTCTTCTGTTTTCGAAGATATGATATCTAATGATTGATATACAATTTTTTGTGCTAGTGATTTTTTACCTGATTGTAGAATTCGTGATACAAGTAAAGTTACTAATCGACTATTATAAATTGGATCAGGCTTTGCTAAAGTTCTTTGTGCTCTATTTCTTCGTGACATAATATTAAGATATTGACTATAAAAAATTATCCCTTAGGTTTTTTACAACCATATTTTGATCGACTTTGTTTACGATCTTTTACTCCAGCTGCATCTAAAGTGCCCCTTACTACGTGATAACGACAGCCAGGTAAATCTTTTACACGCCCACCACGTATTAAAACTACTGAATGCTCTTGTATATTATGACCAATACCAGGAATATATGCCGTAACTTCAAACCCCGAAGTTAACCTAACACGAGCTACCTTTCTAAGAGCCGAGTTGGGTTTTTTTGGTGTTGTTGTATATACTCGTGTGCAAACACCACGCCTTTGTGGGCAAGATTTAAGTGCAGGGGATTTTGTTTTTTTCTTGATAGCAATTCGTTCAGATCGAACTAATTGTTGTATAGTTGGCATAACTAATAAATAATATTGTTTAATTTTGATCTTCCTTGATTCCATATTTTTTCATGAATCTCTCTACACGACCTTCAGTGTCAATAATTTTTTGAGATCCAGTATAAAAAGGATGGTTACCTGACCAGATATCAACATTTAACCTTGGTTTTGTTGATCCTACTTTCATTACAAGTTGGCCATCGCAAAAAACTTTTGCATTCGGATACCAGGTTGGATGAATTGATGGTTTGGGCATTTTGAATTATTTTTTTATTTAACGTTTAGAAAATTGTGGTGCTTTTCTTGCTTTGCGTAAACCATATTTCTTTCTTTCTTTGCAGCGAGCATCTCTTGTTAAAAGTTCCTCAGCTTTAAGGGCTACTTTATTGTCATTCGACATATAACACAAAGCTCTTGCTACGCCTAATTTGATTGCATCTGCTTGCCCCTTTAAACCTCCACCATGTGTATTAACGTATATGTCGTAAGTATTCTCTAGACCTAATACTGTTAAAGGAGCTTTTGTTATGTTAATTAGTTGTGCATTAAATTGTAAATATATTTCGCCCGGCTTATGATTAACGACGACTGAACCAGTACCAGGAACAATAACAACTTTAGCGACAGAAGTCTTCCTGCGCCCAATTCCAAAATAAGCTGCTTGTGTTTCTGACATTTGTAAGGCCATATTCTTTATTTTTTTTAAGTTTTCAAAACTTTTTTGTTCAAAGATTGATTACAATGAAGAATTAATACAATCTTGTCTATTAACAATCGAGATAATTTACTTATTCTTTTTACTGGTTACGTAATGTTTTATTAAACCGCGTTTTTAGACTTTCCATAACTTCGTCAGCTGATTTTTGCCCAAAATTTTTAAATTCAAGTAGTTCTTCTTGGGAATACTTTAATAAATCGATTAGCGTATGAATATCAGCCCGTTTTAAACAATTGTAAGCTCTTACCGATAATTCTAAATCTTCAATCATTACTCGATCTAGTTCTTGTTGTTTTTCATCTGTTACAGACTTTTTGGCAAGGGATTTTTGTATAGGAGAATTTGTTATACGCAAGGTATTAAATATTTGTTCTAGTAAATCACTAGCGTAACTTAAAGCAACAATGGGTTCAATGCTACCGTTTGTATAAATTTCTAAAATTAAATTTTCAAGCTCTGAGGAAACATTACTTTCTGAAGTTTCTACGAAAAAATTAACTTTTTTCACAGGCATGTAAACAGAGTCTATTGCTAAGAAACCAGGTGGAATTAGAGAAGTTGTTTTCTCACTTGTTAGATACCCTTCACCTCTATCTATAATAAATTCCATCTCTAAGCTAATCGCTGATGTAATCGTAGCAATATACTGCCGTTCTTCTACAATAGATATATTGTCTGGTAGCTGAATGTTTTCTGCAGTAACTATCCCCTGACCTTGGTGAACAAGTCGAACTATTATGGGATCATCTAAATTACCTTTTAAAACAATTTGTTTTAAGTTTAATAAAACTTCGACAATGTCTTCTTTTATCCCTTTTATTGAAGAGAACTCGTGATTAACACCAACAATACGAACCCCAGTAATGGCAATACCTTCTAAATTAGAAAGAAGGACTCGTCGTAAGGCATTCCCTACAGTAGTACCTTGACCTTTTAATAAAGGTCCTATAGAAAACTTCGAATATAAACTAGTAGCTGTTTCAGTTTTTGATTCTAAACATTGTACGTGAAACATTAAATTATTTATGTTAACTAAACACGACGTTTTTTAGGTGGTCTACAACCATTGTGAGGTACAGGGGTAATATCTTTTATAACTAAAACTTCTAAGCCACTACCATTTAAAGCTCTAATAGCTGTTTCTCTACCACTTCCTGGACCACTAACAATAACTTCAGCTTGCCGCATTCCTTGTTCAAATGCTGCAGTAGCAACTTTTTCAGCTGCCGATTGTGCTGCAAAAGGGGTTCCTTTTTTTGCCCCCTTAAACCCACTCCCACCTGCGGAGGCCCAAAATAGTGTATTCCCTTGCTTATCGGTAATATTAACTATTGTGTTATTAAATGTAGATTTTATATGGACTACACCAGTTGAAATTGTTTTTTTTGATTTTTTACTAGTAAAGCGTTTAACTTGTTTTACCATTTCAAATTAACTTGTAAAGTTTATAAAATACCTATTTTAGCGAGCTTTCTTTTTAGCTACTACTGTTTTTACTTTCCCTTTTCGTGTACGGGCGTTTGTTCTTGTCCTTTGACCTCTTACTGGTAAACCAACACGGTGACGTCTTCCTGCAGAGGAACCGATTTCTGTTAATCTTTTTATATTTTGTGAATACAGTCTTCTTAAATCGCCTTCAGTTTGGTATTGTTCATCAATAATGGCTCTTAAGACAGTAATTTCTTCATCTGTTAAATTGTTACACCGTGTGCTTGGGTCAATACTAGTCCCGGCAATTATTTTCTTTGCACTTATACGACCAATACCGAATACATAAGTTAATCCAATATCAATCCGCTTATTACGCGGAAGATCTACACCTGAAATACGTGCCATTTTTTCTTTGATTCTTTATTTACGTTTCATTTTTGCTCTACCTTGCCTAACTTTTAATCGAGGATCTGTTTTACATATTAAATAAATTCTTCCGCGACGTTTTACAACCTGACAATCTTTTGACCTATTCTTTAAACTTCCTATGGAACTTACTACTTTCATAGATTTTGGCGTTTTGACTAAGATATTTATAAAAAATTAATTGCTTATTAGCAACAGAATGTAGCTCTTTACTTGAGGTAAATTCTCACTTTAATCTTACCGTACTTACAGTAAAACGTCTACTGGGTTTTAAAACCTTCATAATTTCTTGAAACTAAATACCCTTGAATCTGAGACGTTACATCGGTTATAACACCGATCAATATTAGTAGGGAAGTAACATTTTTAAAAATATTAAATTGGAACAAATTTGCTAGTAAATACGGGAAGAAAGCTAAAAAAGCTAAAAAAATCCCACCCATAAAAGCTAAACGAGTAACTGTATTTTCTAAATAAACTGTTGTTTGTTTACCTTGTCTAACGCCCGGTATTGTGTAAGCTAATTTAGCTAAATTTTGTGAAATTTCTTCTGGCTTTAACACTAATACAGCATAAAAGCAACTGAAGAATATAACAAGAATTATGTTTAGAGCAAAAAAGAAGAAAGTTACTAAATTAGGTAAGAAATTGATAGTTTTACTAATATTGGAACTAATTAATAATTGTACTGGATAGAACAATAATGTCGCTACGGTAGAACTGAATACTAAAGGCATAATTCCCCCTAGATTAAGTTTTATTGGAATGTAACTATTTTTTAAACTTTTTGGTTGCCAATCTTGTTGCAAATACTTCAATTGTTTTGCAGATACTATCTCAATAGATTTATAAGCATCTTGAAAAAAGATAATAATCCACACTAATAATGCATAAATACTAAACCCTTGTATTACTTTTGAAGCCACACCATAGAGTGATACATTAACAAAAAGTGCATTTAATTCGCCAAAACTATTTGGAATACCCCCTACAATATTAATAAAAATTAACATTGAGGAACCATTACCTATTTGTTCTTCTGTTATAAGTTCTGCAAACCACATGGATAGCATTGAACCTGCAGTTAGTGAAAGAATTATTTCTAATGCCTGTTGTATACTCCAATTAAAAACGACTGGTTTTATTAGCGTAAAAGCAATAAAAGTGCTTAAAACAATAGCCCATATAAAAGCTAAATATCTAGTATAACGGGTTATTTGTTGACGGCCAAGTTCACCTTCTTCCTTTTGTAATCGTTCTAAGTTAGGAAATACCGGAGTTAATATTTGTATTATTATCGAAGCATTAATATAAGGTAAAATTCCAAGAGAACCGATCCCAAGAAATGAACTCCCAGTCAAAGTTTTGGCAAAACCAAATAACGGGTTTAATGATTGGCCTTGAGAAAAAATGTCTAAATCTACGTTTGGGACTGGAATATAAAGCCCTAGACGAACGAGTAACAAAATAAAAATAATCTTACTTATTTTTTTCCTTAAGAGTGTTGTAGTGTCTGATTTTGTCATTTAAATTGAAATTCAATTTTCTAAACAGTTTCTTGGTACTGGCCATATTCTTCAAACCTAATAACTATTAAACCGTATAGGATTGTAAAGTGCTTAAGCCATTTATTGTAGCACGGGCATTATTTAGTAAGTTATTTGAGCCTAATTGTTTTGATAGAATATTTTTAACTCCAGCTAATTCTAAAACAGTTCGTATTGAACCACCGGCAATTACACCTGATCCTGGTGCTGATGGACGTAAAACTAATTTTGCAGCTCCAAAACGACCATTTGTTAAGTGTGGTATTGAATTTGAGTTCGTTAAAGGGACATTTATTACATTCTTTTTTCCGTCAGTAACTGCTTTTCGTACGGCTACAATAACTTCTCCTGCTTTACCAACACCAACACCAACTTTACCTTTTTCATTACCTACTACGACAACGGCTCGAAAACTCATTTTCTTGCCTCCTTTAACTACTTTGGTTACCCGTTGAATAGATACAACGCGTTCTGACCATTCGACATTATCTCTATTTAATTTTTTGGGAATTGCCATATTAAAATGTATTTTTTTTTATAACTTAGAAAGAATTTTCATTATTTACCAGTCTTACCAGCTTTACGGCGAATATATTCACCTTCATAAGCAATCCCTTTTCCTTTATAAGGCTCTGGTGGTCGAACAGATCTTATTTTTGCGGCAAATTCACCAACTAAATCTTTTTCTAAACCAGAAATAATAACGCTTGTTGGGGTTTCAACGTTTACACTTATTGTCTCTGGTGTAATCATAGTCACTGGGTGACTGTATCCCATGTTAAGGACTAAATTTTTTCCAGACATTTGTGCTCTGTAACCTACGCCTGTAATTTGCAATCTTTTTTCAAATCCAGATGAAACACCTGTAACCATATTAGCTACTAATGTACGTGATAAGCCATGTAAAGCTCGGGAAAGTTTTGAATCTTTAGCTTTTTCAACAAAAACTTTATTTTCTTTTTCATCAATAGAACAACACACTAGTGAGGGTAAAATTCTTGAAAGACTTCCTTTTGGACCATCTACTGAGATCTTTTGACCATCAAGTTTTACACTAACTTTATTTGGTATTGTAATAAATTGTTTACCAATACGAGACATAATTTAGTTTAAATTTACCAGATATAACATAAAAGCTCACCGCCAATTTTTTCATTACGCGCTTGTCGATCGGTCATTAAACCGCGCGATGTTGAAACAATTGCAGTACCAAAACCACCTAGTACTCTTGGCATTTTTTTGTACCCACTATAAACTCTTAACCCCGATTTACTGTTACGTTGTATTTTAGTAATAGTGGGAGTTCTCTCTTTACCTGTATATTTAAGAGATAATAAAAGTGAACTCTTTAGCCCATTTTTTAACTCTTCTACAGATGTAATCAATTCTTCATCTAATAAAACTTTCGCAATACTACGGGTCATATTTGTAGATGGTATTTGTACAATTTGATGCTTTGCAAGATTCGCGTTACGAATTCTTGTTAGCATATCTGCTATAGTATCTGTCGTCATTATAAAGTTTTCATAAGATTAAGATTTTGTGAACGGCATACCCAGATTTTTAAGAAGTGCTAAAGCTTCTTCATCGGTTTGAGCCGTAGTCACTATAGAAATGTCAAAGCCCCGAAGTTGTGTTACATCGTCATATGAAATTTCGGGAAAGATAAGTTGCTCCTTTAGACCAATATTATAATTACCGCGGCCATCGAAACCATTAGGACTTATTCCTCTGAAATCACGAATTCTAGGAAGAACAATATTTATTATTTTTGTTAAAAATGTATACATTTGTTCTTTTCGTAAAGTAACAGAAGTACCAACAATCATGCCGTCTCGGATTTTAAATCCAGCTACTGATTTTTTGGCTTTATTTAAGATTGGTTTTTGACCTGCAATGATAGCAATTTCTTCAACACAAGAATCCAGTTCTTTAGAATTTTTTGCTGCTTCACCAACACCTCTATTAATTGAAATTTTTACCAATTTGGGAACTTGCTCAATATTTTTGTACCCAAACTCTTTTATTAAATAAGGAACAACTTGTTCCTTGTACGACACTTTTAAGTCTTTTTTCATTACAATTTTTTTTAGCTCTCTATTATTAACTTTTAAAGCACTTCCGGAGCTAAAGAGACAATTTTTGTAAACCCTTTATCTTTTAGCTCACGTGCAATAGGACCAAATACACGTGTTCCTCTTGGATTATTTTCTTTGTTAATTATTACAGAAGCGTTGTCATCAAAACGTAGGCGAGAACCGTCCTTTCTTCTTACAGGTTGCCTCGTTCTAACAATTACAGCTCTTACAACATCGGATCTTTTAACTGTTAAATTTGGTGTAGCATCTTTAACTACACCAATGATAACATCGCCTACGTAACCGTATCTTCTGTTACTACCAAGAATTCGGATACACATAAGTTTTTTAGCGCCGCTATTATCAGCAACTCTCAAACAAGTTTGTGGTTGTATCATTTTTTAATTTAGGTTATTTATTTCCCAAGGACACCAGTAACTACCCAACTTTTAGTTTTGCTAAGTGGATAAAGTTGTCTAATTTTAACTTTATCCCCTATCTTAGAATTAAACCTAGAATCATGAACAGCACAACGTTTTGTTCGTGTAATAACCTTTCCATAACGTTTACTAGCAATACGGTCATTAATAGCAACAATTCTGGTTTTAATCATTTTATCCCCTACAACGATCCCTATTTTCTCTATTTTTTTAGCCATAAATTAAATATTTAACAATGTTTATTTGAAACACCTAACTTGCAGTTTCACGACTTAGAATCTTTGTTCTAATTGGTAATTTATAAGACGCAGTCTTTAAAACCTTATAAGCTTGTTGTTTTTCTAACCCACTAATTTCAAATAAAACAGCGCCTGGTTTAATAATAGCAACCCAATAGGATACAGCACCTTTTCCAGATCCCATTCTTGATTCGGCAGCTCTTTCTGTAATTGACCTATCTGGAAAAACACGAATCCATAGTTTTCCTGTACGACGAACATATCTTGTAATACTACGTCTCGTAGCTTCTATTTGTCGTGAAGTTAACCAAACGGGTTCTTGAGCTTGTATTCCAAAATCACCGAACACAATAGTATTAGCTTTGCTAACCCCTCTCATTTTTCCTCGGTGCATTTTTCGAAATTTGGTTCTTTTTGGAAGTAGCATAAAACTTTTCTATAAAATTTCTTTATTAAAAATCCAAACTTTAATACCTAGTACACCATAAATAGTGTACGCTTTTTGAGTAGCGTAACTAATATCAGCCCTCAATGTTTGAAGAGGTACACGGCCGTCACGAACCCATTCAGCACGTGCAATCTCAGCACCATTTAGGCGACCCGAAACTTGAATTTTATAGCCTTTAACGCCAACCTTTTGAAGATTTTGTGTTGTTTGTCGAACAGCACGTCGAAAGGCAACTCGTTTTTCTAATTGATCTGCAATCGATCTTGCCACTAAAGAACTTTCATTCTCGCTATTTGCAATTTGAATAACTTTAATACGAATTTGCTTAGATCCAGTCAATATCTTTTTGAGTTTATTTTTTATATCAGTAATTGCCTGGTCATTATCGGCTCCAATAGCTTTCGGTCTAGCAGCATGAATTAATAACTCAAATTGATTAACCTTTCTGTTAATTTCTAATTTAAAAATACCTGCTTTATTATAAATGCTGGCAAATTCCTTTTCAAAAAATTTACGTATTTTATAATCTTCCTCTAAAACTTTACCGTAAGCAGCATAATCAGCAAACCAAGTTGAATTGTGTTTTTTATTTACCCCAATTCGAAAGCCAATTGGATGTGTTTTTTGTCCCACAAGCGTATTCTCTATATTAATAAGTTTATTAAGTTGTAACGATGATTGTTATATGTGAAGTAGCTTTTAAGATCCTGTACGCTCTACCTTGCGCCCTTGGTCTAAAACGTTTCATTACAGGACCTTGATCAGCAAATGCTGACTTTACAACAAGTTTTGTTTCATCAAAACCAAAATTATTCTTTGCATTTGCTGCAGCTGATCGTAGTACTTTTATAATTGGTTCACACGACGTATAAGGCATAAATTCTAAAAGAAGCAATGCTTCTTGGTAGGTTTTTCCTTGGATTTGTCTTAAAACACGACGTACTTTATTTGGAGACATTCTAATAAATTTAGAAACAGCTCGTATTTCATTTTTTTGTAAAGATTTTTTATTCATATGATCAGAAAATTAAAAGCTAGCTAGCGTTTTGCTTTTTTATCTTTTTTTATGTGTGAGCGAAATGTCCTTGTTGGTGAAAATTCACCAAGTTTATGACCAACCATTTGGTCAGATACAAAAACTGGAACATGTTGCTGTCCGTTATATACAGCAAACGTATGCCCAATCATATTTGGAAGTATAGTTGTTGCGCGTGACCAAGTTTGAATAATATCTTTTTTTCCCGATGCATTCATTTGATCAACTTTTTTTGTAATACTGGAAGCCACAAAAGGGCCTTTTTTTAAAGAACGTCCCATTAGACTTGTCCTATGTATAATAATTTTTAATTAGCGTCTTGAACGCAGAATATATTTACTACTCGCTTTAGTTGGTTCACGAGTTTTAATACCAAGTGCAGGTTTACCCCATGGTGTTACAGGCTTAGGTCTACCGATGGGCGAACGACCTTCACCCCCACCGTGTGGGTGATCATTAGGGTTTTTTACAACCCCTCGCACATGAGGTCTTTTACCTAACCAACGTTTACAACCAGCTTTACCAAGTCGAATATTAGAAAATTCAACATTTCCTACTTGTCCTAAAGTTGCGTAGCACCTTTTGTTCACTAATCGAACCTCGTTAGAAGGTAATTTAAGAGTAACAAAATCTCCTTCCTTCGCAATTAATTGCGCATAAGCACCAGCTGCTCTAGCTATTTGTCCTCCTTTACCCAACGTTAGTTCTACGTTATGAATAATACTTCCTAAAGGTATAAATTCAAGTGGCATTGCATTTCCTATCTCAATAGGAACATTACTACCAGAGTAAATTGACATACCTACCTTTAGAGATCGTGGTGATAAAATATATTTTTTTGCCCCGTCTTCATAATGTAAAAGTGCAATTCGAGCATTTCGATTTGGATCGTACTCAATACTCGCGACTTTCGCTTTAATATTATTTTCTCTCCTTCTAAATTCAATAATACGATACTTTTTTTTATGTCCCCCTCCACGACCTCGGAGAGTTATTACGCCACGATTATTACGACCACTGCAACGCTTTTTACCAAAAATTAAAGACTTTTCTGGATTTTTCTTAGATAAGTCTTCAAAGGAAGAAACCGAACGTGAACGTGTACCTGGACTATATGCTCGATACAAACGAATTGCCATAAAATTCTCTTTTTTTAATACCGTTTAAATTGATTAACATAAATTAATAAATAGTTTATTAATATTAAGCATCTTCAAATAGAGTGATTGAATCCTCAGGTGCAATTGTTACGATTGCTCTTTTATAGCGTGATTTTGCACCAATAAACTTACCAACACGACGTTTTTTTGGTGGCTGTAATCGTGTATTAACAGAAATCACCTTAACATTAAACAGTTGTTCTATTGCGAATTTAATGCTCGCTTTGTTTGCTTTCGAATTGACTGCAAAACTATATTGGTTCTGTTCGATTAAACGTATAGTTTTTTCGGTAAGTATAGGGTACTTAACTAATTCAATTGATGCTTTTTGATTTAAGCCCATATTTTAGAATGATTTTAATTTCCATTATTTTAATCAAAAGTAACGAAGTTATAAATTCCTTGTATTAATTAATAAGAAGCGAAACAGCACCAAACATATAATCAATGTGCTCGCTATCACTCTATAACTTCCGCTAATAAAAGAGTTACTTTATTAAAGTCCTTTTTCTTTTGTTTGGATTTTTAAAACAGTATTCTTTTTGCCAGGTAAAGAACCCTTTAACACTAAAATATTTTCCTCTGCATTAATAAAAAGAACTTCGCTATTTTTAATTGTTACTGTTTTATTTCCAAGCTGCCCTGCCATCTTTTTTCCAGGGTATACACGCCCTGGTGTACTTCCAGCACCAATCGATCCTGGTAACCTGTGGTTTTTTGAACCGTGTGTCATTGGACCACGACTAAAATTATGACGTTTTTGGTTTCCTGCAAAACCCTTACCAATACTTTTTCCGGTAACGGATACTTTTTCACCTAACGCTAAACAACTCGCGTCTAACTTTTGGGCTAATTTATAGTCTTGGGGATTTGTAATACGAAACTCTCCGAAAGATTTAAAAGCTTTATCGGTAGATTTTTTTAAGTGACCTAGTTGAGGTTTTGTAATTTTGTTTACTTTTTGCTCTAAATAAGCAATTTGAATTGCGTTGTATCCATCTGTGTCAACGGTTTTTATTTGACTAATTTGACACGACTCTACCTTGATTATTGTTACTGGAAAGATAGTTCCGGAATCTTCAAAAATTTGCGTCATCCCTAACTTTTTTCCAAACAGACCTATAGCCATAGGATTCCTAAATGTTAAATAACGAAAATTAGTTAAACAATGCAAAAAACTTAATGTTTTTTACTATAGAGCTCCTATTATAAAAAGGGCTCGAAAGTAAATAAATTGTAAAGGAACAATTGTGATTTTGTCTAGATTTAATGTTTAATTATATGTGGAAAACCTCCTCTACTAAAACAAAACATAAGGTTTTATAATAATTCTACTGAGAGTATAGAAAAATTTATTAAAAAAATAAAAAAAATTATGGGCAAAGTTATCGGTATAGATTTGGGTACGACAAATTCCGTGGTTGCCGTAATGGAAGGTGGCAAACCTGAAGTAATCACAAATGCTGAAGGCCAGAGAACTACACCTTCAGTTGTAGCATACACAAAAAAGGGGGATTTACTTGTTGGCCAAATAGCTAAACGACAAGCTGTAATTAATCCAGAAAATACGTTTTATTCTGTTAAACGTTTTATTGGGCGTAAAACAAGTGAAGTTACTGAAGAACTTAGACAAGTTTCTTATAAAATATTGCAAACAGAGGACATAATAAAGTTAGATTGCCCAGCATTGAATAAACAATTTGCCGCAGAAGAAATCTCGGCTCAAATTTTAAGAAAGTTAACTGAGGATGCAACAAAATACTTAGGCGAAACTGTCAAGCAAGCGGTTATAACAGTGCCAGCATATTTTAACGATTCTCAAAGACAAGCAACAAAGGATGCCGGTAAAATCGCAGGTCTTGATGTTTTAAGGATTATTAATGAACCTACCGCAGCTTCATTGTCTTATGGGTTAGATAAAAAAGATAACGAAACAATCCTTGTATTTGATTTAGGAGGTGGAACCTTCGACGTTTCAGTTTTAGAAGTAGGTGATGGTGTTTTCGAAGTACTTTCAACATCTGGTGATACCCATCTAG
>Ga0115001_10000083_pt1 | contig 56502 bp, 38 predicted proteins | sample ArcticOcean_MG_C_12_FD_89869 | JGI IMG/M metagenome (GOLD analysis project Ga0115001, IMG submission 89869) | Marine microbial communities from western Arctic Ocean - ArcticOcean_MG_CB8_130 | ecosystem: Environmental > Aquatic > Marine > Oceanic | place: Arctic Ocean: Canada Basin | collected... | reverse complement strand
GTCGGCGATCTCTTCACTTCCGCGAAGTGCTAGAATTGAGAACTTTTAAATAGATATTTGTCTCTTCTGTTTTACGGAGTGCTCTAATCTATGCATACTCCCCTTTATTTGAGGCCATGAACTCGTTGATTCGTAACTCGGTAACAACGGGGGTCAGGGAGAAAGCGAGGAAGATGAAGGAGCAAGCGCGCCCTGGAAAAAACGACAGTAAAACCTTCGTTAAACTAAGGTTTTTATGGCTTTAAGTTGGCCTTAACTCGCCAGAAGAGGAAAGGGGCGAGGGTCGATTGCTTTGCCGACCTGATTTGATTACCGGGTTTCAGAATAAGAGGATTGGTGTCAACCCTCGTCCAGTTCTGAAGATTGGAAGAACTCTCCAGCTCCAAGTCCACATCAGGTCGTGTTAAGCTCACTGGATAGCTGATCGAGACAGAACTGCCCGAATGATTGAAAGATAGCGCGGTGAGGGATGTGGCGGAACGGGGATCAGTGCTCAGGGCATATTCGATGAGGTTATTGATACCGTCCTGATCATCGTCGAGAAGGGGGTCTGTAATAGAGTTTATCTGAGCCCACTCATGATAGAAAACACCAGGAGAAACATCTCCTGGACTGCCGCTTGCAGCCATCCAATTGATGTAGTCATTTCCATATTCTTTCTCGGCGATTTTACTTAGCGAGCCGCCGCCGCCGTCGGGAGAGCTTGCCCAGGGCGACTTATTGTCATATTTAACGCGATCAACGCGGATGAACTGTGTCTCATTAAGGGCGTTGACAGGGCCCGGGCGATCGAGTTGGAGAGATTCTCCTCCATTGGAGAGCTTGCCGGTGATCCACTCGATCACGAGCGTTCCGCCCGGCACGGTAAAGTTTGCATTGAAGTCAGGGATACTTCTTGTGAGGACGATCCGTTGTCCCGGGGTCATGATGAGAGGAGAAAGGGCCGGGAATTCGTATTCAATTCCTCCCGTCAACTTCCAGGCCTTGTTGCGGGCCACGTCAAAAAGAGTGACATCCGAATCGCTGATGTTGAGGAGTTCAAAATACTCGGCACCACCAGAACCAACTGGATTATACATGATTTCGGAAATAACGAGCGGACCTACTTTTGGACCCGCATTTGCGGCAGCTTGAGTTGGTGCGTTGAGAGTAATAAAGTTATAGTCACCCGTGCTCTGCTTCTGATAATACCCGAATGTTTCCCCTTCAAGCGAAGCGCCAAAGTCTTCCTTGAAGCGGTAGTCGGTCAATTGGTCTGAGATGGCCGATGATAAGTAAATGGTTTCGCCATCGTCGCTAAGCCCAAATGAAGTCACGCGGTTCAAGTCGGTGCTTCCCGGTCCAAAGTTCGTGTCTTCGTAGAAAATGAGGAATCCGTTTCCAGGGATTATGGTGCCCGGAGGAATACGATATTTTGTGAGATCTGAACTGCTGTCACTGAGGAACCAGCCTCCAATATTAATAGGATCTTTGGTTCGGTTGTGGAGTTCGATCCAATCGGGATCGAGTCCTGAGTTTGCTAGGATTTCGTTCACCACCACTGTCTCATCGATGGTGAAAGGATAGTCGGTTGGCGCATAAAGATAAACGGCTCCCCGATCCGCCTGAGTATCGTTCGGGTCCAAATCATGAGCTGGATCACCTGTGTCAAGAGCTGGGGAGCTGATCTGAAGTTGGAAGTTGAGAGCTGATTCGTCGACAAACAGTGGATCGAGATTGAGGTTGGAGACCCCGATCAACGGGATGGTATCGCTCAAGCTGTAAGATGTCGTGAGGGAGGAAAATTCGTCGGAGTTAACGGGGATATCCGAGCCGGAGATGACGGTATTGGTGATGGTGGCATCGCCCCCACCTTTTCCAAAGTTCTTCTCGAAGACCGCAACACCCTCGGTGCAATCGAAGAAGGTATTTTGATCGGAGAGAAGGGTGGATCCGGAGTCCTTGACCCCGACACCGATTGGGCAGCCGACGATAATGTTATTCCTCATCGTGACGGTGGAGCCTTGCCCCACCGAGACCCCTTTGTCAGAGGTATAGTAAATATAGTTTCCTTCGATGAGGGTGTTGACGCACTTCTCCCCCGTGTCAATGCCATCGCTATTGAAACCACGGAAATTGTAGATTCGGCAATCCTTAATGACTCCATTGACCACGCCGTCATAATCGATCGCATCAACGTCGGGTGAATTGTTGCCAAGGAAGGTCGTGCGATAGGTTTCGGCGGCGCCTCCTTTGACGTTGACGCCATCACCGGTGATGGGGATATGGAGTAAACTATCGCGCAGAATCATCGAACCGCCTCTGAAAAACAGGGGGCCGCGCGATTCGGCGATGTCGATGAAGTCCAATTCAAGAGTCGCGTTGAGACCGGCAATCGCGGCTGGATAAAGAGTGGGCTCGATTCCTCGCGTGGCATTGCGAATGGTCAAGTGAGTGAGTAAGGAGATGGTGGATGGCTCCTCGAAAGAAATCCCGCCCCATGAATCGCCATGCTGACCAGAGATAGAGACCTTGTCGCTTGCGGTGCCATTGACCAAAAGAGTTCCTTGCACCCGCAGGTGACGCCCTTTTGACATAATTAACGAAGTGCCGGATTCCAAGGTTAAGGTGATACCTGGTGGGATAATGAGGTCGTTCTCAATAAGGTAGGGTGACCCCACTGCGCTATAGTTCGTGTTGCTAGCGAGGGTTCCGTGCACGACAGTTTGGGCGACTGGAACGAAAATCGCAGTGAAGGTGGTGTCGGCATTCAGGTTGAAGGTAGTAGCAGCACCGCCAACAAGTAAGGCCCAACTATCGAAGGCGAATCCGGGAGCTGGAACGGCCATGATTTCAGTCTCAAGACTAGGAAAGAAGGGGTAAGTCCCTGCATCCATGCGAACCCCTGCGACTTCGAATGAACCGGAGCCGCTGATGGCAAGGGTGAGATCAACAGCTGGGTTCAAGCCAAGCTCTGTCTGGATTTCGCTAAAGACATTCCCTTGTCGGGCGACGGTGTAATCCTTAATTTCCTGGAGTTCGGCAAGATGGTTGTTTTGGCTGGTGCTTCCCGACCATAATGCTTTGTGTCGGGGGAGTTCATTTGTGATCTGAAGTCCAAGCTCATCGACAATCGTGGAAATCCGGGCAGGAGAAAAAGTAGATGAGCAATGAGCGGCAAAGCGCTGAGCCAAGCGGTTTTCAAAAACCGGGTTCGCCTTAATGCGATCCAGAAGCTGATCGTCTTTTAAGATGTCATCGAAGCGATTGTCTCCCACGTCGGACAAGCTGTAGGTGCGATCCATGTCGGGGAGAAACCATCGCCATTTGCTTCCCGGTGTATGCGCCCGCCAGAATTCCCTGTTGTGGCCCCAGCTCGAGTTATTTTCGAAGCTCTCCGTGGCGACGAAATCGATGAAGCTATCGATATCGACCTGTGATTCAACGTAGGCCCAGACTGATGGGTCGCTGATGTCATTGTCGTCGATAAACGTGAGCAGTTCCCGCCAATCAGTAGTGTCGCCATGATTCGCGCCCAAGGTCGTGCGACTGCTGGTGAAGTGACCATAACCCAGGTGGTCGTATGCGCCGTTATCCACTCCGTAGTGCTCGAAGAACCACTGTTCGTCCCAGCGGGCACGGATATTGTAAATGCCCCAGTAGGTTCCGTTGATGAAAACAATTGAGGGACGGGAATCACTGGTCTCCACTTCCAGTCGGTATTTCGCAATTGCACTGTGCATGGGGTCACGCAGCATCGCGCCGTCCCAATCGTCGCCACCTTCCCGGAGAGTGATCGATCCGTGCACCGGGATTCCCGATCCAGGGAAGAGGTCATACTTGATGACATCATCACCATATTTGCCACGGAGAGAAAAATTGAGAGTTTTCTGTTCGTGGGAGCCCCAGTTGTTCTCGCCGCCGATTCTGATTCCACCATTCACCTGGAAGCCTTGGCCCCCATCAGCGGGGAAATACTCAATATGGCCGGGGGCGTCCTTTCCTTTATAGACCTCATTCACGCCGGAGGTGAGTGGCTCATGCATGTTCTCGTAGATTCCGATGACGTCTCCGAAGAGGGTCTCGGGATCAGCGACAACCGAGACGACAGGCAAGGTTCCCAAAGTTTCTCCGTAAAAATAGGAGGCGGTGAAGATGTTACCGGGAATCGCTCCCGACTCAAAACATCGAGCCCGCACGATGTTGGTCGACGAGATCAAAAATGGAGCCTTGTAGAGAGTGGAGGCGGTCGTTGGATTGCTTCCATCGAGCGTGTATCGAATATCTCCTGAAATCGCGCTCAGTGTAATCATTTGATCGCTGCTGTAAAATCCACCTACTGGCTTGATGTCCACCGATGAACTTGTTTGACGAAGGTCCGTGACGATAGAGGCTGAATTTGAAGCTCCCGGAGTGGGTTCGGCAAACTGCTGCCAGACGGCGGGGGTCGTAAGATCCCGACCATAGGAAATATCACTGAGCTGGGTTCCAAAGGTGATCGAATCAATCGCGACAGCCCGCGTATGAGAAGAGGCCTCCAGCTTGAAGTCAAAGGTTAGATCTGAGCTGGATTGCGAAGCCTGGTGAACTTCAACCGCAAAAACGTTATCTCCGGTAACGAGAGCGGAAATTGGCAAGCTGTAGTCGGTGAATGAATCTTCTTCACTACCGCCGATTGCATCGAGAGCAAGGGTTTCGAAATCAATTTCACCATTCCCCAAGTTACTTCGTCCAATTTCCGCACCATTCAGATAGACAACCATTCCATCATCGACTCGAAGGCTCATCGTGAGCCCATGATAAAGAGTGGGGTCCGGAATATTAACGGTGTGCCGGAAATAGGTTGTAATCTGCTTTGAATCGGAATCTTCGCCAAAGGCGATTTCGCTATCTTGTGAATCTCCATAGCCCAGAACTCCGGGGCCTGACGCCCAACTGCTGTCATTAAATATTCGAGCGCGCCATTGCGTGGAAGCATTTGAACCGTCATCGAGATATTTCCAGACCGATCCTTCCGCGATCAGGGTTATCGTGGAAATTCCGGTGGCCTCTGTCAGAACAAGGGATTCACCGTTTGAAGAAAGAGAGAAGTTGCTGTGATAGCTTTCGGTCGTGAAGTTCCTCCACGGCCAATATCCCCGCGGGTGGCTTTCGCCTGGAGCTGCATCATGTCCATCGGCCAGGATAATGAGGTAGTCGCCGGCATCAATGGTGGCTCCATTTGGAATCCGCCATTTGAAAGGATCACCAAGGTTGTCACTCAGGAAATAACCATCCAGAGAGACAGCTGTCCCATCCGGGTTGTGAAGCTCGATCCAATCGGGGTAGTCCTCAAAATCGACGACATCAGGAAAAGTCCTCGTGTTGGAGGCCATGATTTCGTTGATGCGGACTTGGCCTCGGGCAGATCCAATGATTAGCCCCGCGAGGAAGAAAAAAGGAAATAGACCATTTTGTCGCATTTTACGAAAAGAAATTATCTGCCGCTTTTGGGCAATAACCTACAATCCAATGGGCAACGTGGATTACAATGAGAATTGGTTAGATTAACAGAGGCGAATCTAATCTATTCTAAATAACTTCGGGGACCTATACCAAAAGGAACAGCCGTGGCTGCTACTCCTTGCGGTAGTATTTTTAACGCCGTTCCTGTCGCTAGACTACTCAGTCTCCTTAGCTTCTAGCGCCGCCGTGTATTGACGTTCTTCATCGTGAGAATGAATGCGCAGGTTCACGGTGACACCCTCTCGCTCAGCGGCAGCCTTGATTACGCTGCGGATCGTCGAGGCAGTAAAGCCTTGTCGGCCAATGAGAATAGCGACATCAGGCTGGGTCAGGATGAGGCGAAAGTTCACCTTTTTTTCTCCGGAGTGGCCGATTCTGAGCTCAGCGAGCTTGGGTTCCTTGATGAACTGAAGTGCGATATATTGCAAAAAGTCCTTAAGCTGAGCCGTGATCTGTTCCATTTGAGTGAAAGTAATGCCTTCTTAAAAAAGTCGCGAGTCCAAATTTTTGAAGAACGCTGGGATCCCAAGAAATTCAGAAGCGGTAGTGGTCTTAGAATGGGAGCTTAGGGCCGCCCTTACCGCCTTTTCCTCCACCGAGAAGATCTTCGAGGCCGTCCATATCGGGCATTCCCTTTCCTCCGCCCATGAGGCCGCCGAGTCCACCCATTCCACCACCCCCACCGCCGCCCATGCCTCCTAACTGCTCCATCATGCCTTTCATTTTGCTTTTCGATTTCATCATCTTCTGCATTTGGCCAAATTGCTTGAGAAGTTGGTTAACCTTCACAAGAGAAGTTCCAGAGCCCGCGGCAAGTCTGCGACGACGTCCGGGTTTAATGATGATGGGCTTGGCGCGTTCCTGCGGTGTCATCGAGAGCACGATCGCTTCCATGTGTTTGAGTCGTTGATCATCGAGCGCGCCCGTAGGGAGTTGTTTTTTGATCTTACTAAAGCCCGGGAGCATTCCCATGAGTCCTTCGAGTGGTCCCAGGCTTTGAATCATTTTCATCTGATCGAGGAAATCGTTGAAGTCGAACTTGCCGGATTGCATCCGCTTCGCGGACTTCATCGCTTGCGCTTCGTCGATCTTGTCGGCGACTTGCTCGACCATGGAGACGACGTCACCCATTCCGAGGATGCGGTCGGCCATTCGATTCGGATGGAACTCGGCGAGATCCTCCATTTTTTCCCCTTCACCGATGTATTTGATCGGCTTGCCGGTGACGGCACGCATCGAGAGCGCGGCTCCACCACGAGCGTCACCATCGAGCTTAGTCAAAATGAGGCCGGTAATGCCGATTTTTTCGTCGAAGGTCTGAGCGACCGAGACCGCTTGTTGACCGGTGGCGGAGTCGGCTACGAGGAGGGTTTCTCCGGGGTTGAGGAATTTGTGGAGCTTCTTTAGCTCATCGAGGAGGGCTTCGTCGAGTTCCTGACGACCCGCGGTATCGAAGATGATAACGGTGCCATTTTCACTCTTAGCCCACTTAAGTGCCTTCTTTGCGACCTTAACGAGGTTCTTTTCGGATGGATCGGGCTTGTAGCAGGGAACGCCCACCTGCTCCGCAAGTTTGGCAAGTTGTTCGATGGCGGCTGGACGGTAGAGATCACACGCAACAAGGAGGGGACGGCGCCCTTCCTTCTTCAAACGAAGGGCGAGCTTGGCTGCGGTCGTCGTTTTGCCAGCCCCGTTAAGACCACAAAGAAGGACGTAGCCTGGAGCATTGAGGTTGATAGGGGCTTGGTCGCCGCCGAGAAGATTAGTGAGTTCGTCCTGGAAGATTTTTACGATCTGCTCGCCCGGCTTGATCGACTTAAGGACGTCGGTTCCCTGGGCCTTGATGCTGACATTAGCGATGAAGTCCTTCACCACACCGAGTTCGACATCGGCTTCCAGAAGCGAGAGACGGACTTCACGGAGTGCATCGGAGATATTCTTATCCGAGATTTTTCCAACGCCCCGGAGATTACGGAATGTTTTGTCGAGGCTGTCAGCGAGATTCGAGAACATGCGTGGGACTCTAGTGATGAGTGCGCGGACTGCAAGAGGGGATCCTAGAGGATCTCGGAAAACAGAGCTATTGATTTATCGCATGCTGAAGGAGGCCAAAACCAAAATTCACGAGGAAGATGATGCCTAGAAACCAAGCGCATATTTTGATGGTGTCCCGCCGGTTCGTTCCGCAAACCTTATCGATGATAAATGTAGTGAGATTTTGTAGTGGAGTGGGATGGTGGCATGCACGATGATCCCCTCAGTGATGGAATATATTTTAGCTTCAGTTCTCGGAGGACTCGGCATTGGTGTCGTGATCCTCATTGCCCTAGCGGTGCTAGCTGCCCTTTTTCTGATTGGGCAATACAATGGTTTGGTCAAATTTCGGAATCGCTACCGGAATGCTTTTTCACAGATCGATGTCCAGCTCAAGCGGCGTCATGATTTAATTCCGAACCTCGTGGAGACTGCGAAAGCTTATCTTTCTCATGAGCGTGAGACTCTGGAAGCGGTGATCGCGGCTCGCAATGCGGCCGAGTCGGCCCGTGCTGGGGTAAACCCGGATAATACGGCATCCATGACAGCTCTCGCGCAGGCCGAAGGTGGCCTAGGATCGATGGTGGGGCGTCTTTTCGCGCTCTCTGAAGCGTATCCCGACCTCAAGGGAAACGAAAATATGAAGCAGCTCAGCGAGGAACTCACGAGCACGGAGAACAAGGTCTCTTTTGCGCGCCAGAGCTACAATGACTCAGTGACGAACTACAATACCAAGCGCGAGGTCTTTCCGAGCAGCATGGTGGCGGGAGCGTTCAACTTTGGACCAGCAGTCCTCTTTGAGGTTGCGGATGATTCGGAGCGTGAAGTGGTGAAGGTGAAATTCTAAAGGATGAATTTTTTTGAAGCTCAGGATCAGGCGCGCCGGAGGACTAAATGGTTGGTTCTCTGGTTCATTCTGTCGGTGATCGGTGTCGTCATTGCCGTCGATGTCCTGGTGCTTCTGACACTTGGTTTAAGTGGAGGAGGGGGAATGGGAGGTGTTCTCATTATTTCATCGGCAGCGACCGCAGGCCTTATCCTTGCTGCGAGTGGTTTTAAATCAATGCAGCTCAGCAGCGGCGGGCAAGTGGTCGCGCAGGATCTTGGGGGGCGGCTCTTGATGCCCGGCACGGGAGATCACCTTGAGAAGCGACTGCTCAATATCGTAGAGGAGATGGCGATCGCGTCAGGAATGCCTGTGCCACAAGTTTACTTGATGGATGGGGAGGAGGGAATCAACGCCTTTGCTGCTGGGACGGAGCCATCCAATGCGGTCATCGGAGTGACCCAGGGCTGCTTGCAACGACTTTCCCGAGACGAGCTATCGGGTGTCGTAGCGCATGAATTCAGTCACATTCTCAATGGCGACATGCGACTCAATATGCGGCTCATGGGATTGGTTTTCGGTCTCGTGGTGATCTCGATTGTTGGGCGTGGGATGGTCGAGATGTTGCGATTTCAGAGTTTTTCCAGTCGAAGGAATCGCGAAGGTGGCGGGGCTGGCTTGGCGCTTCTCGCACTGGGAATTGGCTTGATTGTGATTGGTTCGATCGGGGTTTTTTTCGGACGTCTCATCCAAGCGAGCATTTCACGACAGCGGGAATTTTTAGCGGATGCTTCGGCGGTGCAGTTCACCAGGAATCCCGATGGAATTGCCAATGCGCTCAAGAAGATCGGCGGGCAGGGCCGCGAAGATCAAAAAATCAAGACTGCGAAGGCCAGCGAGGCGAGCCACATGTTCTTTAGCGACGCGGGTCTTTTTAGTTTTGGGCTTTCGACCCATCCGCCGCTTGATATCCGGATCAATGCCATTCAGGAGAGCTGGGATGGCGATTTTTTAGATTCTGCCTTGCCGGAAGTGGCTTCGATTCAAGCGGAACCGCGCAGGCAATCCAAGGGCGGTGGCTTTCATGGAAGCGTGGTGGGCATGTCTGCTATTGAATCGATGGGAAGCGAAGAGCAGCGTCATTATGAGTCAGGCAAGCAGCTCCATGGAGAATTGGGGGATCAGTGGGCTGGAGTGGTTCATGATCGGGATAAGGCTCAGGCTTTAGTTTTTGCCCTTCTGCTCGCGGAGGAAGACGTCTTACGTGGCGGGGAAGTTCGCTATCTGCGAAAGAATTCGGGCGAATCCGCAACCGAACTCGCTTTGGGTTGGCAAAAGGATCTCATCGCGATGCACTCGACCCGGAAGATTGCTTTGCTCGATCTGGCAATGCCGACTCTGCGCACGCTGAGCCGGTCCGAGTATCAACGTTTTCTCAAGATCACTCGCTGGCTCATCGTTAGTGATGAAAAAGTCGATCTCTTTGAGTTTATGCTCCAGCGCGTTGTGGAACGCCACTTGGTGAGTCATTTCGAAGGGAAGGGGTTTGGAAAGATTCGATCCACCCATTTGGTGCAGCTTGGGAAAGAAGCCAATCTGCTGGTTTCGACCATGGCGCGTGTTGGGGGCAGGGATCTCGATGATCAGGAAAAAGCGCACCGGGAAGCGACTAAAGAATGGAATTTCCCCGCGGGTAATTTTAACCCCTCGTCGACTTTGGATGAACTCGGTGAGGTTTTGCAGCGTTTTGATCAATCGTCACCTCTGGTGAAGCGGGAGCTTCTCATTTCGTGCGGCCGGGCCGCGGCCTCGGATGGAAAACTTACCAATCGTGAGGCCGAACTCCTTCGGTCAATTGCGGATGCCATCGGATGCGCCATTCCGCCCTTTATTGAGAGGCTGGAAGAAACTGAGAATTGACCCCCCCCCTCATTTGCGGTCATGAACAAGTTGGTAAAAAAGGGGGGGATGGCTCGTTATCTATCGATCAGAACGACTCGTCTATCGCTCGAGCAATGAGTTTCTGGGATTTGGGCCCTAAGTCTTTTGACACACGGGCTCCTCCGCCTGGCGGATATTCTCTAAAAGCGCGCTTTTATGGTGAATCGCACGATCAAGATCAAAGCACGGTGACGGCTGAAATGGAGATTACCAGGAACTTTGGAATGGCGAACGAAGTGTTTAAAAGATTTGTGCTGCGGGTCTCCGAGAAGAAAGCGGAGGAGGTCGCGACGGTGAAGATCCCCGCTGTGAAGTGCGCGGATTAGCTCATTAAGGCCAATTCCCTTTTCTCGAGACTTGATTTTAAGGAGAAGAGAGCGGAACTTGAAGGTATTCAGTGATTGACCGTGAGCGAGCACCCTGGTGGCTTTGGCCAAACCTCCTGAGCCTTGATGCTCCGTTGGTTGCGCTTGCGTGGTTCTGGATGTTTGCGAAGGCTTGGGGGGTCGTTAGTCTTCCGGTGAGCCTTCCGATCACGATGGCGCTGGCGGTCTGGGCGATCTACGCGGTAGATCGTGTAGTTGATTCGCGCAAGTCCAGTCCTCGTGCTTCATTGGAACGACGGCACTATTTTCACCGAAAGTATCGCTGGATCTTCATCACGGTGGTGATCGTGGTAGCGATTTGGTCCATCTATGCCTCGCTGCTGGTTCTCTCCCAGACAGTTCTCTTTTACAGTTTTTTCGTAATTCTCTTGGTGACGTGCTATTTTGCATTGGTCATTTTTCAACGATCCGACCAGCACACTGGGCTGATGAAGAATGCCCTGGCTGGAATGACTTTCTCCTATGGCGTAGCAGCCGGAGTCCATGCTTACTCTCCGATTGTCTCCTTCCACCAGATGGTTATTTCCCAGGAGGTGATTCTTTTTGGGGGGATTTGTATTTTAAATATGACGGCCATCGATTTTTGGGAGTTAGAAGGGGAGGACGGGGAAGATGCCTCAGCGCTTATCGGGACCGGTTGTCTTTTGCTTGGAGGTCTAGCGATGTTTTTCTCAACCCAAAGCGACGCCTTCAATAAGCCTTTTTTCTACGCCGTGATGATTGGGTCTGCCGGGATTTATATTTTGAACCGATGCCGGACTCGGCTCGATCAAGACGGAAGAAGGCTCTGGGTTGACCTCGTTCTTCTCGCGCCAGTTGGTGTTTATTGGCTCTGGATTACTTTCTACGAAAGAAATTTAGCATGATTTGGAATTGAGAAAGGGGACTTCCCGTCTATTACTCCGCTCAATCTATGAGCAATCAAAGAAAGCCAGCAGTCTTAATTCTAGGAGCACCAGGTTCAGGAAAAGGGACGCAAGGAGCGGTTCTCGGGCAGATTCCGAGATTCTACCATTACGCGAGTGGTGATGTTTTTCGTCGTCTCGATACCCGGACTGAGCTCGGCCGTAAGTTTGTCGAGTTCTCCAAAAGAGGGGAACTTGTTCCTGACGAGTTGACGGTTAAGCTGTGGGCGAGTCACATGGATAGCATCATTCAGACGCACCAGTATAAGCCCGATATCGATATTTTGATCCTTGATGGAATTCCGCGAAATCTTGAGCAAACTAAGATGCTTGAGAAGCATGTCGATATCATCCAAGTGTTTCACCTCAGCTGTCCAGACCGGACGGAGCTGGCTCGAAGGATGCGCAAACGCGCTCTTAAGGAGCAGCGGCTCGATGACGCGAGTGAAACAGTAATTCAGCACCGGATTCAGACTTACGAGGCGGAGACTAAACCGATTTTGGATTACTTTTCGGATGCGTTAAGGCACAATGTCGATGCTTCTCAAAGCCCGGCGAAGGTGCTCTACGATATTATTGGAAAGCTCCATAGTCTGGATACTTATAATGCGATTTCGACGGAGACGATCTAAACCAATATAGAATGCGTATTGTTTTCATGGCCACCGGCGAGATCGCCGGGCCCGCGTTTTCAGCGGTCCTCTCGAGCGAGCACGAAGTGATTGGCTTGGTGACGCAGCCGGATCGACCTGTTGGTCGAAAGCAAATCCTTACAGCACCAAAGGTGAAGACGCTCGCCTTGGAGGCGAGGATTCCCGTGATCCAACCGGAGAAGGTTCACGAAATGGAAGCGCTGGCACAGATCAAGGAGTGGGATCCCGATATCATTGTGGTTATGGCCTACGGACAGATTCTCCCTCAAAACTTGATTGATCTTCCCGGCAGGGCGATCATTAACCTCCACGCGTCACTTTTGCCAAAATATCGTGGTGCTTCCTGTATTCAGGGTCCGATTCGCGAGGGCGATGCCAAGACGGGTTGGAGTGTCATTCATGTGGTCAAGAAACTCGATGCCGGGAGTGTCATCCTTCAGCGAGAGATTGAAATTCACAAGGGTGAGACAGGGGGAGAGTTACATAACCGACTTGCGGAAGCTGCTCCCCGGGTATTGCTCGATGTTTTGGATCTTTGGAAAGAGAGCGACGTTACCGCAATTCCTCAGAACGATAATGAAAGCACCTACGTTCCGAAGCTCCTGCGTAACAACGGGCGATTGGATTGGAGTAAGTCTGCGGAGGAGATCGAACGGATGATTCGCGCCTATCATCCTTGGCCGGGGACCTTTTGCTGCCTTGGCGGAAAGCGGGTGAAAGTTTTTCCTCCTGTTCAAATTGGAGATGGAAAGGGAAATCCTGGTGAGTTTTTAACGGAAGAAGGACGCAAGCTTGAGATCGCATGTGGTGATCGCTCATTATTTCTGAGTTCGGTTCAGCCAGAAGGAAAAGCAAGGGTGGATGCGGCGTCCTTCGCCAGAGGGTATCGGGAATTACTGGCGAATGGTTTGGAATAGTGTAACATCTATTCATGAAAGTTTTTATACTCCTACTTGCGTCAGCTTCCGTCGTTTTCGGGATCGTTCATGAGGTCCATCTCATTTCACAGCCATTGTCCTTGCACGGCACCGATGTGAGTGAGGATTTTAAGGGGGAGCCGATTCAAGCACGCGTGGTGTCATTTCCTTCTGTGACCGTCGGAGCGATGCCGGAAGCATTGATCTCTGCGGTGAGCGCATCCCATCGACTACCCGGGCCAGAAAGCTACAAGGTTCCTGAGGCGAACCTCCTTACGCTCTGTCACATCGAGCTAGAGTCGGAAATGACCAAGAAGGGCTTTCTTTGCACATTAGATCTTTCAAAACTTAAAATGCCTAAAGAGATTGATTTTTCTGCTCATACGGTGCTGGTGCTTTCCATTAAAGCGATCAAGGAGACTCTGCAACGCTACTATCATTCGTCCAAAGTGAATGAGAAAATCATGATCAAGATTGTCGGAACGACAGAAAAAAATAGCTCTTTAAGAGACCTCGCAACCAGCTTTAAGGCAGGAAATTGAGAGATTCAGGAATTTGACTTCCCCCGCTCATCGGGGCCTGCTTTTATCACTTTAATAAAGTATGAATAGCTTGTCAGAAATCCGAAATTTTAAGCGAGTTATTCTGAAACTCTCCGGTGAGGCTCTTAGGGAGCCGGGCAGTAGGGATAATATCTCACCTGAAATCGTTGAGCGGATTGCCGACGAAATCAGCTCTGTTAAAAAAGAAACGGGTGTTGAACTGGGAATCGTCGTTGGAGGCGGAAATTTTTGGAGAGGGGCCAGTGCCAGCGCCCGTGGGATGGACCGTGCTACAGCCGACTATGTTGGAATGATGGCCACGGTGATGAACGCACTCGCTCTCCAGGCAGCATTGGAAGCCGATGGCATTCGCTGCGTGGTGCAGTCGGCGATTGAGATGAAAAATGTCGCGGAACCTTTTATCCGACGTAAAGCATCTCGCCAACTTGAAGAAGGAGCGGTTGTGATCTTTGCTGCAGGAACCGGGAGTCCCTTTTTCTCGACGGATACGACCTCCGCTCTCAGAGCGAGCGAGATGAATGCCGATGTTATTTTTAAGGCCACGATGGTCGATGGAGTCTACGACTCTGATCCCAAGAAGAATCCCGATGCCGTGCGCTACGATTCCTTGCCATTCTCCGAGTGTCTCTCCAAGCAGCTTGCGGTAATGGATTCAACAGCTTTTAGCCTATGCATGGACAATGATATCCCCATTATCGTCTTTGATATCGGCAAGAACGGTAATATTCACACCGCTCTGACGGGTGGAGACATTGGAACGATCGTCCACCGATAATTTTTTTACCACTACCTATTATGGAATCATCAGAAGCCCTGAACAGCGTCGATGCGGCGATGAAGAAAGCCGTGGAACACACGAGCAGTGAATTTACGTCCATCCGGACCGGCAAAGCCTCGCCTGCGTTGGTCGAGAACCTGGATGTGAGCGTGCCTAGTTATGGCAGTGTCATGAAGCTGAAAGGTCTTGCTGTCATCACGAGCCCCGAGCCCCGGATGCTCTTAGTGCAGCCCTTTGACCCGACGACTACCGGAGATATTGAAAAAGCGATTCGCGAGAGTAAGCTCGGCCTTAATCCTGTTAATGAGGGCATCAAGCTCCGACTTCCGATTCCGGAGCTTTCCGAAGAACGTCGTGTCGAACTCGTAAAGAATGTCAAAGCGATGGCCGAAGAGGGACGCATTAGTATCCGCGCCGCCCGCAAGGAGGGGATGGATGCCGGAAAGAAGATGAAATCTGATAATACGGTGACCGAAGACGGCCAACGAGACTTTGAAGCGGAGGTTCAAGCTCTTACGGACAAAGCGACCAAGGACCTCGATGCGCTCGTCACGGCCAAGGAGAAAGAAGTGATGACGGTTTAGTCTTCTGATTTCAAAAAAGCTCAAGAAGCGACGGTTGATGACTGTCGCTTTTTTGTTTTTTTGCCTCCGGGATTATCAAGCTTGTCGCCTCATCCGGATCCGCTAGCCTCCAAACGATCATGCGTAAGTGCTTTTTACTTATTGGAATTCTGGCAGTATTTGGGGGTTTTCCTCTGATGGCGGAAGTGGAAATTTTGCCGGCAGATCCTCAAGTTGAGGAAGCAAAGAGTGTTGACCAAAAAATTGATGAGGGCTTTGCGAAAATCACAGGACCTTTTGTTAGCGCGGTTTTCAGTACGATTGAGATCAATGGCTATGGAGTTCTTTGGATTATCCTATGGCTGGCCCTCGCGGGGGTGGTGTTCACGGTTGTTTTTAAGCTAATCAATTTTACTGCCTTCCCTCTGGCAATTCGCACACTCAAGGGAAAATATAGCTCTAAAGATGACCCAGGGGAAATTTCTCACTTCCAGGCTCTCACGGCAGCAATTTCAGGAACAGTGGGGTTGGGAAATATCGCCGGAGTTGCCATTGGAATCTCTATTGGGGGGCCCGGAGTTGCTTTCTGGCTCTTTTGTGCGGGATTCCTTGGCATGGCTACGAAGTTTGCGGAATGCACTTTGGGTGTGAAATATCGTGAGATCGGGGCCGATGGGCGAGTTCACGGAGGAGGAATGTATTACCTTAAGAAAGGGTTGGCCGAGAGAGGGATGGCTCCAGTGGGTCAGATCTTAGCGGTAATGTTTGCTGTCTTTTGTATTTTTGCCTCCTTTGGAGGAGGAAACGTTTTCCAGATTAATCAAGCGACCGATCAGCTCATCACGATCACCGGAGGAAAAGAGGAGAGCTTCTTCGCTTCAAACCAGTGGGTTTTTGGTGTCTTTATGGCAGTCGTTACGGGTCTGGTGATTATTGGCGGAATTCGTGGGATTGCAAAAGTGACGTCCAAGCTCGTGCCCGCCATGTGCATCGCTTATGTGGTTGGCGCTTTGGTTGTGTTGGTGGTAAATGCCGACCGTCTTCCTGGCGCTGTTGGTATGATCGTCAGCGAAGCGTTCAATCCTCGGGCAGCGGTTACAGGTGGTTTTTTAGCTGCATTTATCTGGGGCATCCGGCGTGCAACCTTCTCAAACGAAGCGGGAATCGGTTCTGCCGCAATTGCCCATGCGGCTGTTAAGACTAAGAAACCAGCATCAGAGGGGGTTGTTGCTCTTTTAGAGCCTTTCATCGATTCGGTGATCGTTTGCACTATGACTTCGCTGGTGATCGTGAGTTCGATGCACTTTGATGGTGATTCGGCTACCTTCACGGTGAATGGAATCGCGCAAACACTGGGCGACTCCGAGAATAACAATAATGCCTTCGGAATTGGCCTGACTTCGTTGGCTTTTGAATCAGTTCACAGCAGCTTTAAATACCTTTTGTTTGCCTGCGTGTTGCTCTTCGCTTTCTCGACCCTCATTACCTGGAGCTACTACGGTCTTCAGGCTTGGCAGTATCTCTTTGGTCGCGGCAAGGGTGTGGAGCTGACTTATAAGCTAATATTCTGCCTTGTGATCATCGTTGGTTCGTCAGCATCAATGGGGAGCGCCGTGGACTTTTCGGATGCTGCTCTATTTGCGATGAGTATTCCCAACCTCATCGGTGTCTATCTCTTGATTCCTATCATTAAGAAGGAGTATCGCGAGTATTTGGAATATACTCGAAAGATCGATGCAGGAGAATCTCCTGACGACTCTCAGTAAGGAGGATGGCTAAGCAATATCAGCTTAAAAAGGAGACTCGTGGTGGGGTCTCAGGAATCGATTATCAGGCCGAACTGAATCCTCAGCAATATGCTGCCGTGAGCTCGCCTCCCGGTCCTGCTTTGGTGATCGCCGGTGCTGGGTCAGGGAAGACGAGAACCTTGACCTATCGAGTCGCTTACCTTCTCGATCAAGATGTCGATCCGCGCAGTCTTCTATTGCTGACCTTCACTAATAAAGCCGCCCGCGAAATGATGGAGCGGGTGAAGGAACTTATTCCGCAGGATTTGAGCGAGCTCTGGAGCGGCACTTTTCACTCAATCGGAAATCGTATCTTGCGCCGACACGCTGATGAAGTAGGGCTCACGCGGTCCTTTTCGATCATGGATCGCGACGACCAGAAATCACTCGTGAACACCGTAATCGCCGAGTGCGATATCGATACGAAACAGCGACGTTTTCCCAAAGCGGATATTCTTATCTCTATCTTTTCGCTGATCGACAATACGGGAACGACTCTCGAAGAACTTCTCGAAGTTCGCTACCCTTACTTCGAAGAATGGGCGGAGGAAATTGCCAAGGTGGCAGATCGCTATCGCAAGAAAAAGCTCGAGACCAATTCCGTGGATTTCGACGACCTCCTTCTCCTTCCCCTCAAGCTTCTTCAGGAAAATGAGTTGATCCGAAAGGGCTACCAAAAGCGCTTCAAGTATCTTCTCGTGGATGAGTATCAGGACACCAATCATGTCCAAAGCGAACTCATTGACATCTTGGCTCAGCCGCAATACTCGGTCATGGTGGTGGGTGATGACGCGCAGTCGATCTACTCGTGGCGTGGAGCGGATATGGATAACATCCTGTCCTTTCCTGAACGCTATGAGAACGCGACGGTTTATAAAATCGAAACGAACTATCGTTCGGTCCCCGAGGTTCTTGAGCTTTCCAATGCGGCGATCAAAGTGAACCAAAAGCAGTTCACGAAAACGCTCAATGCCGCGCGCGAAGGGGGCCGCATGACGCCAGCGGTCGTTCCCCTTGAGGATCCACAGGCTCAGGCAAACTTTGTTGCCCAGCGCATTCTTGAGCTGCGGGATGAAGGGGTCGAACTTGAGGAAATGGCGGTTTTGTATCGGGCTCACTACCAGAGTTTGGAGATTCAAATGGAGCTGACGTCTCGCGATATTCCCTTCGATATCACAAGCGGGCTCCGCTTTTTTGAGCAAGTTCACATTAAGGATATTGCGGCCTTTTTGCGATTCGTGGTGAATCGAAAGGATGAAGTCAGTTTTAAGCGTTTTTGTCTTTTGCTGCCCGGTGTTGGAAATGCGATTGCCGCGAAATTGTGGCAAAGTTGGCTCAAGACCGGTCATCATCTCGAGGAGAATCCTCCTAGGAAATACTCCGATATTTTTTCTAAGTTCAAAGTCCCAGCGAAGGCCGCGAAAGAATGGGAACAACTCGGCTTTACTCTCGACGAACTCCTCACGCCCGACGGCTTCGCGCGTCCTGCCGAGATGATCACGAGTATTCTTGAAGGAATCTACGACGAATACATGCGGCACAGTTTCGATAACTACGACAATCGTCGTCAGGATATCGAGCAACTCGTGATGTATTCCGAGAATTTCGACGACATCCTCGAGCTCCTCGGACAGCTCTCGCTCATGAGTTCGGTCGACGCGGACCCCTCTGGGAAGAAGGAAGAGCTGAAGGGTGAAAAGATTACTCTTTCGAGCATTCACCAGGCCAAGGGGCTTGAGTGGAAAGTCGTTTTCCTGATCTGGCTTACTGATGGCATGTTTCCCAATGGCCGCGTCCTTGAAGCCGATGACGAGGATATGCTTGAAGAAGAACGGCGTCTTTTCTACGTGGCGTTGACCCGAGCAAAGGATGAACTTTATTTGAGCTATCCGCAAATTAACCCTAAGAGCTATTCGGGCGACATCATTCAACGCCCAAGCCGCTTCTTGGATGAATGCCCAGAGGAACTCACGGAGCTTTGGGATGTGGGCCCGGCTTGGTAGGGAGGACTCTTTGGCAGATCCAGGCTGCGCACGATGCGATGATCATGCCAATCAAGACGTCGACGGGCCGATGCTGCCAGGTTGCAATAATGCAGAAGGATCCGAATACGAGTATCGGAATGAGCCAGTAGAGGTGCTTGTGATTTTCTTGCGCGAGGAAATAGCAAACAAGCATCGGGCCTACGATGTGACCACAGGGAAGAATGCAAACGGGGCGATCCACGGAAACCATTTCGCGGTAGACGGACCAACCATCCCCCGCGAGTTCTGGTCGGGTCATTTCTGAGGGAAAGAAAATCCAAATCGCAGCGACCGTCCCGTAGGCGATGACGAAAGAAATGACATAGCGAACGAAACACTGTTGCTCCCGGATAAAGAAGATTCCCAGAGTAGGAGTCCAGAGAAGAGCGAGATAAGGAAGAGCGAGGATGGGTAAGAAAGGAACCCAATCAGGCATCGTCAAGGGGGCGTGCTCAACTGAGTTCCGTTGATTGATCCAGAAGTAGGTCGCGAAGAGCGGGCCGGTGGTGCCCAAGAGCAAAAACGCCCTTGATACCACTTGTTGAATCGTCAGTCCCATTTGGAAGGAGGCTTACTGCTTACTAGGCAAAATTCTGCACAACCGCGTGATCGAGTCCACTGAGGACTACGATGGCGAGAAGATAGAAGAATTTATCGAGCTGCACGTCAAAGCGGAAGCTGGGAAAGAGAGGAGATTTTGTCAACGCTTGTTCAGACTACTTTGCTCTGGGATGAGCTTTCTCGTAGGCGTCACGGAGGCGCTCTTTCGTAACATGCGTGTAGATCTGAGTTGTCGAGAGCGAGGCGTGCCCGAGGAGCGACTGAACCGACCTTAAATCTGCACCGTGGTCGAGGAGGTGGGTCGCGAAGGAATGACGAAACTTGTGCGGAGTGACATTGAAGGCAATCGACGAATGACTGAGATACTTCTTTAAGAGCGAGTTGATCGAGCGGGTTGAGAGTCGCTTTCGCAGTTTGGAGAGGAAGAGGGGCCCTTCGTAGTTCTTGGCGGCGCCCCGATAGGCGTGAATCGCCTTCATGGCGTAGGAACCGATCGGAACGAGTCGCTCCTTCGAACCCTTTCCCATGACACGCACTGTTTCCGAAGGGAGATCAATGTCATTGACATCAAGTGCCGCGAGTTCGGCAAGACGAAGACCGGTGGAGTAGAAGAATTCTAGGATGGCAGCATCGCGGACCGGCATCCAATCGGGAGCCTGCTTTGAGTGCTCTATCTTTAGAGGAAGGGCGAGAAGCTCCTCGATTTGCGCCAAGGTTAAAACGACAGGAAGCGGTTTATCGGCCTTGGGGAGTTCGACTTCTGCGACCGGGCTTTTTGGGTAACCGCGGCGGTGAACGAGGAACTTGTAAAAGGAGCGGTAAGCGGCGAAGCGAAGCCGAATCGTGGCGCGTGAGAGATCCTGTTTGAGGAGCTCAAAGAGATAGGCGCGAAAGTGATCGGGTGTGAGATCGCGCCAGGAAGAGAATTTGTCGCCCAGCCATTCCTGAAGTTTTCGAATCGCGAGGGTGTAATTCTCAACGGTGCGCTTCGAGGAGTTTTTCTCGGTGAGGAGAAACTCGATAAACGCTTCCTGTTCGGTGTCGCCGCCCGTCATGCCAGCCTATTAAAGCACAAATGACCATCAAGAGACATGAATTAATTGAGCTTTGCGTTATGGTAACGACAAAAATCATTGCCAAGTGCAGAGGAGAGTGATTTCTTCGCAGCGCTGCGCGCGTGGCGGAATTGGTAGACGCGCATGATTCAGGTTCATGTGGGGGCAACCCTGTGGAGGTTCGATTCCTCTCGCGCGCACCATCTCTAAATCCCCCTATTCCATAAGGGACACGGCTATTTTCAACAGTTAAGAAAATGCTAACTGCTAGCAAAAGTGCTAGCGTTTCCAATCGCGTCTTTAGTGTTCGATTTAGTTCAAAAGAAGAACCTTAGAGATGCCCCAGCCAAAAAAGCCCCGGCAAAGAACAAAGAAACTTCAAAACTTAGATTCATTCGCCGTCGCAAGTAAGCGACTAACTATTTTTAAATGCCGGAATCCATCGCAGGGTTTCGGTATTTTTTTGCCTGGATCTCTCGGAGGAGTTTTTTTGTGCTTTTGACTACTGATGATTTTAAAACAGTTGGTGACAAGAATGCTATCTTAATCTTGGTGGCCCATCGCGCATGACTGGCAGCATCTCTTGCCGACTTAAAGAGAAGCTCTCCATTCGCTCCCACTGGTCCCGATAGAATTTTGCTTTTCGCGCGAGGGCTTTGAAGGCGCATTTGGACCGGAGCGGAGGGGCGCGAAAGGGGGCTGTGTTAGCCAACAGGTCCCGAATCTCAAAAATCACGAAGTTTTTCTCAAGCTCAATACCACCTTCCACCTCCACGGAGACGCAGCCGACCATCGTCAGATGAAGGTCGAAACTCTCTTCCGTCGTCGCAGAGACCGTGCCGCCGGAGCGAGACACAGCCGGCTCCTCAGATTTATCCAGCGTGAGGGGATCGAGGGAGTCCTGCACATCGTCTACGGCCACACCTACCGCAGGCTTGAGCAAAATACCGATGGCGTCAGATTTACCAATGCCGGTGCTCCCATTGGCTACCGACACTACTCACACCTCACGAGCTCTTCATCTGCCGAAACGTCAGGCTGATCCGCGGCTCGCTCACGCGCTTGCTTTTCGGAAGCGCGTGCAGCCACTGCGTCTGCGTTTCTCCCTCCATCAAAAGGAGACTCCCTGAGGCCAGCTCCATCGTAATCCGCTCCTTCGTTGTGGTGTGCTTGAAGTGGAAGCGGCGCTCTGCGCCCAAGCTCACACAGGCGATGGTAGAGTGGGGGATGATCGATGATTCATTATCGCGGTGCCAGCCCATCCCCTCCGAGCCATCGTGATAGAAATTCAGGAGGCAGGAGTTGAAAAGCTGACCCGTCTGCTCTTCCGTCAGCCTCTTTAGCTCTCGCAAGAGATCCGTCCACGGTAGCGGAGACTTCGTCTTCCCGGAGTAGGTGTAATCCAGCCCCGCATCGCCAAACCACGCTACCTTCCGCGCCGTCACAATTGTCTTTCCAAACATCGTCACCTCATCGCTCCGCCATGGGATTTCATTCCGTAGACTTGCGAAGTAGCGCGCACTCTCAGCCGGTGAAAGAAATGCCGATTGATAATGAACTACTCCATCCTGAGGAAGAAGGTTGGCGTTGGGATCTGTAGAAAAGAGGTCCATCCTAGCTAGGAGTCTGTGCGGCGAGTCTCTGCTCTAGGAAATCCGCGACGCGCTCGAATGGATTAAAACCGAAAGCCTCGCCGATTGAGCGTCGCAGGTTGGAGTTTGCGTTAATGTCGTAGAACACTCGGCGGCCGCTGGGTGTTTCGAGAAATTCGATGCCGGCCACATCCATTTGGGCGCTTTGGACGATACGTCGTCCTGCTTTCAGGGCGTCATCGGACAGGTCGTGGAATGGATAGAATTCGACGGGTGGCGCCTCCGTTTCCTGTGGCACTGGGATCGCACAAATAGCGGCGCCCCCGTCTTCGCTAGGATTACACTGTTCTGACGGGCAGAGGTTGTAGCGCCCATGGGTGACGACTCGCATCGCGTAGAGCAGCTCGTTGCCTAAGAATTCCATGCGGACGATCCCGAACTCAGGGTCGTGGGGAAGGTATTCTTGGAGGAGCAGCAACTGGTCGGGTTCCCACAGCTCTGGCTGCTCGACGAGCAGGGCGCGAAGTTCGTTAAGGGAGTCGATCTTGTGCATGCGGGCGCCGCTGCCTCCTTGCTCCGGTTTCAGCATCGCAGGAAAACGTAAGTCTTCGCGTCGCGCCAGGGCCTCGATATCGTTAAACATGATCGAGTGCGGGTGATCGATGCCCAGTTCTCGGAGTCGAGCAATCTGGGCGCTCTTGGAGAGTTCGAAGGCGAACACATCAACGCCGTTGATAATCTGTGCTCCCTGAATTTGGAGATTCCTGAGCAGCGCCAGGGTGAATGGGACTACTCGCGGTCGCCCGCGCACGTAGGCGCTCGGGCTGGCCTGGTTGAAGTAGAGCTTGGCCTTCGGGAGGTCGTGTCCGCCAAAGGCAGCCGATTTGAGATCGTATTTGGTGTAGGAGAGCCCGCGTTTGTCGAGGACGTCAAAGAGAGGCTGTTGCCAGTCCTCGTTTTCAAAGAGGATGGCAAGATCGGTAGTTGGGACGTTGGGCATAGATTCCCCAGAGAATCAGCGAATAAGAGAGAATGTCGATCCCGATGATTCTCGATATGTTTGGGATCGGGGATCCTGCCGCTTAGACAATGGGCAGTCGGGTGGTATGCCGCGGGACTCCGTTGAAGGCATTGTCGAGTTCCAGGCGCTGGTGCATGACTTGGACGGCGCGCCCAAGAATGTCGACATCTCCCCGGGCATCGTGACGTCGAAGCGTGGTCTCTTGAAGCCTAAGTCGATTCTTGACGTGATCGAGCGAATGGCCCGTTCCCCTTGTTTTACCGAAGAGCATTTTCGAGATTCCGATAGAATCAATCGCGTCTACCTCACGGCTGGGAAGCCCGTGGCGCTGACAGGTGGCTTCGAGGAATTTCGAGTCGAAGCGCTTGGCGTTGTGAGCAATCAGGGTGGCATCATCAGACCAAGCGGCGAAATTGCAAAGCACCTGCTCAGGCCTTGGGGAATCTGTTACGTCCCGATTTTCGATGCCGGTGTAGCTTTCGATAAACGATGAAATACGACGCCTTGGCCTGGCAAAGCTGAAGAAAGAGTCGGTTGGGCAGAGGTAGCCTGAGTTAAATTTGACGGCTGCGATTTGGATAAATTCGTCGTTTTGCGGGCTGAGGCCGGTGGTTTCGAGGTCGTAGATGATAAAGGATTCACCTGAATAGAACCGATCCGTCCAAATGAAGGAGTGGTCGCATCTGGAGCATCTCACCCGCTGACCGAGGGCTGACTTGGGGCCGCTTATGCACTGGTCACAGGTAGGGCTGGGGCACTGGATCTTCATTCTTGAAAGTCGATTAGGTCCAAGGGATAGCGGGTCAGTCCCGGAGACTCCAGTCCCAGATGTCGAACTCTGAGGAACATAGTATTAGAACTGGGTAGCGATGGATCCGAACGCAAACCAGGCGGCTCCGGGGAGCCGCCTGGTGGTGGGATAGATTAGTGCTTAGAACTTGCCTAATTCGTCCTGGGCGGTCTGGATGCTCTTCTGGAACTCCTGGAATTTCTTGGTGTTTTCCTCGTTGCGCTCCGGCTTGGTCCCGATCCAGTCGGCGAGCTCTGTCTTGGCGTCCTCGACTCCCTTGATCGCGGCCTTGTAGACTTTGGCCTTGTCCGGATTGGCTTTGACGAAGGCTTCAATGTTGGCGGGGCTGAGGCGGACGACGGCTTTAAACTCCGAAATGAACGATTCGGGGGTCTTTCCCTTACCGGCACCCAGTTGGCCAATCTTGGTTTCACCGTCGCTGGCAAGGATGACGTAGCTCGGGAATCCGCGGACCTCGAATTGATCTTTTAGCTTTTCGTTTCGTGTGACGTATTTTTCCGGGACGATGGTCTTGTCCTTTGGGAAATCGAGGGTCACGAGCAAGACGTTTTCGGTGGCGTATTTTGTCCACGCTTCTTTGGCGAAGACGCCCTTGTCCATGAGTTTGCACCAGCCGCACCAGTCGGATCCGGTGAAGTTGACCAAGAGGGGGAGCTTCTTCTCGGCCGCAATTTTCTTGGCGGCATCGAAGTCCATCGTCCAGTGTCCGATTTTAGCACCATCGATCTGCACCGCCTCTGCGGCGGTCGGAGCTTCTTCAGTTTGGGCGGTGAGTGTGATGGCACCGGCGCAAAGTAGGCCAAGCGTTGTGTTCAGTAGTTTCATTGGTTCTTGGGATGGACGTTGTAGAGCGAGGGCAGAATCGAGCGAAAGATCTTCTTCGCTCGTATGAATGCAATGCATCGTTCTTGAGTTAACAACACCATAAAAGGCATTTGTGCCGGGGAATCGGAAGCAAATTCGGCTCGGTCGTCGTCGCGTCCGTGGGGAACTCCTTCTGTTTGGAGGGTGTAGCTCACCGGATCGAACTCGGATCCATCGAGGTCGTTGTGGAGGTCAGAGAGGGGGATAAAGAGGGGATTCCCCCGCGCTCCGTCAATTTTCCGGAGCGATCACCACCAACTTCCCGCGCATTGCGCGCCAGTGACCTGGGTAGGTGCAGACGAATGGATACTCCCCTGGCTCTTCCGGTGCCATGAATCTGAGTTCCTGACGTCCCCCTGGCTGGAGTAATTCAGACGACCAAAGAACTTTTTTCGAGGTCGGGACGTAGTCTTTTTCGAGAGCCTTGACGTCTGCAGCCATCAGATCCGCCGCCGCTCCAACTTCCTCAATCGCTCCCGGCTTCACCACGACAAGGTTGTGCGGCATGAGGTCATTGTTTTCGAAAACCAGATGAACCGCCGCTCCGGCAGTGACAACTAGACGGGTGTGATCGTAGCGCAACTGCCCCGGCACCATTTTGATGAGAAAAGTAGTCACGCCCAAGCCGTCCAATGCCTTGTCCAAATCTGCGCCGCTAGAGTCGGGGAGCATCGCTGCGAGATCGCGGACGAGGCCGAAGCTCTCGAGGAACTCGCGGGAATCGCGGGCCGTGACCGGCACGGAACTGAGATAGGCGACTACTTTGTTAGCGATGGATCCAATCCGATCTACAGGCCACGTCGCCCGATCCGCTGCGCGCACGGCGGCCGAAGCTGCAGCTCGATTTTCCCCTCTTTCGATCTGATCAAAAACCGCAGCAACCGACGCCGATTGATCCTCTACTGACTTGTCGAGGTAACGCACTATCTGGTCCAGGGCGTATTCCAATCCCGGATCCATCGGGTGCTCCTTCACTTCGCGTGCGACCGCCCTCGCCTGTGACGACCGACTATCACCAATCGCCAACACCGCATGCAAGCGCACCCGCGCGTCCTCGTCGTTGACGCGGGCTCGGATCAGTTCGATTGACCCTTCGATCTGATGCTGCCAGGAACGCAGGACCTGCGTCGCGGCGAGACGGGCTTCAGCTTGCTTCGCCCCGAGAACGCGGAGTAATAGTTCACTCTTGATGACACCTTGACCTTGGTAAACCCAGAGAGCTTCGACGAGATGGTGCTCGTAGTCGGGATCGGTCGCATCGAGATCATGGGACCATTTCTCCAAGGCCGGGATAACAAGCTTCTTTTCTCTACCGCGGAGTTCGGCGCGTACCAGATCTCTGGTGTAATTCTCGTGCTCCTTCAGCTGCTCTAACAACTCCGGTATTGCCCGGCCCTCGATCACAGGAGCCACGAGCGCCGCCGCACCCTTACGAGAAATTCTCCAGATGCGCCCGTGCCCGCGATCGCGACCGGGGTGACGCTTTGAAAAGTTCACGTTCTCGAAAATATGCGTGTAAAAATCGGCGATGTAGAGCGCGCCATCGGGCCCCCACGCCATCGCGATCGGGCGGAAGTTCTTGTCCGTGCAGGTCGCCAGGGATTCATGCCGCTTCGCCTCGTAGACCGAGCCCTTCGTCTTGAGCTCATACCAGTGCGTGCCAACGTCGCCCTCGCAGTGATTTACGACGAATCGACCTTGTACCTCTTGCGGGAAGTGTCGGTTGCGGACGAATTCGCATCCGGAGGCGATGGCACCACCTGGAGCGAACGACAAGTGATTGGTGCGCGCCTTTTGTTTTGGGTAGATGAACGGTGTCGAGATGACATCCATTGGGTAATACTGCCCAGCCGAGGCATCGAGCAAGATTCCGCGACCCCAGTGATCGAAGACTTTGCCGTAGGGATTCCAGAACGCGTGGGACACCGGAATCTCCAGTTGATGCTCGCGTGGAGTGTAGCGAAAGACGGCCGCATCGCGGACCCGCCGTGGCCCGAGCGGCGTTTCGATTTGCGTGTGGTAAAATATCCCCTGGGAAAAATAGAGCGAGCCGTCAGGGCTCCAGCGGAAGTTGTTCATCGCGTGCTCGGCGTCCTCTGCACCAAACCCGTGCAACACGGTCCGCACCCAATCAGCCCTGCCGTCTCCACTGGTGTCCTTTGCAAGAATCAGATTTGGCACCTGCGCCACGAAAGCGCCACCGCCATCGGCGAGCGCGAAGCCATGGATCAGCTTCATCTTGTCGAGGAACACCGAGTGTTTGTCGGCGATACCATCGCGATCCTCGTCCTCGAGGATCACGAGCGAATCCATCGGTTGTTTCCCCGGCAACGAATGCGGCCAGGTCGGGGAATTACCGACCCACAAGCGACCCTTCGCATCGAAACGGATCGCAAAGGGATTCGCGATTGGGAATCGCTGCTCTGATGCGAAAAGGTTGATCTGATAGCCGTCGGTGACCTTAAACATCGCGAGTTGTTCCTGCGGCGTGCGGAGGTGTTTGTCGGAGGGTCCGTCGCTTTTAACTTCCCATTGCGCCTCTTTCCCCTGCGCCACACCAGGAATTTCACGATTGCCCGGAGTTGGAAACCACACCGGTTTACCTTCGACGGGTTCGGCTCCCCAGACTTCAGACAACTTCGGCTTCTCCATGGCCCACAGTTCGCGCTCAGCAGCCTCGATCAGGAGCTTGCGATGCTCGCGCTCAGTAGCCAGATGCATCGCTCCGCGAGAGGTGTTGCGGCCACCGTGAATGTAGGAAGCATTGGGCGGATGCCACCACGTAAAGTAATGATGGTTCTTCTCGTAGACCGCGCGGCGGAATTTTTCATCTCCCGGGTTCAACTGGGGGAGGGGCAGATCATCGCTCCACAATTCCAGTCCACGCGCCATCAACTGACTCACCGTCCAGTCTCCATACTCGGTCAGGTGGATTCCGTTGAACGTGATTTTTCGATTCGGAACGTTCGCGGCCCGGTCGAGCAGGGGAGTGAAAAGATCGAGAAAGCGTGCTCCGTGTTCCTCTGCCACCGTCTTGGAGGCCTCGGAGAAAAGTTGGATCCGAGCGTTCTCCTTCGCGCGAGTTGACGACCCCTCGCTGAGATCCTCAAACGGGATCGGCGAGACCAACACGATGCGCGGCGCGGATTCCCCGTTGAACTTTTGTCCCTGCAGCTCTTTCAGGAATTTCTCCAGCTCGGATTTGTAGTGATCAAGTCCCGCCGCCGTCTGAAAAGATTCGTTGAATCCGAAACAGAGGAATAGGAGATCGGCGCGATGTTCCTCCAACTCGGCGAAGAGCTCGGGGAATCCTTGTGGACGAATACGCTTGTCCACCTCATCGCCCGACCACCCCATGTTGCGGACGCGCAATTGGTGATCCGAAAAACGAGTGTGCAGGAACGTTTCGAAATATCCGAACAATTGCATTCGCTCCGCGGAGGTGTTGCCGAGGATGACAATGCTGTCCCTCTTCTCGACCCGCAACGGTTCGGCACGCATCGAGGCCCCAAACAAGATCAGAAACAGAAAGAGAATCGGGAGATGTGATCGGGGAGGCATGACAGAAATATAATCCATGCACGCGCCCCTCTGGAAGCCCTATCTGCGAGGCCCAAAGTTCTACGAACTCATCAGCTCCGTTCTTCAAAGCTCCGAACAAAGGGAACTCGCTTCCGTCGACAACGCCATCTTTCTCCGGCACGTCTCGCAGGTCGCCACCCCAGCCTCGTCGAAGACAGAAGCTGGAAGGCGATGACCGATCCCTCGATACACCACCGGTGTGATCCGGATTAGCGCAATTCGACCCGCAGGCGGAAATACAGTTTTGACTCGCCCGTGAGCGGGCTTGCTAACCGCAGCGTCTTCGTCACCGTGCCATCGGCATTCACAGCGCTTGCGAGTTTCACCAACTGAGCGTCCGCATCCGTCCAAGTCACTAAGTCGACCGAACTTTCGACCGATCGATTGACATCCTCTGCAGCCGGGTTCAATTGGTAATTAAACGTCGGGTAGGAGGCGCCGCCGATCTCCACCGAGCCTGCAGAGGTAGCGTCATTACCGGAAGTCGCATCGACGTCACTGCTCCCCAAGGCATACTCGACCAGGGCGCTCAGACCGTCACCGTCGGCGTCCGCCGCAGGGTCACCACTGAAGTTCACAGCATCAGATCCGCCTGGTGTGCCGCCGACTGCGGCACTCGCGCGCCAGTTCAAGGACTCTGATGAGTCGGGGTTCGTGTCCGGCGCAATCAGCACTAAGCTATAGCCTGAGGTGTCAGGCGTAGTCGGCCATGGCGCCTTGTCGTTGTAGGTGAATTCTTTGATTGTGCCGCCTCCCGCGTCCTCCAACTTCAGCGATTCCCCACCATTGCCAAGACTGCTAGCCAAGGCGAACACACCAGCGACCGGCAGGCCCACCCCGTGCGCGGCCTCGAAGGCTATGACATTCCGGACAACGAGAACACGTTCTCCCGGAGCAAGGCTGGTCACGCCACCACCGGTAAAATCGAAGGTGATCCCCTCGGTGAAATTCACCCCAATCAGATCGAGTGTCACCGTGTCGCTAATGTTCATCAGTTCGAGGTATTCCGCCGTTCCTTCCGGCTCCGGATGATACATGATCTCGGTGACCACTAAATATCTCTGGGCGTCGCTCGGTTCCCCGATATAGCTGGCAGAGTTATTGAGAACGCCAAGCGCATCGCGCAGTTCGAGGCTTTCTCCGAAGCTAGACAAGTGCCCGTTGTATGCGCCCACAACGAGACGCCGCTCGCCGCCTTTTGGACTCGTTGTGCGGGCGCGGAACGCTTTCACGTCGGGACTCACGTAGAGGCTGGAGTTGGCAGGAATCACTGTCCCGCCAGCAAACAAAATCTCGACACCGCTACCAAGCGTCCAGTTGGAAATATCGACAGCGATATTGTTGTTGTTGATTATCTCGATGTATTCCTCGTCTTGGTTACCAGAATCTGGATCGAACTCGATCGTTCCGAACTCGATCAGCGGCTCGGAGTAGCGGTCTGAATCAGGAAAGCCGGCAGATAACTCCGGAAGGATCAGGAAATCGCTACTGCTCGCTGAACCATTCATACCGTGGATCGCGAGCACGTTCGTGCCTGCAACCAGCTCGCTAACCGAGGAGCTGACGTCGAACACCTCATACGTATCAACCGTGGCCTCTTGGCCAGCTGTGGTGGCCGAGGAATCCCAAGCAGGGGTGATTGGAGCGTTGCGCTCATCGATTTTAACGCCGTTCAGGTAAGCGATATAGCCGTCGTCGAATTTCATGTGTAACTGCAGCTTCTGGTAGATTAGGGGGTCATCGACTTGAAACTCGATGCGCATGTAAGCGCTCGTCCTCGGGATCGCACCTCGCATCTCCTCGCTAGTATTGACGCCAATGAGTGGCACGTATTTTGATCCGTCGAAGCCCACCCCGGTAACACCAGCTGTCCAGCTGGAATCGTTAAAGTTCCTCATCATCCATGTCGCGTCATCAGAGCCATCCGTAGGCACCTTGACTTGCACTGGCGCTCCAGAGCCGAAAAGATTTTTGTAGGTATATTTGATTAGCCCAGTCTGGCTCTCCGGGATGGAGGGCTGGCGGTTATAGATTTCGTTACGGCGTCCGGGGAGATACTCATTTTTCCAACGTTCAACTCCCTCGGCCATCGATTCGACCTGCGGGTTGGGATTCGTGAAAGGCACCTTGTTACCGTTCTGTAGCCACGAGCCCCATTTCTCAAAATCTCGTTGAGCGTCCGATGGCGAGAGACCCGGGGGGTCGATCGCTGCTAGCATTTCGTCGAGGCGGCGCTCGAAGTAGCGCTGCTCGTATGGCGTATCCGGGTGGTTGAGAAACTGATCACTGAGAGTGCGGATGCGACGGTTCAGCATCTCGCGCACCTCGGGGCGCGCCCACATTTTCTGAATCAAAGTCACCGCTGTTCCGACCTGGATCACGCCATTGGTGAAGAGTGCGTTGTCAAAGTAGGCGTTGGACGAATTCCACTTGCGCCCGTGCGCGAGGTCAAGATCCCACGGTAGTGTCGCCCACTCGTCGGTGCGTCCGCTGTCGCGATAAATATACCAGTTTTTTCGGTGCATATCAGTGTTGCGCACAACGCAGTTCGCGGCCGACATGTTGACCATCATTGGGATGTTCACGTTGTCATAGATGAACGACCACTGCTGGTTAGCGTTGCCGGCATTCAAGCCGGTGATGAAATCCTTGAGATCCTGACTATCCTCTTCGCGCCGGTTCTTCTTCTCGACTGCTGAGGAGACCGTACTGTTGCCTACCGCGAGCGTGTTGTTGTACATCTTGTAGAGCGCTCCATCCGGATTGAGCCCGGCGCGTTCGAGGTAGATGTCGTCGGCGTCCTCGACGAAGTCCGCCGTGCTAAAAAACTCGCCGTTCTGCTGCACGCGCACCGTGAAGGCAAAGTGCGCATGCACGCCAGACTCACGCATGATCTCCCAAGAGAGAACGTGGCGTGCCTTGGATTTGTCCGCCCAGTTGGTAAGCAGGTCGATGTCCTTGACGCGCTTTTCATCCGGATGCCAGAGGAAACGCTGTGTCTTGTTGAAATCGAGGTTGAAGCTCTTTTTCGGGAATCCTCCCGTCGATTGCCCGTGGCGATTCACGTAGATGTTGTCGTATAATTCGCCGAGGTAGAAAACCGCACCGCGTGTGCCGCTTGTGCCACCAGCCGCTCCCGGATTTTGGTAAAATGTCTCGACCACCGTCAGCAAGCTTTCGGTATCCGGGTTCATTGCTACCGTGCCCACATATTGGTGGGAGTCGAGAGGTTCACGAAATGGCGGCATCCTAGATTCTAGACCGATCCCATCGCGTGCCAGGAACCGCCAGCGGATCATCTCACCATGATCAAACTCGCCGCCCGGGATCACCGCGGTAAAAAACCCATCGGCCGCGAGCGTGTCGGGCGCCACCCCGTCGTCTGCCATCGCGACCGTCGTCTCCGCGCCAAACATCACCCGGTAGGACATCGTCACTGTGTCGACCGGTGCCGCCACGGGACCCATCTGAGCCGTGATCACAAGGTCGGTGCCGGCTACTGGACGTGTCGGCTTGTCCGTCACGTCGAGAAAGACGGGTCCCGTTGCCTGGCCACCTGAATTTGGCAAGCCGGGCGTCGGGCTTTCAAAGTAACCTTCGCGCTTGGTGCCGGTCGAATCCATCACCTCAGCCACCAGCATCGAGTCGAGAAGGAAGTCCGAGCCCCCCGAGCTAATGTTCATCCCTTGGATCGCCAGGACGTTCTCACCGTCGACCAGAAGCCCCGGCGTGGCGGCGATTGTGTGCGTGCTAGGGTTATCTAAGAGAAACTGGTCTCCGTCGCTACGCGTCGCTTGAGAATTCCATTCGAGGGGCGTCGGATCATTGTGCGAGGCTACGCGCACGCCATTGATATAGGCGACAAAACCATCATCCACGTGCAAAGCTAAATTCAAAGATTGCAGCTGCTTTCCAGTAATGGAGAACGTGAATGGGAAACGAAAATACCCGCTGGCGTTCTTTGCTTTCATCTCGTCGGAGATATTGGTGGCGATCGCCGGCTCCAGGGTTCCCCCATTGGACTCCCAGCCGATACCCGCGAGCGCCTCAGTCCACAAAGAATCATCGAACTGCATCGGCTCGTCCGTCCAGGTCGTCCCCAGCGTCCCGTCTAGCGGGACGAGGTAGCGTAGCGTCGAACCCAGATCAATTAACCCCTCCTGCGTTACACTGCCGAAGGTTCCTACACCATACGATTGATTCTCGAACTGAGGTGGGTAGATCTGCCCAAATTCACTCAGCAACGTCAAACCATCTGCCGCTACCAGCGCTAAGTAGCCAGCGTTCGCCGACAGTTTGAAATTTGTATGCAACTCGCCCGCCGGATCTGAGCGATCTTTGTTTGATGCGAACACCACCAAAAAAGCCCCAGGCTCGATGGTCACGGCGGGAAACTCCCAGCCTCTAAGGTCCGCGGTATCGTCGCTCAAAAAATACCCGTCGAGATTTATCGCCGTCGCATCAGGATTGTGGACCTCGATCCAATCGGAAAAATCGCCATCCTCATCTGCTAAGCCGGCATCGTTGGAAGCCATAAATTCCGAGATGATTGGCGAAGCCATGAGCTCCGCGAGGGAGGCCAAAAACGATGCCCCGACAATGAGTAGGGTGAAGATTTTCATAAGGGAGAAGGCTCTCTTTAGTTAATAGCGTCCGAGATCAGCATCGTCCAGCTCGATAACCGGCATTTGCCGGCTCGAATTAATTTTCGGATATCTCAAGGTATTTCGGGTTTCAATTGATTAGCTTAACGCGGGTGGGAGGGAGCTTCTTTCGACGTCTCCTCAGCCTTCTTGGACTCCAATGCTTCTTTAACGCGCACCTGTATTACTCTCAATTCATCCGAGAATCCCTTCAGCTATTTCTCTAGATCTTGGAATAGGTTGCGTAGGTGATTTACTTTAGCAGGTGCGTTGGTGGGTGGCGCGTTTTACTGATTTAATCGATGGCGAACAGACCTGATTTCCCTTGGGCTGAGTCGGAATCGGCTGCGGTGAGGGCGGTGAGGATTGGGGTGGCTTTGGCTTTCCCCAACTTCATCCAAGGCGCCATGGCTGCGCCCGCTAAGCGCTCTTTGAGATGGTCGAGGTGGGCGATGGTGCCTAGGCTTTGAAAAAGACCGGAGCTTGAGAACTTGTCTTCGGAGTCCTTGAGGTGTCGCAGCAGGGGCCGGACGCAGAATGAGTCGTTTTGCTGGCGCATGCTAGGGATCGCGCTGCCGGGCGATCCAGTGATGGCAGGAGGCGGTGCCTAGTTCCCTTACTAGGAAGTAGCGTAGCTTGGCCTTGGCGTAGGCGGCGATGCCGCGTAGGTCGATAGCTACTTGGCTTGGAAAGTGGAAAATAATATTACCGACAGTAACGCCGATTGCCAGAGCGCCCACTTCGAATAAGCCCCCGGCGCTTCGCCGACCGAGTCCAGTCCTCCAGTTCGCCAAGGCCCGACCTTCAGACTTGGCAGAATGAAGATGCCATCGCGGTGTCAGTGAACACCTTCCCCACGGCAACGCCATTGAACAAGGATATGAAGAAATTTCTGAGATTGAAAACTTCGTTCCGCTGAGCTCGAGGGTGTCTGCTCAGGATTTCTAGGAAAGTCGGATGAAAACACAAAGATCGAAGTATTCAATGAACTAACCGGCTATTTCGGTAAAGTATGCTGCTGGAAATCATAGCCCGTTGGTTCCTGAAAGATTCGCAGATCAAACTCCGGGGTCACGGCATAAAGGTGATCAAAAATATCGGCCTGAATACTTTCATAGGCATTCCACTCTTTGTTAGAGCTGAAGCAGTAGATCTCAATCGGAATGCCACGTCCCTTGGTGTCCAGCTGGCGGACGAGAAGAGTCATCTCCTGATTGATGTCTGGGTGGGTCTTGAGATAACCCTCGATGTAGGCGCGAAAGGTCCCGACATTGGTAAGGCGTCTGCCGTTCACTCGGTTATTGAGACGGGCCTCCCTGATTTTTGAATTAGACTGCTTGATTTCTTTTTCTTTAGCATCGAGGTATTCAGAGATATGCTCAATTTCCCCAAATCTTTCGAGCATCTCTTCGTCGCAAAGTCGGATCGAATTGCTGTCGATCAGGAAACTACGCTTGATTCGGCGCCCATTGCTTTCTGACATTCCTTGCCAGTTTTTGAACGAATCACTGATCAACGCATAGGTGGGAATAGTAGTGACCGTCCGATCCCAATTTCGCACCTTGACGGTGGTGAGTCCGATTAGTTCCACATTTCCGTCCGCTTGATGGCTAGGCATTTCCAGCCAGTCACCTCGCGCAAGCATTCGGTTGGTTGCAAGTTGAATTCCGGCGATGAAGCCGAGGATGACATCTTTGAAAACGAGCATCAGCACGGACGCGAAGACTCCAAGGCCACCTAGAAGAACGAGCGGAGATTTATCAAAAATCACGGCCAGGGAGAGGATGATTGCGATAAGAGCGGCTAGTAGCTTGGCGACCTGTGCGAAAGTGGTTAGGTTGATTTTTCTTCCTGCAGGAGTTCTCGAATAGATTGTCTGGAGTGCATTGACCATCGAATCAAAAACCAAATAACAGGCGACAAGAATGTAGAGCGCGGAAGCGGTTCGCAGGATCTTTCCGAAGTAGGGTGCTGATTCGAAAAGACCTGGTGCGACTAGAAAGATAAAAACGCCGGGAAGTAGATGAGTGATCCATCTAAAAACTCCATGACCCATAAGTTCATTATCCCAGGTGATAGCGCTTTTGCCGACAAAATGCTTAACCCAGCGCAGAATAAGAGGCCGGAAAACGAGATAGATGATGGCAGAAATACCCAGTATTCCTAAGAGCAGAATGAGAACCACCACGGGATTGTTCAGAGAATCCGGGATCCAATTCTGGTTGCCGATCCATGAGGAGAGACTTTGGGCAAGATTCGACATTTTGGAGTCGATCGCCTCTGCTTGGTCTGCAAGCGATTGTGAGTCTGGTTCTTGTGTGTTCGAATCTTCAGGCATAGCGGGGAGAGTGAGAAACCGAGGTATAATCTTTTTGCCAATACTGCGGTGGCGATTTGCTCTATTGCCACCGTGTTGGCGATGGAGACGCTGTCTTATTGGCCGACAGAACCCAAACAAAATCTAACTCGCTTCACGTGTTTTGAAGGCTGAAAATTTACTGATCGAATCGAACTTATGAGATTTCTGTTAGATTGGAGTGCAAAAGTGCTCCATTTAGGGAATCGGAATAGGGCCACTGAGTGAGATTCACACTGCTCGGAGCGGTCGTAATAATAACACTCTAGCCGCCCTTGGGGGCAAATTTATTTCTCTGTTTTTTTATACTCCAATTTTTTCATCTTCAAATACGGGGGAGATAAGAAGCATTAAAATTCCCAATATTTACATCATTAGGAAGGTGGATAAAGTCCTCTACATGAAAAGCCAAGGCAGTATTAACCGTTTCAAGGAAAGGAGTTGTCTCCGGGCACCTACTTCTTTATCAGAATTTTGCCTTTGATTCTTTGGATGGTTAGGATCAAAACTTTATGAGATGCATTTTCCTTTACTGACCTTCTTGCTGGCAATTCTGGCTCCAAATTCCCTTCTTGCGAATTTCATGATCACTGAATTCGTTGCAGACAACGACGGATCCACGCTCGACGAGGATGGTGACGCTACAGATTGGATCGAAATTAATAACCCAGGTGCTGACACGGCCTCGACCGCCGGCCTTTATCTTACGGATAGCCCGACCCAACCCACCAAGTGGGCATTGCCCGATATAGAGATTCCACCGGGTGGTTACTTTGTCGTATTCGCTTCCGGGAAGGACCGCCGCGTGGGGGGCTCCGAACTGCATACTAATTTCTCACTTTCTGCCGGAGGGGAATATCTGGCGTTGATCGGCGGCTTGGACGTCCTTACCGAATTTGCACCGCAATACCCAAAGCAATTTTACGGTGTCGCTTACGGGAGCGGCACGAACGCCAATACCGAAACCGAGACGCTCGTCTCTTGGCCGACTGCGGCAACCTGGCTGGCACCTACGGTCGGCATAGGCGACACTTGGCAGGGGTTGAACTTCGACGACTCTGCATGGTCTAAAGCGCAGACCGGCATCGGCTTCGGCTACGATTTCCCCGGTTACGTCGGTGCCGGCGGCAATATGGAATCAGTAATGCTCTTGACGACCGCGTCCGCGCTAATCCGCGTGCCTTTTATTATCGACGACCCTGCGAAGATCGTATCAATGAAGCTCGAGCTGTTTTTTGAAGACGGTTTTGCGGCCTATTTGAACGGCTCTCTCGTCGCCTCCGAGAATATACCGGACCCATTGACGGTCGGGGAACTTGCCACCGGGAGCAGGGAAATCAGGGAAGGCGATTCCATGAAGGCCTTCCCAATCGATTTCGTCGGTAAACTCGTCAGCGGGAAAAACCTCCTCGCCTTCCACCTGCTAAATAGAACCGCAGGGAGTTCCGACATTCTCCTTGTCCCGAAATTGACAGCAGAAACGCGCAACCTCTCCGGTGGGATCTTGAACGGTTATTTGGAGTCTCCGACACCCAGTTTTCCGAACGCTGAGGTCGAGTTCACGGACTTCGTTGTCGACACAGTTTTTGATGTCGATCGCGGATTTTTCGATGCTCCTTTTGACGTCACCATTTCCTGCGCGACCCCAGGCGCAACGATCGTTTATACTACCAACGGCGACACTCCTACTCTCGATTTTGGGACCCAAATCCCCCCGCGAAATGACGTTTCCCCACCTTCCGGATCCGTCAATATTTCAACCACTACCCCCCTCAGGGTCGCGGCATTTAAAAACGGTCAACGTCCCACGAATGTCGATACCCAGACTTACCTTTTCATTGCCGACGTTGCCGATCAACCGGCCGAACCAGAGGGCTACCCGCTGCCGTGGATCACCCGGAACGGTAACGTCATCGGGGGCGACTACGCCATGGATCCCAACGTCGTTGGGCCCATCTACAGCCGGGAGGAAATTGAGGCGTCGCTGCTCGATATCCCTACGATTTCGATCGTCACCGACATTGCTAACCTGTTCGATCAGCAGACCGGTATCCAGGTTAATCCCGTCGATGCCGGGCCGAATTCGGAACGCCCGGTGTCGATCGAGATGCTCGGGTTCGAGGACGATGGACCGATTCAACTCGACGCCGGTATGCGGATGAATGGCAACGCTTCGCGCAACACGAGTAGGCCAAAACACAACTTCCGTATCGCTTTCCGCAAAGAGTATGGGGACGGAAAATTGGACTTCTCTCTATTTGGCGCCGATGCCGCCACTAAAATCTTCAATCAGATCGTGATCCGCGGAGGTAATGGTAACTCATGGGTTCATCCGGATGCGTCCGTCTATAATAATGCGATGTATATCCGCGATCAGTGGTTCCGCGATGCCTACTTCGCAATGGGGTACCCGGAAGCTTTACAGCGTGAAGTACACGTTTATTTTAATGGTATTTATTGGGGGATGCACCACCTCTTCGAGCGCATTGAGGAGGAGTGGGCCGCCGAGCGCTTCGGCGGGGAAGACGACGATTGGGAAGGGTTTCGCATCGTCGGCGGAAATAAGATTGAGATTATCAAAGGCACGCCCTCGGAGGAATCTGCACGTATGTTGATCAGCTGGCAGGCGACGCTAGATGCTGCGGAGGCGGGAGACTTGGCGACCGTTGAGCAGTATCTCGATCTCGATTCCTACATTGACTATGTCCTACTTAATTTCCACGCAGGCAACGCCGACTGGGATCAAAATAATGTGCGCGCCATGCGCCGCATCAATCCTCCGGGGAAATACATGTTTTTTTGCCACGACGCTGAACGCGCCGGTCTCAATGCCTTCAATAGCGACGTCAATAGCAACGTATCAGACAAGAATACCCCGCGTGCCCCAACCGCAATCCACACCGACCTACGCACCAACGCCAACAGCAGGGACGAATACGCCATCCGCTTCGCCGACCGCGCCTACTATCATCTCTTTAACGAGGGTGCGCTCACCCCGGAGAATGGCGCTGCTCAATGGGCGGCGCGAGCCGACGGCATCCGTGAGGCCATGAAGGCAGAGAGCGCTCGCTGGGGTGATGCTAAACGGGAGCCCGCATTGACCTTGATCGATTGGGATGCGGCGCTCCAACGCGAATACACCAGCTGGTTTCCGCTGCGCACCCCGATCACCCTCAACCAGTTCCGCGCCACAGGAGTTTATCCGGACCTCGATCCGCCGACTTTTAGTCAACAAGGAGGCAGCGTTCCCGCGAACTTCGAGCTCTTGATATCGAGCGCCGTCGGCAACATCTACTACACGACGGACGGTAGCGACCCACGCCAAGCGGGTGGAGCGATTAACCCCGCCGCCACCTTACTTCCCGGTTCACTCAGCGAATCCACCCTGCTCACAAAACGCTCCACAGCCTGGCGCTACCTCGACGACGGAGTCGATATGGGCAACGCTTGGCGGAACCCGTCCTTCGACGATTCCAGTTGGGTGACCGGCAACGCGCCATTGGGATTCGGGAGCATCAACGGCAACCCGCTGGGCGGTCCAGAGATTAATCCGGATGGCCACCTCACTGTCTATTTCCGCAGGGAACTCGAGGTCGCCGCGCCGCAATTGATCATCGGGGCCACCGTGGAAGTCATGTCCGACGGCGGTGCAATCGTTTATTTTAATGGCATCGAGATTGCGCGAGACAATATGCCCGAGGGCAATATAAGCTTCGACACACCGTCGCTCAGTGACTCGAACGGCGCCGAGGGGAACTTCGATAGCTTTACCTTTCCTCGGTCTGCCTTTGTTGAGGGTAACAATGTCATCGCAGTTGAACTTCATAACAGAAGTAGCGGCAGTTCGGACATGGGCATGGATCTCTCGATCACGATTGTCGGCACCAACCCGGATAACACACCGGTATCTATCGACGTCGCCACGACGGTCTTGGCAAGGAGCTTTGATGCCGGAGAATGGAGCGCCCTTAATCAGGCTACCTTCATTACCAACACGGCCGCATCTGCCGCCAATCTCGTCATTTCGGAAGTTTTCTACAACCCTCCGGGAAGTGCGGAAGTCACTGAATACGTCGAACTGTTCAACGTCGGAAATGAGACCATCAGCCTAGCCGGAGTCGCCTTCGTTGAGGGTATTGCGTTTACCTTCCCCGATGATACAACCCTCGTCGCTGGTGGACGATTGCTCGTGGTCGCTGACCTTACTGCTTTTGAGGTAATGTTTGGCTCCGTCTTACCGGTGGCCGGGAGATTCTCTGGTCAACTCAACAACGGCGGCGAAGTAATCACTCTGACCGCTGCCAACGGGGATCAGATCGCAAGTTTCCGCTATGACGACAGGGTGCCCTGGCCGGTCTCGGCCGACCTCGATGGCCGCAGCCTGACCATGATCGCACCGCGCCCAGGACTCGACGCCAACGACTCATCCATTTGGCGATCCAGTATTGCCAGCGGGGGCTCACCGGGTAATTCAGATACTTCCACATTCAACGGCGCGACCCCAGAGGAGCTATTTGCCTACTCCTCGGGCGGAACCAAAGGCGAGCTTGAATTCTCCATTCGCGCAATCGAGGTCAACGGCAGAGTCGATGACTATGCCGTCGTCTCAGCCGCAGCAAATCTCGCCGCCGATGACGTGGTATACGATATCCAGTTTTCCTCCGATCTCGACACCTGGCAATCCGGCACCGCGATCTTCCTTGGCTCTGCCCGGGCAACCGGAGCGGTCACTCAACGTGCCTGGCGCGCGCCGCTACCGATCAGTGATCTTGACGACCAACGCTTCGTCCGCTTGTGGTTGAGCCTGCGACCCTAGTCAGTCAGGTTTTTGCTTTATACCAAATAGAGTTTAAAAAGAGACGAATACTTAAGTGATTTCTTGGAATGGCAAGGCGGGACGAAGAAGTGGTGCAGGCGGTAAGAGTCATGTAGGTAAAGAAGGCCCGATAACTGCTCCTATTGGGCTTGCGAAAGATGACGATTTTCTAGTCTGAAGCTTATTGCACCGGAATTGCTTTTGGCGGATCGACCGGAATGGCGGCCGGTGGAGTGGGACTCAATCGTTGCGCTCTGGCTGCGCCGATTGGGCCATTTTTATAGCCGGGGAGGCGGTCGGCAGTTTGCATGATGTCGACCCAGATTGGGAGTGCTAGTCTTGCTCCCTCGCCGCCTTGAATGATTTTTTTGGGGCTATCGAGGCCAACCCAAACAGCACAGGAAAGATTTGAAGTATAACCGGCATACCAGGCGTCGTGGTAGTCGTTGGTAGTCCCAGTTTTTCCGCCGGAAGGCTTATTGAAGCCATATCGGCTGCGAATTGCGCGTCCGGTTCCGGTTCGATTCACTTGTTCTAGGGCATCGGAGACGTCCCCGGCCGCAGGTGCCTCGGCTGCCTTGTAATAGAGGGGCCCGCTTTTCCAAAGGAAGTTGCCATCGCGGTCTTCGATTGATTGCACGTAGTAGGGACGGAAACGACGGCCGCCATTTGGAAAGATAGAGTAGGCGCTCGCGACGTCTTGGACGGTCGCGCCCCAGGTTCCCAGATAGGACGCCGGATAGGGTTCGATGGCATCGGCATTAAATCCTGCGAGGCGAGCGACCTCAATGACTTCGCTCATTCCTGCGATGGATCCGACACGGACCGATGAGGTGTTCCGTGAATCAATGAGAGCCTTGGAAGCGCTGATGGCGGCATAATATTCACCGTCTGAGTTTGCGGGCGACCAATCGAGAGGTGTGCCTGAGATCTCACCGGGACGGATGCGGGCATCACTTACGGTTTCGGTGAGCGAAAAGCCGTTCTTTACAGCAGCGAGAAAGACGAAGGGTTTAAAAATAGAGCCGATGGGGCGTCGGGACTGAAGGGCTCGATTGAATTGAGATTCCGCGGCACTTCGTCCGCCGACAACTGCGAGAACGCCACCGGTGCGGTTATCGATAACAACTGCAGCGCCTTGAAGGTAGGCAGGATTCCCTTTCTTGTTCCAGTTGGCTCGCTTCTGATGCTTATAACCGGGAGTTCTTTCGACTGCAGCCAGCCGTTTTTCCATCGCCCGCTCAGCGGCCTCCTGGAGATTGGGATCAAGGGTGGTGTTGATGATCAGGCCACCGTCCTTAATGTTTTCTCGTTCGAGAATTTCTTCGAGGTCCCGGCGGATGGAATCGAGAGCGTAGCTTCCGGAAATGAGGCGCTCGGAAGCACTTGGAATATTGAGCGGTTTTTCTTTCGTTGTTTTGGCCTCCTCTTCAGTGAGGTATTCAAAGTAGACCATGCGGTTGAGAACGGTGTTTCGTTCTAGTTTTGCTGCTTCGGGATCGCGGAAGGGAGAGAAGGCATTTGGTGCGCGGATGATTCCCGCGAGCATGGCCGCTTCCGAGAGATCAATTTGGCTGGAAGACTTCCCGAAGTATGTCCGAGAGGCTGATTCAACACCCATGATGGAACCGCCCCAAAAAATGCGATTCATGTAATGCTCGAGGATTTCGTTTTTCGTGAAATTTGATTCGAGGCGATGGGCGATGGCAATCTCGAGGGCTTTCCGGTGAAGAGTGAGGAGTTTCCCGTGATCTCTTTTCTTGAGCGTGAATGAATTCCGCGCGAGCTGCATCGTAATGGTGGAGGCCCCTTCAAATTTCCATCGGGTCACCAAGCGAAAAATGGAGCGTCCAAACCCTCTAATATCTACTGCGCCATGTTCACGGAAACGGCCATCTTCACGAGCGATGAGGGCATTGATAAATAAGGGGGAGACTTCATCGTATCTAACTAAATGACGGTTTTTTCCGTGGAGGAATCCGATTTCCTGACCGGCGGAATTTTTCAGGATGTTGCCTTGTCGATCGAGGATCTCGGTGCGAGCGGGCATATTGGTGACTTCTTCGAGATCGTAGGTGTTCGCGAGAATGTGGTAAAAGGCGCCGGCGATGAGTCCGAAATTCAGGGCGAGGAAAGAGCATGAAAGGCCGAGGCGAGCAGGCCATTTGATCCAAATAGAGAAGTTACGAGTAAGCCAGTTGATGAGAATGAAGGGAGAAAAGAAGAACTGACGAGCAGTGAATTCAGCCCGTTTGGTGTTCTTCCTTTTCGATCCAGCCCTTTTTTTGGTGGTTTTCTTTTGAGCTGATCTGCGGGAAGGCATCTGAGAGGAGTTTAGTTAAGGAGTAACGATGGCCAAGGCCGTACTTCTCTAGAAAAGATTTTTTCTGAGACTCCTTGCGGATTTTTAAAACAAAGGGATGCTCATGGGACAATATTGTAACAATGAACAATCTCATTATTTCTCTAACCCTCATTGGGCTGCAGATCCTTTCAGCAGCTCCAACTCTTGAAAGTCTTAGTGACCTCAAAGCATTACAGGAGAGGGTTCAAAATGTTGTTGTCGCGGCGACCCCGGCGACCGTTTCTCTTATTTCCCTCCGAAACGGATCAGCAGGAAGCGGCGTGACCGTCTCTGCGGGAGGATTGGTTCTTACTGCAGCACACGTGGTCCAAGGCAGCCGTGAAATGATTGTGGTTTTTCCAGATGGCCGTGAAGAGCGCGCTCGCGTGCTGGGTGCTAATAGCACCCGCGATGCGGCAATGGTCCAGTTGATCGGCGATGGCCCGTGGGCCTTTGTGGAAGTGGGAGAATCAGACCTACTGGTTACCGGCGACTTCGTGGTCGCGATGGGGCATCCCAAGGGATACGATCCGACGCGGCGGCCTCCAGTCCGCTTTGGTCGGGTAATGACGAAAGATCGAAGCGGTTTTATCACGACCGATTGTACTGTGATCGGGGGAGACAGCGGTGGGCCTCTTTTTGATCTGGAAGGCAGGGTTGTGGGGATTCATTCGCACATCAATGTTGAAGAAAAGGCGATCAACCGACATGCAGGAATTACAGGATTTAAAAAGTCGTGGAACAAGATGCTGGCTGGGGAAAAGTGGGGTCTTTTAGGGTCTGACGGAAATGGGATGAGTCGTCCTGTGATTGGCGTGATTCTTGGGAAGAAAGCGGGGGCGTTGGTGGTTCAAGCGATGCCATCTGGCTCACCAGCTCTAGAAGTTGGTGTCAAGATTGGCGATGAATTATTGAGAATGGGGGATGCGGAAATCTCAAGCCTAGATGATTTAAGGAAGTTTCTCATCGATTACGAAGCTGGAGATAGACTCAAACTGGTTGTGGGGCGGAATGGAGAAGAATTGGAATTTCAAATTATGCTCGCTGGCCTTCGCGCATATTAAGGCCTTCTCAAAAGATATCTTACGACGACGATGAAATCACTATTTCCACTCACCTTGCTTACTTGTCTTCCTCTTTTAGGTCAGCTAGTGCCATCGGAGATCCTTGCGAAAGATCAGGCGATTACGGAGGCTCAGTCAGATCAGATTTTCAAGATCGTGCGTGCGGTTACGAAGGGCGCGAGCGAAGTAGTTTTTCCAATTTTCTCCAACCGCAACCACATTGGTTACGGAGTTTCAGTGGGAGACGGTAAACTGATCGCCAAAGCAAGTGAGGTGGTTCCCAGGCCGAAGTTGCTTGTGAAAACCAAGGAGGGAGCTTTGCCGGCCAGTATTCTAGGAGCCTATCCCGAGCAGGATCTCGTTTTGCTTTCGGTGGACGGCTTGAAAGCACCCGCTGCAAAATGGGTGGATGGATCGGGGCTTCCGGAAGGGGCCTTTCTCGCGGCGGTGCGCCCGGATGGGGAGGCCGCTGGATTTGGTGTGAAAAGTGTGGCAGCTCGGAGTTTGCGAGCTGAAGATCAAGGGTTTCTTGGGGTCGAAATGCATCCTAACGATTTCGGCGATGGCGTGAGGATTAACCGTGTGGTTCGCGACTCGGCTGCCGCAATGGTGGGTTTGCGTCCGGGTGATGAGATTCTCGCGATCAAAGGTGAAGTAGTTAAGGGCTTTCATGAAATCTCAGCCCGGCTCCGGCGTCTGAAGGCGGGGGAGACGGTCGATATTTTAATTTCACGAAACGGTAACGAGTTGAAGTTCCGGCCGACGTTGCAGGGATCTCGGGCGAAGGAGCCCGAATCGGAGCAACTTAGGGCGATGAATTCAAAGAGCGGGAGCAGAAATCAGGTCCGTGATGACTTTGGTAATGTCGTTCAATCGGACATGGAGTTAGAGTCCTCCCAAACCGGACTTCCCATCATTGATTTAGAGGGGCGAATTGTTGGACTGGTGATTGCCCGGGCCGGTCGGATCAGCACTCTCATTCTTCCCAGTATTGAGATTGAAGAAATGTTGAAATCTGAGCCATACAGGTTGGACCGACGACCTCGCTCGGTTTCGGAGCGGTCGCGGCGCTAACAATTATTCGTGTTCGTTGCGAGGCGCTTGGCCGAAGAGTCGATCGAGCGCGACAGGAGGGGGGACGTTCTCGTAGAGCATGCCATAGACAACGTCGATGATAGGAGTCCTCGCTCCAATCTTACGCGCGGCTTCGTGAATAGATTGGGTATTTTTAACGCCTTCGGCGACCATGCCGAGTTCGGCAACGGCTTCATCGAGAGTCTTCCCTGCGGCAAGAGCGAGGCCCACACGGTGATTGCGGGAATGAGCCGAGAAGCAGGTTGTGACGAGATCCCCGAGCCCGGAGAGTCCGCTAAAGGTAGCGACATCTCCGCCCAAGGCTACGCCGAGACGCGTCATCTCGGCCAAGCTGCGGGTGACGAGGGCAGCGATGGCGTTGTCGCCTAATTTGAGTCCGGTGGCGACACCTGCGGCGATGGCAAAAATATTCTTAAGGGCACCTCCTAATTCGACTCCCGCGATGTCTTCGTTGGTGTAAGCGCGGAATCGCTCTGTCGAAAAAAGATCGCGCAGGCCTTCGCCGACTTCTTGCTGAGCGCAGGCGATTGTTGCAGCGGCTGGGAGCTGAAGGGCGATCTCTTCGGCATGGTTAGGGCCAGAAAGAACCGCGACAGGGTTGTCCGGAAAGGAGTCGCTGATAATTTCCGACATGCGCTTGCCGCTCGTTTTTTCGATTCCCTTTGCGCAGGAAATGAAAGGGGTCGAAACTGGAATATTAAAGAGCGCAAGATTCTCCGCTGTCTCGCGAATCGCGGATGTGGGGACAGCGAAGAGGACGACATCCGCTTCTTCGGCACACTGGAAGTCCAAGGTGGCGACGATATTTTTCGAAAGTGAAACGTCGGGCAAGTAGCGAGAATTACGATGGTCGTTATTAATTTGATCGATGACTTCGCCGCGTCCTAGCATTTTCACTTGAGTCGTATTTTGGGAGAGGAGGGTGGCAAGACCCGTGCCCCAGGAGCCGCATCCAATGATCAGTGGTTTTTGATAAGAGAGGTTCATACGCTCACCTCCTTTTTCTTTTTCGAACCAATTCTATTTTCTGTTCCGGCTCGAAGTCGAACGATGTTGGCCCGGTGCTTATAGAGAGCCATCGCTCCGGCGATAACAGCGAAGATGAAGAGTGGCTTGTTCCAGGTGCCATCGTCAATTTTACCGTGAAACCAAGACCCCCAAAGCGTGAGGATGGGCAGCACGATCGCGCCCGCGATGCTTCCGACGGAAACATATTTTGTAGTGACGGTGACGACCAGGAAGATAATCATAAGAACAACCACGCCCATCGGCATCAGGGCTGCTAGGGCGCCTCCGGAAGTGGCGATACCTTTCCCGCCTTTAAAGCCAATCCAAGGCGAGTAGTTGTGGCCCATGATGCTGGCGAAGGCCGTCAGAACAGGAATGACCTGTGAGGCGAGGCGTTGGTCGACGGCGAATCCGGCATTCCAGGAATCAAGAAAGGCAAGGGAGACAGCGACCGACTCATCGTCGATACGGCAGAGATTCACCGCGATGGCTACCGGAATAAAGCCTTTAAGAAAATCCAGGAGGAGGCAGGAAATTCCGTTCCCCTTTCCAAGGGTTCGAAAAACGTTGGTGGTACCGATATTACCAGAGCCATGCTCCCGAATATCGATGCCTTTCAGTTTTCCAAGGAGAAGCCCAAAGGGCACGGAACCCAAAAAGAATCCGAGAAGGGGGAAAAGCCAGATCATTTATTCGGTACGGCGGATGGATTCGATGATGACGGGCGTGATGGGAATATTTTGGTGAGATCCAGCCTGGATGGCACCGCTTGAACTGATGCTGTTCATATACTTCGTTGAAGTGCGGACCATCTTGATTTCGTTCACGACATCCATGCCTGCGGTTACTTTGCCAAAGACGGCATAGCCGCCGTTGTTGTGGGGAAAGTTGAGGTTTGAGTTGTTATCAGCAACATTGATAAAAAACTGCGAGGTGGCGCTGTCCGGATCAGGAAGCCGTGCCATTGCGACGGTGCCCACGGAGTTGCCCAGCCCGCCTTCCGACTCATTCTTGATGGAGTCGTTATTGGGTTTTTCGGTAGGAATGTCATCCTGCAGTCCGAAGCCGCCACCTTGGATCATGAAGTCACTCATGACGCGGTGGAAAATTGTTCCGTCGTAGAACTTGGCATCTACGTAAGTTAGGAAATTCTCCACGGTAATGGGCGCTTTGTCGGGATCGAGTTCGATGGTGATGTCACCTTTTGTCGTCTTAAGGACGACGCTTGGTATTGCGTCGCGGTTGCTATTCCGGTCTGAGGCGTTCTTTTCGACAGCTTTCACCTTTGATGAATTGCTGATGGATGTCTCTGTCTCGGATTTTTTAGGCTGGCAGCCGACAAGGAAAAGGAAGAGGAAGGGGACTAAAAGTAGAACTTTCATGAGGTGGAGAGAATAGTGTTTGTTCGACGGCTGGCAAGATTAGTGAGCTTGTAACCAATCTGAGCCGAATCCGGTGTCAATGCGGACTGGGACATTAAGTGGCAGAGCGAGAGCGGATTCCATCGCTTCGACGATGAGGGGGGTGAGTTCGTCTTTTTCGTCGAGATGCAGATCGAATAGAAGTTCGTCGTGAACTTGTAAAATGAGCTTTGACTTACGACCTTCCAGAAGCTTTGCAACCTGAATCATCGCGAGTTTGATTAAGTCGGCCGCAGTACCCTGAATGGGGCTATTGATGGCCGCGCGTTCAGCGTTTGCCCGAATACTGGCGTTTCCGGACGCTATGTCTTTGAATGTTCGACGACGGCCGGTCACAGTTTCAATGTATCCTTGGGAGCGAGTCTTTTCGACGGTTTCTTCCATGAAGATTTTGATCGCTGGATATTCTTTAAAATAGGTTTCGATGATTTCGGCCGCTTCTCCACGAGGGATACTTAGTCGCTGGGAGAGTCCAAAGGCGGATATGCCATAGATGATGCCGAAGTTTACCATCTTGGCGGTTCGTCGCATTTCCGAGGTGACGCCATCGAGGTCGACACCGAAGACTTTTCCTGCGGTGGCACTGTGAATGTCAGTGTCATTTTTGAAGGCCTCGATCATCGTTGGATCGCCAGAAAGAGAAGCCATGACGCGTAATTCCACCTGAGAGTAATCGGCGGCGAGGAGAGTGAAACCTTCGCTCCGAGGAACGAAAGCTTTGCGAAGTTCGCGTCCCAGTTCTGAGCGAACAGGAATGTTTTGGAGGTTTGGATCACTAGATGCGAGACGTCCAGTCGAGGTGAGAAGTTGATGGAGATGGGTGTGGACGCGACCGGAGTGAGGCGCGCGGTGATTGGGGAGCGAGTCAACGTAAGTAGATTTGAGTTTTGTGGCCTCCCGGTAGTTCAGAATGTTCTCCACAATAGGATGAGCGGCCGCGAGAGAGGAGAGGGTTTGTTCGTCGGTTTTAAATTGGCCAGTTTTCGTCTTCTTGGGCTTTTCGACGAGCTTCATTTCTCCGAAGAGGATTTCTCCGAGTTGTTTGGGAGAGTTGAGATTAAAGGGGCGTCCGGCTGCGTCTTCGATCTGCTTACTTAGGATGCTGATTCGTTGAGTAAGTTCGAGTCCGACCTCATCAAGAACGTCTTGAGAAACAGTGATGCCCTCGGCTTCCATCGCGACAAGCACGGGGAGAAGGGGGAGTTCAATGGAATCGAAAACGGAAGAGAGTGAATCCCTCTTGAGCTGAGCGATGAGAAGTTGAGCCAACTGGAAGGTTATGTCTGCGTCCTCGGCGGCATATTCAGCGAGATTGGCTGGAGGAACCTGGGAGGGATCGAGGTCGCCTTTAACTGCTTTCTTTTTTGCAGCGGCGGTGAAGAGGTCATCGGCTTCCTCAATTGATTGGGCGAAAAGGTCGGCGAACTTGATGGGAGAGTATCCGAGCATGGACTCAGAGAGGTAATCCATGGTGTGTTTTTGATCGGGTGAAACCAACTGGTGAGCCAGCATGGTATCGAAGAAGGGCCCGGCAGGAATGACTCCGTGGGAGCGGAGAATGTGGAGATCATATTTGAGGTTATGACCGATCTTTTGCTTTGGTGAGGCAAAGATGGGCACAAATTTTTCCAGGTGTTCTCCGGCGACATACCAAGCGCATTTTGCATTGGTGGAAAAGGCGATTCCCAAAAGTTTCGCTTCAAAGCGATTGAGCGAAGTCGTTTCGGTGTCGAAGCAAAATAAATCCGCCTTCTCTAACTCAGCCAAGAGGGCCGCGATGTCTTCCTCAGTTTCAGCAAAGCGGTAATCGTGTTCGATATCCTTGATCGTCTTGAGACTCTCGAAAACCGGAGCCTCCGCTTTTTTTTCATCGGCCGTGCTGGAATTGGAGCTTCCGAACAGTCGTTTGGTGAGGCCGCGGAATTCATACGCCTCGAAGAGTTCCTTTAGCTTTGCTTCATCCGGGGACTCGAGAAGGAAGTCCTCCATCGTTTCCTTGATGGGAACATCGAGGATGATGGTGGCGAGCTCCTTGGAAAGCTTTGCCTGCTCCGCAAATTTGATGACATTCTCCTTTTGTTTTCCTTTGAGTTTGGAGGTGTTCTGGAGGAGCCCTTCGACTGATCCATAAGCAGCGACAAGTTTCTTGGCTGTCTTTTCCCCAATCCCGGGGACGCCGGGGATATTGTCGGAGGCATCTCCCCAGAGTCCCAAGATATCGATGACCTGCTTTGGGCTCTCGATTTCCCACCTGCTGGTGATTTCCTTCAACCCAAGAACCTCATGGTCTGATCCCTGTCGGCCGGGCTTCCACATAAAGGTGCGCTCGGCGACGAGCTGGGCGAAGTCTTTGTCCGGGGTGACCATGTATGTCTCGATGCCCCCTTGCTCTTCGTGGCGGTGGGCAAGGGTGCCGATGATGTCGTCGGCCTCGAAGCCATCCAATACAAGGACTGGAATCTTAAAGGCAGCACAGATCTTTTTGACTTCGGGAATGGCAGCGGCGAGTTCCTCGGGCATGGCCTCACGCTGTGCTTTATAATCGGGATATAATTTATGGCGGGAAGTGGGGGCGGAGGTATCGAAGACAACCGCGATGTGGGTTGGCTTCTCTTTTTCGATGATGGTCAGCATCGTGTTGGTGAAGCCAAAAATGGCGGAAGTGTTGATGCCCTTTGAATTCGTAATGGGATTTCGGATCAGGGCAAAGTGGGCGCGGTAGACAAGAGCCATGCCGTCGAGGAGGAAAAGACGTGCGTTCTTGGTGTCAGCCATGCCGCAGCCTTTCGCTTCCACGGGAAAAGGTCAAACTGTCTTTGGTAGATGACAAGCCAACCGAGAAGCCATAGCATCTGTCCACACCGATCTGATCCTCTTTTCTCATGAAATACCTGAAGCTTCTCGTAGTTCCGCTCGTTCTCTTTTTTGTTGGTTATGTCTCGGGGCCCATTGTGGGTTCGATTCTTGTTAGTGAGGCCGAAAAAGAGACGACGTTAGTTCGCGACGTGAAGGTGCGCGATATGGTTTTTCGCGTGAATCTGGCAGAAATGCGGGACAGTGAGTTGCCGAAGGAAGTGAAAACAGATGGTCAAGTGAAGCTTCCAGCAGTCGGTGGTGGAGATGCGACCTCGGTTCTGGCTTCCGGTCGGACGGTGAAACTTTTGAACCGAAATGGGAAGAAGCTCTTCATCGAGACCAAAGATGGCTTGTCCAAAGGCGAGGTTGATATTGATCAAACGAATATTTTTGATGTGATTGGACGTGCTATGATGGAGGATCTAAAAGCATCTTTGATCAAAAATGCCAGAAACTCCGCTCCTCAGCCAGCTCCAGTGAGGCCCGCTGCTCCTCCCGCAGTCGCTACCAATAACCCTTCTATGCCTGCTGTTGTGCCGGTTAAGCCAGTGGTGGTTGATGTGGTAGACGACGTGCCCAAGCCAGCGATACCAGAACCTACGCCTGAGCCTGTGGGTGGTGGCCTCCTGACGCCAGAACAGATTATCGAGGTGATGAAAGCGAGCATCAAGGCAGGCGCAGTGAAAGAGTTTAAGCTGGAACAAGTTGAAGCTTGGAAAGCCGGAGAAGAGGAAGATTTTGGAGGGGAGGACTTCCAAACGGGGCTGGCTGCTTATAAGGCAGAGACAATTTTCGGAGTAAAGACGGTGCAAGCCAAAGCCCTTATCAAGGGTGGTAAGGTCACCAAGTGGGTCTATGCGAAGACCGGAATGGAGATCCGCTAGTTGATCTCCCTTATAAGGATTCTTCGAAAAGCTCCGGATAGGCTTTTTGGGCCGCTCCCCTTGTAAGTTCGTAAATCTCCTGGCTGGTGGAGAGGCTGAGTGCTGTTTCGGCAAGCTTTTGACATTCGCTCCGCTTAAGCGAAATGAGTGCTTTTCGGATTGGCGCTAGGTCATGAGGGCCGACGGAGAGTTCGTTGACGCCCAGACCAACCAGTAAAGGAGTGAGGCTGAGATCGGCAGCCATTTCTCCACAAACTCCAGTCCAAATCCCTTCCGCGTCCGCAGCTTCGGTGGTCATCTTAATTAGTCGAATGACTGACGGGTGGGTGGAGCGATAGAGTTTCGCGACCCGGTGATTGATGCGATCAACGGCAACGGTGTATTGAATAAGGTCGTTGGTCCCGATAGAGAAAAAATCGACTTCCTTGGCCATTTCCCGGGCTACCAGAGCGGCAGAAGGGATTTCAATCATTGCGCCCACTTCAAGGTCTCGATCAAACGGTGTTCCGGCCGCGGAAAGTTCATCCATGCATTCCTGTAAGAGTCTTCGGCATTCTCTGATCTCAGTCATTCCGGAGATAAAGGGGAACATAACGCCCAGTTTTCCTTGAGAGCTAGCTCGTAAAATGGCGCGGAGTTGCTCCATGAAAATTTCTTGTCGGTCAAGGGAAACTCTAATCCCGCGCCAACCAAGGAAAGGATTTGGCTCGGGTTGAGTGAGAGGTTCGGTGGAAAGTTTGTCACCGCCGCTATCCAAGGTCCTGATAATACCGAGATCCGGTGAGACGCCTCTGGCCAGCTCGCCATAGATTTTCTCCTGAGCATCTTCGTCGGGCATCTTCGTATTTGAGGACTCTAGGAGGAAAAACTCGGTGCGGAAGAGTCCGACTCCTTCCGCACGATTTTTCTTCACCAAATCGAGTTCGTGAGTGAATTCAATGTTTGCCGAAAGGGTGATATGGTGTCCGTCGATGGTTGTGCTCTTTTGATCCCGAATGGTCTCGAGCGATTTTCTGGCCTCTTTTCGTTTCGTGGAAAGTTTCTCGTAGTAATCGGTCGTTTCAGCCGAAGGATAGACAATGAATTTACCTGAGTATCCGTCGAGGATGGCAGGAGCGAGGGTAGTGCTTTCAAGGACCGCTCCAGCGAGACCAACGATGGAAGGAATTCCGAGTGCACGGGCTAAGATTGCGGTGTGAGAATTGATGCTTCCTGCCTCCGTGACGAAGCCTAAAAGTTTCTCCCGATCGAGGGATGCCGTGTCTGAAGGCGATAAGTCGTAGGCAACGAGGATCCGTTGGTAGTCAGGCTCGATGATTCCATTTTCACCGGAGAAATTACGCAGGACTCGCTGACAGACATCTTCTAAATCAATTGTGCGCTCCTTGAGGTAGGGGTCGACAACCCGGCGCATCGCCTCAAGGAAGGTTTGCATGACGGCATAGAAACAAAATTCGGAATTTTGAAGCCGCGAGTCTATTTCCCGATGCACTTGATCCACGAGACTCTTGTCATCGAGCACCATGCGATGGGCTTCAAAAATGAGCGCCTCATCCCTTCCTGAAACTGACTCAATGCTCGTTTGAAGAACGGAAAGCTGTCCGCGTGTGACAGTGAGTGCAGCATCAAATCGACTCTGCTCTGAGACGACTGCCCCAGGCGAGATCGGGTAGACCCCTGGAGCACTAAAGCCCCGAGCAGCGACAGACATCGGCCCCATCGCGATTCCTCGTGACACCGGGGTGCCGTAGAAGATTTGTTCACGTTTAGATTTACTAGTCATCGGGGCAAAAAAAAATGCCAAAGCGTTTAGCTTCGGTCAATCAATGTGAAGGAGAGGTGGTTAACTGACGACTGCTTCCTCAAAATCCCTCGAAATGAGTTCTCCAAGAGCGGCGAGAGCTTCTTCCGCCCCTTCACCTTCAGCGCTTACTGAAATGACGGATCCATGTCCCGCGGCGAGCATCATCAGTCCCAAAATGCTCTTTCCATCGACTTCATCATCGTCCTTTTCCACTCGAATCTCACATGGGAAGCCGTTCGCGATTTTAACGAACTGAGCGGCAGGCCGAGCGTGAATTCCGAGCTTATTGGTAATGGTGAAGTCCTTTTGTGGCATGAAAAGTAGAAAGTCTATGGTGCGTTGAGAGTCTGAAGGGAGATGTGGGTTGGTAAAAGAATTTTCTTTATAACCCTTTTTCTCTCGAAAATCTTTCCGAGTTAGGTTTTAGAACTGGTGTTCATTTGCTCAAGGAGTCGCTGGTTGAATTCATCAGCCATATTGAACCCTCCTTTTCGAAGCTGGAGATCCAGCGCAGCAACTCCCACGAGTCGTGCAGTATCACGTCCAGGGGCGACAGGAATCTCGATAAAGGGGACATTGGTGTCGAGAATGCGGTATTTCTTTTGCTCCAAGCCGAGACGATCGACTTTGTTGAGATCAGTCTCTGGTTTGAGTTCGACGACGAGATCCAGTTTCTTTTCGGGTCGAATCGCGGAAAGTCCGTAGAGATTGGCTACATTGATGATGCCAATTCCTCGCATTTCCAAGTAGCCCCTCGCGAAGTCTTTTGAGCGGGTGAGGAGTTCGCCGCCTTTCTGGGAGATATAGACGACGTCGTCCGCGACGAGAGCAGCGCCCTTTTCGAGCAATCCGATGGCGGTCTCACTCTTTCCTGAACCGCTTCTTCCCATGATGAGGATACCAATACCTCGATAATCTACCATGCAGCCGTGAAGAGTCGTTCGCGGGGCGAAATCTTTCTCCAGCCAAATAGTGGCGTCATTCAAGAATTTCATCGTTGGGACAGAAGAGCTGATGATCGCAATTTCCCGCTCACGGGCAACATCGAGCAGCGGTTGGGTAAGGGTGTGTCCCCGGGCGACGACGATGCAAGGAACCCCTTGATCGCAAAGCTGGGTAAAGCGCTCCAGGCGGACCTCCTCGCTGAGTTTCTTGAGGTAGGAGTTCTCCGAATTACCGAAAACCTGGATTCTTTTCTTGGCGAAGTAGGTAAAGAAGCCAGCAAGAGCGAGTCCGGGTCGATTGACGGCGGGTTCCTCGATTTTTCGATCTAGGCCCACCACAGGGTGCTCAGTCGTGAGGTTTAAATCATCGCCATGTCGTTCAAGGAATTCTTGAACGGTGATGCTAGTAACTTTCCTTCGTTTTCCGCCAGCCGCTGCCATGCCGGAGATTCTAGCGGAACGGGTGGGCGACAAAAGAAAAAGCGCGGCCGACAGACCATGCTTTGAAAAACAGAGAAAATTTGACCACTTTAAAAGAGTGATTTTCTGTCATTTGCCGTCGAGGGAGAGATCGGCGTGATGCTTTGCGAGGGACTCGGCAGCCGCATCAGAAAGTTCGGTGAGGCGGTCGAGATTGAGTGTGGTGCACCGACATCACCTATATCCCGATGCCACAAGGACACGGTTACCTCGTTGTGATCATGGACGGGCATAGTCGAGCGGTGCTTGCGGGGGAGGTCAGCAACCTCCGTTGCTACCCAAGCCCAGAAAAGACTGACCGTTAGTGGCTTCGGTTCAAGCTCCCTCCCTGTGAAACATGTAATATTATGGAACAGGAACTTTATTCATTAATCTGTGGACCACGGCATCCGTAGTGACTCCTTCCGCCTCGGCCTCATAAGACAGGAGGATTCGATGGCGGAGGATTTCGGAAGCGAGATTCTTGATGTCGGCAGGAGTCACGAAAGCCCGCTGCTCCAAGAAGGCCCGAGCCCGGGCTGCGAGAGCGAAGTTGATGGTGGCTCTGGGGGAGGCTCCTGATTGAATCAGGCTCTTGAGGCCTGTATCGTAGTTAGAGGGATTCCGGGTCGCCTGCACGAGATCTACGATATATCCGCGCACTGCTGGATCGATATAGATTTGATCAACGAGGGCTCTGGAGGCCGCGACGGTGGCCGTGTCGACCACCGGTCGGGTGGTTTCATTGGCATTCGTGGAAGCCATGCGATCAAGAATGTCCAATTCTTCACTCCGATCGGGATAATCGACGGTCACTTTTAGTAAGAAACGATCCAGCTGGGCTTCCGGCAGTTGATAGGTTCCTTCCTGATCGATGGGGTTTTGGGTCGCCAAAACGAGGAATGGGTCAGGAAGTTTGTAACTCGTATCGCCGATCGTCACCTGACGCTCTTGCATCGCCTCGAGAAGCGCGGCTTGGACCTTGGCTGGTGCACGGTTGATTTCGTCCGCTAAGACGAGGTTCGCGAAAATTGGACCTAGTTTTGGGGCGAAGGTCTTTTCGTCCGGATGGTAGATCAGAGTTCCGATCAGGTCGGCGGGGAGGAGGTCGGGAGTAAACTGGACTCGCGCAAACTGCGCTTGCAGGGTTCCTGCGAGCGCGCGAATTGAGAGTGTTTTTGCCAACCCCGGAACTCCTTCCAGGAGAATGTGTCCATGGCTGAGTAGTCCGATGAGGAGTTTATTGACGAGATTCTCTTGTCCAACGAGAACTCGGGAAATCTCCTGTTTTATGCTAATGACCCAATCGCTTGAGTCGGAAATTTGTTGTTGAAGTGCCTTAGGATCCATCGGTGTGGCGATGATGCCAAATTGTGCGCCCTTTGAGAAAGAAAAACTCCCCGACTGAGACGATCGCTACGAGCTATGGCCAACGGGTCTCGCGGAAGGGTGTTTTTTCTTGAAGTGAATTGTTGATTAGGATCACGAGATTCTTAAGAGGAGGAGAGAGGTTTTTTTGCTGCTTCACAAGTTTTAGAATGGTCTTGGCTTCGTTATATTTCTCCAAGTTGGCGAGGGCAGCGGCTTTAGTCAGGAGGAAGCTGTTATCCCGATTGCGGGATATTTGGCACAGGCGATTGGCAAGAGCGAGGGCTTCATCCGGACTACGGACGAATGAATTGGAATGGCAGGAAAGAACACGTGCGAGAATATTTGCGGCATCCAATTCACGAGGATGCTTTGCTAAGGTTTTCTTAAGCTGCTGAATCGCTTCCAGAGGCTTTCCGGCAAAGAGAAGAGTGCTCCCGATCCTCGTTTTAACATCAGCCGATGATGGTGAAAGTTGTGTGATTCGACGATCGGTTTCGATTGCTGAGAGCCATTCTTTCAGCTGCCTCAGGATCAGAGAGCGTTGGTCGAGAAGGTCCAGGTTTTCCGGGTGCTGATTGAGAGCGAGAGAATTAGCCTGAAGTGCACCTTTAAGATCCTTTGTGTCCAGGTAAGCTTGGGCGAGAAGGAGACCAACTCGGGAGTCTTCGGGGAGAAACGCACGGGATTTGATAAGCACCGGGAGAGCTTCAGCAGATCGCCCATTGATTCCTAGGAGCTGAGCAAGCGTGAGCAGGGAATCTCCCTTTTCGAAGCGACTCAATTTTGGATGAAGGCGGGGGACTGCTCGCTGAAGATAGGAAATAGCTTGTTGGTCCAAGCCGCGTTCCAATAGTTGATTGGACGTTCTCATCGGATTGCCAACGGGTACCTCGCCGATCCATATCCCAGGAAAGGGCGCCCCGGCTTCTCGGCGGTCGAACTGCAAGGCGAGTTCAGCGTCTTTCATAACCTGCTCTTCCTCAATTGCTCCTCGATAGATCCCAAGGACTTCCCAAGTGGGAGTGATCAAAAAGCTGCTGGGGACAGGAAGGGGAATCCAAAGATCGACAAGAGATGCCTGAAAAGCGTT
>Ga0115001_10000080_pt1 | contig 56813 bp, 55 predicted proteins | sample ArcticOcean_MG_C_12_FD_89869 | JGI IMG/M metagenome (GOLD analysis project Ga0115001, IMG submission 89869) | Marine microbial communities from western Arctic Ocean - ArcticOcean_MG_CB8_130 | ecosystem: Environmental > Aquatic > Marine > Oceanic | place: Arctic Ocean: Canada Basin | collected... | reverse complement strand
TAACAAACAAACTTGCTAATGAACAAATTGCTTGTGGTGTTACTCATACTAATATGGAAGTTCACAAAATTGTAAGTGAGAACATACATCTAAGCGCCATGTATTCGGGTAACATTAAAGGTGTTGGACCCAGATACTGTCCGTCTATAGAAGATAAGATTGTTAAATTTAAAGAAAAGGGTCAACATCAAATTTTCTTAGAGCCTGAAGGATTAAAAGACAATACTATTTACCCAAATGGTATATCTACATCTCTTCCAGAAGAGATACAGCTCAAATTACTAAGTAAAATCAAGGGTTTAGAGGAAGTTAAAATGATTCGAGCAGGTTATGCTATTGAGTATGATTATATAGATCCTAGAGAACTTTATGCAACACTTGAAACAAAAAAAATTAAATCTCTTTTTTTAGCGGGGCAAATTAATGGGACAACTGGATATGAAGAGGCTGCTGCACAAGGTTTAATAGCGGGGATAAATGCAGCACAAAAGATTAAAAACCAAAAAGAATTTATTTTAGATAGATCAGTGTCTTATATTGGAGTTATGATAGATGACCTAATTACAAAAGGTGTTTCAGAACCATATCGAATGTTTACATCTAGAGCTGAATATAGATTGTCTCTTAGAGCTGACAACGCCGATCAAAGACTTACCCCTTTAGGTATAAAAATTAATTTAGTAAAAGAATTTAGAAAAAATTCTTTTTTAAAAAAACAGAAAAAATTAGTTTCAGTTTATGACGCCCTTAGTTCTAATTTAATTACACCTAATGCAGCCGCTAAACATTCTGTAAAAATCTCTATGGATGGTGTTAAAAGATCTGGAATAGATGTACTTGCGCTAAAAGGTGTCACTGTATCAAAGCTTAGAAAAATATGGGATAATATACCCTATTATGAACAGTCGATTGATGAACAGGTTGAAATAGATGCTCATTATTCTGGTTATTTAAAAAGGCAAAGTCATGATATTGATGCTTTTAGAAAGGATGAATCTATAGTTATTCCCTTAGATATAGACTACGATTCCTTTAGTGGCCTATCTATTGAAATTAAATCTAAACTCAAGAAAATAAAACCTAAGACACTTGGTCAAGCTTTAAGAATAGATGGTGTTACACCTGCTGCAGCAATTATTCTTTTGGGATTTGTAAAGAAAAGCAGATATAAAGTATCTGCTTAATGAACAAAAAAACAGCTCTGTTAGATCTTAAAAATATCTTAAAATTCACAACTGAAGACATAGACAAACTTCAAATATTTCATGATGAACTTTTGAAGTATAACAAGAAATATAATTTTATCTCTAAATTTACCGAAAATCAAATATGGCATAGACATATTTTAGATTCAGCTCAATTAGTTAAATATATAAATTTCAATAGCAATAACTCCCTATCAGACATGGGCTCAGGAGCTGGATTTCCTGGTGTCGTATTAGCAATATTTAATAAAAATCCAAATTTTCACGTGAAATTATATGAAAAATCTACTGTTAAATGCGATTTTCTCAATAATATAAGAAATAAAATAGATATAAGTGTTGAAATATGTGGAGATTATAAAAATGATGAAATCAACTCTTTTTATTTAGTTTCTAGAGCTTTTAAAAAATTAGAAGAAATAATTAGGATTTCACGTGAAATTATAAAAGTTAACCACAAGCTTATAATATTAAAAGGCAAAAATGCTGAAAATGAAATTAATAGACTTAAACACCATAAAAGTTTTATATATAAAATAGAAAAAAGTATTACAGATGCAGAATCAAAAATTTTGATTATTGAAATAAAAAAAAAAAATGAATAAAATAATTTCAGTTATAAATCAGAAAGGCGGCGTCGGGAAAACAACAACTGTTATAAATCTTGCAACCGCACTAGCAGAATTGGGAAAAAAAATTTTAGTTATAGATCTTGATCCACAAGGAAATGCCACAACTGGTTTAGGAGCATCTAACAAAGAAATAGATAAGAATATTTATAAAATCATTATAGGTGAAAATGACCCAAAAAAGTGCATTCTAGCAACTTGTGTTAAAAACCTTGATTTAATTGGCTCAAACGTCAATTTATCAGGGCTTGAAGTAGAAATTGCTGACGATCCGAACAAGGCTTTTTTATTAAAACAAATATTAGAAAAAAATCAAAGTTTATTTTCTAAATATGAAAATATTTTTATTGATTGCCCACCTTCATTAAGTTTATTAACAGTAATGTCATTAGTAGTTGCCGATGAATTATTAGTTCCGCTGCAAACTGAATTCTTTGCTCTAGAAGGAATATCGCAACTAGTAAAAACAATTGAAAGAATTAAAATAAATTTGAACCCTAACTTAAATATCAGAGGAATTCTTTTAACCATGTTTGACAAAAGAAACAAACTGTCAAATCAAGTAGATGTAGAAGCAAGAAAATATTTTAAAGACAAGGTTTACAAGACAGTAATACCGAGAAATGTAAGATTATCCGAGGCACCTTCTCACGGTGTGCCATGCATTGTTTACGACAGAGATTGTCTTGGAAGTAAATCATATATTGAGCTAGCAAAAGAGTTTATCGATCAAGAGGGAAGAGTATAAATCTATATGCCTGAAGAAAAAAATAAAAAAGGACTAGGTAGAGGCCTGATGTCGTTGTTTGGAGATCAACCAGCAAATCTTGAGAAAAAAACAGAACCTAATAACACATATTTATCAATATCTATAAGCGATTTAGAACCAAATAAATTTCAACCAAGAAAACACTTTGATGAAAAAAAAATAGAAGAACTGGCACAATCTATAAAAAAAAATGGATTAATTCAACCAATAGCAGTTAGACCTGGTAAAAATAATGCGTACGAAATTATAGCTGGAGAACGAAGGTGGTTAGCAGCACAAAAAGCTGGTCTTCACGACGTTCCTGTTATCGTTCTCAAACTAAATGATACTCAATCTTTAGAATTAGCAATTATAGAAAATATTCAAAGAGAGGATTTGAACTCCATAGAAGAGGCAAAAGGTTATGATCGATTAATGAAAGAGTTTAAGTATGATCATGTAAAACTTACTGATTTTATGGGTAAGAGCAGAAGTCACATAAGTAACACTCTTAGACTTTTAACACTACCTATAGAAGTAATTAAACTTGTCGATGAAGGTAAACTTACAGCCGGGCAGGTGAGGCCATTAATTGGAAGATTTAATGCTGTACAAATAGCTCAATCGATAATTAAAGAAAATCTAAGTGCAAGATCTATCGAAAATTTAGTAAGAAGAGAGAAAGAAAAAGAAGAAGATAAATCGAAATCCCCCAAAAAGACCGATGTAAATATATTATTAGCCGAAAGACTAATAGAAGAATCAACAGGTCTAAAAACTAAAATAAATATAAAAAAAAATAGATCTGGAAAAGTAGCAATTGAATTTAAAGATGCAGATCAATTTCAGATGCTCTCTAATTTATTAACTAAGAATAAATAGATGATGCCTTGTTAGTAAGGTTGATAATAAGATCTTTAATTATAATATCATTTCGTATGTAAGAATTTTTTTTCATTAAAACCTCTATCTCTCCTATTTTTGCACTTAATCGAGTTAGACTTTTTAGATCCCATTTGCTCAGTTGTTGCATAATACTTGGTTTCTCCTTCCAAAAAATAGGTGGTTTTATATTTTCCAAAGTTCGTTCGTATTTATTTTTGTTTTCTTCACTCGTTTTAATTATTTCTTGTAGTTTCATGACTCTATAGTTTAGATTATTTAAGTAAAAAAAAGCTTCTTCATTTAATATCTCAATTTCTGATAATAATTTATTAATTTTTTTTTTCTCTCCATTTAAAGCATTATCTCTAATCTCATCAAAACTCGTATTATTTTTAATATTTAATAATTCAAAAATTTGTTCTTTATTAATTTTTTTTTCTAAAAAAAAATTTTTTATTTTAATAAGCTCACCTTTAATAATTCTTCTATCCATATTTGAGTTGTTTATTATTAAATTACTTATTTCACCTGTAAGCCCCTTAAAATCTTTTAGACTTTTATTTATATATGAGATTAAAGTCCGTTCGTTGTCAATATAACACGGTAAAATAGCTAATTTTATATTTTTTTCAAACCAAGTTCTTAGTTTTGATTTTTTCTCTAAATTTTCAGAGAATATATAAATTTGAATATTTTTACTTTCTTTTTTTAAACTTTCTATAATTTTGTCAAAAATTTTGTCGGTAGCCTCTTGTATTAAAATTATTTTATTTTCACTAAAAAGAGATTGATTTGTAATATTTTCATATAATAAATTATTTTTTAATATGTCTACTTCAAAAAAATTAATAATTTCACAATCTTTGTTTTGTTTTTTAAGTTCTTCTTTAATGTCATCTTTTATACCTTTGTTTTCTCCGTAAATGAGAGAAGCCTGATAGTTTTTCAATACTTCTACATTTTGTTCAACTAAATAACTTTTTAGTATCATTAGTATTAATTTAAAAAAGTTATAAAATTATTAATATCCTCAGAAAGCTGTCGTATAATATTCTTAGTGGCGTTGCGCTCATTATCAATTGTACCTGAGTGACTTGAGCCTACTGTGTAATCACTATTTTTTATAAATTTTTTTTGTATTATTTTATTATCGTTAAGATCGGTTAATTTAAAATCTGCTTCAATGAAAAGCTCATATCTTATTACTTTGCCGGCTAAATCTTTAATTTTATTTTTTTTTTCTTTTTTTATATTTATCTCAACGTCATATTTATTCTTTGAGTTGTTATCAGACATTAAAGAAATATTATTTTTTAAAACATAGGCAATTCTATTTTCGCCGCTGATATTAATGTTTTGAATTTGAATTTTCTTTTTACCTTGAATTTGCTTAAACCCACAAGATAGTAGCAACATTGAGCAAGCAAGTATTGATATAATTTTAATATTTTTTTTCATTTTAATTATCCGGTTAGAATATTAATTATTTTGTTTTTTACAAATATTGTTTTTTTAATTTTACTTTTATTTAACTGATCGTTAATTTTTTTTATTTTCTTACATTCATGTATAATATCTTTTTCATTTAAATCTTTTTTAACCTCTATAACTTCTTTTGTTTTACCGTTTATTTGTATAGCAATTTTTATTTTTTCGTTTAAGCTTAATCTATTATTTACCTCTGGCCAAATATTAATATCTTTCGATCCTAGTTGTTCCAGGCATTCATGTGCAAGATGAGGAACAAAAGGTATGAGTATCTTCATTAACCTTGAAAAATTATCTTTTATGCATTTATTACTTATCTCTTGATCTAATGCTGAGTTGAACAAGTTATAAATACTATAAATGTTTGCAACTACTACATTTAATTGAAAATTGTTAATCAAGTTAGTTATCTTTATAATATAATTGTTGAATCTAATCTCAAATTCTTCATCTTTATCAGACGTAGAATTTTCTCGGTTAATAATTGTATGTGATAAGTTATAAAGTTTTTGCAAAAATTTATAAGCTGCATTAACACCTTGGTTTGACCATTGAACGTCTTTTTCAGGAGGACTGTCAGATAAAATAAACCATCTAACAGCATCTGCCCCATAGCTCTTAATCATATCTTCAGGATCAATAACATTTTTTTTAGATTTTGACATCGACTCTGAGGGCCCAACAGTAACTTGAGTTTTATCTGAATTTTTTACAAATTCCCCTTTGTCATTTTTTTTTAATTCATCAGGACTTAACCATTTCCCATTTTTATCTTTATAGGTTTCATGACAAACCATGCCCTGAGTAAAAAGACCCTTAAAAGGCTCTGTTATATTAATTTTTGTATTTTTTTTTTTTACAGCACGCATAAAAAACCTTGAATAGAGTAAGTGCAAGATAGCATGCTCAACACCACCAATATATTGGTCAACTGGCATCCAATAATTTAAATCATCAATATTAAAAGGATTTTTTTTATTTTTGGGTGAACAAAATCTCATAAAATACCAAGAAGAATCTACAAAAGTGTCTAATGTGTCAGTCTCTCTAATAGCTGGCTTTCCCGTATTTTTTTGAATAGTTCGTTTCCAGCTAGGATGGTTAGCAAGAGGATTTCCACTTTTTTTTAAATCTACATCCTTAGGCAATGTTATAGGAAGTTCATCTTTTTCAACTGGTACTATAGTACCATCTTCTAGATAAATCATGGGTATCGGACAACCCCAATATCTTTGTCTGGAAACACCCCAATCTTTTAATCTAAAAGAAATTGTTTTTTTCCCTATTTCTTTATTTTCTATAGCTTCAATTATTTTTAATTTTGCATCTTCAACATTTAATCCATTAAGAAAATCTGAATTTATTAATTTACCCGACCCAACGTATGCCTCAGTTAATTCTTTATTGTTATTTAAAACAACTTGAATAATCTCTAATTTATATTTTTTTGCGAAGTCAAAATCCCTTTGATCGTGAGCGGGGCATCCAAAAATAGCTCCAGATCCGTAATCCATTAGAACAAAATTTGCAAAATATATGGGAATTTTTTTGTTAGCAATGAAAGGATGTTCTGCATAATAACCCGTTTTAAAACCATTTTTTTCAGCAAGAGCTAAAGCTTCCTCAGTAGTACCTGATTTTAAACATTCCTCTTTAAATTTGATGAAATTTTTATCATTATTAAATTCTGAACTTAATGAATGGTCAACAGATAGTGCTATAAAAGATGCACCAAAAATCGTATCTGGTCTAGTGGTAAAAACTTTTATTTTTTTGCTAGTTTTGTTGATATTAAAATTTATTTCACACCCTATTGATTTTCCAATCCAATTTTTTTGCATTAGTTTGACTTTGTTTGGCCAATTATCAAGTTGGCTCAAACATTCTAAAAGTTCATTTTCAAATAATTTAATATTGAAAACCCATTGAGATAGTTTTTTTCTCTCGACAGCAGCACCGGAACGCCAACCTTTACCATCAACAACTTGTTCATTTGCTAACACAGTTTGTTCTACCGGATCCCAGTTGACATAGTTTTCTTTTCTAGAGATTAAACCTAAATTAAAAAAATCTATAAACAACTCTTGTTGGTGTTTGTAATAATCTTCGCTACAGGTTGATATTTCTAAATTCCAATCAATAGATAGGCCCAACATTTTAAGTTGCCTTTTCATTTGAGATATATTTTTTTCTGTCCATTCTTGTGGATGAAGGTTATTTTCTCTCGCAGCATTTTCTGCGGGTAATCCAAAAGAGTCCCAACCCATTGGATGCAATACATTGTAACCATTTAAATATTTAAATCGGGCTATAACATCGCCGATAGTATAGTTTCTAACATGACCCATATGAATTTTACCTGATGGATATGGAAACATTTCTAAGCAATAAAATTTAGGAGATTTTTTCGTTCTGTAAATTTTATTGTTATCAAAAAAAGATTGCCACTTTTTTTCAATTATCTGATAATTGTATCTTTCCATTTAGTTTAGAAAATTTATTTTTTCTTAGTTTTTTTTTCTAAGATTGCTGCTTTTTTTATTATCGATGTAAGTAATTCATCTCGAATTTTAGAATCTAAAATATTAATTTTACAGTTTACGTTTGTAGAACATTTTTTTTGGTGAACTATTACTTTAATACTATCCGATCTAACTTCATTTGATAAAAATCTTAAAGTAATTTTTAAAGCATCATTACTTCCTGATCCATACCAATCAGTTATTATAACACCACCAGAATAATCAACAACTGACAAAGGTAAAAAATCTAATGTTTCTAAAGATGCTCTCCACATCGGGTTAGACGTACTGAATTCATAGTTAGTACCTTTACCACCTTTACCAAAAATATTACCTACTGAAACGCCTCTTCCCTCTTCAACGTTTTTTTTGGCTCTCTCCATTGAATTGGTTGGATTTTCTCTTGAACTAACAGGATCAAATTTTACACAATTTGTTAGTGTTAAAAAAAATGTGCAAAAAACAATAAAAATAATTTTTTTTAAAAATTTAAGGTAAAAAAATTCAAATTTTATGTTTTTCATTTAATGATCAGATAATTATAACTTTTTTATAAGTGTTTTAGGTAAAATAAACTTTTATTGATCAAAAAGCTATTATTTACAGCTAATATTCTTATGTTGCAAAAATACAACAATTTGAATTAAAACAACAATTTTCTGTGCAAAATACGTAAAGAGTAAATCTGATCAGATATAAAGATGGAGTTAATAATTATAATTACTAATAATAAAACAAAGGAAAAAAATGAAAAACATAATGAAAATAATAATCGCATTATTTACATCGGTTTCATTAATTAGCTCAGTTTCTGCTGGAGAATTAACAGTAACTGGTAATGCTAAAGCTACGTACAACATCCTTAGTGGTCAAGTAAACCAAGGTAAAGGAATTGGTGTAGCAAATGAATTCGATTTAGGTGCGTCAGGAGAACTGGACAACGGTTGGACTTGGAATTACCAAGTACAATTTGATCCGGGTAACACTGCAGCCTCTACAGGTGGTTCAAACGGACAAGCTGACGATTCACGTTTAACTATATCAACTGATTACGGAACATTAGGAATTTTCGTATCAGAAGGTGGGTTAGATACAGATAACGCGGCTTCACAATCAGTTTATGGAAGACCAACAGATATTGGTTTAGCTTCAGGAATGGTTGATGGTCCTGCTATTGATGCGTTTAACAATCTTCAATATCACACACCAGCTGGTATATTGCCTTATGACATGACAGTTAAAGCTGCTTATGCTTCAGGTCAAAACAATGGTATGAACTCTCATAACGCTAGAGGTTCAGGTCTTGAAAACGAGTTCGGAAATGTAGCTCAACAATTTCAAGTAACTGCAGCTCCAATCGATGGTCTAAAACTTTTCGCTGACTATTATGAAGAAAAAGGTGCTTACACTCATGTAATACAGCAATTCGAAGCTGGTTCAGTTGCTGGTACATACAGTACTGGTGCTTTCTCATTCGGGCTTAGTCGTACTTTAACAGCTCCTTTGATCCAAGCTGCAGATGCTGCAACAAACACAATTGCAAATGCTACGGCTGCAGGCGGTAACGCTGGTTCAGCTAGAACTTACACATCTACTAAAGGTTCAGTTGCATTTAACGTAAACGATGCATTGTCTGTTTCTTTCGAAAGAGAAGAGAGTGAAAGAAAGCAATATGCAAGAGCTGCTGAATTCGATATTTCAGCGCAAGCGGTACAAGCTGCTTACACAATGGGTGGTATGACAGTTGCACTTTCATACGGTCAAACTGATAACGTAGGTTATGCAGATGGTATTGATGTTGAACAAACATTACTTGCTGTAACTATGGCGTTTTAAGTAATATTAATAAATAAATTAAAAAAGCCGGCTAGTAATAGTCGGCTTTTTTTTTACCCCTGACAAAAAAGCACAACCCTTCGATTTAACCAGATTTAATTTCAACAAGTTGGAATTATTAATTCCCCCTAAAGGTATCAAATCAATTGAATACTTTTTTTGTATCAGGTTAAACTTAACGACACCTAAATTTTTTTTATTATCATTATAAGAAGTTTTGAATAAACGTGATAAAATAACAGTTTTACATCCCTGCTTAATTTTTTGGTAAATTTCACTAAAATTATGAGCAGATCCAATTAAATCTAGGCTTTTATTTAAATATATTTTTTGGTTGTACGAGGAAAGGTACAACCCATTTGCTTTACAGGCTCTTGCTATTCCTAAGTTATTAGCGATATATAATTTGAAACCTTTTTTGTTGCACTGCTTTTTAAAACTTTTTAGTCTTTCGATATTTTCTTTGGTCTTGTTGTTTCTATATATAATAATTTTTTTTTTACACCCCTTAATATTATTAAGGTCTATATCTTTCGTATTTTCTATATAAAAATAATAAATATTCTTTATAATAATCATTTATGGATTTAATAATTAAACAATTTGAAAATATAAAATCTCTTATTAATAATAGCAATGTAAAGATTGTAGCTGTCAGCAAAACTTTTTCTTATGATTATATTGAGCCACTAGTTAAGCACAAACATGTTCATTTTGGTGAAAATAAAGTACAAGAGGCAAAGTCGAAATGGCATGATATAAAAAAAAACAATCCACATATCAATCTTCATATGATTGGTAAATTACAGTCTAATAAAGCAAAAGAAGCAGTTAATTTATTTGAATACATACACACGTTAGACAGTGAAAAACTAGCAAATCTCTTAGCTAAGTTTGAAAAAGCAGCTAATAAAAAGATAAAATATTTTATTCAAGTTAATGTGGGGAGTGAAAAACAGAAATCAGGCATAGGAATAGAGATGCTAGACGATTTTTATTACTATTGTATAAAAGAGTTAAATATTGATGTAATTGGGTTAATGGCGATACCACCAAACGACGGAAATCAAAGTATTCATTTTAAAAACATAATGGAATTAAATAAATCATTAGGTCTTAAAGAATTGAGCATAGGTATGTCAGGTGATTTTCAAGAAGCTCTGAAATATGAGGCAACTTTCGTAAGAATTGGAAGTTCTATTTTTGGAAATAGAGTTTAATATATTATTAATTTTGTTTTGTTATCAATTTTACTAAGTAACAAATTCATATCTTTTTTTGAAACAGCAATACACCCTTTCGTTGGTTTGTAGTTTTTTTTTACGATATGTAAAAATATGGCACTACCTTTTTTTTTAATAATAGGACGCGTGTTGTAATTAATAATTATTATAATATCATAACTACTGTTACTTAACCAAAGTTTTTCAGCTCGATAATTAAATGGAAATTTAATTAACTTATTGTACAATTTTGAATTAGAGTCATCGCACCAACCCATATTTTTTTTTATAGGTTCTTTTGACATATTAACTTTAATTTTTGATATTCTATCTTTTCTATAAAAAATTAAGTTAAATTTGTAGATACCAGCTGGAGTTTTATTATCACCTTCTAATTTTTTACGTGTAATTCCCCTTTTACCTATAGCACATTTTATCTTATACTTATCAAAGTATAAAAATTTATTTTTTAATTTTATATTCATGTAATTATGAAAAATATATTACTAGTTTTTGGAAAGAAAAACTTCAATAATTCATTAATAGAAATTAAAGAATATCTGAGTTTTTCATTATCTTTTTTTGATGATGATACAGTATTTGAAAATAAAATTTTTAATACAAATGCTATAATAGTTGATAGCGAGGTATGTAGTGATTTCAAAAACGTAAACTTAATAAATAGTGTAAAAAATAAGCCGATTTTATTGATTGAAAAAAAAAACTTTTCTAAAAGTTGTAATTATACTGATAAAATTATTTCACCTTTTATGTTGTCTGATTTTAACACTAAGATTTTAGAGATTACGTCCTCAGCAAAATTTAACTTAAATTCTTTTCTTAAAATTAAAGATTATATGGTAGATAAAAATGAAAAAAAATTAAAAAAAAATAATTTATCAATTGCAGTTACAGAGAGAGAAATTGAAATAATTGAATTGTTATTTAATGAAACAAAACCATTATCTAAAAATTCTCTTTTAAAAAAAATTTGGAAATATTCTGAAGATGCAGATACACATACTGTAGAAACACATATATATAGGTTAAGAAAAAAAATTCTTGATAAATTTAGTGACGATAATTTTTTAATTAACTTAAAATCTGGTTATTCAATTTGAAAAAAAGAAACAAATTTGCAATAGATTTGTTTACAAAGAAATATAGAAAACGTGTTGTTAAAGCAAAAAAAGGTAAAGGTAGTTTTAAAAGAAAAAAAAATTAATATTTTTAATTTAATCGAGCGCCAATTTTTTGGATAATTTGAGATGCCATTTCAGTGCCTTTTTGTAAGTTCTCTTCGATTGAAGTTTTATTAATAAATCCGTGGAGAAAACCAGACGCAAATAAGTCTCCTGCACCAGTTAAATCTACTATCTTAAGATTTTTCTGGCCTACACATTCCACAACCTCAGGACCTCTAATTGCAATACTTCCTTTATCAGATCTTGTTATCACTAACGTTTTATTTAATTTTTTTCCAAATTCAATCACATCATCAAATGATTTTGCATCAATTAACTCCATTATTTCTTGTTCGTTAGCAAATATAATATCCAGTTTATTTTTAACTAAATCGTAAAAACTTTTTTTGTGTCTCTCAACGCAAAATTTATCAGATAATGACATGGCCGACTGTTTTGCAAGTCCTAGGGCTTTATCAAATGCTTTTTTGGGCATACCTTCATCCCACAAATAACCTTCCAAAAAAACTAATTCACTTTCTTTAATAGAATTTTCATCAATATCATCAGGTATAATTTTTCCAGCTATGCCCAAAAATGTGCACATTGTTCTTTCAGAGTCGGGAGTAATTAGAATTAAACAAGTCCCAGTAGGAATGTTTTCTTTTTTTTTATTATAACAATAATCTACTTTTTCATCCGTTAAGCTTTTTTCATATTCATTACCCAACTTATCATCATTAACTTTTCCTATAAAAGAGACCTTATTATTAAGCTGAGACAGTCCTACAATAGAGTTAGCAACAGACCCACCAGCTATAGTTTTTTCAATTTTTAAATTAGACAGCAATAGTTTAAACTCTTTTTCATCTACCAATTTCATTGTACTTTTAGTTAGGTTATTTTGGATTAAAAAGTCGTCATCGATTTTGCAAATAACATCTACGATTGCATTTCCTATTCCTAAAATTTTCATAATTTTATCAAGCTTTTATATTTTTAACTGGCTTTTTTCTACTGGGATAACAAGTGCTACAAATTTTGCAACTTATACCATAACAATCTCTAGCTTTACAATATTCCCGTCCATAAAAAATAATTTGAAGATGGAGCTTATTCCAATATTTTTCTGGAAATAGTCTTTTTAAATCTTTTTCAGTCTGTACCACATTTTTACCGTTGGTTAGTCCCCATCTTTGAGCTAATCTGTGAATGTGAGTATCAACAGGAAAAGCTGGTTGGCCAAAACCTTGAGACATAACTACACTGGCAGTTTTATGGCCAACACCTGGTAATTTTTCTAACTCTTCAAAGCTTTTAGGAACGCGTCCATTATGCTTTGCTATTAATTGTTTTGACATTAAATATATACTTTTTGCCTTTACTCTAAAGATGCCTATACTTTTAATTAGTGTTTCAATTTTCTTTCTCCCCAATTTAACAAAATGTTCAGGTTTATTATATTTGGGATATATATTCTTGGTTACATTGTTTACATTCACATCAGTACATTGTGCAGACAAAAGAACAGAAACCAGCAAAGTAAACTTACTATTATGTTTAAGAGGAATAGGTGTTGTGGGATAAATTTTATTTAGTATTTTTAAGATTAATGCAGCCCGCTGATTTTCACTCATTATTTTAAATCTATTTAAAATTTAAAACATTTCTCATAGAATAAAGACCAGGTTTTTTATCTATTAGCCATTTTGCAGCTGTCAATGCTCCCTCTGAATAAAGAGCTCTGTCAAAGGCTTCATGATTTAACGTTATTATTTCTTTACCACTGGAAAACTTAACTTCGTGATTTCCAATCACATCACCCTTTCTTAATGAGTTAAAATTTATTTTTTTTCCATAAGGAAAAGATTTCTTATTTAAAAATTTCTTTCCTATTAATTTATAAAGATCCTTGTTTCTACCATCAGATATACCTTTACCAAGCATTAAAGCAGTGCCTGATGGGTAGTCTTTTTTATATTTATGATGAACTTCAAATATCTTACTTAAAAAATTACTTCCTAAAGATTTTGATGCAATTTCTGTCAAATACATAAGCAGGTTAATTCCAAGACTCATATTGCCTGCTTTTAGAATTGCAATTTTTTTTGAATAATTTTTGATTAGATTTTCTTCTTTCTGAGTAAATCCTGTAGTTCCGATAATAACTTTTTTTTTTAGTTTTGTTGCAATTCTCAAAATTTCAAGAGTAGATTTTGGAATGGTAAAGTCTATTATTACATTTGAATTTTTAAAAGCCGAATCACTATTCAAAGAAGGTTTAATGCCCTTAATTTTTTCTTTGATCACTCTATTTTCTGTAAGAGCTGTTAGTTTAAAGTTTTTGTTTTTTCGGGAAGATTTTATGAGTTGTTGCCCCATTCTCCCCATACAGCCTGTAATTGCTAAATTAATTTTTTTCATTAATTAGATGCCCAAAACTTTTTAGCTTTATCAAAAAAGCTTTTTATCGAAGGACTTAGCTTAGAATTTTCTAACTCTTTAAATTCACTTAAAAGCTCTTTTTGTCTTTTAGATAATGATACAGGAACCTCTGCAATAATTCTAATATATAAGCTACCATAAGAACTTTTTCTTAAAATAGGCATACCTTTATCTTTTAATCTTAGTTGTTTTCCGTACTGAGTACTTTCTGGAATTTTAATTTTTGTTTTACTGCCGTCAATACAAGGAATTTCTATTGTAGTTCCTAGAGCTGCATCTGCAAATGTGATAGGTAATTCAAAGAATAAATTTTCTTCAGACCTTTTAAAAAGACTATGATTTTGAACTGAAATAAATAGATATAGATCACCACTCCCCCCATTTTTTGTACCTGTCTCTCCTTTGCCGGATAATCTTATACGAGTTCCATCATCAACACCTTTTGGAATTTTAACTGAAACATTCTCATCACTTTGAACTTTCCCATTACCTCGACATTTTGAGCATGCTTTACTAATTGTTTCTCCATAACCATTACATTGAGGACATGTTTGTTGAACTGTAAAGAAACCTTGGTTGGATCTAATTTTACCTTTGCCATCGCAATAATCACACTCTGTTGGTTTTGACCCAGGTTCTGCACCACTTCCTTTACAATCACCACATTTTTTGTATGTTGTATATTTTATTGTTTTTTCTAAACCTTTGTAAGCATCTTCAAGGCTTATACTTAAATCATATCTTAGATCATTTCCTCTATTCCCAGACGATCTTCCACTTGATCCTCGAGAAGACCCTCCTGTAAAATCTCCAAAAAAATCTTCAAAAATATCGGAAAAAGATGAAGTATCAAATCCCCCAAATCCTTGACCACCTCCACCGCCGCCCTCAAAGGCAGCGTGACCAAATTGATCATAGTTGGTTTTTTTCTTATCATCTGACAATACACTGTAAGCTTCACTCGCTTCTTTGAACTTTTCTTCAGCAACTTTGTTACCAGGATTTTTATCAGGGTGATATTTGAACGCTGTAGTACGGTAAGCTTTTTTAATTTCATCTTTAGAAGAAGATTTCTCTACTCCTAAGACATCGTAGTAGTCTTTTTTGGCCACAAAAAGTTGCTCCGTTTTTTAATATATCTTAGGCGCTTTTTTCTTTATCGTCTTTTACGTCTTCAAAATCTGCATCGACTACATTTTCTTTATCGTCTTTTTTAGTTTTTGGATCATCAGCTTTTTCTGATGTATCTTTTTGCTGACTTTTATAAACGGCTTCCCCAAGTTTCATAGAAACTTGAATTAAGTCTTGAGTTTTCTTTTTAACTTCCTCGGTATCAGTTCCTTTAAGAGTATCTTTCAAACCCAAAATTCCAGTTTCTATAGCTTTTTTTTCTTCTTCAGATATTTTATCTCCATGTTCCTTTAAACTTTTTTCAGTAGAAAAAATAATACTATCAGCTTGATTTCTCGAATCTACATTTTTTCTTTTCTTTTTATCTGACTCTTTATTAGCTTCGGCTTCTTTAACCATCTTTTGAATATCTTCATCTGTTAAACCACCAGAGGCTTGAATTTGTATTTTCTGTTCTTTGCCAGTTCCTTTATCTTTTGCAGACACGCTTACGATTCCATTGGCATCAATGTCAAAGGTTACCTCAATTTGTGGGGTTCCTCTTGAAGCTGGTGGAATACCAATAAGTTCAAAATTACCTAGCATTTTGTTATCGGCAGCCATTTCTCTTTCACCTTGTAAAACTCTAATCGAAACTGCAGGTTGATTATCTTCAGCAGTAGAAAAAACTTGGCTTTTTTTAGTTGGGATTGTCGTATTTTTTTCAATTAATTTAGTTGAAACGCCGCCCAAAGTTTCAATACCTAATGATAAAGGAGTTACATCTAGCAACAAAACATCTTTAACATCACCCTGAAGTACACCAGCTTGTATAGCGGCGCCCATTGCTACAACCTCGTCTGGATTAACACTTTTATTTGGTTCTTTACCGAAAAAATTTTTTACTGTCTCTATAACTTTTGGCATTCTCGTCATGCCGCCAACCATTACTACTTCATTTATTTCAGCAGCAGAAAAGCCAGAATCTTTCAAGGCAGTTTTACAAGGAGCCAGTGTTCTTTCAATTAATTTTTCAACTAAGGCTTCTAGTTTGGCTCTAGTAAATTTTAAATTAACATGTTTGGGCCCAGTTTTATCGGCAGTAATAAAGGGAAGATTTATCTCTGTTTGAGTTGCTGAAGACAATTCAATTTTTGCCTTTTCGGCCGCCTCTTTTAATCTTTGTAAAGCGAGTTTATCCGTTCTTAAATCAATACCGTTATCTTTTTTAAATTCATTAATTAAATAGTTAACGATTTCATCATCAAAGTCTTCACCACCTAAGAAAGTGTCTCCGTTTGTAGATTTTACCTCAAAAACGCCATCCCCAATTTCAAGTATAGAAACATCAAAAGTTCCTCCCCCTAGATCATATACGGCTATTTTTTTTCCACCTTTTTTATCTAAGCCATAAGCTAAAGAAGCGGCGGTTGGTTCATTTATAATTCTTAAAACTTCGAGTCCTGCAATCTTACCAGCATCTTTAGTTGCTTGTCTCTGTGCGTCATTAAAATAAGCTGGAACTGTTATAACGGCTTTTGTGACTTCTTGACCTAAATATTTTTCAGCAGTCTCCTTCATTTTTTGTAAAACCAAGGCTGCAATTTGAGAGGGAGAATATTTTTCACCTTTTGCTTCAAACCAAGCTTCACCTTTATCAGAGCTCACTATTTTATAAGGGACTTTATTAATATCTTTTTTTACGGAGCTGTCATCAAAACTTCTTCCAATTAATCTTTTTGATGCAAAAATAGTATCTTGTGCATTTGTAACTGCTTGTCTCCTTGCAGATTGGCCTACCAATTTTTCATTATTTTCTAAAAACGCAACAACAGAAGGTGTTGTTCTGGCTCCTTCTGAATTTTCTAAAACTTTTGCTTGAGAACCTTCCATGATAGCTACACATGAATTAGTAGTTCCAAGATCTATTCCTATTATTCTACTCATTTTATTATTCCTTTGTTTCTAGATATATGGGTGCTTTTTGTCTCTCTACAAGTCATTAGAACTTATTATTTTTCCTCTTTTTCATTATTTTTGACATCTTTTTTTTTAGCTACAGCCACAAATGAAGGTCTTAAGAGCCTGTCTTTATAAAAATAGCCTGGCTGTATTTCTTTCAACACAGTTCCTGGACCAACCTTTTCATCCTCTATTTCGAGCATTGCTTGGTGGTTGCTAGGATCAAACTTTTCATTAAGGCAGTTTATTTTTTTAATATTGTTTTTTTCAAAAATAGTAATTAAGTCTTTTTCAATAATCTCAATATTTTCTAAAAATTTATTTAAATCTTTGTTGTCCTTTAAGCTGTCGTCATTTTTAAGTGATTGATATGCTCTTTGTAAGTTATCAAGAACGGACAGTGTCTCTCTCGCAAGATTGAAACCACCATATTCAAAAGCCTCTTTCGTTTCTTTCTCAAACCTTCTTCTTTGATTCTCTGTTTCAGCTAGCGCTCTTAACGTTTTGTCCTGAGCCTCCCTGAACTTATCTTCTAGAGAAGTTTCGATAATTTCTTCAGATTTATTAATTGTTTGAGATTCTATGTCATTATCAGAAACTTGATTTTTCTCAATTATATTGTCGTTCTCATTTTCCATAACTGCTATATAGGGTTTTAAAAATAAATTACTAGAGAGAAATGAAAAAAATTAAAGAGATGCTAATAGGCACACACAATAAAGGAAAAATTAAAGAAATTAGTTATTTATTGAATAAAAGAATAAAAAAATTTACTCCTTTCCAGCTTAATATTAAAAGCCCTAGAGAAACTGGAAAAACTTTCAAATCAAACTCAGAGTTAAAAGCTAAATATTTTTTTAAGAAATCAAAAATTTCCACATTATCAGACGACTCCGGTCTTTGTGTAGATTGTCTCGATGACAAACCAGGCATTTATTCTGCTCGTTGGGCAAAAAAATATGGAAGTTTTAACCATGCGATGAAAAAAATTATCGAGTTAATAAAAATAAAAAATAAAAACCGAAAGGTAAAAAACACTAAAGCTAAATTTATTTGTAGCTTAACTTTTTATTCTAATACCTTAAAAAAAATTACAACAACCGGTGTTATACAAGGAAATATTTCAGCAAGAATATTAGGCAACAATGGATTAGGCTATGATCCTATTTTTATTCCACAAGGAAGCAAAATAACTTTTGGTCAGAAAAAAAAAAAAAAAAAAATACTTATGGATCACAGGTTTGTGGCTTTTAAAAAATTAAAAAAAAAAACTAATATTCTTTAAATTTATTATTTTCAGTTTTGTATATTTTTAATCGTTGAAATACTTTTTTGTCTTTCAACTCAAAAGTTCCAATTTTTCCTTGAATTTTTTCTTTAATAAAAAAATTATTAATATTATTGATGCCATTATTTTTATTCCAAACATAATAAATTAGTCCTAAAGCATCGTATGCTAAAATAGTAATTTCATCTGGCTTAATTCTAAAAGTTTTAAAGTAATTTTCATTATATTTTTTGAATTGTTTCATATCAACAGATGGGAAATATAAATTTTTAACTGAATTTTCACGAAATATACTTTCATCAAACCATTGATTTATTGTTGTAAAAAGAACAGAATCATCATCAACATCAGTGTAGATTAAGGACGACAAGACACTTTTAAGACTGTTCCCAAAATCTATAACAATAACCGAATCAAAATTAACAGTGCCTAGAGTGTAAAGTCTTTCAAGTATTTTTAATTCTCTTTTTGATTGATTGTCGTCTTTTTTTTTTAAAATATTTTTTCTTCTCTGAAGGTTTTTTTTTCGTTGGCTATAATTAGTTAATTTTTCTATTTCACCAGTAAGAATTCTTGGATCTGAATCATATTTAAAAACTTTATAATTTTTTAATTTAAGTGATTTAATTTTTTCATCTATAAATTTTTCATATTCATTTTTTGGATATAAAATTATTGTTTTTTTTTTCTTCTCTTTGATTAGTAATTGTTCGATAGCCTTAAGTTGAGATTCGAGACTTATTCCAATATTGATTACATTATTAGATATTTTAGGATCTTTATTAGATAGAGAAATAAAAATTGTATCATTATATTTTCTAAGATCCTCAAAAAAAGAAGAGGTCATAGGCCCAATTATTATTTTTGCACCATTCTCTATTATTTCTTTAATTGCTTTGTTTAACTTAGCTTTGTCATTAGAGCCGCTGTCTCTTGGGATAATTATAATATTTTCATTGTCTATTTCGTTGAGAGCAAGTTGAGTAGACAATAACAATGATTCACCTAAATTTTTATACTCACCTGAAAAAGGAGCAAGTAAACCAACTCTAAGTTTTCCATCATTTTCACCAGCAGCTAAATTACCATTAAGCAATAGAAATATATAAGATAAAAATGTAATAATGTTTTTAATCATTTTTTTATGAGCACATTTAAGCCAGGTTTATATATTGTATCAACGCCCATTGGAAATTTAGATGATATAACATTAAGGTCTTTAGAGGTATTAAAAAGATCAGACATAATTTTATGTGAGGATACACGAAGATCTTTAAAGTTATTAAATCATTATAAGATCAAAAAAAAATTAGTTTCATATCATAAATTTAATGAACAAAAAGAGTTGCAAAAAATCATTGAATATTTAAATGAGGGCAAAATTTTGTCTTTAATCTCTGATGCGGGGACACCTACTCTCTCCGATCCGGGACTTTTATTAGTTAAATCCTGTGTAGAAAAAAATATAGAAATTTTTCCTATACCAGGACCATCCGCAATAACAGCTGCTGTTTCAGTTTCAGGATTTGAAGATAAGTTTCTTTTTTTTGGGTTTTTACCTAAAACTGAAAATGATCTTTTTAAAACTATTAATAGCCTTAAAAATATAAATTATTCTTTAGTTTTTTTTGTACCCGGTATAAAAATAAATTTTTATTTAAAATTTTTTAAAGAATATTTTTTAGGTAGAAATATTCTAATTAGTAGAGAGATTAGTAAAATACACGAAACTTTCTACAGAGATAAAATAAGCACAATAAAGCTTTTTAAGACCCCTCCAAAAGGAGAATTGACTATTGTAATATCAAAAATTTATACTAATAATGATCAAAAACTAGATATAGATATTAGTGTTGAAGCAGCTGAATATCTTAAAAAATATAGTTTAAAAGATGTAGTGGAATTAATTTCAAAAAAAGAGAAAGTGTCTAAAAAAAAAGTTTACGAAATTTGTTTGAAAATAAAAAATGATAAAAAAAATAATTAATTTAACTTTTTTAATTTTAATATTAACTAGCTGTGTAAAAAGTAATCTTTCTACATTTGGCAAAGGAGTAACTATCGGTTTCGACCCGCGAACTGTCGGAATGCAAATCGACGACACTCTTATGCAAAAAAATTTAATAACAAGATTGACTTTTACTGAAAAAAAATATTTTTTATATATACAGGCTGAAGTTCTAGACGGAAGAATATTTTTGACAGGCAAAGTCGATGAACCAGAAGAAAAAATCAAAATAACAAAAATGGCCTGGGAAACAAAGGGCGTAAGATCAGTTAAAAATGCTATAGAAATTAAAGGACAGTCTAATTTTAAAAGTGTTGGAAAAGATGTTTTAATAACCACACAATTAAGGACTGCTTTACTTTTAAATAAATTAGTTAAGTCTGGTAATTATACTTTAGAAACAATTAATAAAACAATTTATATTTTTGGTATTGCTATAAATGATGAAGAAAAAAAAGAAGTTATAGAAGAAGCAAATAACATTTTTGATGTAAAAGAAGTTGTACCAACTATTTATTTAGTCTCCGAACTTAGTAGAAATAAAATTTAATTTTTATAATCGATAACCTCAGAAGAGTATGCAGCGATAGAGGCAAGATTTAAAATATCAGAAGCAGAAGATCTTAAAGGCGCAACTTCAATTGGAAGACCTAAACCAATTAACAATGGACCAATTAACTTAGCACCACCAAATGTTTTCATTAATTTTACAGATATAGAAGCACTGTGTAAGGCCGGCATAATTAAAATATTTGCATTGCCAACAATTTTTGAAAATGGGTATGACTCTTTGTACTTTGGATTTAAAGCAACATCTGGCTGCATTTCTCCATCATAATCAAAGTCTATTTTTTTTGTTCTCATCAATTTAATAGCTTCCCTAACATGTTTAGTTCTTTCCGTTGCCGGTTTACCAAAAGTTGAGTGAGAAAGAAAAGCAACTTTAGGATCAAAACCAAATAATCTTGCTATTCTAGTACTTGAAATTGCTATTTGTACTAGTTGTTCCGCAGTTGGATTATCATGAACATTTGTATCTGATACAAAAACTGTCCTACCTTTTGAAACTAACATAGTTAATCCAAAAATTATTTCTCCAGGTCTAGAATCTACAACTTTATTTAATTTTTCTATTGTGGCTGCATGGTGTCTTGTGCCGCCAGTAACCATAGCATCGGCATCCCCACAAGCAACCATGCACGAACCCCAAGTTACTCTGTCATTTCTTACTAAATGGTCACATTCTCTTTCTAACATGCCGCTTCTTTGAAGTTTTTTGTATAAATTTTTTGTGTATTTTTTTCTTTTTTCAGTGTCTTTTGAGCTTACAATTTCTATATTAAAATTTTCATCTAAGCCTATATTTTTAAGCTGTTCTTTAACTCTTTCCTCTTTACCAATTAAAATTGGTATACCTAATTTACTATTTTTAAAAGCTACAGCTGCTTTTAAAATATTAGGATCCTCCCCTTCTGCAAATACTACTCTTTTTTGTGATTTTTTTATTTGTACGTTTATACCCTGCATAATATTCATCGAAGGATCGAGTCTACGAGATAATTCTTCTTTGTATTTTTCTATATCATTAATTTTTTTTCTAGCCACACCAGATTTCATTGCAGCCTCTGCTACTGCAGCAGGAATGACACTAATTAATCTTGGATCAAAAGTTGATGGAATAATATATTCCTTTCCGTATCTTGGCCGTTCTCCACCATATGCAGCAACCACTTCATCAGGCACTTCTTCTCTTGCTAATTGTGCAATAGCTTTTGCTGCCGCAACCTTCATTTCTTCGTTTATTTCTTTAGCCCTAACATCGAGTGCACCTCTAAAAATATAAGGAAAGCCGATAAGGTTATTAACTTGATTTGGATAATCAGATCTTCCAGTAGCAACAATAGCATCGCTCCTAACTTTATCTATTAATTCAGGTTTTATTTCTGGATCAGGGTTAGCACATGCAAAAATAATAGGATTTTTACCCATTGATTTAATCATGTCCTCTGTTACTACGTCTTTTGCGGACAAACCTAAGAAGACATCCGCACCTTGCATTGCTTCGGTAAGCGTCCTTAAATTAGTTTCAACAGCATGAGCAGATTTAAATTGATCAACTTTTTCTCTACCTTTATATATGATTCCTAATCTGTCGCACATAATTACGTTTTCATTTTTGACTCCAGAAAGTTTAAATAAATTTGTGCAGGCAATAGCAGACGCACCGGCTCCATTAACAACAACTTTTATATCGTTAATTTTTTTTTTAGAAATATCTAGGGCGTTGATCAGTGCCGCCGTTGTTATGATCGCAGTACCATGTTGGTCGTCGTGAAAAACAGGTATGTCTAATAATTCTTTTAGTTTTTGTTCAATTATAAAACAATCGGGCGCAGCTATATCTTCTAAATTTATTCCACCAAAAGTATTACCAATATTTTTAATGGTATTAACTATTTCATCAGCATCAGAACTATCAACCTCGATATCAATCGAGTCTATGTCTGCAAATCTTTTAAATAAAACTGATTTACCTTCCATTACAGGCTTTGAAGCTAAAGCACCAAGATTTCCAAGACCTAGAATTGCAGATCCGTTACTTATTACCGCAACTAAATTTCCCTTACTTGTATAGTCATAGGCAGTCTCAGGATTTTTAGCGATCTCCTTAACTGGAACAGCTACCCCAGGCGAATAAGCTAATGACAAGTCTCTTTTGGTCGTTAAAGGCTTAGAAGAATTGATCTCAATTTTGCCTGACTTACCTTGTGTGTGAAAATCTAAAGCCTCTTTGTCCGTGTAATGGTCAATTTTAGATTTTTTTGTCATAAAAATTTAGTATGTAATATAAAATAGATAAAATCATCATTAATTTAATTTTTTTAGTAAAAAAATATATGAACTTATTATCTTCAGCTTCTATTTTTAGTGTTTATACTTTAGTAAGCCGTTTATTAGGGTACGTTCGGGATATACTGATTGCATCCTTTTTAGGAGCATCAATATATGCGGATGCTTTTTTTGTGGCTTTTCGATTACCTAATACTTTTAGAAGACTTTTTGCTGAGGGGGTCTTTAACGCAGCTTTTATTCCAAGCTATACAGAAGCAAATCTAAATAATGAAGCTGAAGGGAAAAAATTTGCTGACGATGTTTTAAACTTATTAATAATAATTTTATTGGCAATTGTATTTTTAGTAGAAATTTTTACACCAGCTATAGACTACCTAATAGCACCTGGATTTTATGAAGAATTAAAAAAATTTGATCTAGCAATAGAATTGACAAGAATAACTTTTCCTTTTTTGTTTTTTATAAGCTTATCTTCTTTTTTTTCAGGAATATTAAATACAAATAACAAATTTGCCGCTGCCGCTGCCGCACCAATTATACTAAATATTTTTTTAATCTTAAGTTTATTGATTTCTTATTTTCTTGATTTAGACTTTGGATTAAACCTCTCATACGCTGTTACGTTAGCTGGTTTATTTCAACTATTATTTTTGATTTTTTTTACAAAATACTATTATAAACCCTCTATTCATTTTAAAATTAAAATCAATTCAAAGGTAAAATTTTTTTTAAAAAAATTATTACCTAGTATTTTTTCATCGGGTGTAACACAAATTAATATTTTAATAGGTACAATTATCGCTTCATTTGAGGCGGGGGCTGTTTCTTATTTATATTATGCTGATAGAATTTATCAAATTAATTTAGCTATTGCTGGAATAGCGATCGGCACTGTAGCCCTTCCAGAATTATCTAAAAAAATAAAAATTGGAAATTGGAACGAGGCACACAATATTCAGAATAGATCGCTTGAGCTTTGCCTGCTTTTATCTGTACCCGCTTGCTTTGGTTTGATTATAGCTTCAGAACAAATTACAAACGCATTGTTTGGATACGGCTCTTTTCTCGAAAAGGATGTGGTTTTAACCGCTGAAGCTTTAAAATATTTTGGATTTGGAGTTCCGGCATTTGCATTAATCAAAGTTCTTTCCAATTTTTTCTTTGCTAGAGATAATACCCGTACACCATTTTATATTTCTTTTTTTAGTGTTATATTAAATGTTTTAATCTCAGTAATTTATTTTAAAAAGATAGGATTTGTAATTATTCCAATTGCAACATCTATTGCCACATGGTTGGCTGTTTTAATCTATGTAATATTATTAATAAAATTAAAATATTTTAACGTGAAACGTATTTTTTTTGTTAACATAGTCAAAATACTTATTTCTTCATTAATTATGATTTTAGGGCTTTATTATCTATTAAGTTTTTTTGAGGATAAGCTAATTTATGCCAATTATTACAAGTCATTTTATCTTATAATGATTATAGCTTTAAATGCCTCTGCTTATTTATTGCTAGTTCGATTATTAGGAGTATTTAGAATTAAAAACTTTAAAACAAATTAAAAAATGAATAAAAATAAATTAGTTTTTTCAGGTGTTCAACCTACAGGAAATTTACATCTAGGCAACTATCTTGGAGCACTTAAAAATTTTGTAGCTCTTCAAAACCAAACTGAGTGTATCTATTGTGTCGTTGATTTGCATGCAATTACAGTTTTTCAAGATCCCAAGGAACTTAAAAACAACATTCTAGAAACGACAGCTGGCTTCCTTGCTACTGGACTTGATAATAAAAAAAGTATTATTTTTAATCAATCTTCAGTAAGTGGTCACGCTGAACTTGCCTGGATTTTTAATTGTGTTGCGCGTGTTGGATGGTTAAATAGAATGACACAATTTAAAGATAAGGCTGGTAAAGATAAAGAAAAAGCTAGCGTAGGACTTTATATTTATCCAAACTTAATGGCTGCGGATATATTATTGTACAAAGCTACTCATGTACCAGTAGGTGCGGATCAAAAACAACATTTAGAGCTTTGCAGAGATATTGCACAAAAGTTTAATAATGATTTCAAAAAAACTATATTTCCAATACCTGAACCTTTGATACAAAAGAGCATTTCAAGAGTTATGAGTCTGAGGGACGGAACCAAAAAAATGAGCAAGTCTGACGAATCAGATTATTCTAGAATTAATTTAAAAGATTCTGCTGATGAGATAATAAAAAAGATTAAAAAGGCAAAATCAGACTCCTTTTCAATACCTGATAATTTAAAGGATTTAGAAAAAAAACCTGAAGCTTTAAATTTAATTAATATTTATTCTGACTTATCTAAAATGTCATTAGATCAAGCGTTAAATGAAGTTAAAGGAAAAGATTATTCTTATTTAAAAAATAAATTATCAGAGGTGCTAGTTGAAGTATTATGTCCAATAGGAAAAGAAATAAAAAACTTACTTGGGGATAAAGATTATTTAGAAAAAGTTCTTAGAGAAGGCACTGAAAAAGCTAGACATCTAGCCGAGCCCAACCTCAAAGAAATACGAAATGTAGTAGGATTTATTTAACTAAAAATGATATAATTAGCTATGATAATAACAGAACCAACACCCAACCCAAATTCGCTAAAGTTTTTGTCAGAAAGAACTATTTCTGCGATAGGGACAGAAGAATTTCAAAAAAAAGATTTGAGCAAGATAGACAATCAATTTATAAAAAATTTACTTAATTTAAAGGGTGTGGAGCTTGTCCTCCTTTCCGATAATTTTTTATCGGTAAAGAAAACTAAAGAAATTTCTTGGGATGTTTTAAAACCGACGGTTATTTCTCATATGAATGATTATTTTCAAACAAATAATGAGCCTATACTCAACAAAACAAAGGAACCAGAAAACGGCAAAATAAATGCTGGAGAAATTGAGGGTAGAATTATAAAAATTTTAGATGAAAAAATAAGACCAGCTGTTGCAAAAGATGGTGGAGATATTAAATTTAAATCTTTTAAAGATGGTGTTGTTCATGTTGAGTTGCAGGGGAGCTGTTCGGGATGTCCAAGTTCACTTATGACGTTGAAGCAAGGTGTTCAAAATTTACTTTGTCACTATGTTGAAGAAGTAAAATCAGTAGAGGCTATCTAAAATGAAAAAAGTAATAAGCTATCGTCAAAAATTAATTGAATTAGCAAGAATTTATAAAATTTTCAGGATTTTAGATGTTAATTTAAAACTCACTACGTATGAAATTGAGTTAGAACTTTTAAAAAATAAAGTGCCTATACCTTCAAGAAGAGGATATTTTTCTCATAAAATTGTTAATGAAATTTTAAATCCCTTTGTTACGCAGCTAAAAGATATTTTAACAATAGATTTTAAATTGTATAAAAATTTTAAAAATCAATTTAATAAAATTGACAATTCTATAAAACAAAATTTATCAATATATTTAAACTTAAATCAAATTTCAAAAATAACGCACAATAAAATCAAAAGTTTTTTTAATTTTATTTTTTCCAGTATTAATATTTCTTTCAATTTTGTTATTTCCAATATTAATAATTTTTTTAAAGTTCTCACTAAAACTGTAATAAATAGTTTAAATGATATTTACCATTTTCAGTATGAAGAGAAATTTGTAAAAAAAATTATTTTAAGAGGGGTTTATAGTTTTTTTCTAGTGATTTTGGTCTCGGGTGGTTTTTATGTAAAGAGTCTAATAACTGACGTAGATGGTTTAAAGATATCTTTAGAAATAAAAAAAGATAAAATAAAAACTGTTAAAAAACCAGAAGTCGCTAAAAAAAAAGAACCTAAAAAACTCGACACTCCAAAAGAACCTTATAATCCCGAAACTGATTATAAATTAAATACTCAAACTGTATTAAATTTATTTGAAGACTTAGAATACGACTTAGATTACGTAAGAAAAAAAAAGTTAGTAAAACCTATCTATTTTACAAGATTGCCAAAAGATTTAGATTCATTAAGAAGCACTTCACGTAAAAAAGAAACTTTTTTACAGATTTTATTACCGCTAGTAGTTGCAGAGAATGAAAGAATTGAAAAAGATAGAAAGTATTTATTGAAAATATTAAAAGAAAATGAATCTCCCAAAAAAACAAATTGGATTAATAAAAAATACAAGGAATATAGAGTTTCCAAAAAAAATATAGACGAGCTAATAGAAAAAATGGATATTATTCCAACTTCTATAGCTTTAGCTCAAGCAGCAAAAGAAAGTGGTTGGGGAACTTCAAGATTTGCTTTAGAAGGAAATGCTATATTTGGCCAATGGACATGGAATGGAGTAGGCATGGCACCACTTGACAAAGATAAAGATCAAAAACACAAGGTACTTAAATTTCCCTTATTAAGAGCGTCAGTTAAAGCATATATTACCAACTTAAATTCACACGCAAGTTATAAAAAATTTAGGAAAAAAAGACTAGAACTGAGAGCTAACAATAAAAATTTATCAGGCCTAGATTTAATTCATGAGCTTGATAACTACGCACAAACAGGAAAAGAATACACTAAAGTGCTCGAAAAAATAATTAAGCAAAATGATTTAGATGAATTTGAAACTGTGTCGATAGATGATTTTAAAGAAGACAATGAATTGAAACTTTAATTTCAAAGATTGCCAATTACAAACTGAATACCCAACCAACGCCAAGATCCATCAGACTCTCTTAAAGAACAATTAACTCTTCCTCTTTCTGTAGTAAATTTACCAACCAAATTTATTTGAATTTTAAAGTCCTCTAAATATTCAATTTCAGACTTTCTCCATGAATTTTGCTCATTAGAGTAACAGTTTAAAAGTTTAATATTTTTTATATCATTGAAAAATTCAACAATTATTTGTGGAGGGTTATCAGTATCAGTAATATATTTCTCTTCTGGTATTATTGATTTAAATTTTAACGGGATAGTTTTAAGTATAGTTTCAAAACGAGCGAGCTCACCATAAGCTTCGTTAATTGGAAATCTGGGTAATTCAAAAAAATCTTTAGTTTCGTCTGCAACTCCTGAATGTTGACCAAAAGCATATTTGAATCCAAAATCTGTAATAATTTTTTTAAAATCATTACTGTATTCTCCAAAAGGATAGGAAAAAAAAGGAGTATCGTATTCTAAGTTATTTTTAAGATCAGATATAGCACGATCTATATCATAAATAATTTCTTCATATTTTTTGTCAACTAGATATTCGTGAGAAAAACTATGATTTCCTATATGAACAAATTTTTCTTTTGCAATTTCTTTAATCTGTGTCCAGTTCATATAACCATTAGTTCCAACTTCTCTTGTGCTTATAAATAATATAAAAGGGATTTCTCTCTCTTTTAAAATTGGCCAAGCATTATCATAAAAAGATTTAAATCCATCATCGATAGTTAATAAGATTTTTTTCTTATCCTTTTGATTCAAAAGAGCATTCTCAAAATTATTTGGATTTATAAAATTAAAATGATTTTTTTTTATTAGATCTAAGTGTTCTATGAAATTATTAATCTTGATATTTGTGGAAGGATATTTATTTTCGTCAAACCTATGATACATGAGGACAATAATACCTTTATCTTCTATACTATCAGTTACAGATAATAATTGACTAGGTAAAAAAATAGAGCATAAAAAAATGATAAAAGACTTTTTAATAATTAATTGCACAGGTAAAAATGATTCTATCGCATTAAAAATTGATAGCAAATTTTTTTATAAAAAATTACAAACAAGTCTTATTAAGAATGAAATGCTTACGTTAGATATTCTTAGTTTTTTTAGAGAAAATAATGTTGAAATTAACAATAAATTTTCTCTTATTGTTAATTCGGGGCCAGGTAGTTTCTCTGGTATCAGAATAGCCCTAGCTGTTGCCAAAGGCATACAACTAGTTAACAAAGTAAATATTTATAGTTATAATTACTTTTTATTAAATTCGGCGCCATACTTAAAAAAAAAAGTAAAAATTATTTCAATACAAAAAACTAATAATTTCTATTATTATTCAGAGAGTTGTTTTGAAGATAATTACACTTTTACCACACCACAGAAAATTGATGCTGATTGTTTACAGAAAGAAAACTCTATAATTGTTGTCCCTCAAGAAATAGTCAATGATGGAATATTTAATGATATTAGTCCCAAAAAAATAAAAATAGCGGAATTCAACCTCAAAAATATTGAGATTTTAATTGAAAATAATTTGTTAGAAAATAATTTGATTAAACCGCTATATTTAAGTTAAGTTATAATAAATTATATGAACAAAATAGAAGCAAAATGTGCCACAAAAGGGGTTAGACTTACAGATCAAAGAAAAATAATTGCTGAAGTTATGTCTGCTGCAAACGATCATCCTGACGTAGACGAGCTACACAAAAGAGTTAATAAAATTGACAAAAAAATTAGTATAGCTACGGTTTACAGAACGGTTAAATTGTTTGAAGAATCTGGCATTGTTGAAAAACACGATTTTAAAGGTGGAAAGGCAAGATATGAAGAGTCTCCAGAAGAGCATCACGACCATTTAATTGATATAAACAGTGGTGAGATAATCGAGTTTGTTGATAAGGAAATAGAAATTTTACAAAATAAAGTTGCTGAAAAATTAGGTTATAAATTAGTTGATCACAAACTTGAACTCTATGGCACTAAAATAAAAAAATAATTTGTCTAAAAAAATATTTATTAAAACTTTTGGTTGTCAAATGAACGAATACGATAGTAATCGTATTTTAGATCTAGTTATACCCATGGGTTACGTTGCTACCACTAATGTTTCAGATGCGGATTGTTATGTTCTAAATACATGTCACATAAGGGAAAAGGCTACGGACAAAGTTTACCATGATATTGGAAGATTAAAAAAAAAATTTATAAACAAAAAAAAACCAATGGTTCTAGTTACAGGCTGTGTAGCTCAAGCTGAAAATGAAGAAATGCTTAATAGAGAAAAGTATATAGATGGCGTAATAGGACCGCAGTCATACCATCAAATACCAGATATAATAAAAGAACTAGAAAATAATAAAAAAAAAGTTAATAACACTGAATTTGAAGTAATAGAAAAATTTGATAGTTTAAATTTAGTTAAAAACACCAATTCAAAAGTTTCTTCTTTTTTAACTATACAAGAAGGTTGTGATAAATTTTGTCACTTTTGTGTAGTGCCTTACACCAGAGGACCTGAGCATTCTAGGTCCTTGGATGAAATAATTATTGAAGCAAAACAATTAATAGATAACGGCTCCAAAGAAATTACATTATTGGGTCAAAATGTGAATGCTTACGAATACAAAAATGGAGATGGAATTACATACCGCTTAGCCGATCTAATAACCAAACTCAATGAATTCAAAGACCTAAAAAGAATTAGATACACAACCTCACACCCTAATGACGTAACCAAAGATTTAATTGCAGTACATAAATTTTGTAAAAAACTAATGCCCATACTTCATTTACCTGTCCAGAGTGGTTCTTCAAAAATACTTAATGCAATGAATCGAAAACATAATATTTTAGAGTATCATAAGATTATTAGCGATCTTAGAATGGCTAGACCAAATATTAAATTTTCTTCAGATTTTATAATAGGTTATCCAGGAGAAACAGAAGATGATTTTAATCAAACATTAAGTTTAATAGAAAAAGTTCAATTTATTAATTCATACTCTTTTGTATATAGCTCAAGACCCGGCACACCAGCTTCAAAATTAGATAATGTTGATCAAGACTTAGCAAAAAAAAGACTAATCAAATTACAAGCAGTACTTGAAAAAAATAACACTAAATATAAAGAGGGATTTTTAAACAAATCAACTGAAGTGCTTTTTGAAAATAAATTGGACAAACAAAACAAATATTTCGGGCGAGACAAATTTTTAAATTCAGTTATTGTACAAAGTTCAAAAGATTTAACTGGCCAAATTATAGATATTAAGATTGACGCCTTTAATCATAATAGTTTATTTGGAACAATTTTATCTAATGAAAATTTTTTTTTGCAGCTTAATTAATGTCCGAGATAACTAAATTACATCAAAAAATTATAATAAAAAAAATAGATAAAGAAACTTTAAATATTCAAATTCTAGATAATGATATTTTATCATTGATTGTTGGTGAGTTTAATGAAAATTTAAAGCAGCTAGAAAAATTGACTAAAACTACTTTATTTTTTAGAGGTAATTCAATTACAGCAAAGGGAAAGTCAGACCAAATTATTAATGTTTCTGACGCAATTAAATTTTTAATTAATAAATTTTTTTTAACTAACAATCTTGAAAAAAGTGATATAATTTTATCAGTGAATAAAAATTTAAATTCAGGAAATAATTCTAACGTCCAGTCTTTTACACAATTAATAAAAACACCAAGAAAATCTGTAATAGCAAGATCACAAAAACAATCCGATTATATAAAAGCATTAAGAGAAAATGATATTGTTATGGCCCTCGGACCCGCAGGTACCGGTAAAAGCTTTCTTGCAGTATCGGTAGCTATTACTCTGCTTATGGAAAAAAAAGTCGAGCGAGTTATACTTTCCAGGCCCGCAGTTGAAGCTGGGGAAAAACTTGGTTTTCTTCCAGGTGACATGAAAGAAAAAGTAGATCCGTATCTAAGACCACTTTACGATGCTTTATACGAGTTATTTGGTTTTGAAAAAATCGATAAAAAAATTGAAACTGGTGAAATTGAAATTGCTCCATTAGCTTTTATGAGAGGTAGAACATTAAAAAATTGCTTTGCTATTCTAGATGAGGCACAAAATGCAACTGAAACACAAATAAAAATGTTTTTAACTAGAATAGGAGAAAATTCAAAATTAGTAGTCAACGGTGATCCTACCCAAGTAGATTTAGTCAACAAGGCACACTCGGGCTTGATAAAATCTAAGAATATTTTAAGTGATGTTAAGGAAATAAAAATAGTGGAATTCGACCACAACGATGTTGTTAGACATCCTCTTGTGTCCAAAATTATTAGAGCTTACCAAAAAAAAACTGATGATAAAAGTTGATGTATTTATTGCCAATAAAAACTGGAAAAAATATATTAAAGTTCCAAATTTCTATATAAATAAAAAACTTAGAAAAATAGGAAAAAAATTAAATATATTTAAAAAAAATAATTTTAAATTTACTATTTTACTCTCAGGAAACAATGAAGTTAAGGAATTGAACAAAAAATTTAGAAAAAAAAATAAAACAACAGACATCTTGTCTTTCCCATTCCATGAAAAAAAAGTTCTAAATTCACTCCTCAAGAAAAAAAAACACCAGATATACCTAGGAGATGTAATAATTAATTTAAATAAAATAACATCAAAAATTAAAGATAAAGATTTTCTTTTAAATTTCAATAAAATCTGGATACACGGGTTAGCACATTTATTAGGATACCGTCATAAATCAAATCGTGATTTTTCAATGATGACAAAATTAGAAAATAAGCTAATCAATCTTTCAAAATAAAATGATTTTAAATTTTTTAAACAGTAGATTCGTTCTAATCTTTTTTTTTCCATTTATTTTAGGAACATTAACAGTCTTTAGCTTTCAGCCATTCAATTTAAATTATATAAATTTTTTAATTATTCCTATTTTATTCTTACTGACAACTTATGTGCAAAAAAAATCTAGAAATACGTATAGAAAAAAACCTTATCTATTAAATTTATTTTTTATTGGATATTTATTTGGTATTGGTTTTTTTTTAACAGGGACATATTGGGTTTCAAACGCGCTCACCTTTGATGAAAATTTTAAATTTTTAATTCCTATTTCTATAATAGGTTTACCTTTGTTTCTTGGAATTTTTTTTGGAATAGGAAATTTAATAGTTGGGCCTTTTCTAAGAAATAACTTTATATCTATTTTATTATTTTCAAGTTCTTTAGCTTTTATGGATTATGTTCGTAGTAAAATTTTAACAGGCTTTCCCTGGAATATTTGGGCTTACTCTTGGTCGTGGCAACCTGAAATACTACAATCTTTATTTCACCTTGGTTTTTTTTCATTTAACTTATTTACAATTATAATTTATTGTTCACCACTTTTATTGATTTTTAAAAAAAAAAAAAATTTTTTATTTTTACTTTTATTAGGACTAGTCTTTCTTGTTAATTATATTTATGGTTCTTCAATAATTAAAAAGAATAACGAAAATTTAGCTGAGTTGAAATTAAACTCAGATAATTCAATTTACACAAAAATCATCTCACCAAATTTTGATTTAAAATATAATTTATCCAACACTGATTTAAACGAAAATATATCAAAACTAATAAGGTACAGTGAACCAGAGAAGGAAAAAAAAACTCTCTTTGTTTGGCCAGAAGGTGTTTTTACCGGTTTTAATTTTGAACAAATCAGGCAGTACGTAGCTTTATTTGAAGAAACATTCTCGGAAAATCATTTAATATTATTTGGATCAAATACAGTTCGTCAACTTACAAATGATAATGAAACGTTTAATAGTTTAATTATTGTTAATAATAAACTCGATATTATATTTCAGTACAACAAAATTAAACTAGTTCCTTTTGGCGAATTTCTTCCATTTGAAGCTTTTTTAAACAAATTTGGTTTAAAAAAAATTACCGAAGGTTACGGATCTTTTTCAAGAGGTTTTACTAACGATGTTTTTATATTGGACAATTTCAAGATATTACCATTAATTTGTTATGAAATAATTTTCCCTGAATTGAGTCGATTTTCAAAAAATTTGATCATAAATATTTCAGAAGATGCTTGGTTTGGAGATACAATAGGACCCGATCAGCACTTTGCTAAAGCTATTTTTAGAGCAATAGAAAACAATGTTTATTTAGCCAGATCAGCTAATAAGGGTTTTAGCGCCATTATAGACAACAAAGGGATAGTAAAAAAAATTTTAAAACCCAATGAGACAGGTGTTATAGAATTTAATTTACCAATTATAAACAATATACAAAAAAAATATAAAATTGATTTGATTTTTTTTGTTCTTTTATTTACATGTATTTTTAATTTTATTGTCTTTAACAAAAATGAAAAATAAAAATTATTTATTTACGAGTGAATCTGTTTCTGAAGGGCATCCAGATAAAGTCTGTGATAGAATTTCTGACATGGTTGTTGATTCTTACTTATCTAAGGATCCTTTTTCAAGAGTTGCTTGTGAAACTTTAACGACAACAAATAAAGTAGTTTTAGCTGGAGAAATTCGTGGCCCTGAAATTAAAAAAGATGAATTAATTCAAAAAGTTAGAGATTGCATTAAAGATATAGGTTACGACCAAGACGGTTTTAGTTGGAAAGATCAAACTAGCATTGAATCTTATTTGCATGCACAATCGTCGGATATAGCGATGGGCGTAGACTCAAAAAATAACAAAGACGAAGGAGCCGGAGACCAAGGCATCATGTTTGGATATGCGTGTAACGAAACAGTAGACTTAATGCCAGCACCAATTCATTATTCTCATAAAATATTAAGATTAATGGCAGAAGATAGAAAAAAAGGTTCCCTAAAAGGAATAGAGCCTGATTCCAAGAGTCAAATTACTATGTGTTATGAAAATGACAAACCAACCAAAGTTACTTCAGTTGTAATCTCAACACAACATTCTAAAGATTTAAATCAAGAGGAAGTTAGAAAGCTTGTTTATCCATATATTAAAAAATCTATACCAGAAAATTTGTTGAAAGAACTAGATGAAAAAGAAGTATACATTAACCCAACTGGTCAATTCATAATTGGTGGTCCAGACGGGGACTCAGGTTTGACAGGAAGAAAAATTATCGTTGATACTTACGGAGGAGCAGCGCCTCATGGTGGTGGAGCTTTTTCAGGAAAAGATCCAACTAAAGTAGATAGATCGGCTGCGTACGTTTCAAGATATTTAGCAAAAAATATTGTCGCTGCAGGAGTTTCCGAAAAGTGTTTGATCCAACTTGCTTATGCAATTGGTGTTTCAAAACCACTTTCTATTTACATTAAATTAGCAGAAAAAGATGAAGAAAAAACTGAAGATATAAAAAAACAAATAGAAAAAAATTTTGAATTATCTCCAAGAGGAATTCGCGAAATGTTAGGTTTAAATAAACCAATTTACGAAGTGACATCAGCTTACGGTCACTTTGGAAGAAAACCTACAAATAAAGGTGAATTTTCTTGGGAAAAGACTGACAAAATTAATATCTTTAAAATGTGACCTTGAAAAAGCCTTAAATTTTCATTAAATATATATAAAATTAGATGTTTACAAAATGGGCTTTAGCCCATTTTTTTTTGGAGCAAACTAAAAAGGAAAAAAATGTTAAATAGAGGATTAGATAAAGTAGAATTATTAAGAATAGTAGAAGCAGTTGCAAACGAGAAATCTATAGACAAAGAAATAGTTCTAGAGTCAATGGAAAGTGCTATACAGAAGGCTGCCTTAACGAAATTTGGAACTGAAAATAATATTCGAGTTATTATAGATCGATTAAGTGGTGAAATTAAAATCCAAAAAGTCCTTGATATTGTTGAAACGATTGAAGATCCAAGCAAACAAATAATTTTAGATGATGCACAATCTATAGATAAAAAAAATGATCTTAAAATTGGAGATCAAATATTTGAAGACTTACCCCAAATAGACTTTGGAAGAATAGCAGCACAAAGCGCTAAGCAAGTTATTAGTCTAAGAGTTAAAGAAGCTGAAAAAAATAGACAATACGAAGATTTTATTGAAAAACAAGGACAGATTTTAAGTGGGATTATTAAAAGACTAGAATATGGAAATGTAATTGTAGATATAGGAAAAGCGGAAGGAGTAATAAAAAAAGACGAACTTATTCCAAGAGAAATATTGAAGACTGGTGATCGTGTAAAAGCGTATTGTTATGAAGTTAAGAAGGAACTTAAAGGGCATCAAATATTTTTATCTAGAGCGCATCCTCAGTTTTTAGCTAAATTATTTTTTCAAGAGGTTCCTGAAATTTACGAAGGCATAATAGAAATAAAAGCTGTTGCAAGAGATCCTGGTAGTAGAGCAAAAATTTGTGTTTCTTCAAACGAAAGTTCGATTGATCCTGTCGGAGCCTGTGTGGGTATGAGAGGAAGTCGTGTTCAAACTATAGTTAACGAATTACATGGTGAAAAAATTGATATAATAAAATGGACCGAAGACTTGCCGACATTAATTTCTGAATCTTTGTCTCCAGCAGAAATTCAAAAGGTATTAATCGATAAAGATAACAAAAGAATTGATGTAATTTTGACTGAAGAAAATTTAAGTAAAGCCATTGGGAGAAGAGGTCAAAATGTTAGACTTGCATCAAAGCTAACTAATTATGAAATAGACATTCTGACAGATCAAGAAGACTCTGAAAGAAGACAAGTAGAATTTAAGGAGAGAACAGAAAATCTAGTTAAAAGTTTAGAGGTTGATGAAACTTTGGGTCAACTTTTAGTATCTGAGGGCATGCAAAGTATTGAAGAGATATCTCAAGCAAGTCCTGACGACATTACAAAAATCGAAGGTATAGATGAAGATACAGCAAGCGAATTAATCAACAGATCAAAAGAAAACTTAATTAAAGAAACAGCAGAGATTTCAAAAAGATTGAAAGAATTAGGTGTAGAAGATGCCTTGGCTAACTTAAAAGGTATTACGCAAGGAATGTTAGTCTTGCTCGGACAAAGAAACATAAAAACATTAAGTGATTTTGCAGATCTTTCTTCCGATGAATTAATTGGCGGTTTTGACGAAATAAAAGGAAAAAAAATTAGAATAGAAGGATATTTAGAAGAATTCTCTCTTTCAAGAGAAGAAGCGGATCAACTGATTATGGCTGCGAGAGAGATAGCATTTAAATAAAATATCAATGAAAGATCCAAAAAAAAAAACCTTAACTATTTCAACAAACGTTCCTAAAAAAATTGATCTTTCTACTCTTAAGAGTGACGGAAAAAAAACTTTTTCTATAGAAAAAAAAATTCCTTTTAAATCTTCAAGAGATAATAAATTAAATAATAAACCTGGAATTTTTAAAAAACCAGAACCTGCTAAAAAAACTATTGTAAGAAAATTTATTGAACAACAGGCTACAAAGAATTTTATCAAAAAAGATGTAAAAACGACTCCTAAAGGAAAACTAAAACTCGATCCATTATCTTTAAAAAGAGATTTTAAACTTACCGTTTCAAGAGCTATGAATGTAGAAGAAGTTGAAATTAAACAAAGAAGTTTAGCATCTGTAAAAAGAGCTAGATTAAAAACAAAAAAATCAGAAAATCCAGATGAAAAAAAAGAAGTAACAAAAGTAATCAAGGATGTTAATGTTCCTGAACAAATAACAATCCAAGAACTTTCAAATCGTATGGCAGAAAGATCTGCAGATATTATTAAATTTTTATTTAATATGAAAGTTGTTGCAACAATCAACCATATTATAGATAAAGATACAGCAGAATATATTGTAAAGGAGTTCGGGCACAACCCAATCGTTGAAACTGTGCCAGGTTTAGAGATAAGAAAAAAGAAAAATCAATTACAGGGAAAAATAGAAAAAAGACCTCCTGTAGTAACTATAATGGGCCACGTAGATCATGGTAAAACGTCTTTACTTGACGCCTTAAGAAACACCAGTGTAGTTTCTGGTGAGCACGGAGGAATAACCCAGCATATTGGAGCATACCAAGTTGAAACAGAAAAAAATGAAAATATAACTTTTATCGATACACCTGGTCACGCTGCATTTACAGAGATGAGAGCTCGGGGGTCCAAAATTACAGATATTGTTGTTTTAGTCGTTGCGGCTAATGACGGCATCATGCCTCAAACAATCGAAGCAATACAGCATTCTAAAGCAGCCAAAGTTCCTATTATAGTAGCAATAAACAAATGTGACTTGCCAGACAAAAACATAACTAAGATTAAAAATGACTTAATGAAATACGATTTGATAGCTGAAGATTTTAGTGGAGAGACTTTATTTGTAGAAGTTTCAGCTACACAAAAAATTAATCTAGACAAACTAAAAGAAAGTATTTCACTTCAATCTGAAATATTGGATCTTTCAGCGTCTTTTAGTGGGCCAGCAACAGGTATTGTAATAGAATCTAAAATAGATAAAGGGAAAGGTCCTGTTTCAACAATATTAATAACAAATGGAGTGTTAAAAAAAGCTGACTATTTTGTTTGTGGAAATACTTACGGAAAAATTAGAGCGATGATTAACCATGAAGGTAAATTAATAAATGAAGCTACGCCCTCTATGCCTGTTGAAATTCTTGGAATGAACGAGTCAGTATTCGCTGGTGCAGAGTTTGTAGTTACTGAGAATGAAGATAAAGCCAAAGAAATTGCAGAATTTAATAAAAGTGGTTCAGTTTCAGTAAAACCCGCTATTAAGGATGCAACATCAATGTTTGAGAATCAAAACACCAAAGAAGAATTAGATATAATTATTAAGTCTGATGTTCAGGGATCAAGCGAAGCATTAAAAAATGCTATAAATAAAATTGACCACCCCGAAGTAAAAGCTAATATTATTTTAGCCGACATAGGAATGATTAATGAATCTGATGTTTCTTTAGCTAAAGCCTCAAATGCTCTTTTAATAGGTTTTAATGTAAAACCGAATAATCAAGCTAAAAAGTTAGCAGAACAACAACATGTATTAATTAATTATTTTAATATTATTTATGAAGTACTAGAATTTATTGAAAAAGGACTCTCAGGATTATTAGAGCCAGAGGTGAAAGAAACAGTTATTGGATCAGCAGAAATTTTAAAAGTTTTCAAAGTTTCTGACGCAGGAAAGATAGCAGGTTCAAAAGTAACAGAAGGTGAGATAAAAAATAAAGCAAAAGCCAGATTGATACGAGATGGTGCCGTTGTGTATACTGGTGAAATTTTAAGTATTTTTAGAGAAAAGAATCAAGTGAAAGAAGTTAAAAGCGGATTAGAATGTGGAATAAGTTTAAAAGACTTTATAGACTTTAAAGAAAAAGATGTAATTGAGGCATACCTTTCTGAAAAAATAGATAGGCAAATATAATGAGCAAAGGTAGAGCGGCACCAGCATACTCCCAAAGACAACTGCGTGTCGGTGAATTAATCAAACAGGGTCTCGGAGAAATCTTTATTAGAAATGAAGCAAAAATTTTAGCTCTGAATACCAATGTAATTACCGTGACAGAGGTAAAAATGACACCAGACCTTAAATCTGCAAGAGTATACGTGATACCGCTTGGCGGTGTAGAGTCTAAAAAAACAGTAAGTATCTTGACTGAGTTCTCACATCTTGTTAGAAAAGCACTGTCAAAAAAACTTGATATAAAGTTTCTTCCTAGACTTGCATTTGTAGAAGATAATTCATTTGAATATGCTGAAAAAATAGAAAGATTAATTAATACAAACAAAGAAAATGAAACAGAAAAAAAAAGAAACAATTAAGTCTCTCGCTATTCATGCTAAAGACGTAGGTTCATCAGAAGTTCAAGTTGGATTACTAACTGATAAAATAACTAGATTATCTGATCATTTTAAAAAATTTAAAAAAGATAAGCATTCTACAGTAGGTTTAACAAAATCAGTCAATAGAAGAAAAAAACTTTTAGCCTATTTAAAGAAAACAAATCCAGATTCTTACAATAAAGTAATTAAACAATTAAATTTAAGGAAATAATGTTCAAAATACATAAAGAAGAAATAGAAATTAATGGAAAAAAAATAACATTAGAAACAGGTAAAATTGCAAGACAAGCAGACGGAGCAATAATTGCTACGTGCGGAGAAACAGTAGTTATAGCAACGGTAGTTGGAGCAAAAAAACTTAGAGATGGTCAAGATTATTTTCCACTATCTGTAAATTATCAGGAAAAATATTATTCAGCAGGAAAGATTCCAGGTGGGTATTTCAAAAGAGAAGCAAGGCCAACTGAATCTGAACAATTAATTTCAAGATTAATAGATAGACCAATACGACCTTTATTTCCTTCAAGTTTTATGAATGAAGTCCAGCTGCTTCCAACAGTTTTGTCTTATGATGGAGAAAATCAACCAGACATACTTTCAATTATTGCATCTTCTGCCGCATTAGCTATTTCAGGTTTACCATTTGGAGGACCCATTGCTGCAAGTAGAGTAGGATTTAAAGATGGTAAATATTTATTAAATCCATCACCAAAAGAATTAGAAGATTCAGAATTAGACCTAGTTGTTGCTGGAACAAAAGATGCAGTTTTAATGGTAGAGTCAGAAACTTCAGGGTTAACTGAAAAAGTTATGCTAGACGCAGTTAAGTTTGGACACGAAAATTTTATATCAATTATTAAAGCAATAGAAAGTCTAGCTAAGAAAGCAGGCAAACCTAAATGGGAAGTTGAAATTAAAGATCATTCTGCTGTCAAAATTAAAATATCTAAAACATTAGAGGTGGATCTTAGAAAAGCATTTAAAGAAACTGATAAAAAGAAAAGATCAACTGCAATTTCAGAAGCAGAAAAAAAATGTAAAGAAATGTTCGCTGACGACGAAAGCATTAGTGAAAATGAAGCAATGGCTCAGTTAAAGTCTCTAGAAAAAGACATAGTTCGTACTGCCATTCTAAAAGATAAAAAAAGAATTGACGGAAGAGGTTTAGCTGATGTTAGACAAATTCAGTGTGAAGTTGGAGTATTGCCTAGAACTCACGGGTCTGCTTTATTTACTAGAGGCGAAACTCAAGCTTTAGTAGTGACTACACTAGGAATGTCAGACGATGAACAGAGAGTCGAAAGTTTAAATGGTATGCAAAGGAATAGATTTATGCTTCATTATAACTTTCCACCTTTTTCTGTAGGAGAATGTGGGAGAATAGGAACTGGCAGAAGAGAGGTGGGTCATGGTAAATTAGCATGGAGAGCAATAAATTCATCGTTACCCAAGGCAGAAAACTTCCCGTACACTTTAAGAGTAGTTTCAGAAATTACAGAATCAAACGGTTCTTCATCAATGGCAACAGTTTGTGGAACATCATTAGCTCTGATGGACGCTGGTGTTCCTATGAAAGAATCAGTAGCAGGTATTGCCATGGGTTTAATTAAAGAAGGCGATGAATTTTCAGTTCTATCAGATATCTTAGGAGACGAAGATCATTTAGGAGATATGGATTTTAAAGTGGCTGGAACTAAATCAGGAATAACCTCACTTCAAATGGATATTAAAATAGAAGGTATAACTTTTGAAATAATGGAGAAAGCTTTAGATCAAGCAAAAGGTGGGAGAGAACATATCTTAGATGAAATGGACAAAGCCTTAAAAGTTTCAAGAACTGAATTTTCAAAACACACACCTAAAATGGAAATTATAACTGTAGATAAAAAAGATATAGCAACAGTTATAGGAAAAGGTGGAGCAACTATTCGAGAGATTGTAGAAAAGTCTGGAGCCAAAGTAGATGTAAAAGATACTGGAGAAGTAACCGTGGCTGCGCCTGACGAAGAATCTAGAAAAATAGCAATTGATATTATTAAAAGTTTAGTTGCAAAAGCAGAAGTGGGAAAAATTTACAAAGGCAAGGTTGTTAAAGTAATGGAATTTGGAGCTTTTGTTAATTTTTTAGGTAAACAAGACGGCCTGGTTCACATATCTGAACTTGCAGCAAAAAGAGTTGAAAAAGTTGGTGATGTTGTAAAAGAAGGTGATGAAGTCTCAGTAAAAGTATTAGGTTTTGATAGAGGTAAAGTTAAACTATCTATTAAACAAGCAGTTTAGTCAGCTTTTAATATTTTTAGGATCTGGCATTCCCACTTTATTATACCCAGCATCAACATAATGTATTTCACCTGTGACGCCAGCAGCGAGGTCACTCAGCAAATATAAAGCAGAATTTCCGACATCATGAATATCCACATTTCTCTTTAAAAAAGAATGATCTTCATTCCATTTATATAAAAACTTTGCATCTCCGATAGCAGAAGCAGCAAGAGTTTTGATGGGTCCTGCGCTGATTGCATTTACCCTAATACCTCTAACACCAAGATCTCTTGCTAAATATTTTACACTTGCTTCTAAAGCTGATTTGCAAACACCCATGACATTATAGTTCGGAATTGCTTTTGTGGACTCATAAGTTAGAGTCAGCATGCTTCCACCTTCATTCATTATCTTTAAGGCTTCATTAGCTACTTCAGTAAAGGAAAAACATGAGATCAACATACTTTTTAAAAAGTTGTCTCTTGTTGTGTTTAAATACTCTCCTGATAATTCAGATTTATCTGAAAAAGCAACTGCATGAACAACAAAATCTATCTTTCCCCATTTAGTTTTGATATCTTCAAAAAGTTTTACTGTTTCTTCTTTATTTTCAACATTACAACTAAGTGTAAAATCTGAATTAAGAGATTTAGCTAGTGGGATAACTCTTTTTTTTAAAGCATCACCTAAATATGTAAAAGCTAATTCAGCTCCTGCCCCAGCTAATTTCTGTGAGATGCCCCAAGCAATAGATCTTTCATTTGCAACACCCATAATAAGGCCTTTTTTACCTTTCATTAAATCCATAAATTATATTTTTTCAAATATTAAAGTTGCGTTAGTGCCTCCAAAACCAAAGCTATTAGACATAACAGAATTTAATGTCACATTTTTTTCCACTTTAGTAACTATAGGAAAATTTTTCGCTTCATCATCCAATTCAGTAATATTTGCTGAAGCAGCAATAAAATTGTTTTTCATCATGATCAAGCAGTAGATTGCTTCGTGCACTGAAGCCGCTCCAAGAGGATGGCCAGTTAAAGATTTTGTTGAACTTATTTTTGGAATCTTGTCTCCAAAAGCTTCTTTTACTGCCCTTAGTTCCGTAACGTCTCCAACAGGTGTTGAAGTGCCGTGAGTATTAATATAATCAATTTTATTTCTTGCAGTTTTAAGTGACATTTTCATGCATCTAATTGCACCTTCACCTGATGGAGCTACCATGTCGTAGCCATCGGAGGTTGCCCCATAACCTGTTAATTCAGCATAAATTTTAGCACCTCTAGCTTTTGCATGTTCTAGTTCTTCTAAAACTAAGACACCCGCCCCACCAGCAATAACAAAACCATCTCTAGTTTTATCGTATGGTCTAGAAGCAGTTTCTGGTGTTTCGTTATATTTTGAAGATAAAGCTGTCATAGCATCAAACATGGCGGACATAGCCCAGTGAATTTCCTCACCTCCTCCTGAAAAAACAATTTTTTGTTTTCCTAATTGTATTAATTCCATTCCGTTGCCGATACAGTGTCCACTAGTAGCACAGGCAGAGCTTATTGAATAATTAACTCCTTTGATTTTAAATGGTACAGCTAATGTAGCTGAAACTGTGCTTGCCATTGTACGAGGAACAACAAAAGGACCCATTTTTTTAGGCCCGCCTCCTCTAGTAGAATCAACTGCGTGAACTACATTTTTAACAGAAGGCCCTCCAGAACCCATTATAATTCCAGTTTGTTCGTTGCTAACGTCCTTTTCCTCTAATCCAGAATCTGTTACAGCTTCTTTCATAGCTATATAATTATATGCTGATCCCTCGCCCATAAATCTAATAATTTTTCTGTCAATATGATCCTCCACCTTAATTTTAGGAATTCCACAGATCTGACTTTTAAAATTATATTTTCTATATTCTTCTGAAAATGTTATGCCTGATCGTGTATTTAATAGTGAATCAAATACTTCACCTTGATTATTTCCAAGACATGAAACGATTCCAATTCCAGTGATAACTACTCTCTTCATGATGTAAACAATCCTACTTTTAAATTTTGAGCTTTATAAATTATTACACCATCAGCACTTAAAGTTCCATCAGCCAAACCAACTGTAGCCCCTTCTTTTTTTAAAATTCTTTTTATATTAATTTCATATGATGCCATTTTTACTTTTTCTAAAATCTCACCAGTAAATTTAACTTCATTTACTCCTAAAGCCCTACCTTTGCCTGGTTGCCCCGTCCATCCTAAATAAAATCCAACAAGTTGCCACATAGCATCAAGCCCAAGACAACCAGGCATAACCGGATCGTCTTTAAAATGACAGTTAAAAAACCACATATCGGATTTTATGTCTAATTCTGCTTTCACTAAACCTTTTTTAAATAGTCCCTCATTAGGTTTTATTACAGTAATACGATCAAACATTAACATCGGGGGCAAAGGTAATTTCGCATTTCCTGCTCCAAAAAGGTTGCCGTTTCCACAGTCTATTAACTCATTATAATTATAACTATTTTTCTGCATAATTTGATAATATTTACTTGATATACATATAAATTATATAATAATAAAGCAATCGAGGGACAAAAAATCACAGTTTTTTAGATAATAATTAGTATAAATAGTTATTAATATATGGGTAATATTAACTTTTCAGATTTCTATAAAGTACCGAAACTTAATTTTGACGTATCAAGGCTAAGGAAAGATCTTGAAATCGTATTAAAGAAAAAAAAATTTGATACGCCAGGAGTCTCAAACTTTGGTGCGATATCTTTAAATCAAATCCCAAATGATGAAGATTCTATTAAAGGTAACAACATTAGAGGAGTGTACTGGACTAAGCCAGACGAAACCGGACAAGAGGTGGCGAGAGATGTTGGTATTGATGAATCAAAATATACTCAACTAGTCAAAGAATTTAAAAATACTTATTTTGCAGAAGTTTACGAAACTTTAAAAAAAAAATTTAAAATTGGCAGAATAAGACTTTTAGTAAAACAGCCAAGGTCAAGTTTAAGTTGGCATAGAGACCCAGAACCAAGATTGCACATTCCAATAATTACAAACCCTGGGTGCATGATGGTAATCGAAAATATTGCAAAGCATTTACCTGCGGATGGATCGGTCACAATAACCAATAACACAAAATACCATAATTTTTTTAATGGAGGAGAGCAGGATCGTATTCATTTAGTTGCCTGCATGTTAGAAGATCGATTTAACTAAAGATTTCCCCACAAGCTTTGTTTTTTTACCCAACCAGAATACTTTTCAACTTTAATCTTACACCAATCATTTTTACATTCAGACACTAAACAAAGACGACCCTTTTCAAGAATCACTAAAGGCTTAGAGAATACAGTAGAATTTTTAAACATCACAACTTGGTCATCTAAAACTAAAGCAGCTTTTTTTTTAGATAATTGTGAAACATGAACCCAACCAGTATTACTTTCATGATCTCTTATCTTTCTATAATTATCTGATTTATCTTGAACTAAAACAGGAAGATACTTCTTCTTATAAAAAATTTTTACTGGATAATTCTTAGCTGGACCTTGTCTTAAATTCACTTTATCATATTTTAAAGTTAAAAAATAATCTTCAGCAGACAAAAAATTAATTGATGTAATTATTATAGCAAAGGCTAAAATTATTGTTCTGATCATCTTTTTTTACAGCTCATAATACAATTAGAATTTCTAGTAAGTTCAATTTTTCTGAAATTTAAATTAAGCGTATTAAAAGCTATCATTTTTCCTACTAGTTCATTTTTTTTATTCAAAATAGTTTTTACAACTTCGTTAGCTTGAAGTGTTCCCGCGATACCGGCAACTGTTGGTAGTATACCCTCACTATCACACTTGTTTTCTTCCTCAGGAATTTCGGGCATAAAACATCTGTAACATGGAACGTTTTTAGAAAAATTAAAATTAAATATATGAGCTTCAAATTTACTTATTGCTGCAGAAATTAATATCTTTTTATTCTTTAAACAGAAATCGTTAAGTAAGTATCTTGTAGTAAAATTATCTGAGCAGTCACAAATAATGTGATACTTACTCATAATATTCTGTATATTTTCTTTTACGATTTTTTCTTTATAAACATCAATTTTAATTTTTCTATCTACTTTCTCCAGAATTTTTTTTGCTTGCACAACCTTAAGTCTCCCTGTGTCTTTTGTGTTAAACAAAATTTGTCTATTTAAATTAGTAAAATCAACCTTATCATGATCAACAATGCCAATATTTTTTATCCCTAGGTTGCTTAAATACAAGGCTACAGGGCAACCTAAGCCACCCATTCCTACTATCAGAACTTTAGAAGAAGAAATTTTCTTTTGGCCTAAAACACCAACTTGCTTAAGTATTATTTGCTTTGAATATCGCAAAAGATCGTTATTACTCATTTTCATAATTAGTGCTATTTAGTACCAGTAGAGCCAAACCCACCTGAACCACGCTTTGTAACAGATAATTCTTTGACCTCCTCTAAATCAGCCTGAACAACGGGACAAACTATCATTTGAGCTATCCTATCTCCATTTTCAATAATAAATTTTTCTTTACCTAGATTAATTAAGATAACTTTTATTTCGCCTCTATAATCAGCATCAATAGTTCCAGGTGTATTTAAAACTGTAATATTTTTTTTAGCAGCTAAACCAGATCTGGGTCTTATTTGCACTTCATGGCCTATAGGAATAGATATTGAAAAGCCTGTTGGAACCAAAGCTTTCTCTCCGGGATAAATTATTACATTATTTTTGATATGCGCAGCTATATCCATACCTGAAGAACCAGGGGTTTCATATTTTGGAGTTGATACAGAGTTCGATAATTTTTTAATTTGTATTTTTGTCATTAATTAAAAAGTTATCTATTATTTTTTTTGCAATTTTTGAAGCAATATAACTTTTCTTATTTCTCGCTAAATTTTCAACTTTTCCGTTTTTCTCAATAATTGAAACTTTGTTGTAATCAACATTAAACCCTGTCTCTTTTTTTGAAACATCGTTCGCGATAATTATATCACAATACTTATGATTTAATTTTTTTACTGAATTTTCAATTAACTTTTCGGTTTCTGCAGAAAAACCAACAAGCATTTTAGGTCTTAATTTATTATGTTTTCCAAGATATTCTAAAATGTCTTTGTTTCTTTCTAAGTCTAGACTTTTAAAATTTTTTTTATTTTTTTTTATTTTTTGTTTATTTCTGTTCTTGGGTTTAAAGTCAGATACAGCTGCAGCACAAACAGCTATATCTACTGGTAAGAGGTCTTTCACTGCACCCATCATCTCTTCACCACTATTTATTTTTTTAACATTAATATCTTTTGAATAATTTAAGGAAGTTGGTCCAGCTACTAAAGTAGTTCTTACTCCAAGTCTTGATAATGCCAAAGCTATTTCATATCCTTGTTTGCCGCTCGACTCATTGGAAATATATCTAACAGGATCAATATATTCTCTTGTTGGACCTGTAGTAACTATCGCGCTAATTTTTTTTGTCTTTACTAAGTTTTTATTTTCAAAATACTCTTTTAAATAAGAAAAAATTTGGCGTGGACTGGACATTTTGCCTTCTCCATATTCCCCACAAGCCATTTCTCCGTTTATTGGTCCAATAAACTTATATCCATAGTCTAATAAATTTTTTAAATTATTTTGTGTTGCCTTATGTAGCCACATCCTAACATTCATTGCTGGAACCAAAATAACATCTTTGTTAGAAGCGAGAATAACAGTAGTTGCCAGGTCCTCCGCCTTACCAGCACTTAATTTTGTCATCATGTTTGCTGTAGTAGGTAAAACTACAATTATATCAGCCCAACGAGATAAAGAAATATGATCTATTTCTTTTTCATTATTTACGTCAAACATATCTTCAAAAACTTTATTATTTGATAAAGATGTTATGGATAAAGAGGTGATAAATTCTTTACCACTTTTTGTAAGTATTGTTTTTACTTCTACATTGTTTTTAACCAACAATCTAATAAGGTCTAAAGCTTTGTAGGCTGAAATTCCACCACCTATTACTAATAATATTTTTTTACATTGAACTGACATTGTGACAATTAAAATACTAATAAAACAGCAATTACAATACCTAAAAAACTAATGATGATATTGTTTCTCAAGTTTTTCAACTTTATTTCTTCAATTTCTAAACCTCTATTATTTTTTAAGCCTACATTTAATTTACCTTCAGCTAATAGCTGTAAAGCGTAATTTGCTTTATCCATAAAATTAGGAAAATCAGGTATTCTTTTTAAAATTTCAGAAGAAGTATTTATTGCTGTGTCTATAGCTACTTTAGGACTTTTTACACTCTTAATCCAATCTTCCAAAACAGGTTTAGAAACATCCCAGATATTGGTTTCAGGGTAGAGCTTTCTTGCTACTCCCTCAACAGTTACCATAGTTTTTTGCAGCAATAAAAGGGGGGTTTGCGTAGGCATGTTAAATTTTTCTGTAATCTCAAAAAGTTGTGCCAATAGGTTTCCGCCCGAAATATCTTTTATAGATTGTCCAAAAATTGGTTCTCCAACAGATCTTAACGCTTGCGCAAATTCTTCTTTAGAAGCATTTTGTGGAATTAAGCCTGCCTCAAAATGTACCTCTGCAACTTTTATATAGTCTCTTTTAATAAATCCGTACAAAATTTCTGCTAAATATTTTCTGTTATTTTTATCCAGTCTTCCCATAATCCCAAAATCAACAGGAATAATATTACCTATCCGGTCTACAAATAAATTTCCTTGATGCATGTCACCATGAAAAAAACCATCTCTTACTGCTTGTTTGAGAAAGTGTTGAATTAAATTCTCTGAAAGTTTTTTTAAATCTACACCAGATTTTTTTAATAAATCTTGTTCTCTTATTGAAACTCCATCAACTTTGTCTAAAGTAAGAACTTTTCTAGAGGTATAGTTCCAATAAATTTTTGGAACATTAAATCCCTCATCATTTTTTGTGTTTTCGAATAATTCATTAGCAGCAGCCGCTTCAAATCTTAAATCCATCTCAATATTTGTTATTTCTCTTAATAAATGCACAACCTCTACTAATTTCAGTCTTTTTGTTTTTGAAAATAAACTTTCTACTATGTAGGCAAATAGCATTAATGCATCAAGCTCATCATTAAACTGTTTCTCGATATCAGGTCGCAAAATTTTTATAGCTACTTCTTTTCGTACGTTGTCAATTTTTATTTTTGCTATATGTACTTGAGCGATAGAAGCTGCCGCTATAGGCTCACTAAATTCGAGTATATTTTGATATAAATTTTCACCAATTTCTTTTTTTAAAATTTTTTTTGATTCGTATAATTCAAAAGGAGGTAATTTGTCCTGTAGTTTAATCAAATCGTCAGCTAAGGTTTCCCCTATAATATCAGGTCTAGTAGCCAAAAATTGACCAAGCTTAATAAAAGTAGTGCCCATACCTTCTAATGCATCACATAGTTTTTCTCCAGGTTTTATAGATTTATTTATTAATTTTTTTGTTGAAAAAATTGAGAAAACATCAAAAAATAATTTTATGACAAAAGGTATGTTATAAATTTCATTAACCGTGTTAACAGCCCCTGAAGACGCAAGTTTTCTTGCCATTCTGAATAATTGAAAAATACTTTTGAACATATTTAGATTTTCCAACCAGAGTGTATAGCAGAAATGCCATTAGATAAATTTCTAAATTCAACATTAGAAAATCTATTTTTTTTTAATAAAACTACAAGTTCATTTTGGTTGTAAAATTTATCTATACTACCAATTAAATACTCATAAGGCTCTTCACTGCCCACTACAATTTTTCCTATTAGTGGAATTAATTTCGAATATTTTTGGTATAATAAATTTAAGATTTCATTCTCAACTTTAGAAAATTCTAGACAAAAGAAACGGCCACCAGGTTTCAAAACACGATATGCCTCTCTTAAGCACTGGTTTATATCTGTAACATTTCTTATACCGTAACTTATTGTGTAAAAATCAAAAGTATTTTCTTCGAAAGGTAATTTCTCTGCAGAATTTAAATACCATTTAATATTAGTAAGAGATTTTAATTTCTCTTTACCAACCTGAAGCATTCCTCTGTTTGGTTCCACACAGCATAAAATATTTTTATTATCATTTTTTTTAGAAATCATTTTTACTAGATCACCAGTACCTGCAGCTACATCAATTATTTTATTTCCAAGTTGTGGATTCATCCAGGTAATAAGATTTTTTTTCCAATATCTATGAACACCAAACGACATCAAGTCGTTCATTAAATCATAGTTTTTATAAACTTTATCAAATACAGAGTTGACTAATTTAGTTTTATCCTGATTATGAATATTCATAAATAAACTATATGCCAGAATTACCTGAAGTTGAAGTTGTTAAAAAGTCACTAGAGAGCAAACTTAAAAATTTGACAATAAAAAGTGTTTTTATCAATAACAATAATCTTAGATATAAAATAGATAATAAAAAATTCGCTAAAATAAAAAATCTTAAAATTATTTCTGTCAAAAGAAGATCTAAATACTTACTTATTGATTTGGAGCAGAATTTAACAATTTTATCCCATTTAGGAATGACAGGTAAATTTTACATTTTTAATAAGGACCAAAAATATAAAACAAGTTTTTATTATTCTATGAGAAAACATGATTTAAAACATGATCATTTAACTATTTTTTTAAACAAGGGATTTAAATTAATTTATAACGATGTAAGAAAGTTTGGTTTTATAAAATTGTTTAAAAGTCAGAATGTTTATGAATGTATTCATCTTAAGTACCTAGGACCGGAACCTTTGACTAAACGATTTAATACGAATTATATTAATAATTATTCTTTAAATAAAAAAATAAAAATTAAAGATTTATTAATGAATCAAAAATTTATCGCAGGTTTAGGCAATATATATTGTAATGAAATATTATTTTTATGCAGAATAAATCCTACAAGAATTGTTGAAAAAATAAATAAGCGGGAAGTAACTAAGATAGTAAAATTCACGAAGGAAATTTTAAAAAAATCAATATCTCAGGGTGGTTCTTCCATAAAGAACTTTGTTAGCGCAGAAGGTGAAAATGGAAATTTTCAACAAACATTTAACGTCTACAATCGAGAGAAAAAAAAATGTAAAACAAAAAAATGTCCAGGTATCATAAAAAAGATCACTACTTCTGGTCGTTCGTCATTTTTTTGTGCTATATGCCAAAAATAATTGAAGTTGACCCCCATATTTTAAAGGGATATATATCATCAAAATTATGCCAAATACATCATCAGCTATTAGAAGAGTAAGAAGAGTAGTTAAACAAACTGCTGTCAACCGTATTAGAAAAAGTAAATACAGAGCTGCAGTTAAAAAAATGGAAGATTTAATTAAAAGCGGTGAAAAAAGTAAAATAAAAGGCTTTTTACCTGATTTTCAATCTATTTTAATGCAGGTGGCTAAAACCGGTACAATAAATAAAAAAACTGCGTCAAGAAAAATCTCAAAGATCTCTAAAAAAATTTCTAATTAAATCTACAATTGTAACAATCGCTGGTTGCTTCCTTATTTAAATCAAAAAATTAAATCTTTACTAGATTTAGATTGTTTTAAAAAATTATTCTAGATGTAAGATTTTTAAGTTATTAGTTGTAAAATTTTAAAAGAATTTTTTTTATTATTAAAAAAATACAACCTAGATCAAATTATTTTTAAATTTTTAAAACAAACTTCTTGTATTCTACTGACATAGAAAATAGAAAATAGTTTCTAAAATTATTACATGGAAACAAAATCTATAAAAAACCAAGAAATCTTTGCATCGGAAGAAGAAAAAATTTTAATATGGGAAAATGTTCAAAGTTCATTTGAAAAAAATTTTGGAACAGAAGTATATTCAAGCTGGCTAAAGAATATTTCTTTACTAAAAGAATATAACGATTATCTCATTTTAGGTGTACCTACTAGATTTTTTAGAGATTGGATAGTATCTAGGTACTTAGATAAAATATTGGCTCAATTAAAAACATTCAAGAACAGCATAAATAGAGTTGAGTTTAAAATATCAGAAGAACATAAAATTAATTCTGTTGATGTCTTTAAAGATGAAGATTTTAATAAAGTTACTGCAATTAAGGACTCAATCCTAAATTATAACAGACTAAATCCTAATTTAAATTTTGACAACTTTGTTTCTGGTTCGAGCAATGAAATTGCTTTGTCTTCTTCGAAAAAAGTTTGTGAACAAATATCTAGATACAATCCGCTTTACATATATGGAGGAGTTGGATTAGGTAAAACACATCTTTTAAATGCGATTGGTATTGAGTTAGAGAAAAAAACTAATGTAATGTTTATTTCGGCAGAGAGATTTATGTATCATTTTATCAAATCAATAAAAAAAAATGACATGGTTAATTTTAAAGATTTTTTTAGAAAATCATCAGTATTTATCATAGACGATATTCAATTTATTAGAGGCAAAGAAGGTTTACAGGAGGAGTTTTTTCATACATTTAACAGTCTGATTGATAAAAGCTCGCAGGTAATTATTTCAGCAGATAGAGCGCCCATAAAACTAGATAGAGTTCAAGAAAGAATTAAGTCTCGTTTAGCAGGAGGATTAGTGGTTGATATTGACGTTCCAGATTTAGACCTAAAAGTCAAAATTATAAAAAAACGCTTAGAGGATATTCAAAACCAATTTAAAGAAAGCAGTAATATAAGTGAAGAAGTCATTAATTTCATAGCAATAGAAAGCAAGACGAACGTGAGGGAGTTAATAGGTGTTTTAAATAGAGTAGTTACATTTAGCAGAATACACAAAAAAACATTAACTATCGGCGATTGCAAAAACATACTTAAAGATGTCTTTAACCAGGCTAAAATTATTACGGTAGATAGAATACAAAATACAGTGGCAAATTTCTTTAATATACCACTTGCTGAGATGTTGTCTCAAAGAAGATCTAGACCGTTAGCTAGACCAAGACAAATTGCTATGTATCTAGCAAAAAAAATGACAACCAGGTCTTTGCCGGAAATAGGAAGACGTTTTGCAAACAGAGATCACACAACAGTAATTCATGCAGTTAAAACAATAACAAGACTTTCAGAAAAAGATGATGAAATGAAAAAAAATATTGAACAACTTAGAAGTTTGTTATTAGAAGAGTAAAATGGATGCAATTTGTAATTAAAAGAGACGCATTATTAAAATCACTAACACTTGTTCAGGGTATTATAGAAAAAAAAATACACTTCCTATTTTATCTAATGTTTTACTAGATGCAAAAGATGGAAAGCTATCCATAATTGCAACCGATCTAGACTTAGTATTTTATGACGAAATTAGTGAAATTCAAATTAACAAAGAAGGTGCGACAACTACATCTGCAACAATTTTGTATGATATTCTCAGAAAGATATCAGGTAATTCAGATATTAAATTTGATTTAAAAAGTGAAAATAAATTAAATTTAATAACTGATAACTCTGATTTTAATTTATTGTGCTTACCAATTGATAATTTTCCAAATTTTTCCGATGACTTTGAAAGTAATGAAATCTCATTCAATAAATCAAAACTTCTTTCACTTTTAAATAAAACAAAAATATCTATTTCCAACGATGACACTAGGCATTATTTAAATGGCATATATTTACATGTTACGGAATCTCAAAACAGAACATATTTAACAGGTGTTGCCACAGATAGTCATAGACTATCTTCAAGTAGCATAGAAATCGATGCTGGAAAGTCTTTTAATTCAATAATTTTACCTAAAAAAACTGTTTTTCAACTGTGTAATTTATTAGTAGACACAAATGAAAAGGTGTTAGTTCAAACTAGCGAAAGCAAAATTCAATTTAAAATTGGAAAAACAAAATTAGTTTCTAAAGTAATTGATGGAAAATTCCCAGATTACAGAAAAGTTGTACCAACAGGCAACGATAAAACTTTAACAGTTATTTCCTCTGATTTTGTTCAAGCGATTGAAAGAGTTATTACAGTTTCTTTGGATAAAAAAGAAGGTGTGAAGTTAATATTAAATAAAAGTAACATTAAATTTTCAGTTAATAGTACTAATTCTGGAGAAGGCAATGAAGTTATTAAATCAAACTTTATAGGAGAAGAAATGACAGTTAGTTTTAATTCAAAATATCTAACTGATATTGCTTCTGAGATAGAAGATAAAAATTTAAAAATTAGCTTAAAAGACGCTATGTCCCCAGTGTTAGTTGAAGATATGTCCGATAAAAATAGCTATTACGTTGTAATGCCTATGAAAATCTAATTAAGTAGTTTCATGATAATTTTTTTATATTTGACCTAAAATCGTTACTATTAAAGGAAAATTAAAGTTCAGATTTAAAGTTAATTTCATATCAAATAAAAAAAATGATATAAGTTTGCATCTTAAATCAATAATAAATGTCAAAAAATTTAGAAAAAAACCCCGCGCAGTCATATAGCGCTGATTCGATTAAAGTTTTAAAAGGCCTGGACGCCGTTAGAAAAAGGCCAGGTATGTATATTGGTGATACAGACGATGGCTCTGGTCTTCATCACATGGTTTTTGAAGTTGTAGACAACGCTATTGATGAGGCCCTAGCTGGTCATTGTAAAAATATTTCAATAATAATGAACAAAGGTGCCACTATTACCGTAGAAGATGATGGTAGAGGCATTCCTGTTGACATGCACAAAGAGGAAAAAATGTCGGCTGCAGAAGTGATTATGACACAACTACACGCTGGAGGTAAGTTTGATCATGATTCTTATAAAGTTTCTGGAGGTTTACATGGAGTTGGTGTTTCAGTTGTCAACGCTCTATCCGAAAAATTAGATCTTAATATTTTTAGAGATGGCAAGGAATATTTAATAAGTTTCAAAGATGGAAATTCAATAAAGTCTTTAAAAGAAATAGGTAAAACTAAAAAAACTGGAACTAAGATAACTTTCTTACCATCTAAAGAAATTTTTACTTCAATAAAATTTAGCTCGACAATTTTACAAAAAAGAATGCGAGAACTTGCATTTTTAAACAAAGGTATAAGCATTATTTTAACAGATAATACCAGCGCAAAGCCTAAAGAGTATATTAATAAGTATGAAGGTGGAATAATAGAATTTGTTCAATATATAAATCAAAAAAAACCACAACTGATTAACAAAAATGAAGTTATTATATTTAAGAAACCAATATTTATAACCGCAGAAAAAGAACAAGTAGTTGTAGAATGTGCTTTTGAGTGGAACGCAGGTTATTCAGAAGATGTTTTGGCATTCACTAATAATATTCATCAAAAAGATGGAGGTACCCATCTACTTGGATTTAGAAGTGCCTTAACAAGAGTAATAAATAAGTATGCAAACGATAAAAATTTAACTAAAAAAAATAAAGTTACTATTTCTGGTGATGATATTAAAGAAGGACTAGTGGCAGTTCTATCTATAAAAATGCCTGATCCAAAATTTTCTTCACAAACTAAAGATAAATTAGTTTCTTCAGAAATAAGATTAATTGTTGAAAGTATTATTAATGAAAAAGTCTCAACATGGTTTGATCAAAATCCACCTGTTACTAAAAATATTTTAGAAAAGATTGTTCAAGCAGCTGTAGCAAGAGATGTTGCTAGAAAAGCAAGGGACAGTGTTAGAAGAAAAGGGTCTTTTGAACTTTCTGGCTTACCTGGCAAACTTGCAGATTGTCAAATTTCAAAAAGGGAAGGGACAGAGCTATATATAGTTGAGGGAGATTCTGCAGGTGGATCTGCCAAACAAGGAAGGTCACGTAAATACCAAGCTGTTTTGCCCTTAAGAGGTAAAATATTAAACACATACGTAGCCAACAAAATTAAACCTAACGGAGTAGAGAACCATTACGCCATTAAGGCTTTAGCCAAAATGATGTCATCTAATGAAGTTGTGACTTTGATCAACGCACTTGGAACAGGTTCTAAAGATTTTAATATAGAAAATTTAAGATACGATAAAATTATAATTATGACGGATGCTGATGTCGACGGTTCACACATTAGAACATTGTTACTTACTTTTTTTAATAATTATCCATTTAACCAATTAATTGAAAATGGGCATTTATATTTAGCACAACCACCATTGTTTAAAGTAACCAAAGGAACAAAAAGCGTTTATATAAAAGATGAAAAAAATTTAGAGGATTATATTTTAAAAATATCTGAAAAAGTTGATAAAAAGATCAAAAAAGGTTCATCAGAATTTAATAAATTTATGGAAGAACAAAGACAAAAATTAAGCATTCAACGATTTAAAGGATTAGGTGAAATGAACCCAGAAGAACTTTGGCAGACTACTTTAAACCCAGAAAATAGAACATTATTAAAGGTCCAATACTCAAAAGGATCAAAAGAAAAATCAAAAGACGATCAAAAAATTATTGATATTTTAATGGGAGATGATGTAGCTCCAAGAAAAGAATTTATTACCAGCAACGCTTTAGAAGTTGCTAATTTAGATATTTAATTTTTTCAATGAACCTTTCTACTCTATTTAGACTAGAAGAAAATCTTCACCTAGACAAAAAAACTTTAGTAAACTTAAGATGGATTGCTATCGTAGGTCAACTAATTACAATTAATTTTGTTTATTACTATTTTAAATTAGAACTTCCATTAATTGAAGCACACATTGTTATTTTGTTAGGAT
>Ga0115001_10000075_pt1 | contig 58650 bp, 57 predicted proteins | sample ArcticOcean_MG_C_12_FD_89869 | JGI IMG/M metagenome (GOLD analysis project Ga0115001, IMG submission 89869) | Marine microbial communities from western Arctic Ocean - ArcticOcean_MG_CB8_130 | ecosystem: Environmental > Aquatic > Marine > Oceanic | place: Arctic Ocean: Canada Basin | collected... | reverse complement strand
GCCAGGCATGTCAATTCGTCTCTTTTGAAACACTACTTGGTATGACAGGTTTCCCATGGAAGATGATGACCGTATATCGAGCGGATAGTGGAAGAAAAGGGGGAGCCCACAAAAAAGCCCGGCGATGAGGCCAGGATTTTTTGGGAATGGTTTAGAGAAGAAGACTACTCGTCTTCATCTGGATTCAACTTTTCGTTGATGAGAGCTTGGTCCTCTTCGGAGAGCTTGGAGATGTCGTAAGGGATTTTACGACCGTTCTTAAGCTTGAAGATAACCTGGTCGGCTTTGATTTCAGTTACGGAAGCAACGAGAGGTTTTCCATCAGTGTTTTTCCAAGTGCGTTGGGGAAACACGTCGCCTTTAATCTCAGGCTGATCGTCTTCAGCTTTGAACTCTTTGAGTGCTTTCTTGATGGTCCTCTCAAAATCGGGTGACATTGGGTGTCCTTTGAAAATGAGCTGGCCATCGACTCCGAAAACGTAAGCGTTCGGGATGCCACGGGAACTGAGAGGACCCCTCGCCTGGCGAGTGACGGTGAATTCCGCTTTATGCTCATCGAGGATTCCTTTGATCTTATCTTCAGGGGTGTTTTGACTCTCAGCAGCGATGATGGAGAGACCCTTGGGCTTCATTTTTTTGTCCATCTTGACCAGATGGGGCATGGCGCTAATGCAGGGTCCTCATTGGACTCCCCACTCTTCAATGACGACAACTCGGCCTTTGAGAGTATCCATTTTGACTTCTTCACCAAAAAGGTGATCTCCGATTTTCCACTCGGAGAGTTTGTGATCAGGGAGTTCCCCATCTTGTGCGGTCGCCTGCGTCATCGCCAGTCCAAGGACGATTAGGCCGCGAATAATGATCAATTTCATAAAGTCGTTCATTCTTTACTGTTCGTAAGCTGTTTACAAGAAACATGTTTTGATCGCCTCAGAATTTTATCATGCTCTTTTTTGAACAGCACGACATTCCGTTTCTGTAAGAACACTGGGACGGGGTTTTGATGACCGAGAACCACTGCTGGGCTAAAAAAAGAAAGGTGAGCTGGAGATGTTTTTTTTGTTTAAATGGTCACCAAGGGGCAGATTTGTGGGAAAAGGATTTATCGTCTAGGATGGTGAGCTCTGGATTTTTGATTTTGCCGAGGCGATCGATCTTGAGTTTGTAGTAATCTTCCCCGTCATGGGGGAACTGGCCGAGTATAATATTAAGGGCTTCGATTGGACTCTAATTTCATCGGCGAGAGAGTCTGAGGTCCTAGGGGAAGGCAGTCATGGAGAGGGGGGCTGGAGAGATGGAACGGCGTGTGACATCGATTCGTGTCATGAAGGGAGCAATCTCGGCAGAGAGATTCTTCTGAGACTCAGGAGAATGGGACACAAAAAATGGATTTTAATCTTCGTGAATCAGGGTCATAATTCCCTGTCATGAAATGGTGTGCTCTTTTCGCTTTTGCTTTGATTTCTTGCTTATTTTCTTCCTGCGCAAGCAACACTCCTGCAGGGAAAGCACTGAGTGGAATCAATAAGGTCGGCCAAACGGCTCGCAACGTGCAAGCGATCCAGAGCCTCTTTTAGCCACTTTCCGGCATGAAGGTTGGAATGACGATGCCAGTTGTTTCAGGGGTTTTCCCGAGCGCTTGAGAGAAGTGGATTTCAGTATTCCGAGCACCCCACTGATAGAGTTTTTTGACTAGCGTTGCAGAACTTGTAGGAACGAGGAAGATGAGGCTTTGACCTCGACGCGAATGGTGGAGTTCGTGATGAATGAGCGCGAGTGATGTTTCTTCATCGCGGCTGACACCGGGGCCAAGCATGCGCATATTGGGATGATCGATGGAGCAGAGGAAGCCGGTGATTTCGCCTCTGGACGTTTCTGCCACGAGGCTGTGCCAGAGCGCATCTTTGTTTTTTAGGAAAAATGCGTAATCTTGCTCGCGGGAGATGCCGATAAGTTCTCTTTCAAGTGCGACGATGCGGGCAATGTCACTTGAGGTCGCTTGACGAACCTGCTTTTGGTTTGGCGGAAGTGGGGTGAGGCCAGATTCGGGGACGGTGATGAGAAGATCTTGGAAGGTTTCTTGAGGGACAAAGCCCGCTTTGGAATAGAGGGAAAAGGAATCGAGATTCATGGCTGACGAGACGAGCCGGATCGGGAGACCTTGGTCGCTGGCAAGATGGACGATGACATCGAGAATGGTGCGGGCAATGCCTCGACCTCCGAATTCGGGATGGACCGCCATGATCCCGAGAGACAGGTGAGTTTCGCGGGGGTGATAGAAGCAGGTCCCTACGATTTGGCCTGATTCGGGGCAGGTCGCGGTGACGCAGCAACCGGGGTCGAGATCTTCGTAGATCTCGGCGAAGAAACGCATCGACTCGGGGCCGCCTAGCATGGTGGGGCGTTTAAGGTTTTCGGAGTACCATCGATCGAGAGAGTTGAAAATGAGAGCCGAAATTTCGTCCCATTGCGACGATTGAAGCCGTCCGATGATGATCTTTTCCATTCCATATTTTAGGAAAGGAAAGAGGAAGGCGAAACCAAAAACGAAAAAGCCGGAGTCCCTTCCCTGAACTCCGCTTTGAAAGGTAGCGGACCAGTTCTATGCTCTGGGAGGGCATCGGATTCAGCCTTTCGATATCTTCGATCCAAAATGGCAGACTAAATAAGGCTTAGTTTTCTTCTAACCTTGGTGAAGCTTTTAAGCGCCTGATCAAGTTGATCGGTGGTGTGGGCGGCAGAAATCTGAGTGCGGATACGGGCTGTTCCTTTTGGAACAACCTGGAGCCCTTGACGAAAGGATTCAAGCTTCTCGCCGAGGCAAATGTCTTTGGCAGTGATCTTGAGAATAAAAAAGATCTCAAGTATTGGAGCAATCTCGCTCTTTCCAAGGGTCGCCTCATCATGCGAGGTCAGGATCGAATGATCTGTGTGGACTTGAAGAAGTAAAAAAGAGCGGGCTACGTCATGACGGCGATGGGATTCGGAATCGAAGTCGCCGGAAACCAATACCAACTAGTGTTTTAAAAGAGCCGAATACCAGAGTGATTTCTTGAAAGAGCAAGGCGGGACGAAGGCGTGGTGCGAGAAAGAGAATACAAAGGGCGAAGGAGAACCAAGCTTTCTAGAGATTGGCAGGATTTGCTAGTTTCTCTTGATTGATTGAGAGGAAAAGAATGGAGCGAGACGCCCCGACTCCTTTAGGGGTTGGCGACGGGGTGAAAGCTGAAGAAGCGAGGGAGTTTCATAGGAATGAGGTGGAGATCTTAACCACAGAAAACGTAGGAATTGAGAGGGTTGAGGATTAGAAGGAGTCACGGTCTTGCCAGTCGCGTCTTTTCTTTTTAGTGAGGCGGCCTTGGTCGCCGAGTTTGCGATTATCGCGATTTTCCTTGTTGGCGAGGCGTCGGACTTCTGCTTCGGCGAGAATTTCGGCTGGGGTGTGATCGATGAAGGCGGAGCTTGCGAGTGATGCTTTGACGCGCTTTTCGATGAGGACGACGATCTCGATGGAGCGCTTGTGGGTGCCGTCGAGTGAGGGGACCACGAGGTGGTCGCCGATCTTAAGGGCAGTACTCGCTTTGATTGGATTACCTGCGCGTTTGATCTTGCGAGCGGCGCAGTCGTGCGCGGCGTTGTTCCGTGTCTTGTAGAAACGGGTGGCCCAGAGCCATTTGTCAGCGCGCATTTTTTGAGAAGGAAGTCGGAAGGGAAGAGATTTGAGCACGAGCAGTGAGATTTGAACGGGCCACATTAGTTTGGCCTGATGGGCTTTTTTGCCAGCGGGGGGATGATGAGGACGATTTCTCCTTTTGCTTTTCGTTCTGAGAAATGAGCGAAGAGTTCGGTGGTGGTGCCGTGGTGGAGGGTTTCGAATTTCTTGGTTAGCTCGCGGGCGACGCAGACCCTGGCCCCGGGGGCGAGTTCAGCGAGGATTTCGAGGGTGGAGGGAATCCGGTGAGGAGATTCAAAGAAGAGAGTGGTCTCGGTGGAGTCGAGGGCGGCTTGGAGCTGCTTAGCCCGTTTACCTTTCTTCACCGCGAGGAAGCCGTGGAAGGAAAAGGGATGAGGGGGAAAGCCGGAGGCGACGAGGGCGGTGGTGATGGCCGATGGCCCGGGAAGGACGGTGAAGGGGACTCCGGCATCGCGTGCCGCTTTCAAAAGCCGATGGCCGGGATCGGAAAGGCAGGGGGTTCCGGCATCGGAAATGATGGCGATCTTTTCGCCAGCCTTCGCTTTTTCTAGAAGTTCCGGAATGCGGCGGTCTTCGTTGTGATCGTGGAGGGCCGTGAGGGGCTTCGAGATCTCGAGCCGATTCAGGAGCTTAAGGGAATGGCGGGTGTCCTCACAGGCAATGAGGTCCGCTTCTTTTAGGGTCTCGATGGCCCGAAGGGTGATGTCTCCCAAGTTGCCGATGGGGGTGGGAACGAAGGTTAACATTGGTGAGAAATTCTAAATGCTAGAAGCCGTTGGAGAGGCGGGAGACGATTCTCTGGGCTGCGCCTTCGAGAGCGTCCGGGAGGGCGTCAGCTCTCGCGGTTTGTAAGTTTTTGCTCACGAAGAAGCGACTGCGCTCGCGGCTAGTGCCTTGATCGAGCGGGCTGCCGGGTTTGCTTGGGTCGATGAGCGTCCAACCGAGTGTGACCTCCATTTCGAGTTCTTCGGATCGGAGTGAATCGAAGCGCGACGAGCGGACCTGGCGATAGTTGAGAGAAGTGAGAGTGACAAAAAGGGTGGCGTCTGAGTGAGAGGCATTGCCTATTTTATAGGTGCCATCGTTGACAAAGGAATCGACGACCGAGTTTGTCGTGAGAGCCTCGGCCCTTGGGAAAATCACTCTACTTTTAGCGAGCGGAATGTAGATCGATTTGAGCGAAGTAAGATGGTCCGGTTTTTGGCCACCCAGACGGTATCCTGCACAGGAACTGAGGGCGATGAAGCAGAAGAGGGGAAGAAGGAAGGATTTCATCGCGGAAGTTTCTGAAGTTTTCTAGCCACCGAGTTTTACGATCCAGGCTTTGGCCCTATTGTGAAGGGTGCCGGGTTTGGATTTGCGAACCGTTTCGCGGAAGTAGAAGAGGGCCGATGAGGTCTTTCCTTTCTTGCGATAAAATTCGGCAACGTCATAGGTGCGTTGAATCTCGTTGGAGGCAAGCTTAGCAATCTCACGGCGCGCATCACCTGCTTGTTTGCTGTCGGGGTAGCGGAGTAAAAGGTCGTCGAAAGCGCGGTGGGAGCGCTCGAGGTTGGCCGAGTCCTGATTTCCCTCGAGACCCTGGGCGAGGAGAATCTTACCGATCCGGAACTGGGCTTCGGGGCCATATCTGGAATCGGGGTAATCGCGAACAACTTGGCGGAAGGCATCAATGGATAGGTCGTATTTTTTCTCATTTTTCCAGACCTCGCCGGTGGTGAATTGTGCGCGCGCGGCGGAGAGCGAGCGAGGGGCGTTATCGCGCACCTTAGCGAGCATTTCGGTCGCTTTTTTGGCTCCCACCCGGGTTTTGAGTCCGATAAAGGTGGGGTTTTTTAAATCTCCGCCAGCAGCTAGTTGGGCAAGGATCTCTTGCCGGGTGATGGAGATGGCGTAGTAAGGGGAGGCTGGATATTTGGAGAGAAGGCTGTCGTAGGCCTCGAAGGCCTCGAGTAGTGCTCCGGAGAGATCGAGGAGGGACGCCTCTCGAAATTTGGCATCGGCAGCGGAGTCTGAGAGGGGGTAGCTGCGGGAGACTTTGTGATAGATCTTAATCGCCTTTTTCGATTTTCCGGAACTTTCTGCGGCACGGCCGCTGTCATAAAGAGCTTTAGCACTTCCCTGGGTGGCATCGACGGTACTGGCGAGTTGAGCTTCGTTGATGCTACTGTTGCAGGATGAGAGGAAGCTCGCTGCGAGAAAAAAGAGAGTGGGTTGCCTTAAGGACATGCCAAGACGCTACGCAAAGTAGGAAAAAAGAAAAGAGGTCAATTTAGCTTTTGCGGGACGTTTTTTTGAACGAATTTCTATCCGGGAAATCGTGGATGGTTTTCAATCAGCGATCATTTTCAGCACTTCGGAAGCGCTTTTTCCTTTTTGCCGAAGGCTGGCGATGGATAGGCTGCGGTTCCTTTTTGCAAGGCGTTCTCCCGTTTCATCCCGAATCAGTTGATGATGTTCGTAATCTGGTTCTTCAAAATCGAGAAGATCTTGAAGAATTCGTTGAATGTGGGTGGAGGGAAGGAGGTCTTCGCCGCGCGTAACGAGGCTGATATTTTGTGCGTGATCGTCCACGACGACGGCGAGGTGGTAGGAAGTGCCGATGTCTTTACGGGCGAGAACGACGTCGCCGAGGAGCGTGGGATCAACGGCGATGGTTCCGTAAAGACGGTCGTGGAAAGTGAGTTTTTGGCCCGCTTTTCGGGTGTCGAGCCTCCAAGCTGGTTCTCTTTGTTGCATTTTCCAGGAAACGTCAGTGGCACTTATGTTACGGCAAGTTCCCGGGTAGAGCGGGCCTTCGGGGCCTTGGGGCGCATTTGCGAGTTCGGCGAGTTCTCTTTCGATTTCTTTTCGGGAGCAGAAGCAGGGATAGACCATTCCTTGAGATTTTAGGATTTCAAGAGCATCGGCGTATTGAGGAAGCCTTTCCCGTTGTCGCCACGGTTTTTGTTGCCAGTGGATGCCGAGCCATTGCAGGTCTTCTTCGATGGCGTCGTAAAATTCTTCGCGCACGCGGGTGTGATCGATGTCTTCGAATCGCAGGAGGAACTCACCGTCGTTTTCCTGAGCGCGCTCAAAAGCCACCTGGGCCGCGAAGACGTGACCGAGGTGGAGGTGGCCGGTGGGGCTGGGGGCAAATCGAGTGATCATGGTTCGACAAAAAAAGAGTTAGCGAGACCTTCAGTGCTGGTCTATGGATCGGGTGTCCATGAGCAAGCAGCAAAAAGTGGTGATTATAGGAGCGGGCCCGGGAGGGCTCTCTGCGGCCATGATTTTGGCAAACAGAGGCTTTGATGTCACGGTTGTCGAAAAGGCGGATCGCGTCGGCGGTCGGACTGCCGAAATGAAGCTGGGCGACTACTCCTTCGATTTGGGTCCCACCTTTCTTCACCAGAAATTTGCGCTCGATGAGATTTTTGCCGAAACCGGGCGGGAGAGCGCGGATTACATCGAATTTGTGCCCCTTGATCCCATGACTCGGCTGAGCTGGGGTGAGGTTTCTATCGAGACTTCAAGCGATGAAGACACGATGGCAGGACGCATTGCCGAGGTCTTCCCTGGTGACGAGGTAGGCTACCGACGTTTCATTGCCGATCATGCTGCGAAGTTGAACAAGATTTATCCGGTCCTGCAGCAGCCTTACCATAAGCTCTCCTCCTATATCACGAAGGATATCGCAGGTGTTTTCCCCTATATTGCGACGGCAAAGAGCGTGGTCGATGTTTTGGATACCTATTTCGATGACGACCGGCTGAAGCTGGCTTTCACTTTCCAGGCCAAGTATCTCGGCATGAGCCCTTGGAAGTGCCCGGCGCTCTTCAGTATCCTCTCCTACATCGAGTATAAATACGGGATCTACCATGTTCAGGGGGGGCTTAATAAGATCCCTGCGGGAATGGCGAAGGCCGCAGAAGAAGATGGTGCCAGTATTCGACTTTCTTGCGGTGTGAAAGAGATCCTCATGGATGGCCCGGTGACGCAGGGAGTTCTCCTTGAAAACGGCGAACGTCTGGAAGCCGATCACGTAGTGATGAATGCCGACTTCGGTCATGCGATGGTGAATCTCATGAATGGGAAGAAAAAATCAGAAGAGAAAATGCGGGAGAAGAAATTTTCCTGCTCCACCTTCATGCTTTATCTGGGAATCGACAAACTCTACGCCGATGAGCCTCACCATCATGTCCTTTTCGCGGATGATTATCAGCGCAATGTTGATGAGATCCGGGGTGAAAAAGAGATCTCACAGGACATGTCGATCTACGTGCGGAATTCGAGTGTGACTGATCCAACGGTGGCTCCAGAAGGCCATTCACAGCTCTATATTTTGGTGCCCACGATCAATTGCCGACACGGACATGATTGGGAAGCGACGAAGAAGGAGTATCGCGATATCGTGATCAAGCGGATCGAAGAACGCACCGGGATGAAGGATCTCAGCAAACACATCGTGGCTGAGCGCATTTTGACTCCCACGGATTGGGAAGAAGATTCGAACGTCTTTATGGGGGCCACATTCAATCTCGCTCATACGATGGATCAAATGCTTTATTTTCGTCCGCACAATCGACTTCGGGGCTTCGATAATCTTTACCTTGTCGGCGGAGGAACCCACCCGGGGAGTGGACTTCCGACGGTCTTTGAAAGCGGTCGTATTTCGTCTAATCTTCTCTGCGATGCCGCTGGAGTTTATTATGAACGGGCGGATTTGGCTTCGGCTATTCTAGCGAAAGGATAGGGATGAAAGTGGAGCACTTTTCCATGCGCCCGATTGGGGTGATCGAGAGTTGCTTTGGAGAAAAGTTCGCTACGCCACGTCAAAGTGGTCTCGTGCCCAATGCTTGGGGGAGAATCGTTTTTGAAGATGAAGTTGACTCGGAAGCTTGCCGGGGATTGGAGGAATTCAGCCATCTTTGGATTGTCTTTGTCTTTGATCAAGTTCCAGAAGATGAGGTGCGATGGCTGGTGCGGCCTCCGCGGCTGGGTGGAAATGAGAAGAAGGGTGTGTTTGCGACCCGCTCGCCTTTTCGGCCCAATCGAATTGGCCTCTCGCTGGTGAGGATCGAAAAGGTGACTTCGGATGCGGTTGAAATCTCTGGTTTGGATTTGGTCGAGGGCACTCCGGTTCTTGATTTGAAACCCTATCTTCCCTTCGTAGAATCGGTGCCCGAAGCGGTGGGTGGATTTGCCGGGGAAGCACCGCCGTCTCTTGCGGTGGATTTTCCAGAGGAATTAAAAAGTGGGCTTGATAAAGCTACGCGGAAATTTATTTCCGAGGCACTCGCGCTGGATCCCCGGCCTGCCTACCATCGTGATTCCGAGAGGGAATACGGCTGCCTTTTGGCAGGCTTTGAAGTCAGATGGAGGGCGAACGAGGAGACGGTCACCATTTTAAGCATTTACGAAAAACTCTAAGCATGGACATTCGAAAATACGCAGAGCAGAAGCCCTTTACCACGAAAGACGGGTCCACGGTTCGCAGTCTGCTGGATTTCAGCAATGCCGCGGTGCAAAAGCAAAGTTTGGCGGAAGCCACGCTTCCGTTCGGTGGTGAGACGGAGCGTCACTACCATAAAGTGAGTGAGGAACTTTACTATCTCCTAGAAGGGACTGGTCTGATGGAGGTCGATGGGGAAGAACGTGAGGTTGGGCCCGGAGACGCCATCCTCATTCCTCCCGGAGCGTGGCATCAGATCAAAGCGGTCGATGCCCTTCGTTTCCTCTGCTGCTGCGCGCCGCCGTATCAGCACGACGACACTTACTTCGAGTGATCTACTTCTGTGAAACGAAATCGACGACGAGGACCTTATCGAGGACGGGGAGGAGCGTTGCGACGAAGGCTTTGTGGGCCTTGTGAGGAAGGTAGACCTCCAGTCCGGCCTTGTCCTTGAAGCTGACAACGAAGCAGTGGGTGAAACCTTGGGCGTGATTCTCAGGGCTCACGTTGGTGCCCCACTCGAAGTCCGTGATGGTGGCGATTTTCTTTGAGAGAGCGATGAACTCTCTTTCGATCATGCCGGTCTGCTCCTTGGTGGCGTTGTCTTTGAACTTAAACATCACGATGTGGCGGTAAGGCGATGGAGTGGGTTTCGATTCTTCGTGATGATCAGCCATGACGAAAAAGGGAATGAAGGCGAGGAGGCAGATGAGGGTTTTCATGGGTTAGCGGATTGTTGCTCACGTTTGAGTGAGGGTTCGAGGAAAAAAGGGGCAAAGGGAATGAGGGCGCAGATGAAGACTTGCACGACACGCTTGAGGGGCCATTTTTGGCGGCCCCAGCAGGCAAATAGGAGGATGAGGAAAACGGTGAAGATGGCTCCGTGGATCATTCCGGGGATACGGATGGCGTCGTCATTTCCAAGCATGCGTTTTTCGTAGATAGAGAAATAGAGGAGGACGATGAAGGAGAGTCCGTCGAGGAGGGAGAAAAGGCGGAGAAGGCCGAGGGGAAATTGAAACATGGTTTTGAAGGATGAGTGGTGAAGGCCCGGTTAGGGACAAGTGAAACGGCGAGGGCGCCGCGACTCCTCTCCTAATCAGGCGCGCTTCTGCGAGAGCATGATTTCGTTTCCTTCGGTGTCAAAGCAGAAGGCGAGGTGAACCATGCCGTCTTCTTCCTCGGGTTCGCGCACGAGTCCGCCGCCATTGGTTTTGAGGACTTCGACGGCTTCGAGGACATTGTCGCATTGGAAGCTGAGGCCGGTCCAGGTTCGTTTGCCTTCGCCGCCGCCGTGGATGCCGATGGTGGAGCCGCAAAGAGTGAGCTCGCTCCAGACTTCCATTTCGAACTGGAGTTCGGCACCGAAGGTGTCCTGATAGAATTTGATAGCGCGGAGGTGGTCGGAGGCCCAGAGGGCATACTTGACTTTCAAAACGGTCATGAAGGAGGGGTAACAGGAGAAATGGGGGGTGCAAGCAGAGGAACTCTGAATGCCGAGTTGAGGGGGACCTCGGGAGTGAGCGGGTTGCCAAAGTGGAGGAGGGCGGTATCATCTCGGCGATGAAACTTGCGCCTTTTCCCAGCCCCCGCGTTTTGGTGCTCCAGTGGGAGGCGGGGGAGATCAAGCGCGAGGAGCTTCAGCGACTCATGGCGCTTCATCAGGCCGCTATTTTAGAAGAGGCGGAAGAGGAGCGTGCGAATCCGGTTGCGAGCTACGTGGATCGCATGATGAACAAGCGGATGGCGAAGAAGCTCATCAATGCGCATGGGGAAGCGAATATGCGGGAGCTCTGTCTGGCGCTCTCGGAAGTGCCGGAGTTTCTTCCGGCGGCTTTTTTGTGGAATGCCGATCATTGGGATCTTCCGCTACATTGCTTTATTCGAAACAAGCGCGAGCCGATCTTTCGGATTCGGGAGGTTTTCGTGCGGAGTGATCGGGCGATGATGCTGGTGGAGCACGGGTCATCGAAGAAAAAGGAAACGGAGCGCGAACGGTTTCATTTCGAGCGCCATTGGCGGGGTGAGATGAAGGTGGTGAAGCGGGAGGTTGTTTAGGGGTTGAGGAGTTCTTCTTAAGTGTCTCTCGGTGGTCGCCGAATCATCGAAAAAATAATAATGCTCTTCTTTTTTCGTCATCCCAAGCTTTAAAGAGGCAGATTTGGGTTGCCTGAAAGAAGCCGTTGGAATGGAGCGGGCAACGAGAATAGAAATGAGGTTATGGGCATCAAGGATTGGTTTCATTTTCGTTGGGCTTTACGGTCGTCTTCAAGATTTGCGCAGAACGTTGAATCTTCCCTGACTGGATCAAGTCAAGTGTCAGGCTCAGGGCAAAGAGCGCGATCAGGGTGACGGTGAACGTTTTTTTTATTGGAGCTGAAGGTGAGCTAGGGAATCCGGAAAACTTTGCCATTTTCAATTCTGCTAGTCCCGCTAGCTTCAACGTAAGCAGCAATACGATATGGGACGCGCATTTGAAATTCGGAGAGGGGCCAAGGAGAAACGTTGGGGAAAAATGTCACGTATTTTTCCGAAGCTAGCAAAGAGCATCACGATGGCTGCAAAGGCGGGTGGTGATGATCCTGACTCAAATGCGACTTTGCGGACCGCTATTGTCAATGCCAAGGCAGAGAATATGCCGAAGGACAATATTGATAAGGCGATTAAGCGCGCGATGGCGAAGGACCTAGAAGATATCACGGAGATCAATTACGAGGCGAAGGGGCCTCACGGTTCGCTTTTCTGGGTGGAGTGCGCCACGGATAATACCAATCGCTCTTACACCAACGTCCGGACCATTTTTAGTAAGAACGGCGCAGAAATCGTGAATTCGGGTTCGCTCGACTTCATGTTTGACCGCAAAAGCGTGATCGAATTTGGGACGGAGGGCGTGGAGCTGGAAGAGCTCGAGTTGGAACTCATGGATGCTGGGCTTGAGGAAATGGAAGCCGAAGACGGGATGGGTCTCGTTTATGGTGCTTACACCGATTTTGGAAACCTCACTTCGGTGATGGAAAAGATGAAAGTCGAGGTGACAAAAGCGAGTCTTGAGCGGATCTCAAATAATCCGAAGAAGTTTACGGCTGAGCAGCTGGAAGAAATCGATGCTCTGGTCGATTTTCTTGAGGACGACGAAGATGTCCAAGCGGTTTACACGAATATCGATCGCTGATTTTGGGGAGCAGGAATAATAGACCTGCTAGCTGGGCGATACGGCGATCGCCCCTCCCTTGATTCTCTTAAAAGGGACAGGGGCTTACATGCCTCCGAAAAGGCCCATCATTTGACAGACCTTCACGGTGTAAACTAAGAAGAAGGAAAAGTGGAGGACGAGGTAGATCAGGATCGTGGTCTCGATCTGCTTGCGAGTCATGGTTGGGATCAATTTCATCGGCGGGCGGAAGATGAAAGCTTGAGCGGCCGGGGTCAAGAATTTGCGATCGCTTCAGTAATTTTCCTTAAGGCAGTGGCAAAGAGCACGATGGCTTGAGATCTGTAAAACAGTGCGACCGGCCTTGGTGGAGATCTTTTGGTTCTTGGCGTAGGGCCTTGGCGGCTGCTTCGCGGATTTGGAGGCGGGTTCCGTCTTTGAGACAGACTTTGATGGCGTCGTGGAGAAGAAATGAGCCGAGATGCATGAGGCTGCGGGTTATGAGAGGGGTCGGGCGTTGAGCAATCTGAGATGTTTTGGAAATCGTTTGTTTCGTTGATCTGCCCTTGGTTGGCGGCGGAATTGAGCTAGGATTCGCGCGTGAGTCTTCTCAACTATTTAGCATTTCTTTTGGGCTTGGGCGTGATTGCCCAGTGGTTGGCTTGGCGGTTGAAGCTTCCGTCGATTCTTCTTCTTCTGCTCTTTGGATTTGGTCTCTCGCAGTTGACCGGGATGCAGATCGACGACTACCTCCAGGGGGAGGAAGCGCTCTTGAGTTTGGTCGGATTTTTTGTCGCGATCATTCTTTTTGAAGGAGGGTTGACGCTTAAGTTTACCGAGCTGAAGGAGGCTGGGACTCCCGTGAGGCGCTTGTGTACATACGCGGTGGTTATCGCGTTTGTGCTGACGACGGTGGTGGCGCGTTATACTCTGGGATTTCACTGGCAGGTTTGTGCTCTCGTTGGGGCAATTTTGGTGGTGACGGGACCGACGGTGGTGGGGCCAATTTTACGGCTGATTAAGCCACAGCGAAAGGTGGCTTCGATCGTGAAGTGGGAGGGCATCGTTGTCGATCCCATGGGGGCGGTGCTCGCGGTGCTGGTGTTCATCGTGATTCAAACCGGTGGATTTGGAGACAGCTGGGATAACATTCTTTGGGCCATCGTGAAGACGGTTGTGATCGGGGTTGGCGTGGGCTGGGGGCTAGCGAAGGTGGTGGAGCAACTTTTGGCGCGTCATTTGATTCCGGACTTTCTTGAGAGTGTCTTTTTCCTGGCACTTGTGGGCGTGGCTTTCGCGGGCTCGAATGCGTTGCAGCACGAATCTGGCTTGTTGACGGTCACAATTTTAGGGGTCGCTTTGGCGAATCAGAAGAAGGTTTCGGTTCGGCATATTTTAGAGTTCAAAGAGCACCTGCGGGTGCTGATTATTTCTCTTCTGTTCTTGATGCTTTCGGGTCGTATTGGATTAGAGGAGCTTCAGGCGGTCTGGCAGAAAGGGCTTCTGTTTCTAGTCGGGTTGATTCTCATTGTGCGTCCGGCTTCAGTCTTTCTGTCTAATATTGGGGCAAAGAATGTCACTTTTAAAGAGCGACTCTTTCTTGCGCTTCTCGCACCACGGGGAATTGTCGCGGCGGCGGTGACGGCCGTCTTCGCTCTCGAATTGGAGCACCTCGCGGAGAAGAATCCGGGGAACGAAGATCTAGCTGTTCTGGCGGAGCAGGCTCACCAATTGGTACCGTTGGTCTTCATTGTGATTTTGGGAACGGTGGCCTTTTATGGACTGCTTGCTGCGCCTCTCTCCCGCAAACTCGGGCTCGCACACAAGAATCCCGATGGCATCCTCTTCGCTGGTTGTGATTCGTCGATTCGGGTGGTGGCCAAGGGACTCCACGATGAGGGTCACATGGTGACGCTTTTGGACACGCAGTATCAAAAGGTGGCTGCGGCTCGCCTCGAAGGGTTGAATGCGGTCACCGCGAATATTTTGTCGGAGTATGCCGAGGAGGAATTGGACTTTGGCGGGCTGGGGCATCTCATTGCGGCGACGCCGAACGACGAGGTTAATTCCCTCGCCAGCCGCGAGTTTCAACACACTTTTGGGAAGGCCAACGTCTGGCAGATTTCACCAACCGATAGTGACAGCCATCATACCCGGACGGTTGCTTCCCACATGCGTGGGCGATTCTGTTTCTCGGGAGGGCCGAAGTTTAAGGAGATCGAGGCCTTTGTGAGAAACGGTGCCGTGATGAAGGCGACCCAGATTACCACTGTTTTCACAGTGGAGGATTTTAGGGCGACTTATGAAGATGCGATGATTCTCTTTAAGCACGATCCTGAAAAGGGATTGAGTCCGATCGAGTCCGATATCGAAGAGATCCAGCTCGTTGGCCCACTGACGATCTATGCGCTTGTGAAGGGAAAGGAGGGAGCATGAGTCAATCGTATCAGGGTCTGGAGGCGGAGTGGCATGATCTCTTTTGGGAAGCCGAGGAGGCGGCTAACGAGCTTCCATTAATTGAAGAGTTTCTTGAGAGCATAGGGGGACCGAGTCTCTACGTGGGCAGTGGATCAGGGCGTCTTTTAGGGCCGCTGGTGCTTGAGGGGCTTGAGGTTTCTGGTTTGGAATCGTCGGCTGAAATGGTGGCGCTTTCGCGCAAGCGCTGGCCGGAGGCGAAGGTGGTGGAAGGAGCTTGGAAGGATGAAGAGGGGGAGTGGTCGGCAATCTTGGTTCCGGGATTCACTTTTCAAATTTTTGAGAACCCGCGTCTGGAATTGCTGCGGATGGCCTCCCGAGTGGGGAAGGGCGGGCGGGCTTATCTGAGCCTCTTTTTCCCTTGGGCTGAGTTGACCGGCGAATTGCCTCCGGTGAAGTGGTATTCTGATCGGGAAATTGAATTGCCTGATGGGCAGCGTGGGGAGCTATGGACCAAGCATGTCGTGATTGAGAGAAAAAGCTTGTTGAAGCGTGAGCACAGCTATCGGCTCAAGGGAGAAGATGGAAAGGTCATTCGAGAGGAGAAGACGAAGCAAACGATCCGCTTCTTTGTCGATGCCGAGCTTGAGCGTCTTTTTAAAAAGACAGGGTGGAAGGTGAGCAAGGAGATCTTTGACTTTGGTGAGCACGATGGAGACACCGTTTATGTGACCACGTTATTTTTGGAGCGCAGTTAGCCCCCTCCCTTTGTGGTTATAAAACAAAAGGTGGTGTTTTTTCGAAAAGATTCTTGGGCATTGATTTGTCAGGGCTTCCGGGTTGCGATACGCTCTAAAAATGGCCGAGAAAAAGTCCTCGCGCGGCGACCTAATCAAAGAAACCACCCGACTCACCCGTGAGGCGAGAAGGCGTTGGGGGGCTCATGAGAATGCGGCGTGTCGCAAAATCCGTGATCAGGCACTCACTCTTTACCAATCACTGACTCCAAGTGAGAAAGACGAAATCCCGCAAACTCACCGTGTTTGGCTTCGCTACCGAAGTGAAAAATATTTCGGTGTTGATCGAAGCAAGCCCGGTAGCAAGCGAACGGCAAAGCCCGCCATGAAGACTCCCAAGAAGAAATCGCATGCTCCCTCTCATGGTGTGGTGAGCACGCGCATTGAATCTCACGTTGGACCGCTGGTTCTGCTAGCCTCCAAAAAAGGTCTTGCGGGAATCTACTTTGGTCATCGTATCGAGGTGACGACGCTGCCACGCGAGGACGCTTCGGATCGCTTTCTTAAAAAAACGGCGAAACAGCTTGAGCAGTATTTCGCGGGTAAGAGAGAAACGTTTGCGATCCCGCTTGATATGAAGGGGAGTCCTTTCCAGCGAAGCGTCTGGCGCGGTCTTTACGAGATCCCTTATGGCGAGACGATTTCCTATGGCGAACTGGCGAATCGCTTGGAGAATCCAAGTGCGGTGCGTGCGGTTGGAACGGCGAATGGTATGAATCCTATTTCCATCATCGTGCCCTGTCATCGGGTCATCGGGAGAGATGGTTCACTCACCGGTTATGGTGGTGGTCTCGACATCAAATTGAAGCTTCTTCAGCACGAAGGAATTCTACTCGATACCTAGGAAAGAGGCGTGGCGGGGGGTCTATTTGACTAGTTAGTTTGGGTTCATTAAGTAAAATATGCTTCTTTTAGAGTCATGTTTGTCAATGTAAATACATTCTTAAAGATTTGTTAATGAACTAGTTAATGAAATGCTTTCAATTTTCCGACGATATTTTTCCGCATTTTTCACGTTTTCGAGATTGATCTGGAATCACAATGTGTTTACATAGTGTTCATCATGAAAGCACAACTGCATCCCAAAAAGAGTCGTGGATTCGCCCTTATCGCGACGATCTCCGTCCTGCTTTTGCTTACGCTGATTGCTGTGGCATTTCTCTCCCTCTCTGCTGTGAGTGTCAGAACCGCGCGTATTGACATGGCTGAAGAAGAGGCTCGATCAAATGCACGCCTCGCGCTCATGATTGCTCTTGGCGAACTGCAACGCGAAATGGGACCCGATCAACGAGTCAGTGCCTCTGCTGCTATTTTGGATAACAGTGTGGAGACATACAAAATTACAGGGATCGAAGAACCTCATTGGTTGGGAGTTTGGTCGACGAACTGGGGAGAAAGCTCTACGGGCGAAACTGGTGGAGCTAAAGATCCCGAGACCTTGACACCATGGACGCGTAATGCTGCCCAAGGTGGGCTGCGGGATCGTCGCTTTACGGAGTCTTGGGATCGTGAAACTGCGGTGAGCACTTATTTGGTCAGCGGTAATGAAGGTGGACAGGAGCGAATTCGTGACGCAGGGCGTCAGTTGCTGAAGCCTGATAAACGTCTTACTGAGAAAGATGGGGGGAAAATCATCAAATTAGTCGGTCCCGGTTCGGTGAACGACGATGATGACATGGTGGAAGTGAAAACGGTGAACATTAATCGTGAAATGCGCCGACCCAATGGTGCCATTCAACAAACGGCGATGGGCAACTATGCGTTTTGGATCACTGATGAAAGTGCCAAGGCAAGAATTTCACTAGTCGATCGTCATCAGGACGAGAGTCCCAGTGCCGATGACCAAACTGGTTTCCAGAGAGTGTTTCACGCTCAGGATGTGGAAGCAGGCGCGATGGAGGGCTGGACTGCCATTCCGGAAGCAGCTAACGAAAAATTGATTTCTTTGCGTTCGGCCGAGTTAGCAGGAGTCGACCCTGAAGCGGTGAGGGATACTTTCCACGATGCCACGACGTCGTCTCGTACAGTTCTCGTCAACGCCCGTGATGGCGGCTTGCAAAAGGATCTTGCGATTCCTCTCGTCGAAGGGGAAAGCGTTCCTGACCTTGAATCGGGACGTCTAGAGTATATCGGATTGACTCTGGGGGATGACGAAGTAGCCGATGATGACACGATCTCTGGTGACCTTCTCGTCGGCCCTCCCAATGAGAAGATTGCGAATCTAACGGGTCACGAATTTGATTCACGTTTGCATGCCATTTCCCCTCGATTCAGAATCATGTCAAATTGGTTGGAAGCTGCGAAGGATAACAGTTTCGCAGTTACGGGAAATAAGCTGGATTTGACCGGTGATCAGAGACCCCTCTTACCTTATCCCGTGAATTACGGAAGCCCACGAACGGGGGGAAGCAACACATGGGATGGTTTTCTTGCCGATCCGGCTGGAAATGGCCCCTCTTCTTCGAGTGAAGATGTCCATGCAGTTCCGTTTACGAAATTGGATCGGTCCACTGTTGCTCCGGTTGTCGTAGAAGCGGGCTTCTATTATAATATTGCCGCTCGCAGAGGGGGCAGCACATCATCGCCTTCATATCGTCTCTATGTCGCGTTGTATCCGCGGGTTGCTCTTTGGAATCCCTACAATGTGGAAATGACGGTCCCCGCGATGCTTTGCGAAATGTATATCAACGGGAACAAGGATGTGAATATCGAGTTTGCGGGTGACCCCACAAGACGTGTCGTGAATCTTGGATTTGGAAAAGGCAGGGGGCCCCAAGATGGAGATCTCTGGTTTATCATTGCCGATGATGTAAATTCCAACCAGAACCCAAAGCCACTCGTGATTGGACCTGGTGAGACCATTGTGTGCACGCCTGATTTAAATCGTTCGAAGCGGCAGGGAGGTCTGCGTGGTAACTACAGTATTGGAGGCGATACTCTCAACAACCTGCTGACGCCCTACAATGCTGAGAGTGCCAACAACTATCTCTTGGATGAGCTTAGCCTTCCATGGACCGAGAATGATCGCACTCCTTTCAAGCCGATTTCATTTTTCGAAGAAGGCTCAAGTGCCGGGTCCTCCGGAGGCGATAATTTCAAGTTCGTGATCAAGGATGCTTCCTCCTACAGACGGGTTTTGGCTCCCGAGTGCCAACGGGCACCGATGATGATCGCTGGTAACATCTCGCTGCAGGCTGGAGGAGGAGATGAGGATCCGCTCGTATGGGACTCGAAGTCTCCTGTGCCAGTCTACGAGTTCCAAAATAATGTCGCCGGTCGCCCACTTGTGGCGGTGGGAGGAACGGCAGACCCTGATAAGCGCACACGCGATGGATTCCGCTTACGTTGGTTTGAGGAGAATCCTGGAAATCTCGATAGTACGAATGCTCTCTCGGGCGGTGATATGGATAAGCTCTTTCAGACTGCCATGCTTGGTAACTGGAATATCCGGGCGAGTCACATCATGAGAACTCCTTGGGACAACACGAGTGATGAAGCTCCTTATTTCTTTGGAAACTATACTCGTGACAAACCTGATGACGCGATCGCTTGGGAGAATACCAAGTCACAGAAGGTTGGTAGTAGATACACCGGGTTTCCTTTCGGTAGTCCCACTAGTCAATATAACGCAGGTCCGGTCGTTCTTTTCGAACTTCCCAGCGAGGAGTTTGGAATTCCGAATTTGGCCTATCTGAGAAATATGAAGCTCTCGGAGCTCGCATGGCATCCCACATACGCGATTGGTAATTCGCTTGCGGATCCCCGCTGTCAACAGATCGGGACCGTCGTTGATTTGGATGCCATGGCCAATAAATCGCAGAATGGTTGGAATGCCCAAACGATGGGCTCAAATTACTGGTCGAGACTTTTCCGGGAGCTGCTGTTCTATCAGACGGATAAGAATCACGTGGCCTTCGATATGAGTTACGAGGTGAACTACAATCTTTGGGACACTTATCTGATTTCTTCAGGCGGCCCTACGAAGACCCGCCGGGATCGCCAGATGGATCGCTTTTCCGAAAACCCATCTAAAGATCCTCTTCCCAATGGGCGTTATGGACTCTTCAACCGACCTGACCTGGAAACGTCGGTAACGGAGGATCTTAGTGATTTCTTCAGGGTTGCTGCCCGGCTCAGTCTTGAGGGTGGATTCAACGTGAATTCGACAAGTGTCGATGCGTGGAGAGCCTTGATAGCCTCGACCTTGGGAGTCTCGGTGGGGGATAGTAAGGGAGTGATCTTCCCCAGATTTTTGAATCCCAGCGGTTCGACGACTCAAGACTCTGGGATTACCGCTGATTCCCTGACCGGAAACCGTGATTTGAGTGAGAAGGAAGTTGAGTCACTCGCTGAGCAAATGGTGACCGAGGTCAAAAAACGAGGCCCTTTCTTTGGCCTGTCAGACTTTGTGAATCGTCGACTCGTTGACGATCTCGAATTATCACGGGCCGGTCCAATCGAAACGGCCTTGAGGAATGCCGGAATCAATAGTAGTTTCGAAAGTGGTTCATTGGCCATCACTGGTCGCGAAGAAGACATCGGAGATGCCAGACTGAGATCACAGCAGGGAAGTATCGGCGATTCCACCCAGCTAGACCATCGCCTGAAGCCCGCCTCCAAAGCGTGGGGACTTCCCGGATATCTTACACAGGGAGACGTTCTTGGGGTGATCGGTTCTTCGCTCACCGCGCGCGGGGACACCTTTAAAATTCGGACTTACGGGGAATCCCGTGACGTGAACGGAAAGATTCTGGCACGGGCATGGTGTGAAGCCACTGTGCAGCGGACTCCAGAGCCCGTGAATCCTGACAAGTATGGGATCAATCCTAAGCCTGTTGGAGAAGATGGCATTGATTTCGGACGCCGTTTCCGGATTGTCGGATTCCGTTGGCTTGACCAAGCTGAAGTGTAAGCTGCGCAACTTGATTGAAAATAAGCTCGATGAAAAGGTGAGGAAAATTACCTTTCCATCGGTTCCGATGAATACTTTACCTTTTGATTCCGTTCTATTTCACCCCCCTTTCATTTAGATCATGACACTACGATTATTACTCCCAATCTTGCTCATCCAGATTGCTTTTTCTCAGGATAAGGAGAAAGGCTTCGTTCGTCTCCTTGCGCTTGGAGAGAATCCAACGATGAAGTTTAAGTCGATCAATGGGAGACGCGTTGAGCAGCCTCCCGTTCCGGGCAGTATCCCGCCAAGAGCGCTCAGTGTTTCTGGCTTCGCCGGGGCTGTTGCGGCAGTGCCTTTCCAGTTGGGAAGATTTGCTCCTTGGGTAGAGGTTGTCGATCGTACCCTTCCCCTTCAGCTCTCCGCTGGAGAAAAGAAGTGGGCCAAGGTGGGAGCACCCACGGTTCCTAAGCTGGCTGTTTTTGTCCACGATCGTGCGCTGAAGAAGATGACGTGGGACAAGCCGAAGCTTTTTGAGTTCGCGGAGACCTTGAAGGCCTATCCCAATGAGTCGATTAGAGTTATTAATCTAACGACTGCTCCTGTGATTGTTAGATTGGGAGAAGAGGCCAGCGTTGAAGTGAAAGCCGGGAAATCGAGAATTTTCAAGGAAAAAGATGGAGCGAAGGTGGAAGACACCGTTGCTTTAATTGGTGTGAAGATGAGCAATGGGAGGGTGAATAGGATCTACAAAAGCGATATTGATCTCTACAAGAATCAACGACTGACGATCTTCCTCTATTTGGGGGATCGTGAGCTGACGAAAAACAGAGTTTACGTAAAGATTCTCTCCGAGCCCACCTTCGATCCGGCTGCAGAAGGGCAATAATCCGAGCTCCGACGTCTGATGACGCATTTTTGAGGCCTTCCTTCGGGGAGGCCTTTTCCTTATTGGAAATTCTTCTTTTTTCGCGGAAACGGAGATAGGGATACTGTTTTTACCTCGACTGCGCACGGGAGATGGGCGAACTTTCGGGACAAAAAACCTGCCATGAAAGCGCTTACCTATCTGACTTGTCTTACCTTAGTCCTCTCGCCTGTTGCTTGGGCACATTGTCCGGCCCATCAACTTGCCGATGCGCAAACTAAAGCCGCGGCCGAAAAAAAGGATGTTCTTTTAGTGTTCCTGGGCGAGGACGCGATTTCCAAGAAGGTTAAGGAGGAGACCTTGGCGAATGCTGAGTTCAAAAAAGGAGCCGAGAAGCACTTCGTGACCCATGTGATAGAGTTTACCAAGGATCCCAAGGACACGAACGCTGACTTGCTCACCTTGAAGGAAAAGTATAAGGTCAATCGTCTTCCAGTCATCATTCAAGTCGATCCTCTGGGACGGCCTTACGGTTTCGCGAACTTTCGCGCTCAAAAGCCCGATGCGGTTCTTGCCAGTTTGCAAAAAAATATCGAAACGCGCGTCAAGCGGGACGCGGCCTTCGAGAAGGCTCTCAAGGAAACGGGTGTGAATCGTGCTAAGGCGATCATCGAAGGCTTGGAGGTCATGCCGCAATTCGTCCTGCGTGATTTCTACATCATGGAGCTTGCCGATATTAGCAAGGCAGATCCCAAGGGAGAGACCGGGTTCATTGCTAAAATCGAAAAGGCGGAGGCTCTCGATCAGGAGCAGAAGCGCTATCAGCAACTCTTCAAGGAGGAAAAGAGGGACCAGATCGTCAAGCTGTCCCAAATGGAATCATCAAAGATGAAAGGGGAGGATGCTCAACGGGTTGCGATGTATGGTATCCAGGCCCTTGCCAGCCAGAAAAAGTATGACGAGGCAAAGAAGGCGATCGAAGCAATGGCCAAGATCGACCCCGAGTCATCTTTCGGAAAATCAGCCGAACGCTATGTGAGTGTGGTGGAGCGTATGAAGGAGCGTAATGAGCGCAAGGCTTCTGCTCCTAAAGGCGGGCCGATAAAAAAGAAGAGAGTTAGTGGCCCGATTGTTTCTAAGCCGGTTGCGATCGTGACCGACATCAAGAAGTTGTATGAAGAATCAAAGTCGATTGATGCAGAGGCCATGAAAGCCCAAGAGCAACATGCCCAACTTGCGATAGCTCACAAAGAAAAAGATTCCCGGATTGCGAAGCTGGAGAACGAATTGAAGGCTCTCAAGGAGGGAAATGCAAAGAGCGCAACTGACCTTAAGCAGTCCCTAGAAGCCGCTGAGCGCCTTTCGAAGAAGAGTAGAATGATGAAGGAGGTGATCGAGAATCATGAAGCGATGGAGCGTCGTAAGCGCGATATCAGCGAGTTGGAAAAAAGGGCTGCCAAACTTGCGGCGGAGTCCGAAAAGCTTCGCAAGAAAACGGACGACGTTAAGAAAGAAAAGTAAGTCGGCCCCTAAACAATTTAACTCGCCAAGGTCATCGTGATCTTCGTGGGTTTTTTGTCTTCTAGAGCGGGCGTCCGTAGCTTTCGCAGCGGTTGTGCCATCCGGCGCGCCAGCGCTTCTCTCCACGAGCGGGCGGAGAGTTCTTAATGCGAAGGTCGAGGCGGCGCTTGGCTGCTTGTCCGAACTCTTTCGCAGCAGCTTGACCACCGGGCACTTCCTTCATTTCCATGAGAACCCACATCAGGCCCCAGCCTTGCTTGGCGTAGCGCTCGCGAGGATTGGTGCCATCGCCTTTGAAATTGACGTAGTCGACGAGGGCGTAGATCCCATTTGAGCTGGTAGAGACCTTATCGTAGTTTTGCTGAATGCGGGCACGTTGGGCCGGTGGGGCGGCAGCGAGAACGTTGGGAAGGGCGGCGCGTGACTTGTAGGCGATGAATTCAGTTTGTAGCGCGATGTTTGCTGCCAGCCACTTTCGGAGTCCGTTGAGTTGGGCACCATCGAAGTCACGTTGGAACGCCGCTTTGTCGGGCCAGGGGCAGTCGGAGAGGGTGCCGACGGCGGGAACTTGCATCCCCTGACTCCGGGCGTAGCGGACGAACTCCGGCCAAGTCTCGGTCCAGCGGCCATTGAATCCTTTGGGATACCAGATGAAGTGGCCGATTCCCATGGAGGGGAATTCTTCCCCATCATTCCAATGGGTGAGGCCGCTCACTTTTCCACCGGATTCGTTTTGCCAGATCTTACGTCCGATGGAGGCTTTTTGGGTTGCGCTCAGTTTGAGCGAAGCTTGAGCAACTGCGGGAAGAGCTTGCGAGATGACCTGCCGGGTCACTGATGGAGTGGGTGAGCAGGCGGCGAGGCCGAGGGCCAGTATTGTGAGGGGAAATCGAACTCCTTGCATGGCGGATAAATTGGCGTCAAAATAGACCCATCGCAATGGACAAAAATGAAGTTCTCAAAGTTCTCACGCCCAGCTTCTTCGATCTGGTGAAGATTCTGCTCACCGCGGTGGTGATTCTCGCCGTGACCAAGATTCAGCTTTTCAGCGATAAGCTGTCGGCGCTTCTGATCGCCCTGCCGCTCACTTCGCTGATTGCGATGATCTGGATGTGGCATGATCGCACCGTTGGATCGGTGGCGGATCGGGGAGAGGGAATCGCGAACCACGCATATTACACCTTTTGGTTCGTACTTCCGACGATGCCGATGTTTCTCATTCTCCCGTGGATGCTGAGAAGAGGAATGGGATTTTATCCGGCTTTAGGATTCAATGCCCTGATCACCATCGCGCTTTTTTGGGCCATGGTGTTTCTTTTGAAGCGTTACGCGTCCATTAATCTGATGTGAGGGAGCCTGCGCTGGTGCGGACTTTGGCGTAGAGTTCCATTTGTTGGGCGCTCGATTTGAGGAGATCTGGATCAAGCTGAACGGTGCCTGGTTCGAAAAGGAGGAGGGTGGAAGACCCCCCGAAGGCGAAGTAGCCTTTTTCGTCGCCTTTATCGACCGGTTGTCCAGGAGTGAAGGTTTGGTGAATGGAGCCGACGCAGGTCGCGCCAATTTCCATGCAGATGACGGTGCCCATTTTTTCGGTTTTGAGCTCGGTGATGGTGCGCTTGTTTTCCCAGAGGTAGGAAAGGCGCTGTCTGAGCGCGAGAGGAGAGACGGAGAAGAGCGGGCCGTTAACGACGCGGGTTTCGCCTGGAATGCCCGCACAGGGGAAGTGGAAGCGGTGGTAGTCGACTGGACAGAGCCGCGACAGGAGAAGGGGGCTGTCTTGATACTTTTTGGCGAGTTCGGCAGATCCGAGGAGGCCGGCGACATCGAACTCTTGGCCTTTCACGAACACTCCGCTGATCCCGCTCGCTTTAGTGAAGCCCAAATGGCGGCCATCGGCGGGCAGGACGACCGGGGACTGGGCGAGGGGGCGGGCTTCTGGTTTGAGCTTTCGGTAGAAAAAATCGTTGAAGGAGGAGAATTCTGAGGGCTTTTTAATGAAATCCTCATCACTGAGTCCGTAAGTCTCAAGGAAGGGGCCGACCCTTCCGGCAGTCTTGGGCTGATTCATGCGATTACCATACCACTTCGAGAAGAAGGGACGCTTCACGAAGCTATGTAGGGCTAGCTTTCCCAGCGGATTTCCGTAGGCCCAGCGGAGAAATCCTTCGCCGTAAACTTGCTCGATTTCGATCTGTCCGGATTCGCGATTGAGATACTTGATAGGCTCCACGGCGGAAAGATGACGGACGATTAAAATATTACGAGATTTTGAAATTTGAAATTTACTACTTCGGGGTTACGTCTCCTTAACCCATGCGAATTCCCGCACTTCTTACGCTGGTGGCGGCTCTTTTCACGAGCTGCCACGAAAGCGAACGTTCCATCTCGGTTAGCGAGACCCGGGAGCTCACGCTTTTTGATCAAAAGTATCCCGGCAACATCAAAGACTATCCTCCGTTGACCTGGCGGAGGATTCACGGAACCGAAATGCGAATTGTTAATTATCTCGCTGGGCCTGAAGATTCGGTTGAAATTTTCATGGGGATTTCGCAAGGCGGGGTGCTTCCCAACTCGAATCGTTGGCTGGGGCAGTTCGGCAAGGACCCTGCGGCCGACCTCACTGCCTTTACGGAAATTCAGGTTCTTGGTAGGGAAGCCTACCTCGTCGAAGCCAGCGGCGATTTGGCGGCTGGCATGGGAAATCCCGCAAAGCCGGACCAAGGCCTCATTGGATTCGTTCGTAAAAGTGGCGAAGATGTCATTACTTTAAAAATGACCGGCCCAGCCGCTGATGTAGCTGCCCAAAAGGAAGCCTTTCTTGCTTACGCGACTTCACTCGAGTTCGTTGACCTCCACATCATTCCAGCACCATGAGTCAGCCAAAAATAGAACGTTCCCTAGGGCAGAAGGTCTTCCGTGTTTTATCGGGCTTTGAGATTGCGGTGGTCTGTTTCATCCTCCTCTTCTTGCTCACCTTCTTCGGAACGTGGGAGCAGCAATACCTTGGTCTTTATCAGGCCATCGATAAATACTTCGATATCGATTCTCTTTTTGTCGTTCCTCGAAACGAGCACGATAAGATCATTTTTCTTCCTCTTCCAGGCACCTACTGGGTGATTGTGGTGCTTTCGATCAACATGTTCTGCGGGGGCATTGTTCGGATGAGGAAAGGCTGGCGCACGGCGGCAGTTCTTGTGAGTCACTTTGCCATTCTTTTCATGCTGGTCGCAGGTGCTGTTTCCAGCATCGCTAAGAAGGAAGGACTCATGATGGTTTATCAGGGAGAAAAATCCGATTACGCCCAGAGCTACCACAGCTCGGATATCGAGGTCTTCGCTTATGATGAAAAGGGCGACCGCACCGCTCCGACCGTGATTTCTTCAGGGGAACTGGAACCGCTTCGGAACGAGGACACGCTTCATGTCGATCTTCCCGAGTTTCCCTTCGAGCTTGAGGTGACCGGCTATCTCGGTGCCAGCTCGATGGCGCTTGCTAAAAATGATCCTGAGCGAGCAAAAAACCACAAGGTGATTGATGGATATTTTATTCATGAGGTGGAAAGAAGCACGACCCAGGAAGAGAATATGCCGGGTTGCTACGTGACCGTGAGCAAAGGAGACGAGGTTTACGAACTGATGCTCTCGAATCTGAATCCTCAACCTATTTCATTTGTGATCGATGGAACCCGCTACGGGATGCTCCTTACTCGCAAGCTTTGGCCCATGCCCTTTGAGGTGGAACTGAACAAAACGGTAGGCGATTACTATCCCGGAACCCGGAAGGCCCGCTGGTTCCAGAGCGATGTCACGAAGGTGACCGATGGAAATCGAGAGGACTATGAGATTATTATGAACCATCCAATGCGTCATGGTGGATTCACTCTGTACCAAGCCCGCTGGGATAAGCCTCAAGGAAGGCCGTTTTCCGGTTTCGCTATCGTGAGAAATCCTTCGGATCGTTGGCCCGAGTGGGCCTTCTATATCTCGACGGCTGCGCTTTTCACGCACTTCCTCACGATGCTCTCTCTCTACATTATGCGGAGCACCCGCAAGTCATCTAAAGCTGTGTCATGACCCCGCCTTCTGCTCTTCCAAATCTCGCTCAAAAGAACCTCGCACTTCGCTGGGGGCTAGTGATCTTTTTTCTGATCCTAGAATTTGCTCTCATTGGCTACGCCATCAATGGGAGCCGTATTCCTCCGACGGTAAAAAAAGTACCGGCATATGAGCCATGGCCTGAATCCGTGTTGGAAGTGGCCTCACAAATTCCGGTGCAGAGCGGGGGACGGGTGAAACCGCTTTCGACCTTTGCGCGCTTCGAACTTCTACAGCTTCACGGTTCGTTAAAGATGAAGGTTGAGACTCGTGGCAAGACGATGAAGGTTGGTGCTACGGAGTGGCTTCTAGACTGCCTTTTTCGCCCGGAGATTGCGAATCAACTCCCGGTGTTCCGGCTCGATAATTCCGAAATCGTGACGAACTTGGGTTTGAAGGTCGACAAGTTGCGCACACGTCTGAGCTTTGAAGATATTTTTCCGATCTATGACAAGCTGATGCAGCGCGGTCAGGAGCTGACGAGGGAATCAGAGAATCGTGAGTTAGAGATGAAGGAGAAGCAGCTAACCGAGTTTGCGCAGCAGATCCTGAGTTATCAGGCGCTCACCAGTGCGCTCGATTTTGCTCGCAACGGAATGCAAATTCCGACGGAGCAGTTGCCTCCTGCGGTTGAGAATCCTGAAAGTCTCCAGAAGTTTAGTCATTGGATGGCCATTCTTCCTGAAGTGAGCGAAGCGATCCGAAGCGCAGCAGACGCTAACAATGGCGAGATCCCTGAAGCGATGCGGAGCACTCTGGGTACGATCGAGGAGTTTATTACGAAAACCCGGTTTGGTTTGAATTGGATTCCACCCTACGACGAGTCGGAAGAATGGCGGCCTTTAGGGAGAACCTTAACCGATCTAATTGAAGGGAAATCGGCACAATGGGAACCTGCGATTGCCGACCTTCAAACCCTCGAAGAACTTGCGCCGCTTGCCCAGCAGCCGGATTCCAAGGCCTTCCTCGATGTTCTGACTGCGTGGCAGGAAGACCTCACCCAGCGGAGTGCAGATCGGGGGTTGGGCAAGAAAATTCCTACTGAGATTACCTACTACAAGCGGAGCTACTTTAAGTATGCCCTCGCATTTTTTATTCTCAGCTTCGTTATCTGCGCGGTCGGTTGGTTGGTGGCTCAAGGGAAATTGGGAACGTGGGTTCAGCGTTTTGCGGGAATCACTTTTCTCATTGCAGTTGGCTTTCTTGTTTGGGGAATCGTGCATCGATCCTTGGTGACGGGACGTCCGCCGGTGGGGAACCTTTACGATACCATTCCCTTTATTACGGCGGGTGCAGTGATTCTCCTCGGATTAGGAGAGCTGATCACCCGCCGCCGACTTCTGCTCTCGCTTGCGTCCTTTTTCGGAATGGTAGGCCTCTTTCTCGCCTTTCGTTTCGAATATGGTGATGCCAAGGATCACATGGATCCCCTGGTGGCGGTTCTGAACTCGAACTACTGGCTTTCGACGCATGTTGTCGCGGTGACCTTGGGTTACTCGGGTGGATTGGTTGCTTGCTTCCTTTCGCAAGTTTACGTTCACCTTCGCCTCGCCGGAGTGATCGAAGGAAACAAGTCTTTCCAGCGATTCGTGACGCGTGCGGCTTATGGGATCGTGGGATTCACGCTCGTGTTCTCGTTGGTTGGAACGGTTTATGGCGGGATTTGGGCCAATGATTCCTGGGGACGCTTCTGGGGATGGGACCCGAAAGAAAATGGGGCTCTTTTAATTGTCCTTTGGGCGCTCCTGATTCTTCATGCCCGCTTGGGCGGTTGGCTCCGGGACTGGGGGATTCACTTCTGCTGCATCTTCATGGGTATGGTGGTGGCCTTCTCCTGGTGGCACGTCAACATGCTCGAAGTGGGCCTTCACAGTTACGGCTTTATTAGCGGAGGCGAAGTAATTTGGTTCTTCTACGGAGCCGAGGTGCTTTCACTCGGGGTCGGACTGGCAGCCTATCTTCTGCATCGCAGCGAGAAGAAGGGTTAGCCTCAATGAGGCGGGATTCGCCGGGTTCGGGGCTCTATGGATGTTTTTTCTTCCCTTGCGCTTGTCGATAAAAACCCCTCCATTAGCGGTATGAGATATGACACGATCGACCCCTCCTTTTTTACCAAAAATCGTGCCGGTTTGGTGGATAGGCTGAAGCCGAACAGTCTGGTGATCATCCATGCCAATGACTTACTGCCGACCAATGCCGATGGGAGCATTCCTTTTCGTCAAAACAATGACCTCTTTTATTTTACAGGAGTCGATCAGGAGCAGACCGTCTTTCTTATCTTTCCGGATGCTCAACAGGAACGGGATCGTGAAGTTCTCTTTGTGCGTGAGACCTCAGAGAAGATTGCAGTTTGGGAAGGCGACATGCTGAACAAGGAGCAAGCCGAAGGAGTTTCGGGGATCAAGAACGTGCAGTGGTCAGCTAACTTTGAAGCGTTCCTTCATCGTCTGGCGCCACAAGTGGAGCATATTTATCTGCATACCAATGAGCATATTAGTGCCTCAAACATCGTGGAAACCCGCAATGGACGCTTTATCAAGGAGTGCATGGAGCGCTACCCACTTCATCGCTATGAGCGAGTGGCACCGCTGACAAATGAACTGCGCATGATCAAGGATGTGGAGGAGGTCCGCTTTCTTCAAAAGGCGGTCGATATTACCGAGGCGGGGTTCCGTCGGGTTCTGGGTTTCATCAAGCCCGGAGTGGGCGAGTGGGAGATCGAAGCGGAATACATTCACGAATTCATCAAGAGCAAGTCGCGCGGATTTGCATACACGCCCATCATTGGATCGGGGAAGAATGGCTGCGTGCTCCACTATCTCGAAAACGAAGCAATTTGTCAGGATGGAGAGATGGTTCTCATGGATGTCGGTGCTGAGTATGGAAACTGGAATGCCGATATGACCCGGACAGTGCCGGTAAACGGAAAGTTCACCGATCGTCAGCGTGATGTTTATAACGCGGTACTTCGCGTGATGCGCGGGGCCAATACCATTCTCCGTCCGGAAATCAAGCCGACCGATTACCAAGAGCAGGTCATTGGAATGATGTCCCAGGAGCTGGTGGGCTTGGGGTTGGTCGAGCAAGCCGATGTCGATAAGGCGGTGACTCCCGAAGAAAAGAAAGCAGTCATTAGTGAATACTTCATGCACGGCACCTCGCACCATCTTGGCCTCGATGTGCATGACGTCTCGCCCTTCAATTCCCCTGTCAAAGTGGGTAATGTCTTCACCATTGAGCCGGGAATCTACATTCGTAAAGAAGGTCTAGCAGTTCGCCTTGAGGACGATGTTTTCATTGGCGAGGAAGAGAACATCAACCTCTTTGAGAACTTCCCGATCGAGGTCGAGGAGATCGAAGCCCTGATGCAGGGCTAATTGCTAAAAGCGAGCGTCGTTCAGCAAATAGTATTATTCTTTGCCTAGCCTGATCGTCCGCCTGTCTGAGAGAGGGAATGAGATTGAGATAAACTCGGATTTCGGTTACGCTCTTGCCAGGAGGCCAAGCCTCGACAACATGTCAAACCATCACCGACAGCCGGCGGGGCGTATTATGGTCTCGTTTCCAATCTTTAGTCTGGTAGCACTCCTCTTAGGGGTCGCGACTGAGTTCATGGGGATATTTGATCCCGCGAACGAATGGCTCAGGGGCGGGTGGGAGAGCGGAGGAATTGATTTTTCGACAACGGCTGGGCTTACTGGGCCGACGGGATTTCTGATTGGACTGGTTTCGGTTTTTGCTCTGGTCGCTGCGATTCTAGGAACGCCGGGCGGTCTGCGTCGCACCATTATAGGGCTTTCCGGACTAATACTTTCTCTCGCTCTGATTCCGACCTTTGCCGTTTGGGGAATCTTTTGGAAACCTTTCGGGATGACCTTGGGAATTCTATGGGCTTGGTTTTCCTCATTCCTTTATGCACGGACTCATCGCATGCCTTGTGATGTGGTGAACAGAGGCGAGGTCGAGAATGTCACTCAAATAAAAAAGGACCTCTTCGAACAAACACGCTCCCGACGATCCGATGGCTAGTGTCGAGTATCCCATCGAAGTCCGTGAGTTGATCGCGGAGCTGAAAAGGCTTCCAGGAGTGGGTCCCCGCAGTGCGGAGCGCATTGCCGTTCATCTTTTGCAGAATCGCAGAGCGACTCCGCTGGATTTGGCGAGGGCGCTGGAGTCGTGCGACTCCAGGGTGAAGTCTTGCGGGAGTTGCGGATTTTTTGCGGGGGAATCAACCTGTCCCGTTTGCGACGAGAAAGGGCGCGATAACAAGATCATCTGCGTGGTGGAGCAACCCACCGACGTCATTCCGATCGAGCGGTCCGGAGTTTATCAGGGGTTGTATCATTGTCTTGGAGGGCGTTTGGCGCCTCTCGATGATGTCCGTCCTGAGGACCTTCGCATCGGCGGCCTGATTCGGCGGGTGCGCGAGGTGGAGGGAATGGAGGTCATCCTTGCAACCAGTTCGGATGTCGAAGGGGAGGCCACCGCAAATTACCTCGCTGAGGCCCTTTCAAATATCAACTGTAGTGTCACGCGACTGGCACAGGGGCTTCCGGCAGGGGGCGGGTTGGAGTTCGCGGATGAACTTACTCTGACGCGGGCCTTTGAAGGGCGCCGTGGATTTTAGACGATGTGGCACTTTGCCTCGGGAGTTGCCGTGATCGATTTCCACGCTAGGCTTTTGCCGTGGGTAATGATCTGACTCTCGATTCTCTCAAAGCTTCCGCTCCCGAGGGAGGTTTCTTTGCTGAGCGCGAATGGCTGTGGTCGCCGCGTCCCTTTCAGCTTTCCAAAAAGGAGCGGAAATTTCTGGGCGGTTTGGGGCATCTTTTGAATCGTTTTCAGCAGAGTTGTGACCTCCTCTATCGGCAAAGTGCCGCTGGAAAAATGACGCCGTGGATTGCGGAAGTATTGGATGCCGGGAAGCCGACCTGGCTGGTCAATCATCAGCGCTCGGATGAGGAGCGAGGAAGGGCCCCGAGAGTGATTCGACCTGATCTTTTAGTCACGGAAGATGGCTTCTCTATTTCCGAACTTGATAGTGTCCCTGGCGGAATAGGGACCTTGGGTTGGTTGGGAAAGACCTATGCCAACGCGGGTTTCGATGTTTTGGGAGGAGCTGAGGGGATGGTGGAGGGGTTTCGCTCTCTCTTTCCAAACGGAGCCGATATCTTAATCTCGGAGGAATCGGCCGACTTTCGGCCGGAAATGGAATGGCTGGCGGGCGAACTGGGGAAAGAATTTAGGACGGTGGCGGCTGAGGCATGGAGTGGGAGTGAGCGGGATGTGTATCGTTTTTTTGAGTTGTTTGACTGGAAGTCGATTCCTCTGGCGAAGGAACTCTGTAAGAGAGGGCGAGTGACTCCTCCCTTTAAGCCTCATTTCGAGGAGAAATTATGGCTCGCTCTTTTCTGTGCTCCAGCGCTGAAAGGCATTTGGGAGAAGGAATTGCGCGGAAGCCATTTTCGACGCCTGAGGGAATTGATTCCTCATGGCTGGGTGGTGGATCCTACCGAGCTCCCTTCACATGCGGCATTGCCTCGACTCGAGGTCAATTCATGGGATGAAGTGGCCAAGTTTAGCCAGAAGGATCGTCGGCTTGTCCTGAAAATTAGCGGATTTGATGAACGGGCCTGGGGCTCTCGCGGGGTTATGATCGGACATGATCTCCCGTCGGATGAATGGGCGGAGGCGATCGCGACGGCGCAGAAGGATTTTCAATTGCAGCCATGGGTGCTGCAGGAATTCAGCGAGACCCGCTTAGTGGAGCATCCTTATTTTGATTCAGAATCAGGGATTGAAAAGGTGATGACGGGGAGGGTTCGTCTTTGTCCTTACTACTTTGTCGATGATCAGGGGGGAACGCAGCTAGGCGGCTGTCTGGCGACGATTGTGCCTGCCGATAAGAAGAAGATCCACGGAATGCGGGACGGCATTCTCGTTCCCTGTATGTAAAAAAGACCGCTTTCCGAAGAAAGCGGTCAGATGTTAGAGTGGGCTGAGGGAAGCTTTATCTCCAGTTATAGAGATTATCGATGTTGTATTCCTGGCCGATCTTGCCGTCCTTACCATAGGAATAAATGAGGTAGCGTCTGCCATATTGGATGTTATTTCCAAGGTTTGAGGGCTCGCGGACTTCCTTGTCGTAGTCGAGATCGAGGATCACCTGATAGTAGCGCTCATTGATGTTTCTAGTTTTCCATGGTCCAAAGAGTTGTGCTTCGGTCTCGGTTCGTGCAAGTCCATCGAATTGGTTGTTGCCCTTTCCTTTTGCGGACTTGTATTCGAAAAACGACGTTAGATAAGGATTGTCAATTTTGGCGCTTTCCAAGCCACAAAGGACGTTCATGAGCTCTGAGTCGGTCCGAAACTCGGTGTCTCCGTCGGCTCCATCGCTTAGTGGAAGTGAATCATAGCGGTCATAGTAGAGGTCGACAGCATCGGCCAAGGTTTTCATTGCGGCTCTGGCTTTCGCTTTTTTGGCCGCTTCCATAGCGGTTTTTGCCCCTGCAACCGCGAGGGTTGCAAGAATGGCGATGATGGAGACAACAACGAGGAGTTCCACTAGAGTGAAACCTTTCCGAGAAAGTGAGCGGGATGTGTGTGCTTTCATAGACAATCAGTTCAGTAAATAAGACTAGAATAGTTTGACGCAGTTTGGCAACCTTCTGATTAAAAAAAATACTATGTAACTACACGATTATGTGATTCTTTTATAAAGCGAGGAAAAAAAGGGGAAAGATTTTAAATCTAGGCAGAATCGGGTGCTGAGATCAGCGGTTGTTAGATGGGCAAAGTTGAAGCATACTTTTGCATGCCCGGTAAAGGACCCCGCAATAACCCGCTGAAGAAGCGCATTCTTGCATTGATCGATCCCGATGGGGGACGGCCTCTCAATAAAAGTGAGTTGGCGCGATTCCTCGAAATCCCAGGTACGAAGCGTTCAGATCTTCGCGAGTTACTTCTTAACATGGAACGCGCTGGCGAAATTTCTCTGGGGAAAAAGGGCCGTTTTATTGCTGGAAAAGCACCTGCCCAGAAGGATCATAAGAATGCGAGTCCGGATCAAGCTCCAGCCAGAGCAGGAAAGAGTAATCAAGCATCTAACGGGAAGGCATCCAACGGGAAGGCATCCAACGGGAAGGCATCTAACGGGAAGGCATCTAACGGGAAGGCATCTAACGGGAAGGCATCCAACGGGAGGGGATCCAACGGGAAGGATCCTCAGCTAGTTGGGACGATCCGACTCAACCCCGCTGGCCACGGTTGGTTCATGCCGAACTATACCGACGAAGGAAACCTCGCCAGTGGCATCGATCTTTCTACCAAGCCGCGTTATTACGTTGCTTCGACAGCATTGGGGACTTCTCTTGATGGAGACACCGTAAGCGTTTACCTAGCGAAGCCGACGGGTCGTCCTCCTGCAAGTCGAAAAGGGATGAAGCCTGACATGCGGGCCAAGGTTCTTGAGATTGTGGAACGTCGTTCCGGCATCGTCACGGGAACGTATCAAACGCGTGGGAAATCTGGAATTCTCTTCACCGAAGACACGCGGGTTCCTGGAGGCATTCGTCTTTCTGATAGCAAGGGGGCCAAGCCTGGTCAGATTGTCGTGGTAAAAATCACCAAGTGGCTTGATCCCCATGAAAGCCCGACGGGACATGTTGTCGAGGTTCTCGGCTTCCCAGGCGAACCTGGGGTTGACGTTGAGCAAATCATCGCGGCGCACGGAGTGGCCCGAGGATTTCCTGTCGCCGTGGTCAAGGAAGCGGAGGACATTCCTCAAGCAATTCCTGCCGATGAAATCAAGCGTCGCGAAGACTGGAGGAAGAAAGACGTCATCACCATCGACCCCTCGACAGCGAAAGACTTCGACGATGCCGTATGGGTCGCGAAGACAGAGTCTGGGTGGCAACTGGCGGTTCATATTGCCGACGTTTCCTACTACGTAAAACCGGGAACCGCGCTGGATGCAGAAGCACGTGAGCGAGGAAATTCAACTTATCTTGTCGACCGCGTCATCCCGATGCTTCCTGAAGTTCTTAGTAACGGCGTTTGCTCTCTGAATCCGGGAGTGGACCGTCTCACCAAATGCGTCGTGATGGACTTCGGACCGGCGGGTGCAATGAAGAAGGCCCGTTTTGTCGATGCCGTCATCAACACGCCCCGGAAATATGCCTACGAGGAAGCGCAGGGGATTTTGGAGAACAAAGAAGACGGCGGGAAACTCGGGGACCACATCCGTGAAGCCTGGAAGCTCGGGAGTGTTCTTCGGAAACGTCGTTTCGCCCGAGGCGGGCTCGATATGGATATGCCCGAGATCACCCTCATGATCAACAACAAGGGTGTTCCCTCCGGTTACAAAAAGGACGAATACAACGAGAGTCATCAGTTGATCGAAGAATTTATGCTCGCGGCGAACGAAGCGGTGGCTCAGAAGATTAAGAATTCCAGTCGCTCCGCGATTTACCGAATCCACGGTGATCCGGATCCTGACCGCCTGAACGACTTTGCCGAGCTTGCCCGATCCCATGGATACCAACCGGGTGATCTTAGTAACCGGAAGCACATCCAGAAACTTATCGATGCGGCGAGAGGTAGCATCGAGGAACATGCCATCAAGTTGGGCCTTCTTAAAAGCATGCAACGTGCGGCCTATGCTGCGGACCCTGATGGCCATTACGGCCTTGCGAAGAGTGACTACTGTCACTTCACCAGCCCGATCCGACGCTACGCGGATCTCATCGTGCATCGAGCTCTCCAAAGTCTTCTTGAGAATCCTCCTAAGCAACTCGATCCCGTTCCCAAGAAGGAGGGTTGTGTTGAAATCGCGGCTCATATTTCCGAGACCGAGCGCACCAGTTCGAGCGCCGAGACGGAGAGTCGTCGTATGAAAATGCTCGAGTGGTTAGAGCTGGGAATGAAATATAAAGAACCGCCTGTCTTCGATGCCATCGTGACAGAAATCCGGGCGATGGGGCTCTTCATGGAGTGCACCGATATCATGCAACGTGGCGTGGTGAAGCGAGAGGGCTTCCCGGACGGTCACTGGTCCTTTGAGTCCAATTCGGGACGGTTTTATAGTCGCCGCGATGGCGAGATTACTTCCGGGACCCGCCTTAAGGTGAAGGTCATGGAAGTGGATCGACTCAATATGCGGGTCAACTTTCAGGTCATCGCAATCACCGGAACCACGACTAAGAAACAAGCCCAGCCTCCTCGACAGAAAACGGTTTATAAGTCGGAGAAAAAGCTTACGGAAAAACAGCGCCGGAGAAGATAAGAACTCGCCGGGTCACCTACGACGCTGAGTGCTTTGGCCACAAAAAACGGCATACCCTTTCGAGTGCGCCGTTTTTAAAAGGAGGTGCGTGGTGGTTCTAGCCCATGAGTTCAGGCCAATCTTCGGTGTGGAAGAATTCGCCCTCGGGCTTGTCAGTGCGCTCGTAGGTGTGCGCTCCGAAGAAGTCACGTTGAGCCTGAAGAAGGTTCGCGGGAAGTCGCTCGGCGCGGTAGGCGTCGTAGTATGCGAGTGATCCGCCGATGGATGGAACGGGGATTCCATTGGTCGCAGCGAGAGCGACCACTTCACGCCAGTCTTGCTGACCTTCGTTGAGAACCTTCGTGAAGAATTCTGCCAACATAAGGTTGGAGGGAGGAGTCGCTGCGGTGTAGGCCTCGGTGATGCGGTTGAGGAAACGTGCGCGAATGATACAGCCACCACGCCAGATCTTAGCGATCTCGCCGAGGTTGAGTGACCAGCCTTTGTCAGCGCCCACCTTCGTGATGAGGTCGAGGCCTTGCGCGTAGGAAACGATCTTGGACGCATAGAGCGCGTTACGCACTTTCTTGACGAGATCTTCTTTGCTCATGGTGAGGTCGAAGTCCCAGTTGCTGGGTCCCTGAAGGATACCGGAAGCAATCTTACGCTGATCGCGCATGGAGGAGAGGATTCGCGCTTCGACTGAACCAGCGATGGTGGAGAATGGGACAGCTTGCTCAACGGATCCCATGACGGTCCAACGTCCGGTTCCTTTTTGACCGGCTTTGTCGACGATGAGATCAACGATGTCTTTACCGGTTTCAGGATCCTTCTGTTTTAAGATGTTCGCGGTGATCTCGATGAGGAAGGACTCAAGTTCTCCCTCATTCCAGTCAGCGAAAATGGCAGCCTGCTCTTCGTTGGTGAAGCCAGCTGCTTTGAAAATATTGTAAGCCTCACAAATGAGCTGCATGTCACCATACTCGATGCCGTTGTGGACCATTTTGACGAAGTGGCCGGCACCGCCTTCTCCGATGTGAACCACGCAAGGCTCGCCATCGACCTTGGCCGAGATGCTTTCGAAGATTGGCTTCATCACTTCCCAAGTGGAAGCAGGTCCACCGGGCATGATGGAAGGGCCTTTGAGTGCGCCTTCTTCGCCACCGGAAACACCGGCTCCAATAAAACGGAAGCCCGCCTCGCTGACATACTTGTCACGACGTTCGGTGTCAGTGTAGAGGGAGTTTCCGCCATCGATGATGATGTCATTTGGATCGAGAAGTGGCATGAGCGCTTTGATCACTGCGTCAACCGGACCACCTGCCTGTACCATGATCTGAATCTTGCGAGGAACGGCGAGCGACTGCACGAAACCTTCAAGAGTTTCTTCGCCGATGAGGTTGCGGCCGGGGTTTTCCGCGATGAAATCAGTCATCTTGGAGGTGGTGCGGTTATACACCGAAACTTGGAAGCCGCGGCTTTCCACATTGAGCACAAGATTCTGACCCATAACGGCCAGACCGATCAGTCCGAAATCACTTTTCTTTTCCATGGCGGTATCCCGCTTGTCGCGGGGCCGCTGCATTAGCGATCACCGGGAAAAAAGCAAACCCAATCTGTGAGACAGCGAGCGCACGCTTCTATTTGGAAGTCTTGTTCCAGTAAATGATGATATTCTTGGTGGCGCGCCCGGCGGCGATGAGGTCGAGCCTTCCGTCGCCGTCCAAATCGGCGGCCTTCATGTCTTCACAGGCCATCGTGTTGTCATCGATCACCGAGTGGAGCTTCCAGACCGTTCCATCCTCATCGGCAGGAACATAGAGCCGAATGCCCACTTTTTTGTCCTTTTTGGAGGGATTACGCCATCCAGCGGCCACTTGGTCATAGCCGAGTCCTAAAAAGTCGCCGGTGACCAGCGCGTGTCCTTGTTGTAAGGAGTCATCGATTACGAGGCGATCTTGAGACCATAATCCCTTTTCTGTTTCCGGATTGATGACGACTTGGTTCCCATGCATGGGTTCGATGGTGGTGATGAATCTTTTTCCGTTTGGGAGTTTGCCAAGACGGACTTCGCCCGCGCCCTCGCTGGTAATGGGCTTGGCGGTCCATTGTTCTTTTCCTGAAGGCGAGAGAAGATGAACTCCTTCCTTGCAGGCAACGAGGATGCTTTCGTTGCCGGAGTCATCCCACTTCACGGGGTCGAAGTTGTGAGCGAGGTGGAAGCCCTTATGAATGAGGAAAGTTTGCCAGTCCTTGGCGGGATCTATTTCGGGGCGGTAGCCGAGGAAGTTGATTCCTTCGCCTTCTCCTTTGATATTGCCGGGTCCATGAAGAGGAAGGACTGCTAGAAAATGGCGACGATTTTTTTCCGCGACCCAGTGCATGCGGTGGACCGTGGGCTCATGATGAAGTTTGTTGGCGGAGCGAGGCGCGAAGCAATCAGCGTGTTCGTTGAGCGAGAATACGGCGCCGCTGGTCTTGGTGTCACCGGGATTCCATTCTCCGCCCACCACGATCTCGGCTTTACCATCGCCCGTGATATCCTTGGCACAGAGGCAGACATGATCCTTCTTGGTCAGCTTTCCGGTGAGTTCGTGCATTTCCCAATCGGGTCCACGGTAGGCGACGGTGCGTTGCGAATCTGCTAAGAGGATGTCCAACTTTCCATCGCCATCGACATCGGCCACCGCGAGCCCATAGCCCACCGTGATTTTATCATCGATTGTTTGCGCTTCAAAAACGGCCTTTGGTAAGGCGAGCATGGGGAGGGCGAGGAGGGCGGATAGAGTGAGTGATTTCATGATTAGGGGAGGTTGATCTTCAAGCGGATGAATTTTTTCGGCAAATCAGCAATGGGAGTGACGCTGCGGATGGTGACCGTTTCGGTGCCATCTTCATTTGAAACAGAGGTAACATATTCAGATCCAGTGTCAGCCCAGTTGTCGAGGTCGGAGGAGAGCTGGACTTGATAGAGGATATCATCGGCTCCCAAATTGCGGCGGTAGGAGAAGGTTAGGAATTCTGTTGTTCCACCATTTCCATCATCAAAGGTTCCAGTTCCTAGGGTGGCTCGAGCTTCAGGGCTGGGACCGGCGTCTCCAGCAGTTGAACCAAGCGCGTATTCTAGAAGGGCGTTGAGTCCGTCTCCATCGGCATCAGCCATTGGATCTCCTAAGAAGGTCTCGGCGTCGCTTCCGCCGGGGGTGCCGTTGAGGGCGGTGCTGCTGCGCCAGTTCGAGGCGAGCGAGTGGAGAGGGGATATTTCGGGCGCGATCAGGGTGAGGGTGAATCCGTCGCCATCGGCTGCTCTAGGCCATGGATCTACGTCGTTGTATGTGAAACGTTGGGCATCGGCTCCCAGTCCGTTGATGAAGGCAAGTTCCTCGCCGTCGTTGCTCAGGCGGGAACGGTAATCACCCGGAGCGATTCTCATGTCAGCTGTATTGTAGACGGTGGCGAAGGCGATGAGATCTTTTACGATGACGATGCGCTCGCCGGGCGCAAGGGACTCACCCAGTGGAAAGGTGTAATCGATGCCCGCGAAGGTCGATAGCGAGAGGTCGATAGAGTGGGAGTCGTTGAGATTTAGGAGTTCGATGAACTCGGTGTTCTCGTCCATGCCGACAGGGTTATACATGATCTCGGAAATGACGATGTTGGTGGAGTCGGCGATGGGTCCGACGAAATAGGTTCCGTCGGTGACTGCGGACCAAGACGTGCCGCTTCGAACACGGGCTTTCACGATCGCGCCCGCAGAGATCGGGATAGTGCCCCCGCTGTTCACTGCGGTAGCATTTGGAGAAATGGCACCTCCATCGAGGCGAGGGTCGCTGCCATCAGTGGTGTAATAAATGGTGGTGCTGCCCGTAACGGTGAGGGTTGAACCTAAGGGGATGAGACCTTCGACTTGAGAACTTCCTCCGACAAGGTAGGTAGGGGCGTCGAGGGTGAGCAGAGTGAGGTTGTTGAGCACGTTGTTAGTGCGGACCGGGAAGTAGCTCGTGTTGAGGCGGTTTTGCTCAGTGAGCCATTCGGCGTCGCGGGTGTATGGGGTGGCTCGGCGGTGGTCGCCCCAGCGTGCGGACTCGGCAATGATGGCTCGGTCGATGTCGGTTACGTAGCGTTCCCAGCGGGCTGCGGTCTTGGTTGGGGTGAGAGCTCCGTTTCCGTAGAAATGCTTCTGCAAGCGGTCGGCGAGACGGATTTTGTATTCGTCGTTTGATTCCAAGATGCCGCGCACTCCCATGGGGTCGAGAGGGATGCTGGTGGAATTTTGGCTTTCGAGACAGCGCTCTCCGTCCCAGGAATAGAGATCCCAAGGGGCCATCTGCTCGGGCATGCCGGAAGGGAAGGGGCCTCCGCCCGCAGCGCGCCAGTTGCCACTTGTTTTGAGATCTTGATTGGATCCGTAGCGATTGATCAGTTGGTAATCGATATACTGGTTGATATTGATGACCTGTTGAATGTTCTGCCAGTCAGCGCTATTGACCACCCCACTGATTTGGTTCCAAGCGGTGCTGTTTCCATCGGTGTATTGTGAACCATTTCGAGCATCGAGAAGGTCGGCGTCGCCCCCATTGTGCCCTGCGTAGTGAGAGGCATCCCCCCGTTCGCAAATATTATGAAGTCCCCAGTAGAGGCCATTGACAAAGACGTGGGCCATGAAGCCCTCGCCTGCTGCGGAGTGGCCCATGTCGAGCATGCTTTGACGCATCCACTGGTCACGGATCATGGAGCCACGGCCGCGCTGGCCGGAATCGCGGTGAATCCATGAATTATTGTATCCGGCACGGAGCGCGATGACGTTGTATTCGTCTACTGCGGAGCCTGGGAAAAGCGGCTCTTTGAGTTTGTTGACGCCATATCTCTCGCGGAAGCGGAAGCTCAGTGAGTGTTTCGGGCTACTGCTGGGGTTCCGGCTGGCTCCTCCCTGAACCCGGAGTCCGCAGTTCTCTTGCCAGTCACTACGCGTGTCCGTTTCTGCCGGGATGAACTCAGCACTGCAGGCTCGTTCCCAAGCAAATCCCTTATTGCCGGAGTTGGTATAAATGCCGTTGGAACCACTAAAATCGTCGCGATTCATGACGATGGAAATGGTGGGGATATCCCGCATTCCCTCGAGCATCGTTTTTGCAGTTGAGGTGGCATGCCCAGTCGCGGTGGTAGTTTCTTGGGAGACCTCGGAATCCATGTCATAATCGCCTGAAGTGAGGTTGCCCCATCCTGCGGGTTGGCTTTGCTGCAGGAAGGGGAGATTGAGTCCGCTTGTGTCGATGCCGTTGGATGCCGCGCCATCGATATCGAGAAGGAAATAGCTGTTGCAGTCTACGTTCGTGGGCACGAGCCCGACCTTCACCGCGGCCGCCCGGATCGCGGTGGTTCGGTTTAAGGCGATCGGAATGGAATAGGTTTGAGCACTTGCGCCGGGGTTTCCCAATTCATCGATGGGGAAGGTGCCATCGGTGGTGTAGTAAATAGTCGCTCCGAGAGTGGCGGTGGTGATTTCCACATTGATGGCAGTTTGATAGTACCCTCGTTTTAAGCTGAACTTCGTATCAGCGACGCGGGCTTGACCATTGGTGTCATTGTCATCTCCGGGAGTGGGAGATTCGAAGTAAACGGGAAGTTCGCTGACCGGGTGTAAGCCGTAGGAAATATCATCGTCTTGGGTCGGGTAATTCATGCCACCGCTGGCGAACTCCGAGGCCACGGCAAACATGGGATCGACGAGGGCGAGGTAGTCTCCACCTTTAGATAGCTTGAAGTTGGTGTGAAGGTTTCCATTGGCATCCGGAATGCCGTTACCGGAAGCATAAACGATAATGAAGCCGTTCTGGGGGACCGTTGTTCCGGCGGGAAAAGCCCACCGGGTCAAATTAGCGGATTCATCAGTGAGGAACCAGCCATCGAGAGGAAGAGGCCCGCTACTGCGATTGGCAATCTCGATCCAGTCATCGGTGCGCCCGCTGACCTGATTCGCGATGGGAAACCAAGCATTCTGATTATTCGAAAGGCCACCGTCATTGGCGGCCAGGAACTCATTGATGACAAGGTCGCGGACTTCCAAGGTGGTGAATGCTTCGGTAGGCGCAGCCCAAACCTGGCCCCCTCCGTTGATCGCGAGGCTGCGAAAATAGTATGTTGTCAGGGAATTTAAATTCGCAAGATTGGTCTCAAAGGAGCCGTTTTGTGCTCCAAGCGTGATTAAATTATCCCATGCGTCGGTGCTTGTTCCTCCGTCGTTATCGCCCCAGTAAAGAGTCACAACGGGGGGAGATCCTCCGGTGTTAGTTACCTCTCCAGCCACTCTTGCCGATGTTCCCCTGACATTGCTGGCAGGGGAATTATCAATGCTGGAAGGGAAGATGGCATTGGTGGTAAAGGTCTCAGAGGAGGGTGCCCAATCTGTCCCGGCGGAATTCTCGGCATAGCTGCGGAAGAAATAATTGCTCGAAGGTGACAGGCCGGTGACGTCGGTGACGAAAGAGGCGGTCTCGTTTCCGAGATCTACCGAACTGGTCCAGTTCCCGGGGGTGGTGCCACCATCGGTGGTTCCATAGAAAATGGTGATGAGAGGAGCGGCTCCTCCGGTATCAGTGACGATGCCATTGAGCGTGGCACTGGTCGCTTCGACATGGGTCGCGGCAGAGTTGGTCACCGTGGGCGGATTGGCGGCGGCCACAGCGGCTTCGACGACGATGGAATCGATATCGCAGTCGCCTGACCCTTGGCCTCCGCTATACCAGTAAAAGGTGACCGTTGTATCTCTCAGTCCCTGGTATTTGGTATCTGTGAGTGCAAGCCCAACCGAGGTGAATGTGGGACGTGCAGGACCATTTGCACTGTAGAGAAGTCCGGTGTCCAAGCTCGTGCGAAATGCGAGCCATCGTTGGGCGCTTCCTTCCGTTGCCCGGCTGAAGTCGAATCTGACGTCTGTTAGATTGATCGTGGTGCTTGAATCAATCGTGATGGTAAACGAGTGAATTCCCTGCGTAGGTGGGGCACTTCCCAACGCGGGAGGGGTTCCGTTGGCTAGAGAAGGCCCATTAAATTTTCCGACGGGGGCGGAAGCCCGTCCGGTATTGCCATTTCCATCTCCCGTGATTTTTCCGCCGCCTGCGATACTCCAGTCTGAGATCGTAATGCCATCGCCGATAACGAGATCATCAGTTGTTGAGTTAAAGGAACCTCCCGTTGAGAAATCAACTCCGATAACTGGTGTCGCGTATGTTGGAGGATAGCAGGCGCTCGCTACAGCCATGAAGTAAGCGAAGGATCGGAGAGAGGTGGAAATCATATAGAGCGGGGAGGGGGGGTAAAAAAGACCACTTCAAGAGTGCGGGAGCGGTTTTGGAAATCAAGTGCTGAAGATCAGCGGCCTATCGAATAATTTGCTGATATAGGCGAGGCAGCGCAAGCGAGGAAATTTATCGGAGTTCAGGAAAATCGAAGATCGGAAGCCTGAAGGGAGATCCGTTTGCCGACGCTCTGCAAGGAGTAGGCTACTCTTCCTCTTTCTATCCTTCCGGGCTTACCTTAGAGTCACGAAGAAACGATGATGCTAACCAATCCAGTAAATATCAGCTTCCAGATTCCTCCGGCCGATTCGCTTGCTCGGGAGGAAATCTTGGGCAAACTTCGTTTTCTTTCCGACCATGTGGAGCTTTCATGGCGATTGAAGGGCAATGTGTTCTCCGGTGGAAAAGGGAAGATGCAAGTGATCGATCTTCTCTATGGTGAGATCGAACATGTGGACCTCGTGAAAAAATGGTTCAAGATTCGCCAGATTGTCTTTCGCGTGTCTGATCCTCGCCTTTTAGCGGGAATTCCTGCAGCAGAGATGGGAAAGCTTACGATGATCATCGATGATCGCTCGCGCGAAGAGGCCAAAAAGCTTCATGGCTTGATCGATTTCAAACGGTCGATTTTTCTTTTCGACGCTCAGGAAGAGCGGCTGAAGGCGATGCGTAAGGAAGATTAATTCCCCTGCACCATGATGGTGATCATGCGGGTGTGGGGCTGGTCCCGATGCTCAAAGAGGAAAAGGCCCTGCCAGGTCCCGAGGGTCATTTGTCCACTGATAATCGGGATCACTTCGCTGGTGCGGGTGAGGACCATACGGATATGGGAAGGCATGTCATCGGGGCCCTCGTCGGTGTGGATGAAATAGGGGGTATCCTCAGGGACAAGGTGGTCGAAGAAGTTCTCGAGGTCCGTGCGCGCACTTGGATCCGCATTTTCCATGATCACCAGACTGGCGCTGGTGTGCTGGACGAAGATGGTCACCGTGCCTGTTTCGATCCCGGACTCGGAAACGACGGACGCGACTTGTCGGGAAATCTCGTAGGTTCCCTTTCCCGAAGTGCGGACCGAGAAGCTGGCCGGATGATTTGCCACGATTCGAGAAGGGCTTATTCTCCGCTCTTTGGCACCGCAGAATAGCCAGGGTGAGCCAAGGGAGTGATTTTAAGATCGAGAAGTTGCGTGCCGCGGAGGACACGCAGGTTGGTTTCTTGACCTGGAAGAAGATAGTAAAATGCGTTGATCGCGGAGGAGTAGGTCGTGATGGACCATTCACCGAGGCTGATAAGAATATCACCTTTTTTCAGTCCGACCTTAGCGGAGGGAGATTCAGGGCGAATGCCCTCCACGGCGGGAATGGGATTCAAGTGGTCAAGATGCAGGCCAAGCCAGCAGCGCCTCAGGGACTTATTGGTCCGGTAGTCGGTGAGGTTCCGTTTGATAGCCTCGATGGGGAGGGCATAGACGCCATTGCCAAAATCGGGCGTCGGTTGGTGAGCGATTGCCACCAAATCTCCTACTTCATTGTAGAGAGGTTGACCCGGTTTTGGAAGAGCAGCACTGCAGTGGACGCGAAGGAAGCTGAGTGGTAATTGGCGCTCGTGAAAGGAAGTCTCCCAGCTCACAACGCGGCAGATCGCTCCGGACTTGTTCGGCTTCCAGTAAAGTGCGCTGCCAGGCTCTAGCTTTTTGGAAGAGCCCAAGGCCGGAATTTTTTGAACGATCGGCCCCTTGAGAATGGTGCAGCGGGACTGGGGGTCCTGCGCGATTAGAGAAAATGCGAGATTGTTTGCGCTTGCCTTAGAGGCATCGGCTCCCACGATTCCTACGGTGACGTAGTGGCCCTTGGTATCGACGGGCAGGGCAATGACCTGGCTATCAGGGCCTCCTTCTTTTTCCGGGGGGAGAGTGAGGGTGATTCGAGCGAAGGAGGCTTGAGAGAAAAGGGCAGCGACCATGAGGCCGCGGCAAAATTTGGAGAAGGTCATGAATGAAAAAGTAGATTAGAATTCTCGCTTTGTGTCCTGTCGAGAGCGGAAGTTGCTGCCATCTTCAAAATCGACAGCAGGGAGAGGCTCTGCAGAATCTCGCTCATAGGAGGCAGGTGCGATGTTTTGTTCAACTTCTGGTCCGGAAATCGAGGAATAAACAACAAAGGTAATAGTCAGAGTCACGTAAGCGACCCCTGCACCAGCGACCCATTTGATAGAGCCCAGCTCGCGAAACCATGTGCCGACGCGTTCACTGAGGAGGCTGAGGGACGATTTCTTAAGAAGCTCCTGGCGTTGGCGTTGCTGGAACTCTTTGAGGAAGTCTTCGAAATATCCATCGCGGGGAGTCTCATAGCGCTTCAAGCTGATGACTTTTCGGATCTGGTCTGTGTTATTCACGATAAAGCTATTTATTTCTCTTAAAATTCAAGGGAAACCATGAAGATCTTAGCGAACATACTCCTGCAAGTGGCCCTGCAGCTGTTTGTGTGCGTAAAACAATCTGGAGCGAACTGTCCCCTCCGTCACGCCAAGAATTCTGCTGATTTCAGCGTGGGGAACTCCTTGAATGTCGAACATGGTAACAACTGCTCTGTGGTCTTCTGACAGCGCCTGTAGCGCTTCGTTCATTTTTTTTTGAAGTTCATTGACGTTGCTTTGGTGGCGTGGGTTGGAAGCGTGTCCCAAATCGACCATAGCGTCGTTGTTTTGAATGCCTGAATCCACGTTATCAAGGCTCAAAGCGCTCCGCCGTTTCCTCTTTTTTAGGAAATTGAGAGTCATATTGGTCGAGATGGAATAAATCCAAGTATAAAAGGTCGATTTTCCACGAAATCGCTTCAGTGAGCGGTAGGCTTTTGCAAAGATATCCTGCAAAAGGTCGTGAGTATCCTCCTTGTTCGCCGTCATGTGGTAGACCATGCCGTAGAGTTTGGGGGAATACTTGACGACGAGGTCATCGAATGCACGCGTGTTCCCGTCCTGTGCGCGGCGGACGAGTTCGTGATCGGGGTCGGTTTTTTCTTCTTGGGACATGGGTGGGGCGAACCGGGAAAACGGATGGCAGGGGAAATTCTCCGTCGCTCGTAGATGAGAGACACGTGAATTGCTGACTTGTTCAATTTGTGCGTTCAATGATGACGCCGACCCAATCGGTCTCGGGTAGGATGCGCTTATCAAGTTCCACGCGGACTCGATCTACCGGGAATGAAGAAAGGATGTGGGAGGCGATATCTTGGGCGAGAGTTTCGATGAGTTTACGCTCGCCGCTTGCCGCCAGCGCACGCACCTGATCCGCTACTTCCTTGTAGTCCACGGTGCCTTCAATCACATCGCTCTTCGGAAATGGCGGGACTTGTAAAGTTAGATGGACTCTGAGGCTCTGAGGCTCGGCTCGTTCCTCGGCAGGAACTCCGATATGACAATCGAGTTGCAGGCCCTTGATGATGATTTGATCTCCCACGGGTTGAAGCTAAGCGCGGGTCGGCTGGGTCTCAAGCCATTCCCGGAAGGCAGTGAGATCGTGGAAAAGGTGAGTGGGCTCAGCCTTTTCGAGACGGACTTGGGGATCGTATCCCGTGGTCACCGCGACGGAGGCGATTCCTCCATGGTGGGCGGTATCGATATCGTGGACCATATCTCCAACAAAGGCGGTGCGAGAAGGATCGAGGTCGTGGCGGGTTAGTATATCCCCAATCCGGTCGCGCTTATCGATGACCCCGGCATAGATTTCTTCAAAGAAATGGTTCATTTTTAGCTCCTTAGCTTGTTTGGCAAAGATGCTTGCGTCCATGCTCGAGAGGACAATACAGCGAATTTTCTGTCCCGCGCACCACTCCATCATCTCACGGGCGTGAGGAAGGACGGTGACCTGCTCTGGCGATTGATGGAAAGCGGAGCGAAAGGTGTCCTCGAGGCTGGCGATTGGGACTCCGGGGAGAACTTCTTCGTAAAACTCGGGATAGGGGAGGCGAAAGCGATCGCGGAATTCCGAGAGCTCCATCGCGAGAGCCCCATTTTCTTCAAGCACCGCATTGGTGGCGAAGAGGGTGGGAGGGAGGTCGTTGACCAGTGTGCCGGACCAATCGAAGAGGAGATTCTGATACATAAGTGATGTTACCCGAGCGTCATTCTGAGCTTGGTGATGTTTTCTTCGCCGAGCTCCGACTGGAGTTTGCGCAGAAGTTGCGGCTTGAGCTGCTCGAGGTGAAAACGCATCGCAGGTTGCAGAACTTTGAGCGTGAGGCAGCCCTTTCGGAGGGAAACAGGCTCAGTCTGGCTGGCAATAGCGTCTCCGGCGAGGGATTTCCAAGCTTCTTTGACGCGGTCCTCATCAAGTCCGCCACGCATGCCCACGCTCTCGAGGATATCCTCAATGAAGGTAGAGGCATCAGAGACGTTCCGATTGAGATCAAGAGGAAAATGTCCCCCGATCCAGTCGCGCATGAAATGCGAACGGATTTTTTGCGGGCTGGCTTTTTTTCCCGAGCCCGACTTTCTCATTTGGAGGCGGCTATTCGCCGTCGTCGCCGATCGCCTCAACAGGGCAACCTTCCATGGCTTCGACGCATTGTTCTATTTCCTCTTCGGTCTCCGGTTGCTTGAAGACGTAGGAATACCCTTCATCATCAGAACGTTGGTAGTTAAGAGGGGCGGTTTCACGGCAGAGATCACAATCGATGCACTGGGAATCGACGTAATATTTGCCTCCTACATTCTCCGGATTTTTGTCTTCGAGATCAGCCATGGTGGTAGGACCAAAAAAATCGCCCAGAGAGGCCCAAGATGCAAACTCTTTTTCCCCGCCCTTTCGCGCTTTGCAAGGTGACCTCTCCTCTGTTAGTTGTCTCTCGCACCCAGAAGATAATGAAACCTGATTCAAATACCGAAGCTGAAGACGATTATTGGGATCTTGGCGACGAGGAAAAAGTTCCGCTCGTTCCTGCGTCTCGCGCTGATAAGAGCGCCGAATCGAGCAAAGTCTCCTTCGGGCAGGACGGAGAATTTGAGGGCTCGGGCGAGGAGAATGAGCCAGAAGACGAGAAGGTTGATGATTCTTCCGAGAACGAGAAGGTTGATGATTCTTCCGAGAACGAGGTGGTTAAAGACGCTTCCGGGGACAAGAACGAAGAGGTGTCCGACCTAGCGGGTGAAAACCAAGGAGGAATTATAAGCTACCTGGTAAACGCCGTTTCCTGCCTCTCTACTGTGGAAAAAGTGTCTCTCCTTTCGGTGTTGATCATTCTTTTCGGAGCCGCTTCTTGGGGGGTTTCCAGCTATTACGAGAACGCTCCTGAGCCAGAATTGGTTCTCTTCGATGAAGATTTCCCCATCGAAGGCATCTATGCTGCAGTCGCCGAAATCGAAACCTATTGGCGCAAGCCGGTCCGGACGGGTGAGGACGCTGACCACGGGGTCCAGCTCAAAGCCCGTTTGATTCCTTGTGCTCGGATTAAATTGACCGGATCGGGAACCGCCGCGCTCGCTGTCTCGTTTCGCAATAGTAAGCAAGAATTGATTGGTGACCCCATTTCCCTGGATGTCAAAAATGGCATGTTCAAAAAAACGGGAAGTGCCGAAATTACCCTTACCTCGACTGCGGGCTTTGAGAATCCCTCAGAAATCAATGCGTATATCAACGAGGATATCGACCCTTGGTCGGTTCTCTTTGTTGAGGGTGCGCCTGGAACCAACCCTTCTTACAAAGAAGAAGATAATGAACTTGCTAAGGTCCGTATTTCAAACGTCAACCGTGACTAACTACTAAACAACATGTCTGAAGCTCCTGCTCCTCTCGTGCCGCTTGAAGGCTGGCACGTCCTCCACCTATTTTATCAAATCGACCACGGTCAATGGAATCTCCTCTCAGGGGCCGAACAACGTGAGGCCAAGACGCGACTCACTGAGCTTGTCCAAGAGATCCGTTCTCATCCTGACACCCAACTTCTGATCTTCTCTATCGCCACGCCCAAGGCGGACATTGGATTCATGCTTCTTACTCCCGATTTGCATGATGCCACCTACTTCGAAAAGCGGCTCACCCTCTCTCTTGGAGTCGATGTCCTTGCGCCGAGTTATTCCTACCTCTCGCAAACCGAGCGCTCGGAATACACCACCTCTCGTGAGGTGTATGGCAAAGACACCCTCGTGGATGAAGAAGGGATGATCGAGGGCACTCCCGAATTTGAGGAAAAGCTCAATGAGTTCGACGAGCGTATGAAGCACTACCTCAAACATCGTATGTATCCAGTTCTTCCGGATTGGCCCGCTATTTGCTTCTACCCAATGTCGAAGCGGCGTGCCTCACACGATGACTACAACTGGTATTCGCTCCCATTCGAAAAGCGTGCTCAGCTCATGAAAGGGCACGCCAAGACAGGGCGGAAATATTCCGGCAAGATTCTCCAACTCATCTCTGGTTCCACTGGACTCGATGAGCACGAATGGGGTGTCACCCTGCTCGCGCATGACACCTACCAAATCAAATCCATCGTCTACGAAATGCGCTTCGATGAAGTCTCTGCCCGCTACGCCGAGTTTGGGGATTTCTACATCGGGATGCAACTTCCTCTCGACGAACTGTTCACCGTGGTGTGTCTTTAGGTAATGCGGTTCATTCTTCTGTTACTTGCCTGCGGCCTAACATCCTGTGGCTCGAATTATCACGTCGATTACCGAAAGGCGGTGCAGAACTTTAAACAAGGAGACCGTCCTACAGGTCCTTGGAAGGGGGCTTGGAAAAGCGAGGTGAATGGGCACAAGGGCCCGCTTTGGTGTCTTGTCACGCAAGATCCCAAGGAACCTGATACTTGGACCTTCCGCTACCGTGCAGGCTGGGGAGTTCTCCAATTTGGCGACTACAAGCATCCTGTCAAAACTACCCTTCAAGCGGACCATTCCCTTCCCGTGGATGATAAAATGGAGCTGCCAAACAATTACGGCACGTATGCCGTGAGGGGCAAACTCACTCCCAAGGAATTCAAGTTCCGCTTTGAAGGAGACGGGGACAAGGGGACAATGACCCTTGCCCGTCCCAAGTGAAATTTTTCCCATGAATAAGCTCGACGAAATTGTCGCCTACAAAAAGCAGGAGATCGAACATCTCATCCCTCTCACGAATAAGCTCAAAGCATCTGCGCTGATGCGCAATGACTTCGGTGGCTTTCGTTCTGCGCTTGAGCGCGGCGAAGGAAAACTAGGCGTCATTTCGGAGGTGAAGAAGGCCTCGCCGTCTGCCGGTGTTATCGATCCCAACTTCGATCCCGTCCGCCAAGCCCAGCGCTATATCGATGGCGGTGCATCCTGTATGTCCATCCTCACCGATGAGAAATTCTTCCAGGGGCACCTTTCTTATCTCACACAGATCTCCAAGATTTCTCCCATCCCGCTTCTTCGAAAGGATTTCACGGTCCATGAATGCCAGATCTACGAAGCGATTATTTCCGGGGCCGATGCGATTCTCCTCATCGTGGCTTGTCTCGATGACGATCTCCTCAAGCATCTCTACGAAACGGCCAAGGACTTCCAACTCGACGTCCTCGTGGAAGTTCACGACCTCCCTGAAATGGAGCGCGCCCTCGACCTCGGTGCTGATCTTATTGGGATCAACAACCGGAACCTCAAAACCTTCACCACGGATCTCACCACGACTGAATCCCTTGCAGATGAGGTGCCGGCTGATGTTATTCTCGTCTCCGAATCTGGCCTGAAATCTCCTCAAGATGCTCAGCAGGTCCTCGATTACGGGGCCAATGCTGTCCTCATCGGCGAGGCCCTCATGCGCGCCGATAATCCCTCGCGTGAAATCGAAAAATACCTCGCCTTGGAGGCGAGCGTCTTAGAAGAGGGGCTTTGATAATTTTTCCGCAATGGAGAAACTTGTCGGATAAATATGACCGTCCGAATTCTCCTCTCGCTCGCTCTCAGCCTTCCGGCTCTCGCCGATCATCACGAAGGCACCCACGACTCCCTGCCAAACGTGCTCTGCATCATGTCGGACGACTATGCTGCGCATGGTATCTCCGCTTATGGAAGCCGCCTCGCCGAGATCGCTCCGACGCCCAATATCGATCGTCTCGCCGAGGAAGGTGCTCTTTTTAAGAATGCCTTCTGCACCAACGCGATCTGCTCACCTTCTCGCGCCTGCGTTCTCACGGGGCAATATAATCATACCAATGGGCCCTCGATCTCCCGGGCAGCGTCACTCCGGGGAAACAGACCCTAGCGATCGAATTCGGTAAAGCCGGCTACCACACCGCCATGATTGGGAAATGGCATCTCAAGGCCGAACCATCGGACTTCAATTACTACTCCGTCCTCGCTGGACAGGGTTCCTATTTCGATCCCGAGTTCCGCATCCGCGGTGATAAGCCATGGAAAAAACACCATCAAATATAAGGGGGAATACTCCACCGATGTTATCACCGACATCACTCTCGACTGGCTCAAAGAAGGCTTGAATCAGGAAAAGCCCTTCTTCCTCATGCACCACTACAAAGCCCCGCATGACTACTTTCAGAATGCCCTGCGCTACGAAGACTACCTCAAGGAGGTGGATATACCCGAGCCCTCCTTGGGATCCGTCGTCGCTAGAGACCTTTGAGATTTTAACCGCCTCTCTGCATTCGTGCGGTGAGGCGGTTTTTTTATTTCTTCCAGCGGAGCTCTGTTTGACACTTCGCCTCGATGCATCCGCTCATTCAAGCTGCCGACGACCTTCGAGAGGAATTACGGGGGCTCACCTTTCCCGAGCCCGTTTATACGACCTACAATCCCCTGGAGTATGCTTGGGAGCGGCACTGCGACTATCTCACGCGCTTTGGAAGTGGGAAGAAGAAGGTCCTTTTTCTCGGGATGAATCCCGGGCCCTACGGGATGGCGCAAACGGGTGTGCCTTTTGGAGAGATTCCCCACGTGCGCGATTGGATGGGGATTTCCGGTTCTGTGGATAGACCGGATCCCGAGCACAAGAAACGTCCGGTGACTGGATTCGATTGCGAGCGTTCCGAGGTATCGGGGCGGAGGCTATGGGGGCTTTTTGCTGACGTTTTCGGGACAGCGGATTCCTTTTTCCAGGATCACTTTGTCACCAATTTCTGCCCTTTGGTCTGGATGAAGGACACGGGAGCCAATCTGACGCCGGATAAGCTACCAAAGGATTGCATGGTGCCGGTGAAGGCAGCTTGTCTCGCCCATCTGAAGAAGGTCATAGAAGTTCTTGAGCCCGATCACCTGATCGGGGTGGGTGCCTTCGCAGAGAAGCAGCTAGGAACCGCAAGCGACGGCTCTCATAACTTGGGGAAGATCTTGCATCCCTCCCCGGCTTCCCCGGCGGCGAACCGGGATTTCGTAGGAACGGCAACGAAGCAGCTGAAGGAGCTGGGCTTGCTTTAGCTTTAGTCTTCGTTGCGGCCGCGGTCGTGATCGATTCGGAAAGAGCGATTGCGGAGACGGGAATTTTGAAGACTCGAGATGACACTATCGGCGTGGGTCGATTCGACATCGACGAGAGTGTGCTTCGGGAAGATGCGGATGCGTCCGAGGACGCCGTCCGGGAGTTCGCACTCGCGGTAGATCATGCCGGCGATATCACCAGGCATGACGCTCTGCGCCTTGCCGACGGTGAGGAAGAGAGTGGACATCTTAGCGCTGCCCGGCCCTTTCGCTTTATCACTTCGCTCAAAGCGGTTACGTTCACGCGGCTGGTCGCGGTCACCCCGATCACGCCTATCGCTACGGTCGTTACGATCATTCCTCTTACCACGGTCACGCCCGGAACGCTCGTTTGAGAAGGGTTCGTTCTTGTCATTATCCTCCGCGATGAACTGGCCTTCACGGCCGCTAGTTTCGCGGATGAGGGTGATAAGTGCATTGGAGATATCGGTCGCGGTGTGACCTTGCTCGAGAAGGCGGTCAAGATAGGGCTGGTAGCTTTTGTAGTCGCCGGCTTCCAGTCGCTCCTGGATCGTCTCGAAGAGTTGGTCGGCACGGCGTCCCTCGACTTGCTCGCGGGTGGGGATGCGCTCGCGGCGAATGGGCTGACGAATATATTTTTCGATCGTCTGGAGGCGATAGATGTCGCGGCCGAAGACAAAGTTGACGGCTTTGCCGTCGCGCCCTGCACGACCGGTGCGGCCAATGCGGTGGACGTAGTCTTCGGGGTCTTGTGGGAGCTCAAAGTTCACGACGAGTTCGACATCATCGATGTCAAGTCCGCGAGCGGCGACATCGGTAGCGACAAGGATCTCGACGGTTCCCTCACGGAACTTGGCGAGGACGCGCTCACGCATGGACTGCGTAATATCGCCGTGGAGGCGGTCTGCGGTGAAGCCACGGGCGAGGAGAGACTCGGTGAGGTCATCAACGACGCGCTTGGTATTACAGAAGATGAGGGAAAGCTTGGGTTGTTCGATGTCGATGATGCGGGAGAGCGCCTCCACCTTCGAGCGGCCGCGGACCTCGTAGCAAGACTGGTCGATGCTGGAGACCGTGAGAGCCTTGCGCTCGATCTCGATGAGCTCGGGCTCATTACCGAATTTTTCGATGAGGCGACGCACGCCTGGGTTCATAGTGGCGGAGAAGAAGAGAGTCTGACGGTTCTTGGGCAGGACTTTGAGCATGTCTTCCATCTCCTCGCGGAAGCCCATGTCGAGCATGCGGTCGGCTTCGTCCAGAATGACCGTTTTGATGTGACTTGGATCAAAACTTTTTCGGCGGAGGTGATCTAAAAGGCGGCCCGGGGTGCCAACGACGATGTGGGTTCCTTTTCGAAGAGCACGCAGCTGTCGATCGATCGGGGCTCCACCATAGACGGGCATGGAGCGAATATTTCCTAAAGCGGAACCGAGCTTGAAGACTTCCTCGCAGACCTGAACCGCGAGTTCGCGGGTGGGGCAGACGATGAGAGCCTGCGGCTTCATCAGTGTGGCATCAATCTGCTGGAGCGTAGGCAGGGCAAACGCGGCAGTCTTTCCGGAGCCGGTTTGAGAGAGCCCAATAATGTCCTTACCCGCAAGGGCAAGGGGGATGGTCTTTGCCTGAATAGGGGAAGGTTGTTCGAAGCCCATTTTTTCAACGGCTTCGAGAAGGGGCCCGGAAAGTCCGAGTTCAGAAAAGGGAAGAGTGTCCATCGGTAACTTCGCAGTGGTCTGCGAAGTTCCCTCTTTCAGTGAATTCAGGCTGATAGCAAGAACAGAATGCCTTGGGTATGAATCACTTCTTACGCCAAAGCAGGAACAGAATGCCACAAATACCGCCCAAGAAGGTAGTGGATAGCTCGGGGACATTTTTCACTTCAGAGGACGGAGCTTGGGCTGTCGCTTGAGTCGCGGAGGCTAAAAGAAGGTAACTTAACGTAAGAATTTTCATCGTTGTTGGGGGGGGGAGGTTAAATCTTAGTGAATAAGTTTAACCTATGAGTAAGGCACTACTACAGAGTGTTTTGGAGTTCAATGAATATTTGAATTTCCTGGCATGTTTTGGGTGTAAGTCTCTTAGCGTTGGAAGGCTTTGAGTCTAAAGATCTCGGTTGCATTGACGGGAGCTGCACTGCGATAGCTCAAAGAGCTCGTGCCGTCGGCATAGAAGACTTCGTCTAGGAGGGGATACCCAGCTCCCGTGGGTTGCCAACTCCCGTTTCCTGTTTCGATTAAGATGAAGACATCGTCAGCAGCGAGGGATCGACGATAGCTGAGTTCGGCATAGCCGCCTTCCGTGATCGTCAAGGTCAGGCCTCCAGGTGCAGCGTAAGCGATGAGGTTCGGGATGCCGTCTCCATCGTCGTCGCCATTAGGATCACCAGCGAAGGTCGTCGATTCACCTTCTCCAGGCGAGCCGCCACTGGAAACGCCGGCGCGCCAGCTCTCGGGGAGAGTCGGGTCAAGGAGAGAGTCGGGGACCACGACGTAGACGAGGCTGCGATTACCGCCATCAGAGACGGTGGGCCAAGGAAGGTCGGTTTTGTATTCAAAATCCCGAATGGAAGTGCCTGCGCCCATCGAGAGCTTCAGTCGTTCTCCGCCGTTTGAGAGATTTTTGTAGAAGGTGCCGATGACGAAGTCCGGGGTCGTGACAAATCCGTAGCGGAGATTGAAGGCTGATTCCTTAGCGACCACGACAAGGCGTTCGCCGGGAGCGATGGTCATTTTGGTGCTATTGATGAAGTCGAACTCGATTCCCTTGGTGAAACGCACGTTGGTGAGATCCAGCGGGGTGGAGCCGATATTCATGAGCTCGATCCACTCGAAGTCGCTCTCTTCCAAAGTCGGGTCGAGTGCGAGTTCTTCGGGGGTGGGATCGTTTGGATGATACATCACCTCGCTGATGATTAGTCCATCGAGCCAGGGCTGGATGGCGGGGGCAGTGGCGAGGAACTCGACTGGATCCGACCAATTGCTCCATCGACCGCTGGCATCCTCGTGGCGCACGCGAGCGCGATAGGTCTCGCCATCCCGGGTGATGCTGGGGACCTTGATGGAGGGGCTAAATGAGGTGAGCGCTCCGGATTCCCAATCGGCATTCCATTCAAAGAGGGGATCTTCTCCGCCCTCGATGAGATTGCGGGTCGCGGACAGCACCATTTCGAAGCCCATGTCCGAGCTGGTGGGACTTCCTTGATGGACCTCGATGCTAATGACGTTTTCGCCTGCAATGAAGAAGGAGGAATCCACCACGAATTCGTCGAAGGTCGACTCTCCGCCGTTGTAGTCGGCTTGGGTGTCGTAATTGACGACGGTGTTTGTGTTGAAGCCATCACGAATAACCGGTGATCCGTTGACGTAAACGATGGCCCCATCATCGACGAGGAGACCAAAGGTAAAGGACTCGAACACAGAGGGGTCAGCGAGGTTGATCGTGGTCCGGAAATAGGTCGTGATGTGCTTATTCGAGTTGTCATCTCCGAAGAGAATGGCTGTCGTAAGGGTAAGTCCGCTGATGCCACCATAGCCTGCCGGGCTGGCGCCTGTTTTCCAGGAAGCGTCATCGAAGTTCATGTCCTTCCAGGCCGTTCCCTGGTCGCTGCCATCATCGAGGTAAGTCCAAGTTGCTCCGCCGGGCATGAGCACCTCGGTGCCTCCGCCGATGGGAGTGATCTCGGCGACCCGCCACTCCATCGCGGCGAAGCTGCCCGCGCCTTGGGGATCTGAAAAGGCAGAGCTGGTGAAGGCGAGTCCGTCTTGAGGAAAACCCGCGGTTCCCGAATAAGTGATGGTGGGCTTGGCGGGAAGGGCGGGGTCGGCGGCAAGAGCATCGAGGTAGGCGTCGCGTCCGCTCTGACCGGAAACGCCGGAATCGTTTGAGATGGGGGCCATGGCACCGTTTGTGCCACCGACCCATGATCCGCCATCGAAGGCGAACTTCTTCATGTCGGCCACGATAGGCTCGATATCACGTTCCGATTGGCTTCCTCCGATCGCACCGGTCCAGCGGTCACGGTCCGCTGAAACAAGATCTTTAAGCTTACTAGCCGAAGGATCCAAAAGAAGGCTGATTTGCTCGGGCGTCCAGATGAGATCGCGCATTTCTCGGACGACGTTCTTGTAAGCAGTAGCGAAGGGTTCGCGGGTGGGAATATTGTTGCCGCTGACGATGGCATTGGCTGGGAAGTCGATGCCTCCATTCCAGTTCGGTCCCCAGCTGGTGTCCGAATCCCAGGGGAGGGTTTGTAATTGTCCCAGAGGATTTCCAGGCATGGGCTTAAAATAAAAGGCGCGGTTCTTGAGGTGCTCTGCCGTGTTGGGTGCGACGTCGTAGTGGCGGATCATGTCATTAACCACGTGGTAGTGATTCCAGTGGTTGTAATCGACGTAGGTGTTCAGGAAAGTGTCGTCCTTGGCCGGGCGGAGGTTAAAGATGATGTTCTTGAAATCGGAACCATCATCGACTGCATCAGCCGCTTGATAACGCTGCACGCTCACTCCATCGGTGCGGCCACTGATGAGCTTGTAGAGGTTTCCTTTTTCCATGCCGTGGGCATCAAGAAAGCGCTTATCAAATTCTTCGAGGGCAAGGAGCATGCCGAAATGGTCGCCTTGATATTGATTGGGTGCTTCGTCGGCACCACGGATCACCCGCATGTTGAACCAATGGGTATTGGGAGCGGGGGTCCCGGTCATGTTGTAGATTTTGTGGTTTGTCGATTGGTCCATTCCCCAAGTGGAATGGCCCCGTGAACCGATCATTTTATGAGTGGCGAGGAACTTCCAGGGTTCGGGGTATTTATTACCATCAGAGTCACGGAAGGTAGGATAGCTACCGCGATTGAAGCGGAATTTGAAGCTCCGCTTGCCGTTTCCGGCGTAGCGGGCATTTCTTTGGCGGAGACGGTAGCCGATGTGGTCGTAGACCTTGCCATCGTAGACGAAACTGCAGTTCCAGTTGTAGGCGCTTCGTGCGGCATATCGGTTTCGATCGATTTGGTTCCCGTTGTAAGCCACCGCTTGGTCAAAATTCGCGGAGGTGGTGAGGATGTGGTAGTTCGGAATCGAGGTCATCGTTTCCGCCGAGTAAGTGTGGGGAGCTCCAAGAACCGAGCGGGCGTCGGCCTGGTAATCCGGGATCCCGTTGTAAACGAAGTAGGCAAAGTTCAGGGCCGGGTCATCGGCGTAGGGAACCTCGACGTTTGCGCCACTGGAGTCCGTGGCGGAGATACGATAGCGCACGAGAACCCGGTTCGCTTGTCCGGACACCGTTGCGGTGTAGATGTTGTCGCCGGCGAGGGCATCGTTACCTGAACCGTCATCGACCATCGCAAGGGTGATCCAATTTACGGCATCAAAATAGGTAGGGTTCGGGGTGCGCGGGCTTTCTGGATCGGCGATCAAGGCCGAGGTCGCTTTCGCGAGAAAAGCGGGAACGTAGTTTCCTGGAAAAACGAGCTGGACCGCAAGACTTACTGAAGCGACTCCATTGGGGTCGGTGATTTTTGCTGTGATGACGGTGTCTTCTTCCGCTGCAGGTTGATTGGGGGAATGATCGACCTGCCGGATGGCGGGCGGAGCATTCGTAGTGAGGGCGGAGTTGGCCGCTCCGGGGCTTGGGACTGGAGGAGCGCCTGCAACAGGAGCAGGGCGGATGACTTCAAAATTGATGCCAAAATCGCTGCTGGTGACGACTTTGTTGAAGGCATGAATGGCGATCGTGTTGGTTCCCTCGTGTAGGAAGCTGTTCGCGGTGGTGACGAGGTGCTCGATCCAATTGCTCTCATCGCCATTGGAGTTTGCCGTCATT